>UINC01000131.1_pt1 | contig 16301 bp, 19 predicted proteins | sample 5385821 | NCBI WGS metagenome assembly UINC01 (sample SAMEA4666929, study PRJEB26691) | marine metagenome | isolation source: Pacific Ocean | place: Pacific Ocean | collected 2011-10-13 | reverse complement strand
GCGACGCCGGCCCGGCGCGCCGGACCGCGGTCTATGAGCGCGATGTCGAGGTGAACCAGTTGGAGCGGGCCATTCGCAAACGGGTGGTGGCGCACCTATCCATTCCCGGTTCCCGCGTCGATGTGCCGCATTGTCTCCTGTTGATGAGTTTAGCCAAAGATGTGGAGCGGCTCGGTGACTACGCGAAAAATCTCTCTGAGCTCGTCGAGATTCAGCCGGGCGCGTGGGCCGACGACAAGGTCGTCGGTGAGTTGCAGGAGATCCGAAGCGGTGTCGAAGCCGCTTTTCGGGCAACCTCAGAGATTTTCCGTTCGTCGAATCGCGAGCAGGCGATGCAGATGATTCGACAGGGGAGAGACATTGCGCATCGGTGCGATGTGCTGATCACACGCATTGGCCAGGCCGGGTATGACGGTCGGACCACGACGGTTCTAGTCTTAGCGACCCGCTTCTACAAGCGGATTGGTGGCCATGTCCTCAATGTGCTCTCGAGCGTCGTAATGCCGCTCCACAAGATCGATTATTACGATGAGGATGAGGTCGATGAATCTGGGTCGGTCCAGGACGATAGCGTTGTCGGATGACTACGGGAGAGTTCGTCTGGGGGCGAAGTTATTGCTTGGTGAGGACTGTGCGTCTTGACTGTGATGGGGCTGGTAGTGCCACTCGGGTTGGTCGAGGCAAGCGTTGTCAGACTCTGGTCAACGGTGGCGGGATGTGTGCCCATCGTGCTGGTCACTAGGACGGAACGGCCAGGCACGGCTGGTTCGAGGAGGGCCGCGGCTACCCTGACGGCTGCTCATCGGTTTCTTGACTTCCCTTTGTTGGCTACCCTTCTGGACAGTTGATTCACAGCTTCATAGACTTGGAGAGGTTAGGCGTACGGGTTCTGATTTGGGCTCGTGACGCCGAGTAACCGCTCTCACGTGCAGAGAAGAACCAGTATTACGGTAGTCGGCGGCGGGGTCATCGGTTGCGCCGTTGCCTATGAGTTGGTCCGATGTGGCGCGGAGGTGCGTGTGCTGGAATGTCGCGAGGTCGGACGTGGCGCCACGCAGGCATCAGCAGGCATCCTGGCCCCGTTCATCGAGGCGCACCGTCCTGGACCGCTGCGAGCGCTTGGGCAGAAGAGTCTTGCACTCTACGATCGCTTTGTCGCCGATGTGGTCGATGACGGGGACGGCGGTGAGCCGGTTCCCTACGAGCGTAATGGCACCATCGAGGTCGCGACTGATTCGATTGGTCTGACCCGGTTGGAACGGACTGGGCGCGAACTCACCGACGCTGGGATCGAATGCCGTTTGCTCGATCGAGGAGACGCGATTGCAGCGGAACCGCACCTGGGGCCAGAAGTAGTCGGGGCGCTTCTTGTCCCTAGTCACGGATTCGTGGGAGCGGCGGCGTTCACAGCTGCCCTGCGGCGAGCAGCCGCGGCTCGTGGCGCGTCGTTTGTGACTCTGCGTGCTGCGACCAGGATCTCCGCAGTTGACCAGGGAGTGAGCATTGCGACTGCCCAAGGCGGAACAATCAGCGACGTCGTGATACTAGCCGCTGGCAGTTGGGCCGGACAGATTGCGGTCGACGGCGAGGCGCCGCTTCCGATTAGGCCCGTGCGCGGGCAGTTGCTCCAACTGCGGTGGCCAGGGGGAGTGCCGCTCGCGCGAGTCGTATGGTCGTCCCGCTGTTATGTGGTGCCTTGGCGTGATGGCACCGTGCTTGTCGGTGGGACGGTCGAGGACGTTGGATTTGACGAGCGCGCGACTGTCGAGGGGGTTACCGGGTTGCTGGATGCGGTACGGGAGGTCTTGCCGAGCACGCGCGCGGCTGGGTTTGAGGACGTACGCGTTGGTTTGCGCCCAGGTACACCAGACGAACTCCCAGTGGTCGGGTGGTCGCGGTCCGTAACGGGTCTTGCATATGCGGCGGGGCATTATCGGAACGGTGTGCTACTGGCGCCGGTAACAGCCAGGCTGATCGCCGATCTCGTACTGGAAGGACGAACTGATCCGCTGCTGGATGCGGTGACACCGCTGCGTTTCGACGGGGTCACGGTGGAGACGCCGACCTCGGGCCACCGAGACGACCGATTCTCTCCGGACCCGCTCCGGGACGCCCGGGACACGAGGTGACGATGCCGCGGTCGCCGAAGTTGAAGCAAAGTTATAGTGCCAGAGAGGTTGCAGCGCTGACCGGTCTGACTGCGCGGCAACTGCAGTGGTGGGATTCGCGACAGCTGTTGTCGGCAAGCGTGGCCTCGCGGCCCACCGCCGCCGGCGGCTTCACCGAGCGGCGCTACTCGCCGGTTGATTTGTACGAGTTGTCGGCGTTGGCCGAGTTGCGCCGCCGTGGTTTCACGGTGCAGAGGATTCGAAAGATGCTTGCGGCGCTGCGGGAGCACTTCAAGATCCGTTTATTCGAGGCGCTCGGTGACGAGGGACCTGTTACGCTGCTGATCGATGGTCAAGAGGTATACGCGCGCACCGCGGCCGGCACCGTCTACAACCTGCTTGAATCGCCCGGGCAGCCGTTGCTTGTGCTCGGCCAGCCGGTCCTCGAGACCCTGCGGGCCTCCGTGCGAGGACGCCCACGCCGGAAGACCAGGAAGACGAAGACCTGAGCGAGGTTGCGCAGCCGCCAAATAGTGTCCGCGTTGCAGGGGTGATAATCTCTGCGCGGTGTCGGCGGGCCAACGACCGTCGCCGGGATACGTTGAGTTAACAGAGTTGCAGCGGAGCGACACAGCATGGAACAGGTTCAGATTGCGGCGCCGGTTCGCGGGTGGGGGCAGACGTCGCGACCCGATGCATGGTGGCTACAGCCGCTCGCGGTGTTCTGCGGGTTGTCGACATTCATCGGCTACTCCACGTGGGCGGCGTTTCAAGGTGAGTATTACCACTTTGGACCGTATCTCTCGCCGTTCTATTCTCCCGAGGTGTTCGGCGAGTCGGCGCATAGCTTCCTTGGGCCGAAGCCGGGCTGGTGGCCTGTGTGGCTGCCGTTCTCGCCAGCTTTCTTGATTCTGTGGGCGCCGGTTGGCTTCCGCCTGACCTGCTATTACTACCGCGGTGCCTACTATAAAGCGTTCTGGGCCGATCCACCGTCGTGCGCTGTGGGAGAACCACGCGGAAGTTATCTGGGAGAGAACTCGTTCCCTCTCATTATCCAAAACATCCACCGGTATCTTCTTATTTTTGCGTTGGCGCTACTGGTGTTTTTGTCTCTGGATGTCTGGAATGCGTTGTGGTTTGAGGACCCGGCTACCGGGTCTCTTTCGTTTGGTGTCGGGGTTGGCACTCTGGTTCTTGCGCTGAATGTCATCTTGCTCGGCAGTTACACGCTCGGGTGTCACTCGTTACGGCACCTGGTGGGTGGCAGACATGACCGGATGGCAGGGGCAGGGGTTCGCAAACAGACCTACGACTGTGTGAGTTGCCTGAACCGTCGCCACATGCTCTATGCGTGGATGAGCCTAGTGTGGGTCGGTTTCTCGGATGTCTACGTGCGCTTGTGTGCAATGGGAATCTGGAGCGATTTCCGTCTGTTCTAGAACGGTCGCGTGGGCTGAGCGATTCGCGGGTGGAGGCGGATGGTGGGTGCGACGCCTCATTTTTGAGAGGCTTCGCGGACACGCTGTTCGGTGAATGGCGGTTCGAGGTTGAGGCGAAACGAAGCGACCGATGGATTACGAATCTTACGAACACGATGTGTTGGTGATCGGGGCTGGGGGCGCGGGTTTACGCGCAGCAATCGAGGCCTCAGGGGCCGGTGTGTCCGTTGGGCTGGTCTGCAAGTCGCTGCTGGGTAAGGCGCACACGGTCATGGCCGAGGGAGGCTTAGCTGCGTCTCTAGGTAACGTCGATGATCGGGATGATTGGAAGGTGCATTTTGCCGACACGATGCGGGGTGGCCAGTATTTGAATAACTGGCGTATGGCCGAGTTACACGCACAAGAGGCGCCCGCCAGGGCGCGCGAACTCGAGGCCTGGGGAGCTGTGTTCGATCGCACGGAAGACGGGCGCATCCTGCAACGTAACTTCGGCGGCCACAAGTACCCGCGGCTAGCTCATGTCGGTGATCGGACCGGTCTCGAGATGATCCGGACGCTACAGGACCACGGGATCCACCGTGGTATCGATGTGCACATGGAGTGCACCATTGTTGAACTGTTAAAGGACGGTGACCGAGTCGTCGGGGCGTTTGGCTACGACCGCGAACGTGGCCGCTTCCGTCTGTTCACTGCCCGTGCGGTGGTGCTGGCGAGCGGCGGAATCGGGAGGGCGTTCAAGGTCACTAGCAACAGCTGGGAGTACACCGGCGATGGTCATGCGCTCGCTTATCGTGCGGGGGCGGACCTGCTGGACATGGAGTTTGTGCAGTTTCATCCGACTGGCATGGTCTGGCCGCCTAGTGTCCGCGGCATTCTCGTCACCGAAGGAGTCCGAGGCGAAGGGGGTGTGCTCAGGAACAGCGACGGGAAACGGTTCATGTTTGAGGGCATCCCGGACTTGTATCGAAGCTCGACGGCCGACGGCGAGGAAGAGGGCTGGCGCTATACCCAGGGGGACAAGAATGCCCGTCGTCCACCGGAGTTGCTAACTCGAGACCACGTCGCCCGCTGCATTGTCCAGGAGATCAAAGAGGGGCGTGGTAGTCCGCATGGCGGGGTTTTCCTGGATATCGCCTGGATCAAGGAACGACTGCCGAACGGAGCGGAGCACATTAAGAAGAAGCTACCGAGCATGTATCACCAGTTCAAGCAACTGGCAGGTATCGATATCACCAAAGAGCCTATGGAAGTGGGTCCGACAACCCATTACGTGATGGGCGGGGTTCGGGTCGACCCGGACAGTCAGATGTCGACGGTACCAGGGTTGTTTGCGGCAGGGGAATGCGCGGCCGGATTGCACGGCGCGAATCGGCTCGGTGGAAATTCGCTGTCGGACCTACTGGTGTTTGGGCAACGTGCCGGTCAACACGCGGCCGCTTACGCAAAGGAACAGGCTGCTGGGACAATCGACCAATCCCAGATCGAGGCGGTGGCGCGCCACGCCCTTGAGCCGTTTGATCGGGGCGGCACCAACGTAGAAGGACCGTATCAGGTGCAGTTCGACCTCCAGGACATGATGCAGGCCCAGGTCGGCATCGTACGCACCGAGGAGGAGATCCAGAAGGCGATCGATAGCTTCGCTCAATTACGCACGCGGGCCGACCGCGTTGGCGTGCAGGGGAATCGCGAATACAACGCCGGTTGGCACACCGCACTGGATTTGCGGAATCTGTTAACGGTGGCAGAGGCCGTGGCCAGAGCGGCCATTCTCCGCAAAGAGAGTCGTGGCGCCCATTTTCGAGAGGACTACTTGGAGAAGGATGCTGAGCAGGGCAAGTTGAACACTGTGATCCGGCAAGGGCCTGCCGGTGAAATGCAAGTCAATCAGGAAACGCTGCCACCGATTCGGGACGACCTGCAGCAGATTGTCGAGGACAACAGGTGATTGATCGGGTGGTCTGGCCTGGAAATGGGCTGGGTACCGGTGCGACCGACGAATGGAGACGAGCTTCATGAGCAGTGCGACATTCCGAATCTGGCGAGGAACCGCCGAGGGCGGTGGTTTCGAGGATTATGCGACGGAGGTGTCCGAGGGGATGGTCGTCCTTGACGCGGTGCACCAGATTCAGGCTGAACAGGCCAACGACTTGGCCGTTCGGTGGAACTGCAAGGCGGGCAAGTGCGGATCATGTTCTGCAGAAGTGAACGGCAATCCCAAGCTCATGTGCATGACGCGGCTCGATTCGTTGCCGCTCGATCAGCCGGTGTCCATCGAACCCATGCAGGCGTTTCCCGCGCTTCGCGATCTGGTCACCGACGTGTCGTGGAACTACGAGGTCAAGAAAGGGATCAAACCGTTTGCCCCACGTGAACCGGATGCACCAGACGGGACGTGGCGGGTTGCGCAGCACGATGTCGAGCGCGTGCAGGAGTTCCGGAAATGCATCGAGTGCTTCCTATGTCAGGACGTGTGCCATGTCCTGCGTGACCACCGGTTGCACGGAGAGTTCATCGGGCCGCGATTTTTTGTCTATTCGGCCGCGCTCGAGATGCACCCGCTCGACACGGTTGACCGAACCGGTGAACTTGCGAACGACCACGGCGTGGGCTACTGCAACATCACCAAGTGCTGCACCAAGGTGTGCCCCGAAGAGATCACGATCACCGATAACGCCATCATTCCCCTCAAGGAACGCGTCGTCGATAAGATGTATGACCCGCTGACGAAACTCCTTCGGATGTTCAAGACGTAGCCGAAGTTTTGTGTGGGCCCACTGTCTGGTGTTACGCGTTGCTCGGCTGGTGCAGAAGTGCTGGTCCGAGGTGTGTCATGGCGACGCACACCGCAAGATTGATCCCTAGGGCCACTACGCCCGCATGGACATTCCAGGGCTCAGGATGCCCGGTCGCAAGCAGCGTTATGTAGGCTGCGGTGCCGGTGACCATGCCGGAGAGCGCCGCGCGTGTCGTGAGTCTGCTCCAGCCCACTCCGAGAACGAAGAGAGGGGCTACTTGGGCCAGGATTTCCATTTTCAATTCGGTCAAGCCCCAAAGTGTGAGCCGGGGGTTGAGGGCGAGTCCGACGAGTCCGGCGACCAAGACCCAGGAAAGGGTTTTGCCGGTTCGCGTTAAGCGCGCTTCATTAGCGCCACGGAGCACCGTGGTGCCGAGGACATCCTTGGCGAGAATCGATGAGAGGCTCAGCAAGACTGAGTCCGCCGTTGACATGATTGCACTGACCACGGCAACGATAACCAGCAGGCTCAGTGCGTAGAGGATTGGGGAGGTCTCGCCCCACTTGGTCAGTAGCAGGGGGAGTACCTGGTCTGGCTCGATTGGACCGGCACCGGAGAACTCCGCGATCGCGAACACCCCGATCAGGAAGACGATGCCAGTGGTGACGAGAGGGAGAAACACCATGGTGCCCAGTGAGTGTTTTAGTGCGGTGTTATCCCGGGCCGCGAAGATACGCTGGATCGCATGCGGGTAGACCGCTCCGGATACCCCTATGAGTACTAGGGTGCTGAACCAGTTTCGGGAGATATCCCACCCTGGCACCGCTGTTTTTGACGGGGCTTCGGCGGCGATAAGTTGAGTTATTTCAGCTAATTTGGTCGGCGTGGGGGAGATCGCGATCATGAGACCGGTCAGCCCAACCATGAGCATCAAGCCCTGGATGGCATCGGTCCACGCAACTGCCCGCATGCCACCGACGGTTTCATAGACCAGGACGACCAGGGTCAACAGCACAACGCCGACCCAATATGGGACGGTGCCGCCGGAGAGGCCGGCCGTGATGTGCCCCATCGCGACGAGTTGGGCCAGCAGATAGTTGCTCACCGCCGCCACCAGGAGCAGATTGGCGAATAGGGTGAGGGCAGGTGAACCGAACCGATGGGTGACCCAGTCACCAGGGGTGACGAACCCGTGGCGTCGCGCCAGATAGTGGAGACGCGGCGCGAACAGCAGATAGGCGACGATGATCGCCATCATGAACCCGACGCTCATTACCCACGAGAATCCCAGGCGGTAAGCTTCCCCTGGGTAGCCGATCAAGGTGTTTCCGCTGTATTGCGTTGCGTAGAGAGTCAGCAGTAGCACGGGGCCGCTCAGGCGTCGGCCCGCTAGGTAGAACTCAGCCAGTGACTCGTCTGCCCGATGCCGGCGGGCGGCGTAGCCAACCGCCAGAATGGCCGCCAGATACAGACCCACCGCCACGATGGCACCGCTGCCCAGCGAACCGGTCATGAGTCCGGTGGTGGCTGCTCTGGCCAGAGGAAATGCACGACGAACGCTGTGAACACCGCTACACCAAGACTTGCGAGCAGCGAGATAACAACCCAGTGGGGCAGACCGAGCCAGATGCGCAACGGTGCGTTGGTGGGGAGGTACCATGGCACCGACACGGCAAAAAGAAGGAGATACACGTACCAGATCCAGCCTGGAAACCGGCCCGTTCGGGGATGTCGAACGGTGTTTCGATTCGGAATGGACTCGGGGCGTGGCATCGGCGCTATAGGGTTCCCAAGATCGGATCTCTTATCATAGAGCCGAAATTGTCCAACAATCGGGGGGCACGATGAAATGGGTGATCGTTGGTCTGCTGGTGTCGAGGATGCTTGTTCTCGTTCCTCCGGTTCTGGCCCAAACGACGTCTCTAGCCGGAGTGATTGACTTTCACGTACATTCCGGACCGGACTCGAGACCTCGCTCGGTCAGCGATCTTGAAATCGCCAGGATCGCGAAGCGGGCTGGCATGCGCGGGATGGTGTTCAAGAATCACTTCACGATGACGGCGGATCGTGCCTGGCTAGCAATGCAGGAAGTCGATGGGATCGAGATCTTCGGAGGTGTGGCGCTCAACCATGCGGTGGGAGGGTTGAATGCGGAGGCGGTGCGGCAACTGGTAGCGTTTTCTGGAGGACGGGGTAAGGTCGTTTGGTTGCCGACTTTTGACGCCGAGTTCTGGATGACGAGAGCGGGTGATCCGGGTGAGTTCGTGCCGGTCATGCGTAATGGGCGACCGGACCCAGCGTTGGCTGAGATCTTCGACTTGGTCGCCGAGCACGAACTTGTGCTGGCGATGGGACATTCCTCGCCGGAGGAGGTGCTGGCGCTAATCCCGGAAGCGCGAAGCCGTGGCGTCCAGCGGATTCTTGTTACCCACGGCCTGGGGCAGCAGCCGTCGAGGGTACAGCTGGCCGAGATGGCTGAGCAGGACGCGATTATCGAATTGGTGTGGCTGGCAGTTGGGAATGGTGAGTTCTCGCTTTCCGATTACGCCGAAGCCATCCGGGAAATCGGGGCAGAGCACTTTCTACTGTCCTCAGACCTCGGACAGGAGATGAACCCGCTGCATCCGGATGGCCTGCGCGCGTTCATAGACGGCCTGCGCCGCGAGGGCATTGCCGACGCCGACATCGACCTGATGATCCGGAGAAATCCGGCGCAGTTACTGGGCTTGGAGCCGTAATCGGGCGTGTCAGGTAAGTCCTGAGCCCGTACGACGTCTAGGGTCCCTCCCGCGCCTTTAATGGACGTTGTACGAAATGTCCGTGGGGTCTGGGTTAGTGCTAACCGGTAGTTCCCCAGATGCGCGCCTTGTTTCGGCTTCTTCTTCCTCGTCCCAGGCGCATCGTTGTTCTGCACTCCGACGTTGACGGATGCTGATGGCGTAAAGCGCGAGCACGGTGATGAGCATCCACAGGAACGCTGGCCCCGTGAGAAATGGTATCCACCGTCCCCAGAGTCGCTGACGATTCCAGAATCGACTGACCGCCACTTGCACGGGTTCACCGGTGACCATCTCGAAGGCCGCGGAGAATGTGTGGTCTCTTCCGACCAAGGACAACACTTGCCCGGTAGCCGTTTCACCGTGCACTCTTAGCAGTTCGCGCACCAATGCGCTGGCGATCGCATAAGCACGCTGATTGGCTGCTTGTCCTTCGCCAAAAAGCCGTTCGAGTTCGTTGAGAGGAATCGGGCCGTGTCTGACCAGAGTCCAGGCGAGTCGCGATCGATCACCGAGTCCCGCTGGGCGTTCGGCGGCCAGGGCGAGCCCCTCGTTGAACCATCGCGGCACCTGCTGCCCCCCCGCGGCCCGGGCAAATAGGATGTGGGCAACTTCGTGACGTAGTAGCGTTTCGAGGGAACTGGAGGGATAGGACCTCGCGCGACTGGGGAAGAGCACGACGATGTTACGCGTGGCGTCGGCGAAGCCGGAGATCCATGCCGGCGTGTTCTGAGCCAGGCCTGAGTTCTCAGCGATGAGTAGTACGTCGATGGGCGGACCCGTGTTTACTAGGCCTGAGAGAGCCACTGCGCTGGTTAGGTGGCTGGCTGGAAATCGTCGAACCTGCTGCGCCACTGCTGCGAGTGAGGCAGGTGCGTCGACACGGAGCGTTGGAGGAGAGGCCATCTGGCCAGCGTCAGACGAAACCGGACTGACGAGTGTTGCCACAAGCGCCAAGAAGACTCGCATTGTCAGGATGTTTTCCCCGGTTGTCTCAAACCTTGTGCCACAACGGTGAGTCGCAGAATCGGTGTCAGCCTCGCAGATTATCAACGGTACGTCACGATGTCGTGAAACGATTTTCGTGGGATGTCTGGGACCTCGGCGCCGGTGGCCGGGTGCCCCACGGCCAGTATGAGAAATGGACGTTCATTTGCAGGTCGGTCGAGGATGGCATTGAGAAACCGCATCGGGCTGGGCGTGTGGGTCAGCGACGCGAGACCGGTTTGGTGCAGGGCAGAGATCAACATTCCGGTGGCAATGCCGACGGATTCCTGTACGTAATAGTGCTTTGTCCGGTTACCGTCGATGCCCATACCGTGACGTTGCGCAAAGATGACGATGAGGTGCGATGCCTCCTCCAGAAACGGTTTGTTTTCATCCGTTCCTAACGGGGCGAGCGCCTCCAACCAGTCGTCTGGCGCACCCCCACGATAAAAGGCGCGTTCTTCTGCTTCGGCTTCTAATCGGATTCGCTTCCTGAGTTCTGGGTCTTGCACAACCACGAAATGCCACGGTTGTCGGTTGGCGCCACTCGGGGCAGACGCCGCAACGCGTAGACACGCGTCGATCACAACGTTTGGAACGGTCCGGTTCGAGAACTGACGGACGCTCCGGCGCTGCGTGAGGTTGACGCGAAGCAGCGTAGCCCGCTCCAACAACTCGTCGTTGTCCAGGTGGGGCAAACTGGTCAGCGGCACCAGCTTTGGCGGCATGGAGTGACTAGGATCATAGCATCTGATGTTCTCGGCGAGCCTGGCCCACCATCCGATCTTGATCTTTCTCGGGGCGCCGCGCCAGCGCGGAGTCTGGCTACGGGCTGCTCGACCCTACGAGCTGGGCAACCGTGGCTCCGAGACGGGACTGCGGTGAGTCCCAGAATTTGACGACGAGAGGATGTTGTTCGAGGACTACTTGTACCGCACGGCGCTGCACGCCAATGCCGCGACCGTGTACGAAGCGGACTTCGGCAAGCCCTCGTGCATGCGCTTCGGTAACGTATTCGTGAACCACCGATGGTACATCCCGACTCAGGAACGTATGCAGGTCAAGCGTGTCTTCGATGGGCACCCGATGATTCATCGCTCATTTGGTGGCTGGCTGCCGTCCACCGTCTCCTTTGAGTGGCCGGATGTTTCATAGCTTGCTGTGACCGTGGTGGTGATACCTCCTCGCACCGAGAAGTCACTTATTACTACCATCCGCCTTGGAGAGCACGCGGCAACGAGATCATCAAGAATTTGGTTGGTGAGCGCCTCGTAAAAGATTCCACGGTCGCGAAAACCAATAAAGTAGTACTTGAGCGCTTTGAGTTCGAGGCACTTCCTGTCCGGGGTGTAAGTGATGCGAATCTCACCGAAATCCGGAAGGCCGGTTTTTGGGCACAGCGACGTGAACTCCGGACAGCGTATCGTGATTTCGTAATCACGGGACGGTTCTGGGTTGGGAAACGTCTCGACCGGCTCGACAGACATGGCCGGATTATATCGAGTCCACGGTCTTATGTTCGGTTCGCTGCTCGCATGATGACTACGCTGGTGATTGACACCGCAAAACCATGCGCGCTAGCATGACGGCGTCCTTGAGAGAGGACGCTCTATGGCCGCCGGTGGCGCGCGTGGTGGTCACGAGCATGTCCTAGGCGCGCGCCCAAGTCAGGGGGACGTCGATGACCGATGGCCGAAGAATGGGCAAGTCAGATCTGTTCGCGCACTTCAGTGAAAAAACCGGTATGAAGCGTGCGGAGGTCCGCGATTTCTTCGACGAACTTCAGCAATTGTCCGAGGCTGAGTTAAAGCGGTCAGGCGAGTTCGTGTTGCCTGGCATGGTCAAGTTGGTTCGGCAGGAGCGCCAGGCCCGGATGGGGCGTAATCCGGCGACCGGCCAGCAGATCCATATTCCCGCTAAAACGGTCGTGAAAGCCCGCATCGCCAAGGCTCTCAAAGACGCCGTTCTGCCGCCGGCCTAGTCGGCGACCTTGGGGCCGCGCTCGCTCTTGCCGGCACGCTTGGCCTGGCGCCGCCCCTGGGGGCGGGGAGGGAAGGGTGCGGCCGGGGCCCTGTGGGGGCTTTGAGAGACCCAGGCTCAGACTTCTTTTCCGTAATAAACGGTGGGGTTGTCCGGTGGCCAGGCAGCAGGGCCGATCCGCCCTGCGCGGCGCCGGTGTTCGGCCAGGCAGGTCTCTGGGAATGTTCTAGGCCTCACGTGCGCAGCCAAGCTGGTCCGGAGGCCATTCTCTTGATGACGACCTCCTGCCGTGCTCCATTGCCTTGGTGCTCCAGGACGTGCGCCTCATTCGCGACTGGTGTCGTGCGTTGGGGGCTAAGGTATCGTGCCGGGAGTGCTGCCCCACCTCCGTCAGTCAGTTGCCGTGGTGTTGAATGGGATGCCCGCGCTGGTGTTCCGGTCGGATGGTTCATGAAATAATCGCCCGCTGGGAGCGTTCCGAAGCTCGCGTGAGCTTGTTTCTTCAGGGGGCCGGCGTGCTTTTTTTGGCCGGTGGCAGCCACCGGGAATCAGTTGGGATGAGCGATATTTTTCACGACCGCGTGACGAGATGCCTACCGATGTTCTGATGCCCCAGATGGGGGAATCCATCGCTGAGGGTACCATCGTGAGGTGGCTCAAAGAGGTGGGCGAGGAGGTCGATCGAGACGAACCGCTCTTTGAGATCTCGACCGACAAAGTCGACGCGGAGATCCCTTCACCAGTGGGTGGCGTACTCGCGCAGGTTTGCGCTGAGGTCGGAGCGACCGTTCCGGTCAATTCGGTGGTCGCCGTGATTACTGCAGCGGGTGAGTCAATAACTGTGCCTGATCGGGACGGCTCTGGTCGTCCAGCCGCCGACAGCATCCAAGTCCTAGCCGGTGGGGCGGAGCCAGTGCAGGCGGATGCACGGCCAAAGATTGCCCGCCGCCGCTTGTCCCCAGTCGTGCGTCGCGTAGCGGAGGAGCACGGTGTGGACCCGGCAGTTATCGCCGGGACCGGTGCCGATGGGAGGGTGTCCAAAGCCGACGTCTTGGCCTTCGTGTCGGCACGTGGAACGGACCAAGGTGAATCGGGACCAGGGGGCGCTGGTGCGGGTGTGCGGGTCGAGCGGATGAGCGTCATGCGCCGACGGATCGCCGAGCACATGGTCACGAGTTGCCAGACTGCTGCGCACGTTCACACGGTCTTCGAGGTTGATTTTTCCCGAGTGGCCGCCCTTCGAGCGGAGTGGGCGGGTTCACAACCGGCCCCTGGATATCTCGCGTACATTGCGGAAGCGGCGTGCAAGGCTCTCGTGGCGGTGCCGGTTGTCAATGCATCGGTGGATGGCGACGCTATCGTTTATCACGAGCACGTCAATCTGGGGGTTGCGGTAGCACTGGACGGTGGCCTCATCGTTCCGGTCATAAAAGGGGCTGACCAACTCGGTGTGGAGCTAATTGACGCTGCGGTGGCCGACCTGTCGGCGCGGGCCAGGTCGAAGCGATTGGTGCCAGAAGATGTGGATGGAGGCACGTTCACCATCACGAATCCCGGGGTGTTCGGTTCGGTGTTCGGGCTCCCGATCATCCATCAGCCACAGTCGGCCATTCTCTGTGTTGGAGCCATCGAAAAGCGTCCGGTCGTTCTGTCCGACGAGATCGTTGTGAGACATCGCGGGTATTTAACCCTTGGTTTCGACCACCGTTTAATCGATGGCGCCGTTGCCGATCAGTTTCTCGCTTTCGTTCGGGATGCGCTCGAGAATGCTGTCGAGGTGTCCTGACGGCTTGCTCTCTTCTGACTGGGTTCTGGCGTTAACGCGTGACCAGCGACAGACGTGCGGGCGAATGACAAATGGTTTGCCGAGGCTCGCCGTGCGCTCTCTCGGCGTCGTGTCGTACCCGGAAGCGCTGAAGGTCCAGCAGGACCTAGTTTCGGCTCGCCAGGCGGGCACCGTGCGAGATCAGCTGTTACTGCTTGAACACCCGGCGGTGATTACCGTGGGGGCGAGCGGACGACGCTACCCCGAACACCTGCTGGCCTCGCGGGCTGAACTCCGACGTCTGGGGATCACCGTGCACAACGTATCTCGAGGCGGAGATATGACTTACCACGGTCCCGGTCAACTCGTCGGTTACTCCGTCCTCGACTTGAAGCCGGATCGGTGTGACGTCCACCGCTACGTTCGAGACCTTGAGGAGGTCTTGATCAGGGCCGTGGCGGCGTTTGGTGTTCAGGCGATGCGCATCGAGGGAATGACCGGCGTCTGGGTCGGAGGGGAAAAGTTGGCGGCCATCGGGGTGCGTTTGTCTCGTTGGGTCACCAGCCACGGGTTTGCGCTCAACCTGTCCACGAATCTTGACCACTTTCGCCTGATCGTTCCGTGTGGTCTTTCTGGTCGTGGTGTGACGTCACTCGAACGTCTCACTGGTGTCCGATTAATTCGCACCGATGTCGAAAAGGTCGTTGCTGTCGAATTCGCAGCGGTGTTCGGCCGAAGTATCTGCTCTGTCGACTGACTCTCGGTCCTCTGCTTGCCTCCTTTTCCCTTTGGTGAACGTTTCAGCGTCAGTAGTGTGTCGACCAGAAGAGACAAGCAAAGGATGCGATACGAGGTGACTGTGGCATCTGGCTATTGGTAGGGCGAATCCAGGATCGCAACTCGACCGCAATGCCTGAAATAGAGTTGTGTTACCGACTCGTCGATGTGGGGTCTGGTCGACGGGCGTGCTCGCCGGCCAGTTTTTCAGTCCTGTTGCACCAATGCGTTCTCGAGCTGCACTTGTTCGAGGCGGCTCAGGTGAGGCGGCTTTTCGCTCTTGACCCCATTCCTTCCCAGCGTCACGTTTGCTGACGTAGCACCGCGGGTTGACCCTCGCCGGCTCCCCACAAAGCAGGCGAAGCTCCGGCGCGACTCGCCGTCGACTATCGCTTCAATAACAGCGGCGGCCGATGAGGCCAGCGCGTAAGGTCCAGGAGGCCAAAGCTTCTCTACTTGAGCACGCAGGCGAGCCAGCTGAGTCGGGGTCAGCCGTTCTTCGAGCAGGCACCCGCCGACCGAGGCGCCGCTCCAGGCGACAACTGGATGGGCGGGTGGGACCCCAAACAGATTAATGGAAATTTCAGCGGGTGATGTACCGGCCTCGAGGGCGATCAGGGCCCTGAGCCCGGAGACCAGCGCGCCGGGGGCCGAGCCGAGGATCTGCGCGGGGTCGATGCCCAGTCGGGCGATGCCCTGTTCTACCAGCAGGCCGTGTGATGCCCCGGCACATACGATCGGCGCGCGATGGTTCAGGCCAGACACCCGCTCGGCGAGTTTGAGCGCAGGTTCGTTCTGCCACTCAGTGTTCGGAGTTTCGGCTGGGCCAGTGACAACGACAACCTTGGCGCCGACGACGGCATCGACGCGAGTGGTCGCGCTGATGCGGGTACTAAATTCTTCCACTGGACCCGCTTGGCGAATGTCCAGTGCTTTGCCAGCTGCTATTCCGGGAGCGGCGTCTATGAGACGCAGATCGCGGACCCGATCGTGCCGTGCGAGCGTAGCGGCTAGTGTGCCGCCAAGGGTTCCCGCTCCGAGAATGGCTATGAACGACATATGTCCAGTGGGGGCGGTTGTGCTCTCTCCGCGTCCGCTGCTTCTATTTTAGTCGTGTGTTGCTCTTGCCGGTCGGTGTCGACCTTCCATAAGATAGCAGCCTGCGGGCCGTTCATGATCTCCTCTGTTTCGGCAGATCGCGACACCGCGCGTATTCCAGCCAACTGAGCAACCGGACTAATGATGGATATGTTGGACCTTGAGGGGCGTTCGGCCGTTGTCACTGGCGGTTCGCGGGGGATCGGTCTCGCTACGGCGATTGCGCTCAGGGTGGCTGGCGCGGACGTCTTGATCTGCGGACGATCTGTGGACGCGCTCGCGTCGGCATCGTCCCGGATTCGTGCCGAACCAGGAGCAATGAACAGCACGGTCACTACCGCCGTGGTGGATGTGCGCGATTCGGAACAGGCCCGCCGTCTGGTTCAGACGTCTGTGGAGCAATTTGGGAGGCTGGACTTTCTGATCAACAACGCCGGAGTCGGCCGGTTCGCGCCACTCGCCGAGCTGACCACCGACGCGTGGCGGGAAATGGTCGATACGAACCTGTCGGGTGTGTTCTATTGCTGTCGAGCGGCCATTCCTGTGATGCGGGAACACGGTGGGGGGTGGATTATTAATGTGAGTAGCCTCGCGGCGACACGTCCCTTTTCTGGCGGGAGCGCCTACTGCGCGTC
>UINC01000130.1_pt1 | contig 16303 bp, 11 predicted proteins | sample 5385821 | NCBI WGS metagenome assembly UINC01 (sample SAMEA4666929, study PRJEB26691) | marine metagenome | isolation source: Pacific Ocean | place: Pacific Ocean | collected 2011-10-13 | reverse complement strand
CGATCATGCCTTCGTAGACCTGTGTACCCGTACCAATGAAGATCTCCCCGCGCTCCTGCAAGTTGTAGATCGCATACGCAGTCGCCTTCCCTACCCGATCGGCAACCAGCGCGCCCGTCGGGCGGGCCGCGATAGGCCCGTGCCACGGCTCCCACCCATCAAACAGGTGGTTCATGATGCCCGTACCGCGAGTGTCGGTGAGAAACTGGGACCGCAATCCGATCAATCCACGAGTCGGAATCCGAAATTCCATCCGGATGCGGCCGCTCCCGTGATTGACCATCTTGGTCATCGTCGCCCGGCGATTGCCCAGCTGAGCGATAACCACACCCTGGTAGTCCTCGGCCACGTCGATCACAAGGTGCTCGACCGGTTCAACTGTCTGCCCATCGATCTCGCGGGTCACGATCTCGGGCCGCGATGCCTGTAGCTCGTAGCCCTCGCGGCGCATCATCTCGATGAGAATCGACAGCTGCAACTCGCCGCGCCCGACCACCTTCAGCTGCTCCGGCGAATTGGTATCTTCCACGCGAATCGACACGTTGCCAACCAACTCTCGCGCCAGCCGCTCCCGCAGGTTTCTCGATGTCACGTACTTTCCGTCTCGACCCGCCATCGGCGACGTGTTGACCCCGAAGATCATGGAGACGGTTGGTTCGTCGACGTGTAAGGGTGCAATCGGTTGTGGGTCGTCCGGAGCGGTAATCGTTTCACCGATAGTAATGTTGTCGATCCCGGCGAGGCAGATAACGTCACCCGCCGCGGCGGTCGCCACCTCGGTCCGCTGCAGACCTTCGAAGACGTAGAGCTTCGTAACCCGCGTGCACTCCACGTTACCGGCGAGCTTGGACACCGCGACGGCGTCTCCAACCGCGACGCGCCCATTGACCACACGACCAATCGCGATGCGGCCGAGGTAATCACTCGAATCGAGATTGGCCACCAGCACCTGCAGCCCAGCGTCGGGGTCCCCCACCGGTGGCGGTATCCGATCGACGATCGCGGTGAGTAACGGGCGGAGATCCCGTCCAGACTCGGTCGCCTTCAGACTAGCGGTGCCCGCTTTGGCATTTGCGTACAAGACCGGGAAATCGATCTGTTCCTCGTTGGCATCGAGATCGATGAAGAGGTCGTACACCTCGTTCAGCACCTCTGTCGGACGGGCGTCTTTTCGATCGATCTTGTTAATGACGACGACCGGCGGCAGGCCCTGTTCGAGCGCCTTCCGCAAGACAAACCTCGTCTGTGGCAACGGCCCTTCGGAGGCGTCGACAAGCAACAACACGCCGTCCACCATCGTAAGGGTCCGCTCAACCTCGCCGCCGAAATCGGCGTGCCCGGGCGTGTCGACAATATTGATTACGAAGTCCTGATAGCGGATGGCCGTATTCTTGGCCATGATCGTGATCCCACGCTCACGTTCAAGATCGATGTTGTCGAGCGCGCGCTCTGCCACGCGTTCGTTGGCACGAAATACACCGCTCTGGTGCAGGAGGGCATCGACCAACGTGGTCTTGCCGTGATCAACGTGCGCAACGATGGCGATATTGCGGCGAAGGGGGTTAGCGACCCTAGCAGCGGTGGTCGCGCTCATCGAAGAGTAAGTCCAACGTAAGTGATAAACACCCCATGATGTTATCTGAATGCAGCGAGGGGACAGCACTCGCTCACGAATTGACTAGTCGGTCCGACCTGCGGTTGCGATAATCGAAGCTTCACGGCTCCTGGAGGACCAACGTGACCCAGACCTCGACGACACTACCTTTGTGCATGACGGCCGGACTCGCGCTTGGCGTTGGGCTAGCGTCATCGACGCTCGCGCAGCCGTCGGACTCGCCAGAGGTGGCCCGTCACACCGAGGCCGCTCGCGTCGCGGCCGGTACGGACCACCCGCGCTTTTTCGAATATCTGTGCCGCGCCCCGCAGCGTCCGCGTACCCGATCCCCCAACGCTGCGACGCGGCCGGTGCGACGCGAGGCTCCCCCGCGGTCGGACTGGTACGCCGCGCCTGCTAAGGTATTCGACAACCTCTATTTTTTAGGCACCCAATCGCTGAACGCTTGGGCCGTCACGACCTCCGGAGGCATCGTCATCATCGATCCGCTGTACGACTACAACGTCGAAGCGGAAATCATCGAGGGACTCCAAGCACTGGGCCTCGATCCGAACGACATCACGCACGTCCTGGTCAGTCATGGTCACGGAGACCACTACGGCGGCGCGCAAGCCCTACAACGACGTTTCGGGGCTACGGTTCTTTTATCAGCGGCAGACTGGGACCTGATGCTGGCCGGCTCCGGCGGCCAGCCGAAGCCGACCCGGGGTGCAACCATAACAGACGGCCAAACTTTGCATGTCGGCGACACGCAACTGACCCTGGTCCTGACCCCCGGACACACACCCGGCACGATCTCCACGCTTGTGCCAGTGCGCGACGGTGGCCGCTCCCACGTGGCAGCGCTGTGGGGAGGAACCGCGATGCGCCACAACGCCGAGTTTTATGACCAGTACATCGCAGGAGCCAGAAAATTCGCAGCGGCAGCGGCAGAAGCGGGCGCTGACGTGGTGATCTCAAACCACTCCATCTTCGATGCAGCCGATGAGAAGATCACCGCACTCGCAATCCGGGCCGCGGAAGACCCACATCCATTCGTGATCGGCGAAGCGTCCACACAGAGCATGTTCGACATGATCGAGCACTGCGCGGAAGCCGGCAAAGCCCGTCTGGGGCCATGAACCCCGTTTCCTTCGCCTCATAGACAGCTTCGCAGGCAGGATTCAAAAACCGAAAACGCCGACGGCGGTCGACACGGACGATTCCGTGTCGACCGCCACAACCTGGCTAGTTCGCTACATACTTCGTGATGCCACCCCCAGCGGTGGGACGGGACCCGGGTCCCTCTGCGGCGTAAATGTTACCGTCACCGTCGACCGCAACGCCCTCTCCGGCGACGCCCTGCAACACTCGGACGTCATGAGGGTGCGGAGGCACAAACCCCGTCAACCGGTCCTCACCGGCCGGTCCGATCCGCACACCCGTCTTCCAGCCTGGATGGTTCCCAACGCCAGACTCTGAGTCGATCGCGTACAACGTGTCATCGGCCGTGATAAAAAGCCCACTGATACGACTGTACTGCGTGTAGATTTCAAGCAATTCCCCTTCCTGATCGAAGATCTGGATACGGTGGTTGCCACGATCGGCGACGTACAGACGCCCCTGAGAGTCAAACTCCATCGCGTGCGGCGTCCGAAACTGCCCCGGTCGGAAACCGATCTCGCCCCACTCCTTGATGAAGTTGCCCTCGCTGTCAAATTTCAAGATGCGGCCGGTCCTCCCTTCCGGAGGATCCGGGCTCTGGCCACTGTGCCCATCCGACACGAAGATGTCGCCGTTGGGCGCGGTGATCACGTCACACGGCTCGTTGAGTTGCCCGGGTCCACTGCCCGGCTGTCCGGCCGTGCCAAGGCGCAAGAGCTCCTCGCCCTCAGAGCTGAACTTGATGACCTGGTGCCCCTTGGTCCCGGATTCGTTCCCCTGCGAGTCGGTGACCCAGACATTGCCAGCGTCATCAACGTGAAGTCCGTGCGGCAGCACGAATAACCCGGCGCCGAAGGCAGCCATGATCTCGCCAGTGTCCTTGTTGAACTTGAAGATCGGGTCGCGGTCAGAGTTCTCCTCGCAACCACCGGCCAGCGCCATACCACCACAGCGGTCGTAGGCCCAGACGTGACCATCCGGACCGATGTCGATGCCCGCGGTGGAGCCCCATTCACGGTCGTCGGGCAACTCGGCCCAATCCAAAATCACCTCTCCGGTCGGGTTCGGTAGCTGCCGGTCGACCCAATCGCTCGCGGCTCCGGTCTCGACCGTCTCCATCTCGGACGCGGGAGCCATCGACTCCCCGCCACAGCCGGCGAGACTGACCAGTAACGCCCCCACCAGCCCAAGGCCGGTTCGTTTTACCCAGTACCTGTTAATCATTACTGCCTCCACTCCCTCAGTCACGGATGTACTCCGCACACTTGGTACCCAGCACCCCTCAGCCCTCAAGGTGCACTTCGGCGATCGCGATTCCGCTCTCGCCAGCCACCGCATAGAAAAGGAACACGCGACCGTCGTCTTCTAGAATCGCCGGGTCGCGAAGCTGGTTGACGTGTCCGTAGGCAGTGCTCCGAACCGACGGCTCAAGCGTGGCATCGGCTCCTTCCCAGACCCGTTCCGGCCGCAGGACTTCCACCCCAGGCGTTTCCGACCAGCCGAGCCAATCGCCGGACAGATCGATCGTACTCAACTTCACGTGTTCTGGCACATCGCCGACCTGCGTCCAGAAGACAAGCAGCGTATTTCCTCGGCGGAGCAGCGCCGAGTGGCGCATGCTGGCGTTGAACAACCGAGGGCCCTCTTCAAAGTCCCCGAGCGGACTACGTGACCGGTAGAACTGACCCGGCATCGACATAGCGTAGGTGTAGCCCCCGTACGAGAACACCCGCATGTAGGTCCGGCCAAGTCGCTCCGGCCGCGCCGAAAAATCGATGCCATTGGTCGATGTGGCGACCCGTGAAACCTGACGACTCACGCCATCAAGCCCGTGAAAATACATGACGATTCGCCGGTTGGCCTCGTCGATGTGCACATCCGGCGATGCAATGTGCGGTGTGGTTGCTTCGGTCCGCACGTCGTGCGACATCACAGCAGCCCCACTTCTAGACCTCGCTGCCGTCAGTCGCGCAACTTCCTCGTCCGAAATGGCAGGAGGGTCGGTCAGGAACTGAGATTCGGCGATTTGGAGGCTCCCCGGTGGGTGAATCTTCCACGGACCAAGTAGATCGTCGGCATACGCCAACCGAATGTAGCGTCCCTTGTGGTCGGCGAAATAGAGGTAGTAGCGTCCGAGACGGTCCTCAACCCAGTCCGGCATCCGGACCACCGAAGGCCCCTGGATATTCACGCCGATACTCGGATGCAACTCTGGGGTGATAACCGGTCGGTCCAGCAGCCGTTCGATGCGCACCGACTGCGCCGCCGCGCCGACGACGCTGACGAGCACGAATGCCGCCAGGGCAGCTCCGCACACGATCGTTCCTCTCTCGGTCACGCAATGCGCTCCAGTGGCAGCAGCATATGTGATCGGCGAACCCGAACCAACCCCGACCTCAACTGGACGCACCACCTGGCCATGCGTCCGTCAGTCCTGTCCGATTCTGCGTCAGGTGACCCGGCAAGGTCTCGCCGTCCGACCCCGCAAGTAGCTGGCACTCTCACCTTCCGCCCAAAGCCCCGGCGCCAGATTCTGACTGCAGTGCCCGTCGGTCCACACCAGACACACTATCGATAATCTTGGCGTAAGCGCGGGCAATCTGCTCCAAACCGACCGCCGGAACCCACTCCGGGGTGTCTTGCTCCGTATGTTTGATCTCGGGCGAGGTGATGACTTGAATCGAAGGCAGCTCGCGGGCGATCCGACTCATCTCCCCAGACGCCCCGGGATCCATGTCAGCGGTCACGCCGACGTTAAAACGGCCGAAGGCATCGAGTGCCGTCTCGAGCAGCAACGGACTTCCATTAACCCACCAGCGCATCGGCGACACGGCATTCATCATCCGAAGACGTCGCCCCCAGTACTTCGTTCGGACTGCCGCTACGTGTTCGAGGTTGATCGCAAGCACGGTATTGGCGAGCGCCGTTTCCCGATTGTCGTACAGCCACCGTGTACCCGGTCCACCATGGTGCCCGACGGACCCAAGAAACCGGAGGGTACGCGGGCGTTCGGACCGCGGAAATCCGGCATAGTGCTCGAGTAACCCGACCATGACCGCCAACCCGGACCCGTTGTCGAGTGACGCCTGAAAGTAGCCGTCCATGTGCGCCACGATCAGAATCTCCTCATCGCTCACACCAGGTAACGTGCCCCAGACACTCGCGGCCCGCAGCCCGTCACGCATCTCGCTTTCCATGGTGTAGCGAACCGTGACCCGCTCGCCCCGTCCAAGCAGGTCCCGCAACCGCATTCCGTCCTCATAGCCCACGTTGAACCCAGGACGGTCACCGGTTCGCTGCCAGACCGCGAAGTTGTCCGAAATCCCGTAAACGATGCCGACGGCCGAAGCACCGCGATCAAATGCTCGGGCTAAGGCCCCTTCGTCGCGGATCGTGTGCCTCAGGGTTCCGGGACGCGGGATGTCATGAATGAGCACCGCCTTCCCCTCAACGTCCCGACCGATGTAGTCGGCGGCACTTCCGCCGCCCAGCCAGACCAGGTCGAACTCGATTCCTTCGGGTGAGGTCGAGACCGCTCCCTGCGGGGGCCTCGCCGACTCGAGCGTAAACTCCTCACCGTTACTTGCAAACGTCAAGTCCCACGCGATCGGTTCCCAGACCGGACTCAACTCGAACGGCTGCCGGTAAATGTCATCAAGACCGTACCGGCGAAAATAACCCTCGACCCAATCCTGGGTCGCTACATGGCCTGACGTACCGACGTTCCGCCCCCAGAAGACGGTGCCAGCGTCCCGGTCACCCAATGAGATGGCATCGACCTCCAGCAGGAGTTCTTTCAGCCGAGTGCCGTCCAGATCGGCGTAGCCCTCGTCTTCTGGCCGCAACGGAATGCGGATGAAGGCGTCATCACGGATGACGCCAGACGCGTCGAGCAAGGGTTGGCCTAACGGATTGGGCGGCTGTTGTGCCTGCAGGACGGCTCCCACAAGGCCGATGGCTAGAACGGACGCGAATCCGGACCCTCGTCCGGCTGGGCTCGAACGCATGGGTTCTCTCCTACTCCGGGTGGATACGCCGGCAGCGGCGCGTGAACCGCGCGCAGTATACCAGCGTCCCCCCGAGCTACAGCGGCGCGCAGGCCCCCGGGAACGTGCATGGACCCGTTCGCCTCCGATGCAACGACACCACCACTCGCCTAGTGGACGAAGGATCGATTTTGGGAGACACTCGGGGCCCGGTACGCTACGCCGGCAAGCTGGGCAGCCAGCCCGCAAGAGACTGGCACTGACAACATTCGAGACCTATCGTCGATGATTACTGAAAGCGCGCTCATCGCGATTGGCGGCCTGGTGGCCGTCGTGGCCCTCCTTTTCTTACTAATCACCCGGTTCAAGTGGCACGTGTTCGTCGCACTACTGGTGCCCATCGTGCTGTTCGCACTGATTCCCGGTATCAACCGACAGACATTCATCGACGCCTTTGAGCAGGGGTTCGGGCGCACGATTCAGGGTATTGCGGTCGTCATCGTACTCGGATCGATCCTCGCTGAAGCACTCAAACACACCGGCGGGATCGAACGCATCACCATTTCGATGATTCGGTGGGTCGGGGAAGCGAGAATGCCGCTGGCCCTCACCCTCAGCGGGTTCGTCATCGGACTAGCGATTTTCTCCGACGTCGGTTACCTCATCCTCAATCCCCTCGTGCACTCGGCCGCGATCAACAGCGGGCTGAATATGAGCGTCATGGCAACCGGCTTGGTCGGCGCAATGCAACTCACCCACGCCATGGTGCCGCCGACGCCGGGGCCGCTCGCCGCCGTCGCCTTGGTCGGTGCCGACATTGGCCAGATCATTCTGTACGGAGGTCTTGTCACGCTGGTCGCCTCCCTAGCAGGCTGGGGCTATGCTCAGATCGTCGGACCGCACATCGAGTCGCCCCCATCGCGGGAATTCGTTGGGCAGTCGTTTGTCGACCAAGGGAGAGAAAGCGAGCTTCCGTCGACGTGGCGAGCCTATGCGCCGATCCTCATTCCCCTAGCGCTCATCGCCGGACAGAGCGTCGCGGCATTCGCTCTGCCGGAGGAGCACCTAGTCAACGCCGCCATGCTCTATCTCGGTTGGCCGGTTGTGGCGCTAGGAATCGGCATTCTGCTGGCCTACAGGAATACACACGCGGACCAATCGAAAGTACGCAGCAGCGAGTGGATCGAAGAAGCGCTCAGAGCCTCAGCCATGATCATCATGGTGACGGGACTGGGGGGCGCACTCAGTCAGATCTTGCGCGAGACGCCGGCCGTGGATTTCATCGCGCAAGCGGTCGTGTCAACCGGGCTACCGGCAATTTTCCTGCCGTTTGTTCTCGGAGTGGCGGGCAACATGATCACCGGGTCGACGACGGTCGGCGTAATCACCGCCGCCTCAGTCGCGGCGCCCATGATGGGCACGTTGGGATTAAGTCCCGAAGCCACGATGCTGGCCGGTGCCGCGGGATCCATGATCATCAAATACGTAAATTCAAGCTATTTTTGGGTGTGCGCCTCTCTATCCCGTATGTCGCTCAAGGCCGCACTCGTATCGTTCGGCGGCGTTACTCTGGTCAACGGCCTCACGGCGATGGTGATGGTCTATCTGCTCTGGAGCGTGGGAGCGATCTAAAGCCTTGAGACTGGTTCCACCGTATCGCAACGTCGGGTGTCCAACGTGGGGTGGCTGGCGCGCGTCTCCGATCTCGTATAGATTCCCCCTGGCGTCGGCGGTTTCTGAGACAGACATCCAACTTTCTTTGCCTTTTCTCCGGGAGGGGTCATCGTGAGCAAGGCCGAACAACAATGGCGCGGGGACATCTCGCGACGGCAGGCGCTGGCGGGGCTAGGCACGTTTCTGGCGGCGTCGCCGTTGTTACACGCGCAGCGCGACCCATGGCCGCTGGGTTCCCACCGACGGTTCATGAGTTTTGACGAAATACGAGACGTGTTCGACTTCGAGCCCCTGTTCCGCGCCAATGTTCCGCTCGCGATCTACGACTACACCGCGCACGGAACCGAATCGGAATTCACGCTGTATCGCAACCGCGACGCGTTCGACTGGGTGCAACTGATCGGAGGCGGCGGCGTTGATCCCAACACCGTGGATACATCGACCGAACTCTTCGGGCGCCCTATGCCCAGCCCGATCATGCTCGCACCGACATCCCGGCAGCGCGACCTCCACCCCGACGGCGAACTCGCCATGCACCGCGCGGCCACAACAACGTCGACCACGATGATCGTGAGCAACGCCTCCAGTTTCCCGTTCACTCGCATCGCCGAGGCGGCTGAGGGCCCACTGTGGTACCAGCTCTACGCTCGCAGTGACATCGAAGCCAACCGCCAGCCGCTGGCCGAGGGTCAGGAGGTCGGCGCGCAAACCATCATGGTCACCATCGACCAGCAAGCGTCCTACTATGAGCGTGACCTGCACGTCCGCCACACCGGCGGTTCGGTGCGCCGAGTCGCCCGCCGCACTCCAAACAACCCACCTAATCCCTACCGAGTCGGCGCGGGTCGACTCTGGTACGAATGGGAACTCTTCGACAAGCTGCGGCCGATGATCGAAGTTCCGATGCTGGCCAAGGGCATCTTGACCGGCGAAGGAGCGAAGTTGTGCCTCGACCACGGCGTAGAGGGCATCGTCGTCTCCAACCATGGTGGACGGGCGATCGACTACGGACCCTCGACCCTTGAGGTCCTCGAAGAGGTCGTCACCGCGGTGGACGGCCGCGTGCCGGTACTAATCGACAGCGGGTTTCGGAGGGGCGCCGATGTCTTGAAGGCGCTGGCACTCGGCGCTGATGCAGTCTGTTTGGGACGCGCATCCCGGTGGGGCCTTGGCGCATTCGGCGAGCCGGGCGCGCAGAAGGTCATCGAGATCGTCAATGCCGAGTTGAAGCAGGCCATGGCGTCGGTCGGAGTCTCGTCTCTCGCCGAGATCGACCGTAGCATCGTGAAAACCAATTTCCCGTAACGGTCAGGCCGAAAATGACCTTCCTACACCCTGTTCGTGAACCGAATGGCAGCACGCCGCTGATCCTTGCCGCGATGTTCGGTCAAACAAGTCTGCGCACTTCCTAATCGAAATGATGTGAGCATATGCCCGAGGTGAGAGTGAGATGAAGGTCGATAGACGGGAATCGCTTCGACAGTTCGGCGAGTTCGTGACTCGGTCTCCCGCTGTCACTAGTCAGCCGAGCGCTGGGCCCACGGCCGACCGGGTAGCGCCGGTACTCGAACTGGTCAACGTACCGGAATTTGAATCGATGGCCAAGCTCGTGTTGCCCCCGGCGCAGTATGCCGCTGTCAGCGGCGGCCACCGACAGTCGTTCGACCGAATGACTTTCCGGCAGCGGCTAATGGTCTATGCCATGGACCTCGACCTGACCACTGAACTCTTCGGGCACCAGATGTTCGCACCGATCATCGTGGGCCCAGTGGCCAACCAGGGTGCCCTGCACCCGGAAGGCGAACTCGGCACCGCCCGTGGTGCGTCGGCCGCCAAGGCGGTAATGGTCGCCGCCCAGCAGTCGAGCTATCCGATTGACCAGATTGTCGCCGCAAGCACCGAACCTGTCTGGTTCCAACTCTATGCTGACGTTAGTACCGTGCTGGACGACGCCCGCCGCGCTGTCGACGCCGGTTGCAGAGCGCTGTGCCTGACCATCGGCGTGTCATCGGACCAGCGCCCGGTGCGTACCAACTGGGACGTCGTCGAGCAGGTGAGCCAGGCCGTGGATATTCCGCTGGTCGTCAAAGGCGTCATGAACGTTGACGACGCGCGGACAGCTGGCCAATCGGGTGCGCAGGGTGTTGTCGTTTCAAGCCACGGGGGACTCGTAGGGGGGGACAACACGCTGCCGATCGACGTCTTGCCAGCGGTGGCTGACGCCGTGGGCGGCCAGATGCCCGTTCTCGTCGACGGTAGCTTCAGGCGTGGCACCGACGTGCTCAAGGGCCTAGCCCTAGGTGCGACCGCCGTAATGGTCGCGCGGCCACCGATGTGGGGTCTCGCCGCCTACGGCACGGAAGGGGTTCAAACCGTGGTTGAAATTCTGCAGACAGAGCTGGCCAGAAACATGGCGGCCTCGGGCCGCCCCACGATTGCCATGATCGATCGCGAGCTGGTCCGTTTCGACAAATGGTAGGACGACATTCCGCTCTCATTGTCACCCTCCTGCTCGGCACCCTCGCCCTCAGTGCCCAGGACCGATCCGGCGCCATGGTCGAATGGCGCTACGTCGGTGCGTCACAGGGCGCATCGAAGTACTCGCCGGTAGCCGACATCGATCGGTCCAACGTGGACCAAATCGAAGTCGCCTGGACCTGGGAGCCGAACGAACTACCGAATCAAGAGTTCAACACCCGCCCGGGCAGCTTCGAAGCCACCGCGCTCATGATCGAAAACGTGGTCTACGTAGCTACGATGTATACGCGCATCGTGGCCCTTGACGCCGAAACCGGCGAAGAGCTGTGGGCGTTCGATCCCGAGGCGTACCGCACCGGCCCGCGCGGCGCTGGTCCAGGTGGTTTTAAGCACCGGGGAGTGGCCGTCTGGGGAACCGGCGACGACATGCGAGTGTTCATCAATAGCCGCGATCGTCTGCACGCGGTCCGGGCTACAAATGGCGAGGCAATTCGGTCGTTCGGTGAGAACGGGCACGTCACGCTGACCGAGGACTTCCCCAACCCGGTGACCCGCGACGAATTTGACCAGACCTCGCCCCCCGTCATCTTCGACGACCTCGTCATCGTAGGCAGTCGGGTACCGGACCGCGTCCAACACCGGTTCGACACGCCTGGTTCGGTACAGGCCTTCGACGTACACACCGGCGAGCGGCGGTGGGTGTTCTACACGGTTCCGCAGTCGAACGACGCGTTTGGCGCCGACACCTGGCAGGACGGTTCGTGGCGGTTTACCGGCCACGCCAACGTGTGGGGCCTGATGTCGCTCGACGAGGAACGAGGCCTCCTTTATGTCCCGACCAGCACTCCCAGTAGCGACTTTTGGGGCGGTCGGCGGCTGGGCGCCAATCTGTTCGCTGAATCACTGCTCTGTCTTGACGCCCGCACGGGTGAACGAGAGTGGCATTTCCAGACGGTGCACCACGGCCTCTGGGATTACGACCTCACCTCAGCACCAAACCTGCTGACACTTGAAGTTGACGGACGCTCAATCGAGGCGGTCGCCGAGGTGTCGAAGCAGGGCTTCACCTATGTGTTCGACCGGGTCACCGGCGAACCGGTATGGCCCATCGAGGAACGACCGGTGGACACCGAAACAGACGTTCCGGGCGAAGTGGCTTACCCAACCCAGCCGTTCCCGACAAAACCACCGCCATTCGCCGGGCAGGGAGTGTCACTCGAGGATGCCAACGACCTCACTCCAGAAGTGCACCGTCTCGCGCTTGAGGAACTCAACACGTATCGGCTGGGACCGCTTTTCACTCCACCCAGCTTGCGCGGAACCCTGCAACGACCGCGTGTGGACGGTGGCGCTAACTGGGGCGGAGCGGCACACGACCCGGAAACGAACCGGCTCTACGTTCGAACTTCTGAAGGCACATCACCAAATCAGGTCTGCGCGATCGATCCGAGCGTGCAGGACGTGGACGTCCCCTACACGAACAATTGCGCGCGCGGCGGGTCGGCTGGGATCTTCGCAGGGTTGAACGGCTACGTGCCGGCGGAACGCAGCCGACTGGGACCGATACCGCTGACGAAACCGCCTTACGCTCGCCTGGTCGCCATCGACCTCAACGTCGGAGACATCGCTTGGAGCGTGCCGTTCGGCGAAGGCAGCCGCGTCGTGCGCAGTCACCCCCTGCTGCGCGACGCCGACCTCCCCGAGCGGCTCGGGACCCCGGGCGCGAACGGCCCGATGGTGACCGGAGGCGGCCTCGTGTTCCTGGGTGGGGGTGACCCGTACCTGTACGCGTTCGACGTGGACACCGGTGAGGAAATCTCACGGATGCCCACCGAATTTAGGACGAGCGGCAACCCAATGAGCTATCGGTCACGTGCCGGCAAGCAATTCATCCTCATCACAACCGGCGCCGGACCTGATGCCAAACTCGTGGCCTTCGCGCTACCGGACTAGTGTGACTTTCAGGCATGCTCTCGCCATCGTTGTGTGTCTCGCGTGGACGACGTCTGCGAATTCCGCTCAGGACCAGCCCGGGACTGAGCCCTATCAGCGGGTATGCCAAGCCTGCCACGGAGAATTGGGCAAAGGCGATATTGCGCCCCCGCTCGTCCCCGGCAGGTTCGATCCCGACTACGTCCTAGCGGTGGTGCGAGAAGGATTCGGGCAGATGCCCCCGATCTCGACCCGGGAGCTGACGGATGACGAAGTGCGAGCGATAGTGTCCTACCTAGCGTCATTGACGCCAGAAAAGCCACCGGTTGCAAGCACCGAGACGATCCGGTAACCCGATTCGCTCCAAATTCGCTACTGCGCCGACCCGTTGCCGCGCAAAGCGTGTAGTCCATGTCACGCCGTAGCTGCCAGCAACTAGGCCAAACTATCATGCCGCTGATCGTCCACATGGGAGGTCTCACCACATGCTGAACCGCCGCACATTGTTGTCGACTCTGACGACGGTGGCCCTTGCAGTTTGGGCTACGGGCGTTGTCTTCGTGCAGCAAGACCCCGAACTGGCTACAACCGTCGACGACGGGTTCACCATCGCCACAGTGGGCGATCTCATCTACGCGCACGACCTCAGCCACATGATGACCGACCCGTCGTTCGCCGCTGTGGTCAAACTGCTGCGCGATGCCGACGTCGCGACCGGCAATCTCGAAGGAATCATCGTCGACGGCCGGAATTTCACCGGCGCGCGCATGGGTGGTCACGGGGCCGAACCGGGAGCCGCCGACAGCATCCGCGACATGGGCTTCGACCTCGTCGCGCGGCCGAACAACCATGGGAACGACTTCGGACCCGAGGGCGTGACGGAAACGAGCGCCCACCTTGATCGGGTCGGCATCCAATACGCCGGCGTGGGAAACACGTACGCCGCCGCCCGCGCGGCGCGTTTCTACACCGCCGGAGCAGGTCGGGTCGGCATGGTGGCCACCACCGCCACGGGCACGTTGCCCGCGAGACCAGCCCGCGGCGAGTGGCCAGGTGTGGGTGGATACAGCACCCTCGACGTCACCCGGTTCTTTATGATGCCCCCGGCCAGTTGGCCAGCGGTCCGCACAATCCGAGACAACTTTCCCAACGGGACCGGCTTCTATGCACGCGGCGCCAATACCGACGACCACATCCAGATTCTCGGCGAACACTTCAGGAAGGCATCCCCTGGGGCAACCGAGCCCTACTATGCCTTTGAAATGAATCAGCGGGACCTACGCGACCTGCTAGCGGCCGTCCGGGAAGGCAAAATGCGGTCTGACTTCTTGACGGTGGCTATTCACTCGCACCACTTCCGGGACACCCGTGGCGGATATCGTGGCCCCGGCATCCCCGAAGCAGAGCACCTCGACACCAACCCGAGCGTCGCCAACTATCTCGAAGACTTCGCCCACGCAGCGATCGACGCGGGCGCCGACGCGTTCCAGGGGACCGGGGTACACGTGGTGCGCGGCATCGAGATCTACGAGAATAGGCCCATCTTCTACGGACTCGGTGAGTTCGTGCGGCAACGAGACGTGGACGGCTTGGCCGGATTGGGCGAGCTGCGCCGAGACGCCTGCAATGGATGTCCGTTTCCTGCCAAGTATGAAAGTTTCATCGCGATCAGCACGTTCAGCAGTGGCCGGTTGACGGAAGTACGTCTACACCCGGTCGAACTACGCTATGCCGCGGAACGAATGGCCCACCGAGGCATTCCGCGGACCGCTCCTCCGGAAACCGCGCGTCGGATTCTCACGCGTCTCCAGACGCTATCGGCCCCGTACGGCACGGTGATCGAAATCGACGGCAACGTTGGCGTGATCACACCCTGACGTATACAAACCAAAACCTGAGTAACAGATTTAATTTGGACCCGAAACTCTGACCGGGATACCGCTGTCGCAGGAGAAAACAAAATACTGCTGTCGTTAGCCTGGGGGGAGTGCGTACTATAGGGCGAGCGTGGTGCGACGCGCCGGGGCACCCAGACCAGACCGCCGCTGCCGAAGGCGTCGGACGAAGGAGAACTCCGATGAAAACGTTTTTGCACTTAGCCGCCCTCACGGTCATCCTAGTCGCCGCTGTGACCGCCACACCCGCTTGGGCCCAGAACTCGGGCGCGCGGACACCCGATGGCCAACCTGACATCCAGGGCGTGTGGACCAATTTCGACCCAACGCCTTTCGAGGCGCCCAATGACATCGACCTTGAGCGACTGGCTCCGCTGGCCGCGTGGTTTCCTGGAAGCAACCGACCGCAGCGGGCACCGGCCGAACCGGCCCCCGATGCCCGATCGCGTGGGCCTCAGGGTCCCTGGGGTGATGGTCCCGGCGATGCGCTGCGCAACGAGCGCCGCCAGTCGATGGTTGTCGACCCGCCCAGTGGACGGGTTCCCTTGCGGGATTCCGCCATCGACAGCCGAAACGCTAACCTGATTAACCTGACGGACGGCTGGTTGACCCACACCCCGTGGGAGCGATGTATTACACGGGGAATACCGGGCGGCATGTTCCCGGGTGGCTACGGCGCTGGGTATCAGATTCTGCAGGTTCCGGGATACGTCGTGATCTTTTACGAGATGATCCACGAAGCGCGCATTATCCCGGTCGACGATCAGACACCGCTGTCTGAGGACATTCGCCTCTGGAACGGTAACCCGCGGGGACACTGGGAAGGCAACACCCTGATCGTCGAAACCGCCAACTACAACGACCAAGGCACCATTGGCACGAACATCGCCAGCCGCGGCGTCCGCGGCATCGAGCAAAGCGAGGCGCTGAAGATTGTCGAGCGCTTCACACGCCTTGACGCCGACACGATTAGTTACGAGGTCACGATCGAAGACCCCAAACCGTTCACGGCCCCCTGGACCGTGGCAATGCCGTTGAACCGGGATACGACTTACCAGATCTACGAGTACGCCTGCCACGAAGGCAACTACGGACTAGAGAACAGTCTCCGGGCGGGCCGCGCCGAAGACGAGTCCGCCCAGCCCTAGTCCTCCAACGCGACGTCGGAGCGCTTGGGAGAGGTGCCTCAGTTTGAGCCGGGATCGTAACGGATTTCTAGATAGGTCACGGAACCATCGATGTCGGAATACCAGTGCGGAGTGCCCGCTGGGATGATCACGACGTCACCGGCGGTCACGACACGGCTGCTGCCGTCTTCGATTTTTGCGACCCGCTCACCGTCCGCCCCGGTCGACCGCACGACCCGCCCACCGGTAACGACCGTGCCGGTACCATCCGTGACGTGATGCACCTCCCACCCGGTCGCGTGGATGATGGCATTCTGCGGCACCGTCCGGTGAATTAGATTCACGCGCGTGGTGTCGGTGCTCTCAATTCGGGCTACCACCATCGGAGCGTCGGGCGTGTCCGCTATGGCTTTCTTCAGATTCGCTTGGAGGTCGGCACCCGCGGACACCGTG
>UINC01001768.1_pt2 | contig 16342 bp, 14 predicted proteins | sample 5385821 | NCBI WGS metagenome assembly UINC01 (sample SAMEA4666929, study PRJEB26691) | marine metagenome | isolation source: Pacific Ocean | place: Pacific Ocean | collected 2011-10-13 | reverse complement strand
CCGGGCGTCCGGTGGTCCGATCGACGAAGGGCGTGATCTCCAGCGGTCACTATCTCACCTCGATGGCCGGGATGCGGATGCTTCTGAACGGCGGCAACGCCTTTGACGCCATCGCCGCAGCCGGTTTCGCAGCTGCGGTTATCGAGCCTATTGCCTCGTATTCTCTGGCAGCCGAGGGCGTGTTCATGCTCTACGCCGCCGCTGGCGACGAGGTCCTCTCCCTCAGCGGACAGGGAGTCGCCCCTGGCAAGGCCACCGCGGATTTCTACAAATCACTGGGGTTCGACCGCATCCCCACGGGACCTGGAAAGGATGCCCACCTTTCCTTCACCGTTCCTGGAATCGTCGCAGCGTACATCTCCCTTCTTGAACGTTATGGCAGCATGACCATTGACGAGGTCTTGGCCCCTGCCATCGACTACGCGGAGAACGGGATTCCCCACTACGAGTACATGCTGAACCGCTTGAATAACACCAACACCGCCACACAGTTCGACAACTATCCTCCCGGCGGCTGGGATGTGTTCTATAACAACAGAGAGGTTCCTGAGGCCGGTGACACGCTGGTCCAACCAGGTTTGGCCAACACCATGAAGGCTATGTCGGCGGCAGCAGTCTCTGGAGACCGCTTGGCCGGACTGCAGGCTGCGCGGGACGTTTTCTATAAGGGATCGGTCGCCAAGACCATTATCGATTCCTCAGCTAAGGTCGGCGGCATCCTGACCATGGACGACCTCGGCAGCTACGAGGCCTTGTTCGGCGAGCCCGTTTCCAGCACCTTTGAGGGCCACGAGATACTTGGCCACGACACCTGGACCCAGGCCCCCATGGTCCAGCAGACACTTAACTTACTGGAGCACTTCGACCTTAAAGCCATGGGCCACAACAGCCCCGAGTACATCCACACCGTCACCGAAGCCTTGAAGCTGGTGTTTGGTGACCGTGAAGCATATTACGCCGACCCGAAGTACGCCGAGATTCCGTTGGAAGGCCTAATATCCAAAGAGTATGCCGCCGACCGGGTAGGACTGATCGATCCGGAGCGCGCACTCCCCGAGCAGGCAGCCCCTGGCGACCCCTGGAAGTACTCCAACGCGGTGGGTCATGTCCCAGCGGCCAAGGCCATGGTGGCGTCCACCAATGGAACGTCCGAGGACTCGAATCACGAAGGCACGACCCACGTGTCGGTGTTGGACGACCAAGGCAACATGGTCTGCGGTACCATCAGCGGCGGCGCATTCGTCAAGTCGGTGTTTTTCCCGGAGCTTGGCTGTGCCCTCAGCACCCGCATCGAGATGTTCAACTGCGAGGAAGGCCATCCCAATGTTGTCGAGCCCGGGAAGCGGCCCCGCACCACCCTGATCAATTATATGGCCCGCAAGGACGGCGAGATGGTCATGACTATCGGTTGCCCAGGCGGTGACAACCAGGCCCAGGCCAACGTGCAGCTGATACTTAACATGCTGGTCTTTGGCATGGACCCACAGTTGGCGGTTGAAGCGCCTCGTTTCGCAACCGCTAGCGTTGAGAATTCCTTCTACCCCCACAACTACTATCCCGGAAAGTTGGACCTCGAGCCGGGCATCGCGGAAAGCACCGCCGACGCCCTGAGGGCCAGGGGGCATGAGATCGGCCGGGCCGCCAACTGTGGTCTGGGCGCCACCGTGTCGGTCCGAGACCCCAAGACTGGAAACCTAAGCACCGGTGGAGACCCCCGTCGCGCTTGCTACGCCATGGGGCTTTAGGGCTACACTCGCAAACTAAAGCCCCAGTCCTTCCAAGAAAGGACTGGGGCTTTTTTGTTGGATATACCATGCCGCACCTTCGTAATTCCGGCGAAGACAGGAGTGACGAAGGGATTACCTTAACGACTCCCTGACCAACTGCACCCCCTGCACCATGGCCTGCAGCTTGCCGAACGCGACCTCGCGGGGAAGGTACTTCATGCCGCAGTCGGGGGCCAGCATCAGTTGTTCGGGCGACAGGTATTTCAGGGCTTCCCTGACCCTGGTAGCGACAACCTCTCGAGTTTCAACGGCCGCATCCTCTAGGTCCAATACGCCAACGACCATGGTCTTACTGCAGAGTTTCGCCAGCACCGATAAGTCCAGTTGCGGCTGGGCCGACTCTATGGAGATCAGCTCAACTGCAGAATCCTCCAGTTCGGCCAAAAAATCATAGTGGGACGCCTTGTTCTTGACCACCGCCGCATAGCCGAAGCATAGGTGGAGGCCGGTGGTCCCATCAATGCCTTTCAGCGCTTTGTTGATGGCCTGTACGCCGAACTCCCTGGCATCATCGGCGTGGGCCTGGAGCCACGGCTCGTCCAACTGGACAACATCGGCTCCGGCCTCGAATAGGTCTTTAACTTCTTGGTTAACTGCTACGGCGTAGTCCATGGCCAGCGACGCCCGGTCTGGGTAATGCTCGTTCTGGACCTGCTGAGACATGGTGAATGGGCCAGGGACGGTCACTTTGATTCGGCGGTCTGTGTTAGCACGCAAGAACTCCACATCCCTCACGTGCACCGGCCGGGTTCGCCTGATGGGGCCCACCACTCTGGGCACGACAGTAGGCTGCCCGCTCCTTCCCGAGACCTGGCCGGGATTCTCGATATCAACACCGCCAAGGGCGGTGGCGAACCGGTTGGAGTAGCTCTCACGCCTGATCTCTCCGTCGGTGATCAACTCCACACCGGCCCGTTCAATCTCACCGATGGCCAACAGCGTGGCGTCGTCTTGTGCGGCCTCCAGGAACTCGTCGGCGACCCTCCAAAGGCCGGCCTGGGGTATCCTTGGCACAATTCGAGACAGGGCTTCTCGGTCGATCAGCCAATCGGGCTGGGGATAGCTGCCCACTATCGTGGTGCCAAGGAAATTCCCTTTCATCTTTGCTCCAAGCTAATAAAAAGCCCCCGTCTACAGGCGGGGGCTGGTCTCTGATGATTTCTGGGGCGGGCTAATCGCTGGTTAGAGCGGGCTCCTTGACCCTGGAACTGACTCGGGCGTTGATGTAGTTGTCTCCGAGCCACTTTTCGATGGAGACCTCAGCACGCTCTTGCATAGTGACGTCGTCTTCGTTGCCGATGTCCCGAGTGAGACAGCAGAACTCAAGGGAGATGCCGTTGGGGTCCTTCAGGTAGATGGACTTGGCCCACTCATGGTCCACCACATCGGTGACCGTCAGGCCCTTGTCGATCAACTCGAGACGCTTGGCCTCAAGTGCCGAGACCGAACCGGCCTCGAACGCGAAGTGGTAGAACGGTCCTGGCACGCCCAGCCCCTCGTTGATACCGGCATCGTAGTCGGCCGGGATCGCGTCCACGTTATTTGGCTCCATGAAGGCGATCAACTGGTCTCGCCCTACTTCGATGAACATATGGCGAATGTAGCCTCCCTCTTTGATCTTGATGATGTCGCAGCGCACAACCTTGAAACCCAGGGTGTTCTCGTAAAAATTCCTGGTTTTGTCCAAGTCTAGAGTGGAGAGTCCAATGTGGGAGAATCCTTTGGTTGACATATATGACCCCTTTGAGCAGCGACTTATCCACAAAGTTTAAGTGGATAGAATAACCGCGTCAATCCAAAGTGGTTACTCGGTGATTCGCCTTTGAGAGTCTTTGGGCTTTACAACGTAGCTCCGGCGAAAACTGGAATCCACTGCGCCAATAGATTCACCGCAAAGACCAAGCCGGTTAGAGACTTGACTGATGGACGTCCTTCGACAGGCTCAGGATGAACGCGCACCACCTGCAACGTGCTGACACCATAGCGCATAGGCAAGAAGTGGTGCGTATCTGGGTCTGGGTCTAACCGCGACCAGCCGACCCTCACTCGAGCGTACCTCCTGGAACACCTCCCGGGCCAGTCCCAGCTGTTGCACCGGTGTCACTCCTGGATGATTCCAAAGCGTCGGCAGGTCCTGCAACGACCTGGAAGCCCGGTCAAGGTTTGGCATCATGAGCGGAGGAGAATAAGGTTGGATGCTCGTTGCAGGACCTGGTGCTCTGCCTTGAACGTTCCGTCATCTATAGCTCCCCAGAGATGTTGCTTCCGGAGGATTGCCAGGGCTGACTCTATCCTTTTGACATCAAGGCTGTTATCGGGTTGGGGGCCTTGGTTCGCCAGGACTTTAAGGACTGTCTGGCGCCAGTCACCGTCCAACTGCACGCAGGCCAGGACCTGGTCGGCGAATTCTTGCTCTACCCTGGCGACTCCCACTGAGCTGGGTCGCATGGGACAACGGTGCCAGTATGGGCCATACGTGGGGGCTGCCTCTCTCTGGAACCACTGGTGATACCGTGGAAGGGCTGTCCACAGCCGCCACAAACCAAAACCCTGGTGAGTGGGTATACCATTAAGATTAAACGATTCTGCCTTGGATATCACTCTAGGTTCGGTTAATGCTTATGATGGCTAATTCGAGATTTCTCCAAAAGGGAGATCGATAAGTCCTGAATACGATTTCGCCAAATAAACCGGCCTCAGGAATATTCAAAGGTTGGTGGATGGTGCTTATTGCCGGAATGGCCCACGGCCTGAACGCGTCCGCAGTCAACAAGGGATATATGGTGTTCTTGTTGCCCGTAAGCGAAGCATTCGGGATAGGCCGCGTTGGGGGCTCTATTGTGTTTTCCTTGGCCAGAGCAGGGGATGGCCCCTTCGGGGCCGTTGCAGGTTGGTTGATCGACAGATTCGGTCCAAAGCCGATATTTTTAATCGGATCGACAATGGTGGGCGTCGGTTTCTTATTACTTAGTCAGAGCGAAAATATATTCGTCTTTTCGGTCATCTATCTCGTACTGATCACTATTGGAAGCGTCTTAGCCTTCTCTAATGCAACCTCTGCTCTAGTGAATAATTGGTTTGACGCCCGGCGGGGATTCGCTATGGCTTTTTACCAAGCGATAAGTTCGATTATCCCAGCGATTCTAGTTCCAAGTCTTGCTTTTCTGATCTTTAACGCGGGCTGGGATACCGCGGCGCTGGCCTGTGGGGTTACGATTTTGCTTTTCGTTACCCCCATGACGATATGGATACAAAACACACCAGAATCCCAGGGGTTATTGCCGGATGGAAGAGATGTGTCAAGGGGCAAGATATCAGGTGGCAGGAGCGCTTCTGATGATCGGTTAACTGGTTACGATCTATCCGGAGCATTCCGTACGATCACCTACTGGCTTATGTTCATAGGAAGCATTTGTAGGTTGACCTCTAAAGGCGGATTCATGGTCCATTTCATCCCCATTTTGGTTTGGAAAGAAGTAGATCAAGGAATCGCGAGCATGTATCTAGGCGCGACCTTATTTTTAGTGGTGCCACTTTTTTTATGTTTTGGGTGGTTAGCTGATAACTTCCCTAAGAATCTGGTGCTTGCTACTACCACTATCTCTGGCTCGGTGGCCATGCTTCTCTTAGCCGTAGGTCCCCCGTCAGATATGACGATATTTATCTTTCTGCTGCTGTTTGCGATATCAGAGACCAGCGGCTCCAATAATTGGACCACAATAGGTGACTATTTCGGACGTAAATCCTACGGACGATTAAGAGGACTGACCCAATTTGGAGCGACCCCGGGTGTGTTGTTGGCACCCATTTTCGCTGGCTGGTGGTTCGACAAGACAGCCTCGTACGCGTTCCCTTTATGGTGCTTCACCGTGTGTGGTGTCGTTGGCGGAATTTCATACCTTCTGATGAGAAAGCCCCGCCAAATTCCCGCGAACTATGGAGCAACTCGCTGAATTTAACCTCGATGCAGCTATTGAGCTGTTCAAATTAGTGATGCTCCGGTTTTCATATCTGGTATGGACAGGGCACATTCAATATTCGGTCTTATGAGGTCCAGTGTTACTTAGGAGAATCTATTACGGCTGGTTCATTGTAATAACGGCCGGGGCCGCGGAATTCGCTAATGCGGCGTCATCCATCACTGTTTTGACTATCTTCGTAATTCCTATGACCGATGAGTTTGGCTGGAGCCGGACCGAAATTTCAGGCGCTACTAGTATTGGGGCCCTGCTAGGAGCAACTATTGCCCCTCTAATCGGTAGAATTGTTGATCGCTTGGGCTCACGATTGGTGTTGGTGGTAGGTGGGTTAGCAGTGGCTGGTTCTTGTTTTTACTTGGCGGCAGCTCAGACCCTTTTAGGGTTTTATATTGCATTCACTGTGGCGAGGACGGCTGACCAAGGGTTGATAAAGATCGGCACCACTCCAGTAGTTGCTAAGTGGTTCTATCGATTCCGCGGACGGGCGATATCGTCAGTGTTTTTTATGGGCATGCTCGGCGTACTCGTTATGGTCCCAGCCGTCCAATTTATAATTTCTGAATGGGGTTGGCGGGCCGCATGGGTAGTCTTGGGGGCAGTTATGGTCGCAGTTGGAGTAATGCCCAGTTTGCTGTTCATGCGGCGCCGACCTGAAGATATGGGCTTGTTCATGGACGGAATGCCTCCTATACAAAACGGGGGACAAAAAGAATCAGGCGTGGATGGATCGTTCGAATTAGAATTGGATGTGGATCTAAGATGGCGCATTTCCCTGGTGATCAGAACGCCAGCTTTTTGGCTGATATTGACGTCCCTATTTGTTATCAGCACCGCTAGTTCTGGCGTCATTTTGCATTTAATGCCTTATTTGACTGAAGAGTCGGGCATTAGCGCCAAGTCGGCCGTTGGGGTAATCTCCGGATTTACCGCATCAGGAGCTTTCGCTACTCTTGCTATCGGTGCCGTTTCGGACCGCCTACCACCGCGTTTGCTAATGGCCGGTAGTTATTTGGTTTCTGCGGCTGCTATGGGTTTATTGATAATCACTGATTCTTTACCAGAAGCATATTTGTTTGCGGTCCTCCAAGGGTTTGCGGCCATTGGAATTAATTTGACCTCTCCTATACTGCTGGCGGAGTACTACGGTAGATGGACTATCGGGTCGATGTACGGAATAGTGAGAGCAGCCCAAGTGGCCGGTTTCGCCATAGGTGCGTTGATATCGGGCGTAGTATACGATTCCACAGGGAGTTACCAATTAGCCTTCTTTATATTTTTGTTTATTGCGTTAATTAGCGCTTGTTTCATATTTGTAGCCAAGAAACCGAACCAAAATCAGCGCCGCACTTCAAGTGCTGAGGTTTAATAGTAGGAGAGTCAGGACATACGACTATCTTAAGGAACGTCAGCGAACGGGTGCTAACTCGTAGTTAAGTAGATAAACTGTTGACAGAGATTAGACGCGAGTTGATGGGACTGCTCGAGCAAATCAATTTGTTGTTGGAGAAGATATATGTCTACGCAGACCGAACTGAAGAAGGTCAGAGCATCCGTCATGAACGCCGTACACGATTTGGCGGTATTGGTGGCGCGAGATGAAGGTCTCTTCGAAGCCGAGGGACTCGACGTGGAAGTAGTGGACACTCCTGGGACCTTCCAGGCTGATGCAGACCATCAGGCTATGCGGGAACAGATTTTTGATCGGACCATGGAGGCCCTTTACAACGCAGGAGCTGTGGACCAGTATCGGATGTGCGAATGGGGCGTGATGAAGCGAACAGTAGAAGCTGTGGGCGCCGGGCAACGTCCGGCTAAAATAGTGGCATTGGGCGCTGCAATGTCCAAGATGGCCATTATTACTGGGCCTAATAGCCGTTTCGTTGAACCAGAACAATTCAAGGACACACCGATTGCGGTCAGTCCCTTCAATGGCTCCCACTTCACCACATTGAAAATGTTAGAGGGATTCGTGAAGAAAGAGAGCATCTCAACCGTCAATTCTGGCACCATGCTTGAGCGATTGGATGCTGTGGTAAAGGGCGACATTGCCGCTGGAAATTTCAGCGAGCCTTGGATCAGCGTGGCGCAGAAGCAAGGCTGCCGGATCATCATGGAAAGCCATTCCACTCGCAGCGAGGCAGCCAACGACGAATTGGACGGTCCCACCCTTGCCGCGATGTTCCGAGCTGAAGGAGTAGCAGCGGAAATGATCAATAGCAACCCGCGCAAATACGCTCACTATTTCATTGCAGAGGCCGGCGGTTTGCTTGAGCCGGCAGAGCTACAAACCTGGCGCCTTCTCTATGCGGCACCTGCCCCATATACTCGTGAACGGTTTGAAGACACCTATGAATGGATGCTCGGTTACCCTGGATTGGTGGAGCCCGGAGGGATCTATGATACGGTGGTTGATAACCGGGCATGGCAGTAAATCCCAGCCCGAACCTATAGAACCACTTATTTAGGCAAAAACAAGGCCCAGAGTATCTGACCCGGGCCTTTATATATCGGGCGTGCTAAGAACCTGCAAACCGCCGGGTTCATGGCCAACCGGGTATTTTCGGGTCCCTCAGACGATTGTTAACCGCATGAAACTATGCTGCCATCACAAAGAAGCCTGTGTTCTCGGTATGGTTCGATTCTACTTCGTCTCCACCATAAGCAACAATCTAGGCCACTCTGGATATCTGTTCGAGCCAAGTGCTGATTGAGAGTACGCCAATGCCCGATGCCAAGAAGGATGCAGGTGGCGTTTGCTCAACCCACCATGAGCGCATGGGCGCGCGCCACGTTAGGACTAGCGGCGCTATCACCAGCGGACTATCAGACTCACCACGAGCGGAGTAAGGTCAGTCAAAGGCGGAAATTACAGAAATACCTGTCCACTGGAGGTATCTGGGTCCAGGCTCATCCATCCCGTACGGACCAAACAAGCAACGCTGACTGAGAGCGTTATTTTGCCCCTATGTGTCATGGGGTGTCCGCCGGAGAGGGGGCCAAGTCAAGATATATAGCGTCGTTGCCTCTATTGGACCCATAAACACGTCGACACTGCAGAACCCTGCTAGGTTGACGTAGAAAACAACGAGGACCCGTGTGCGGTGATCAAAGCCATGTATATGTCTGCAAATCATGGCCGATCCACTTTCCAACCAACGGCTTGGATAGGCTACAAGCAAGATTTAGAATTTAATTTGACGTAGTGATTCATGATTTTGCACTCTGAAAATTTAAATGATACCTTTCGATTCCTCATGAGATCACTAAATATTTTAAAATGTAGAAGTTAGACATGGATCCGTCTTTGTACTCATTAACCGAGCGCTGGGGCGCAGGTTTTGCGCATTCGAGCTTGCTGCTTATCGGTCTGCCGTTGACCGTCATCCTCCTCCCTATCCCTTTTTCGCTTGCGCCCTGCCCTGTTGTGACATACATGCTAGCCCGTTTTTTTCGACGCAGAATGTTGGTTTGGGGCGCCAATCAAAGCATCCAAGCATCAGCAATTCAGGTTCTTATTGTTCTTGTAGCCGGGATGGTTGCACTCATAAATCTGCCACGCCAAATAGACCTGGCGCTTGGTACAGCGGGTTTTTTGCTGTTCCTGTATACCTTATGGGCCGCTTTCGACACGTTGCTCGGGTACGATTTTCGCTACTTTTTGATCGGGAAAGTAGTGTCTCGCGTGTCGGAAGCCAACCTGAAGCGGCAGGAGCATCGCAAGGGTTGGTCGAATGAATCCGGATGATGATAGATGCGAGAAATGCAAGCCGATAACCTAGATTCCTCATCTTTCGACTGGGATTCTCTAGATAAGTAATTAAATCGTTAATCTCACTGCTTCCATTGTTCGGAAATACCTTTGTGTTCGAAAGCGCGTCTTGACATCGATATATAAGTTAAAGATACTTGTGCCAGATTGGTACTACTTACTAAAGCCACCTAAATCATATCGTCTGAGTGGCTTAGACTGGGCGCTTAAATATCTTAGGATTGGGAGAGCCGCATATCATGTATAGATCTATACGAACAAACCTGGGCTGGCGACGGTCGATCACTGGGCTGATTATCTTCCTAACTGTGGCATTGGTGGCTTGCGGCACGAGCGCGGCGCCTACACCGGCGCCTTCCAGCGCTGTTTCGGCAAGAGACAGCATAGTCTTGGTGGTTGCCGAACAACCAGCTGTTGTGGCCGCCCTTGGAGCTGGTGGCGGTATTTCTCAGGCAGTCCACCACGACAATATGTCGGATCCTTTGACCTGGCAGTCGGGAGATGACCAGAGAATCGTCCCTACTTCAGCCACAACCGGTTGGGAACAAGTAGGACCTAGCAAGTGGAGATTTTTCCTGCGGGAAGGAGTTAAGTTCCACAATGGAGAGCCATGGAATGCTCAGGCTGCTCTTCCTAGTTTAGCTATTCTGGCCAGCTCCGAGAACGACAATCCGAGCTATGGTTACACCGGCGGCTTTACAGCTGAAGCTTTTGATGAATTCACGCTGGATATCAACTGCACAACGCCCTGTCCAATTTTCCCCAACACGGCGTTCTTTGCGAATTTCACCGCTCCTGATTTCTTGGCCAGTACAACCGAAGAAGAGAGGGCCACGCAGAACGTAAGTTTCGGCCCGTACAAATTAGTGGAATGGGATTCCGGCGTTTCGATCACCCAGGAGGCGTACGAAGACTACGTTCCTGCTGGCGACCATTTCGAGTTTCAGAAACCCGCAATCCGCGACGTCAAATGGTTCTTTAGAGGAGAACCTCAGGTGATGGCGGCTATGGTTAAAACTGGTGAGGCCGATATCGCTTGGGACGTGAGCGTTGATGCGATCGACACATTGGACGCAAACCAGATCAAATCCGGTGGGTCCGCTGAGGTATTCACCCTGGATGTACTAAGCATGTTGCATCCAGAGACGTCCAAACTCAAGGTGCGCCAGGCGATGGCGCATGCGATAAATTGCCAAGAAATGATCGACGCACTCTACGGGGGCAACAGCGTTTGCCGCGGTAATATTATTTGGCCTGGTGTGATTGGCGCTACCGAATCCAATACTGCGCCTTATTCGTTCGACCCGGGCCTATCACGTCAACTTCTTGAAGAAGCCAATTACGACAACGATACGGTCCTCAGGCTTTTTAGCAGAGGTACCCGTATACCCAAGCAGGTGGAAGTACTTGAGGCCGTTCAAGGGTACCTAGCGGATGTCGGTGTTAATGTTGATGTCAACATTGTCGACGTCCAGGGCTTCCTAGACCGGCGAAACTGCCGCGCAGGCCAAGCGGTCGCGGATCTTTTGTCGGATCGCGGCAGCACACATGATGCTGCGGATGCAACGCTAGAGGAAATGCAGGCCGCGCTAGCTGCTGCTAACGAACGCGGCAGCACAAGCTGTCCTACGGCCGAGCTAATTGAAAACGAGCCTTCCAATGAGACGTTGGATTTTGGCCGCCAAATTACATACTATCTGAACTGTTCCAAGGCTCAGTCTCCCTTCTGCGACCCTAGCCCCGGTGGAATCCAGGAGCAACTTGCACCGGCGCTATCGGCATCTGGTGATGAACGGAAGCAGCTTCTAGAGGAATTGGCTGATTTCGTGCATGAACAGGCGCTTTGGCTCACGCCATTCGATTTGCCCGTGATCTACGCCGTCGATCCGAAATTGAATTGGGAGCCACGGTTCGACCGCAGAGTCCGTATCAACAGCATGACTTTTAGCCCGTAGGGGTGTGCCTCTAAGGGGCTAAGATCGACTGGAATTGAGGCCGTGCCTTGTGAGATCACTGGCATGGCCTCTGCATATCTAGGTTCTCGAGACGGTTACGAACGGTTTTCCAACATCGACTCGGAGTTGCCAGTGTCTCCAGTTGAACTCATAGCTGTCTCAGTGTTCACAGCCTTGGCCCCTCCGCCGTCTCTTTCAAAAATGGGAGAAACGTTGCCTCGGGCGTCAGCCAAACGGTCACGAGGCAACTCTGTGCAGCATCACGAGTCCAGAATTAGAGCCTCGGACGTTAAAAGAATGCAAGATTCCGGCCCGGGCACGAGATTCTACAGTGCGTAAATATATGGTCCGGCGATTGGGCCATTCAGTTCTCGTCGTTTTGGGATTGATGGCCTTGCTGTTCTTCGCGATAAACGTCTTGGGTAACCCAATTCGGTTGTTGGTGGACCAAGATGCTCCCCCAGAAACCATCGCAGCGTTAGAAGAAAAATACGGATTCGACCGGCCAATTCATGTTCGACTTGCGGACTATTTTGCAAGCCTTCTGACCGGCTGCAAATTAAGATGCTCACCCGACTTCGACAAGTCTGTTAAATACAAAGTTAATGCACGAGAATTAGTGATTGACCGCCTTCCCAACACTGCTGTGTTGGCTCTGGCCGCCTGGGGCATAGGCATGTTGGGGATTCCGCTGGGTATGCTCGCGGCTATGCGCCCGCGAGGCGCGTTTGATCGAGCCATAAATGTGTTGACATTTGCTGTGGTTTCTGTGCCTGAATTCTGGCTGGCTTTGATGCTTATCCTGTTAATTTCCGTCCAATGGGGACTGCTGCCCACTTCTGGGTTCGACGGGTTGGGTCCGAGTGGTTGGAAGTTCATGGTGTTGCCAGCGCTTACTCTCGCGCCGCGGGTGATGGGTAGATTTGCGCAGATAACTCGGGCTGCCACGATTGATGAACTCAGTAAGGATTACGTTTCCACAGCCCGAGCTAAAGGCTTGGGGGAATCTACCATCCTTTATACTCACGTGTTAAAAAATGCTGCAATCTCCATCGTTACATTGATGGGTGACGAGTTGGCTGGCTTCATGAATGGCTCAGTGGTCGTTGAAATCATTTTCGCATGGCCGGGGTTGGGTTTATTACTGATTGGCGCCATCAACGGTCGAGACCTGCCTGTGGTTACCGCGTCAGTGTTTGTGATTGCACTGATGGTGATGTTCGTAAACCTTATCGTGGACTTTTTATATACCTGGTTGGATCCCCGAATATCATATGCAAATTGATAGAGAAGGCATTGGCGCCGATTACATCAACTGAATGATTCATTAAGATGTCTGCACGGTTATGACTAAAGAAACCACCGAAATAAAAAGATTCATGAATCCTGTTACGGCATTTTGGCGCAGGCCTCTGGTCCAGGCGTTTATCAGCGACCCGGTAACCCTGATTTCCGCAGTGTTTCTTGCGCTGATTGTTTTGGCCGCATTGTTTGCACCATTCGTCGCGCCTCACGATCCCACTGACCGGCAATTACCGCTACGCCACGTAGAACCCTTTTCCTCGGGCGTAGCCGCCGACCGATCGGAGAGTCCGCCGGCAGAGGACAATCGCTTCTACATCCTTGGTACTGACCATCTGGGCCGAGACATGCTTAGTCGGCTGATTTTTGGTGCCCGGATCTCTCTGGGAGTAGGGGTGCTTGGGGTATTGGTGTCTGGATTCTTGGGGTTGGGCCTTGGGTTGGTGGCCGGTTATTACCGTGGACTAACTGACGATGTCATCATGCGAATCGTAGACGTCTTCATGTCAGTTCCGCTCCTGCTCTTGGCTCTCATCGTGTTATTTATTTTGGGTACAGGTTTTTGGAATATTATCCTGGTTTTTGCGATCGGCCGGTGGATGCTGTACGCCCGTGTCACTAGAGGGGTAGTGTTGGCATTGCGGGAGCAACCTTTTGTCGAGGCAGCCAAGGCCATAGGCGCAAAGGACTCACGTATACTGATCCGCCATATACTTCCGAACCTGATTACGCCACTCATGACCGTTGCCGCTCTGGACGTGCCTCGAATCATATTGACCGAAGCTACCCTCAGTTTTCTTGGATTTGGCATACAACCGCCCGATTCTTCCTGGGGAACCATGCTATCCAGCGGAAGGCCGTATATCACAACCGCTTGGTGGGTGGTTGTTATGCCAGGAGTGGCAATCTTCTTGACAGCCTTGTCGTTCAACCTTTTCGGCGTGTGGCTGCGTGCCATCAGTGACCCACTCCAACGCTGGCGATGGATGAGGACAAGCAAAGAAGCGAGAGAGGCTGGGGTACGGGACGCATAGTCGCTACGATGCCGGGGTTTACAAAAAGCCGCCGGGATAGAGACCGCGTGAGCGAATCCCGCTGGACAACACCAGAGATTTGTTAGAGAATGCCTCTACCTAAAAGGAGGCTATTTGGTCTCACAAATTTTACCTCCCGGTATAGTTTTTCATCCGTCTCAAATCAAAGCCTACGAAATTCGTCATCCCGGCTACGAGTCGTACTCGGTGCCAGCCTATGTAGCCAGGCCGTCAGAACCTGGAACTTACCCAGCGTTGGTCCTCACCCACGGCGTTCACGGCTACGAAGAGCACATGAAAGAGGTGGCCCGCCGGTTCGCCGCCCTTGGTTACGCTTGCATCGTCCCCGCTTTGTACTGCCGAGACGATTTTCTGACCGTGGTGGAGGAAGAAGACCTGGCCAAGGCCAGTGCATCATTGAGCGGCAGACCCAACGCCCAGACCATCGGCGACCTTGCCGGTTCGTTGACCTACCTACAAAACAGCCCGTTTGTTAATGGCCGAATAGGGCTGGTTGGTTTCTGCTCGGGAGGCCGTTTAGCGATGATTTTCGCCTGCCAGACCAACGGTCTCAGTGCATTCGTTAACTTCTACTCCAATAGCGTCTTTCAGCCCACGGAAGCCAACCCCACGCCAGCCGGAAACTTACTACAAAATCTTAGTTGCCCCATGTTGGGATTGTTCGGTGACGAGGACACAAATCCTTCACCAGCCGACGTTGAGCAGCTCAGAAGCACGCTAAAAGAGTCGTCCAAGACATTCGAGTTGGTCAGCTACAAAGAAGCTGGCCATGCATTTTTCTCTGATACTCGTCCTAGTTACCGGCCCGAGGTTGCCTACATGGCCTGGGGCCGATGCCTGGAGTGGCTGTCCAGGTATCTGAAGTCTTGAAAATATCACGGCAACAGAGACATGTTCGCTAGGGAAATCAATGTGGCAAGAGAGGAGAGGAGCAATGAAAAAAGGATACAAGGTTATCGATATAGACACTCACGTGAATCCCAGCTTCGACACTTTGGCAAAATTTGCTGAACCCAGCTTTAGACCCAGGCTGGATGAGCTAAATCCGTATATCCGGACGGTGGGGAACTATAACGCCATAAGCGTCGCTTCCATTCCATTCGACCGATTTCCAGGAGAGGCCCCTAGGAGCGAAGATGCGGCGGCGGTGGTCGGCGGGCGTGGCGCTTTGGAAGGCCGGGTGACCAAGTCATCGGGCCATCACCGGGTGGACCCGCAGCATGGTGTTAGCGATGAAAACGCGGAAGGTCGGCTGGCCGATATGGACCTGGAGGGCAGGGACGTAGACGTAATAATTCCAGGCACCTGGGCAACCGGGCTTACGGCCATTGATGACGTTACCTTGGCCGAAGGAATGTACTCTGCATACCACCGCTATATGCGTGAATATTGTGGCACCAATCCCAACCGACTAAAGAGTCTGATACTAGCCCCGGCCGCAGATATAGAATGGGCGATCTCCGAGGTCAAGACTCTGGCAAACGAAAGCTGGGTTGTAGCGGTCGCACCGATACTGCCCGAGGGAATGCCAGTGGACCACCCCGCATTGGACCCGCTGTGGGAAGTGATGAATGACGCACACCTTCCCATCTTGCACCACAGCTTCACCTTTGAGCCTCCGTACTTCCCCGGCTACCGAGACATGTGGGACAACGTGGCGGTGGCCCGAACTGCGGCACATCCTTGGGGCGCGGCGAGGCTCTTGTCTTACCTGATCGTCGGCCGGATCTTTGACCGGTTCCCCAACATCAATGCTGGTGCCGCAGAGGTTGGCCACGGTTGGCTTCCTCACTGGCTTATTCGCCTGGAAGAGATGTGCAACTACGTTTCCGGGACAACGCCAAAGACGGATTACAAGCCCATCGAATATGCTCAGATGGGCCGCTTCCGGTGCGGCGCTGAGCCCTTTGAAGGCCCGGCGATGACCAAAGCGGTCATCGACCTCTTGGGTACCGATGCTCTGATGCACCAGTCTGATTATCCTCACGGTGAGGCCCACTTCCCAGACACAGCTGAGATGGTTATCGACTGGCCGTTCTGGAAGGAGATGGGCGGCGACGCTCTGGAGAAGCACATGTCCGGAAACGCCGCGAAGTTTTTGCGTTTGGCATAGGGAATCAGTCGCCAATCAACACTGGACCGACGGTCGAGATGGACAAACAAAAAACCTGGAGAGAAGATCTTCTCTCCAGGTTTTTTTAGTACGCAACTTCGGTCGTACCGCTCATATTGACCGAAGCTACCCTCAGTTTTCTTGGATTTGGCATACAACCGCCCGATTCTTCCTGGGGAACCATGCTATCCAGCGGAAGGCCGTATATCACAACCGCTTGGTGGGTGGTTGTTATGCCAGGAGTGGCAATCTTCTTGACAGCCTTGTCGTTCAACCTTTTCGGCGTGTGGCTGCGTGCCATCAGTGACCCACTCCAACGCTGGCGATGGATGAGGACAAGCAAAGAAGCGAGAGAGGCTGGGGTACGGGACGCATAGTCGC
>UINC01000821.1_pt3 | contig 16389 bp, 14 predicted proteins | sample 5385821 | NCBI WGS metagenome assembly UINC01 (sample SAMEA4666929, study PRJEB26691) | marine metagenome | isolation source: Pacific Ocean | place: Pacific Ocean | collected 2011-10-13 | reverse complement strand
CGGAGTTGGCGGGGAGTCATGCGGCCCTCTGGTCGACAGCTGGCATCCATCCCCACGAGGTCTCTGAAACCGAAGACGCCGACCTCGCCGCGGTCCGGGAGCTGGCTGCTACCGATCCCCGTGTGGTAGCCATCGGTGAGACCGGCCTGGACTACTTCTACGATCACTCACCCCGGGAGCTTCAGCGCCGCTGGTTCGAGGCACAACTGGAGGTCGCCGCCGAGCTCGATCTTCCCACTGTGATTCACACACGCGAGGCGGAAGACGATACGATCGCGGTGCTACGGAACGCCCCCGAATCGGTTCTTAAGGTGCTCCACTGCTTTACGGGGCGCATGAAGTTGTTGGAGGTGGGGCTGGAGGAGGGTTGTTACGTGTCGTTTGCGGGGATCGTTACATTCTCCAAATTCGATGGTCAGGAAGTCGTGCGTGCGGTCCCCGAAGATCGTTTGCTGGCCGAGACGGACGCGCCGTACCTGGCGCCGGTTCCGCGTCGCGGCAAACGAAATGAGCCGGCCTTTGTCACGCACGTGGTGGCTGCGCTCGCCGACATCCGGGGTGAAAGTGTTGGAGCCGTGGCCGAGGCTACGGCCCGGAACGCCGTCCGGTTTTACGCATTGGGTGAACATGCCGCGAACGATTGAGGTCCTTCCGGATCGGGTGGCGAACCAGATCGCCGCCGGCGAGGTGGTGGAGCGGCCCGCGTCCGTTGTGAAGGAGCTCGTTGAGAACGCCTTGGACGCACGGGCGACACGTATCGACATCGAAATCGAGCGTGGTGGAAAGCGACGCATCCGAGTGACGGACGACGGGGTGGGTATGGGCCGGGAGGATGCGCTTGCTTCTCTCAACAGGCATGCCACCAGCAAGATCCGCGCTGCCTCCGATCTCCAATCGGTGGGGACGTTCGGCTTCCGGGGAGAAGCGCTCCCATCCATCGCTGCGGTGTCGCGCCTGACGCTTCAGACCAAGGCCGAGTCCGACCCACTGGGCACCCGCGTTCGTGTGAACGGTGGGACCATCACCGGGTTCGATGACACTCCTCGGAGGCGGGGCACGACCGTCGAGGTATCCACCCTGTTCTTCAACGCACCCGCCCGGTCGAAGTTCTTGAAGGCGGTCGGTGCGGAAGCCCGGGCCGTGAGCGACGTCGTGAGTGTGCTGGCGCTCGCCAACGCCTCGGTCGGCTTCGGGCTCACGTCAGGTGGGCGGGTGCTTCTCGAGCTGCCTCCCGCCTCGGATCTGACGGCCCGCGTTGCCGCTCTTTGGGGGAGGGAAGAGGCTACCACGCTGATCGCTCTTTCCACCGAATCTGATGGTATTGAGGTACGTGGTCTGATCCAACGGCCGGATGCGGCCAAGAGCGGATTTCGGCGCGCTCATCTCTTCGTGAACGGGAGACCTTTCCGGAGTCCTGCGTTGCTCGCATCGGTCGATCGTGGGTATCGCACCACGATTTCCGAGAAGGTCAGACCTTGGGCGTTCCTCTATCTACGAATGCCGCCGGGAACCGTGGACATGAATGTACATCCAGCCAAAGCGGAGGTGCGTTTCTGGGACGCCGCGGTAGTGGAGTCCATCGTGGAAGAAGCCGTGCGCGCGGCCCTTACGTCGGACTCGAGTGCGGCCACCTTGGACACACAACTGGCGGCTCCCCAGCTCGTAGTCCGCGAGCCGCGGCCCCCCCGCCCGGGCAGAACACGCGAAGAGGAGAGTCAGACCTCCCTCTTCCTTTCGGCGGACGCCGCCGGGTCCGCGGGTGCCGCAGCGTCCCCGGACATTGCCGCATCCTCGGGCACTGCTGCCTCATCGGGTGCAGTGGCAACGCCGGACGCATCCGCCGGAGAAATAGGTGCGCCCGACGCATCTGTGGGGGTGACAGGCCAAAGCGGCTCCACTGACCGAGACGACCAGGAGGTCCCCGGCGTCGACGTCGAGCCTACCCCGGTGCTCAAGGAGCTGCCTCGGCTTTGGCAGGTCCTGAGCACCTACGTTCTCGCGGAGACACGTGAAGGCCTCATCATCATCGACCAGCACTCCGCACACGAGCGAATCCTCTTCGAGCGACTGAGTCGGGCGTTCGAGGAGAGCGGGCAGACCGGACAGAGGCTTCTTTTCCCGCTCACCATTCGCCTCTCCAAGGCCGAATACGAACAAGTGGAGGCCCTGACAGGCATCCTCGACCGTGTGGGTTTCGAGGTGGAGGGTTTCGGCGGCAACACGATCATCGTACACGCGGTCCCGGATCCACATCCCTACTTCGACGCCGAGCGCTGCCTCCGTGAGATGATCGCCGACCTGGTTGCGGGATCGGATCTCACGCGCTCGGCCAAGAACCAGCACGAGAAGATCGCCATGACGTTCGCCTGCAAGGGGGCTATCAAGGCCGGCCAGACCTTGAGTGAGAGTGAAATGCACGAGCTGTTCGACCAACTATTAGCCACCGAGCTGCCGTACCACGACGTACACGGCCGCCCTACCATCGTCCGCCTGAGCAAGAGCGAACTGGAGAGGAAATTCGGGAGGTGAGGGATTTTATGGCGATCACGGGGCCGACGACTTCCGGGAAGACGCAGCTTTCGATCGCGGTCGCGGAGGCCCTGGATGGTGAGATCATCTGCATGGACTCGCGGCAGGTGTACCGAGGCATGGACATCGGCACGGACAAGGTCTCGCCCGAGCATCGGCACCGGGTGCCCCATCACGGGCTCGATCTCAGGAACCCCGATGAGTTCTATAGCGCCGGTCAGTTCGGCCGGGACGCGCACTATTATATCGAAGAGATCTCCGGACGAGGGCGCGTTCCCCTCCTGGTCGGGGGCACGGGTCTCTTTCTGCGATCCCTGACGCATCCGATCTTCAAGCAGCCCGATATCGATGTTGCCCGCCTCCAGGCCCTTCGCGGCTTCATGGCCAAACGGCCCAGAGCCGAGCTGGAGCGCTGGGTCGGCGCGCTGGACTCCGGCCGAGCGGAGTTCGCCCAGGAGGGAGGCCCCCAGCGCCTGGGCCGGACCATCGAGGTGGCGCTCCTCACGGGTCGCTCTCTCTCGTGGTGGCACTCTCAGGGCACATCAGACCGGGAGCCACTCAACGGGCTGATTGTGGTACTCGACAAGGATCGCGAAGAACTGGACCGGCGCATCGACGCACGGGTAACCCGGATGGCGGCCGAAGGACTGGTCGAGGAGGTGAGCGGTTTGTTGGAGAAGGGATACGGGCCAGAGGATCCGGGGATGAGCGGCACGGGGTACAGGGAGGTCGCCGCCTACCTCGGCGGGGACATGACGCTGGAGGAGGCCCTCGGCCAGATGCGGTCGCAAACACGACAATACGCGCGCCGGCAGCTCACCTGGTTCCGGCACCAACTACCGGATGACGCGATGCATGTCGATACTTCACGGTCGCTGGATGCACAGGCGGCGGATGTCGTGGCGGCTTGGAAAACCAAGGAGCGATCGATAGACGGATAGCAAAACGATGAACGGATCGATGATACAATCGATGAACGGCTCCAAGGGGAACGTTGAAGGATCACGACGGGAAGGGTGCATGATCGTATGAAAATCGGGGTGACCTGTTATCCGACGTACGGCGGTTCTGGGGCCGTGGCTACCGCGTTGGGGATCGAGCTCGCGGAGCGGGGTCACGAGGTCCACTTCGTCTCGTACGCCCAGCCTTTCCGTTTGGGACATTTTCACGAACGGGTGTACTTCCATGAAGTGGAGATGGAGCAGTATCCTCTCTTCGAGCATCCCCCGTACACGCTGGCTCTTGCGGTCGCGCTGCATGACGCCGCACGCACGCACGACCTCGACCTGATCCACGTTCACTATGCCATCCCCCACGCCACGTCGGCGTGGATCGCGCAACAGATGCTCCGCGACGACGGTCCGCCCGTAGTGACCACCCTGCACGGCACCGATATCACCTTGGTGGGGATCCACCCGTCTTTCCAGGCGATCACCAGTTTTTCGATCCTCCAGTCCGAGGGGATTACCACGGTGTCCCAGTTCCTCAAGGACCAGACCGTCCGCGACTTCGGTGTCGGAGCAGAAGATATCGAGGTCATCCCGAACTTTCTCGACACGGACGTATACTTTCCTGGCAAAGAGCCCTGCCGCCGTGATTCACTCGCCGAGCCGGGGGAGAAGATCATCATGCACGTGTCGAACTTCCGGCCCGTGAAGCGCGTGTGGGACGTGGTGAACGTTTTCGCGGGCGTAGCTGAACGTATGCCCGCCCGCTTGGTCATGATCGGCGACGGCCCGGAGCGACCTCGAGTCGTCGAGGCGGCTCGGGCTCTGGGCGTGGAGGACCGTGTGGTCTTCCTCGGCAAGCACGGCGCGGTGGAGGAGCTTCTGCCCTGTGCCGATCTGTTTCTCTTGCCGAGCGAGTCGGAATCCTTCGGCCTGGCCGCACTCGAAGCGATGGCTTCCGGTGCGCCAGTCGTGGCCTCGAACGCCGGGGGCTTGCCCGAAGTCGTGCCTCACGGAGAATCCGGATATTTGTATGAACCCGGTGACGTGGATGGTATGATCGCAGGGGCCCTAAGGATTTTGAGTGATAAGGACCGGTGGAAGGCGTTCAGCGAGGCCGGCCGCGCCGTGGCTGTGGAGCGTTTTTCGGCGGAGCTCGTGGTTCCGATGTACGAGGAGTATTGCCTGCGTGTCATCGAGACGCACCGGCGTGAGGCGGAATCGCGCGTGGAGCAGAGCGGCGAGAGCAGCGGCAAGCACAGCGGGGAGCACAGCGGGTGAACGTTTGGGAGGCGGTCTTCCTCGGGTTTCTGCAGGGGGCGACCGAATTCTTACCCGTGTCCAGCTCAGGGCACCTGGTTGTCGGCCAGACGCTGCTGGGGTTGGAGATACAAGGCGTGCAATTCGAGGTTGCCGTGCACCTGGCCACGCTGATTTCCGTGCTCTTCATGTATCGGGGCCGGCTCATCGAATTGCTGCACGGCACACTTCGGCGAGACGTGGCCGCTTGGCGGTATGTCGGGCTGCTCGCTCTGGCGACGCTCCCCGCGGGGATCGTCGGCGGGTTCTTGCGAGACCCGATCGAGGGGCTCTTCGAAAGCCCGTTCGTGCCCGCCACCGCCTTTCTGGTGACGGGGGCGATCCTGTGGAGCACACGCGGGGCACTCGGGCGGGAGGAATGGAAGAAACTGGGGTGGCGCGCGGCTCTGTTGCTCGGCCTCGCGCAGGTGTTCGCATTGGTACCCGGCATCTCTCGTTCGGGGACCACCGTGGCGATGGCTCTGTGGCTCGGCGTGGCCGCCGAAGAGGCTGCTGCGTTTTCTTTCCTCATGGCGATCCCGGTGATCGGTGGAGCTGGGTTGCTCCAGATTTCGGACGTCGCCAGGGAGGGACTGACCCTCTCGGGGACGGCTTTGACCGCCAGCTTCGTCGTGGCTGCCATCACTGGAATTTTTGCGATCAAGGCTTTCGTGGTTTCACTGGAGCGGAAGGCCTTCCACCGCTTTGCCATTTACTGCTGGGCCCTCGGGGCGGGGTTCCTCCTCTACCTCTTTGCGTTCGCGTAGTGGGACAGCCCGAGGCACTCGATGACTGGGAGGGCAGGCCGGTCGAGGAGTGGGCGCGGCTCTGGGACATTCCTCTCCTGGAAGCCTACGACGAGCTTCCCTCCACGAACGATCACCTCCGTGTTCTGGCGGAGGCCGGCGCCGCCCACTTCACCGTGGTGATCGCCGACGCCCAGACCGCGGGGAAGGGCCGTGGCGGAAAACATTGGGAATCTCCCAGCGGAATGGGTCTTTGGATATCGTTTCTCGTCCGAATTGACTCGGAGGTGCCGCCCATACTGGTCCCGATCCTCGTGGGGTTGGCGGCTACCCACGCCCTCGAGCGGCTCTGTCCGTCCCTGAGGCCGGGGATCAAGTGGCCGAACGACATCGAGGTGGAGGGCCGAAAGCTCGGGGGTATTCTTTGCGAGGGTGCGGGGCCAGGAGCGGTCGTGGTGGGGGTTGGTCTCAACCTTCACCAGGGGATCGAGGACTTCGATCCCGGGTTGAAGGGGCGAGCGGCGTCGATGGAGATGGCCGGGTGTCGCGGCGTGAGTCGATGTAAGGTCGCCGGTGAGCTTCTGTCTGCGGCGCGTTCCCTGGTTGATCCACCACCACCGTTGCTGGACGAACGGTTGAGGCAGGAGGTCCGAGACCGCGATATTCTGACCGGTCGAGCAGTGCGTACCGAGCTGGGAGTTTCGGGGCAGGCGATAGGCATCGGGGCCGACGGAGCGCTCCTGGTCGAAGTCGAGGGCAGAGTCCAGGAAATTCGAGCGGGGGGCGTGGTGCCCATCGATAGCGGGGCAAAGGGGGCAACTTGAATCGGCGTGGAGGAGCATGAGATGGAGCTCGTCATTGACGTGGGAAACAGCCAGACCGTCCTCGGCATCGTGGATCCCGGAACGCTCGATCTGCGGGACCACTGGCGGTTGAGTACGCCGATTCCCCGTACATCCGATGAATACGGACTGCTGCTCAGGTCACTGCTGCGCGACAGCGGAATCTCCCACGACGACCTGACCATGGCGGTTCTGGGTTCGGTCGTGCCCTCTTCGACACGCGTACTCACGGATACGCTCGAGCAGATCGTGGAGGAGGCACCCATCGTTGTGGACGCCCAGAGCCTGCTGCCGATTCGACTCGACGTCGATGAGCCGCTCACAGTAGGCGCCGACCGCATCGTGAACACACTGGCGGCCAAAGAGATGTACGGGCGGGATACCATCGCCGTCGATTTCGGCACCGCCACCACGTTCGACTGCATCACGGCAGAGGGTGTTTTTGTAGGCGGTGTGATCGCGCAAGGTCTCGAGTCCGGGCTCGAATGGCTCGGAAGGAAGACCGCCAAACTTCCCCGCGTCGAGTTGACGCCACCCGAGCGGGTGATCGGGCGACGAACGGAGGCGTGTATCCAAAGTGGCGTGTTCTTCTCGGCGGTCGACGCCGTGGATGGCATCGTGCGGCGGATCCTGGAAGAGTGGCAACGCGACGACGTTTATGTGGTCGCGACCGGCGGATACGCCACCACCGTCGGCCCCCATGCCCAGACCGTCGATCACATCGAACCCTTTCTTACGCTCTTCGGCCTCGCCCTCGCGGGGAGGGCGATTCGCGGCTAGAAGCGGCTGGGCCATTCCCATTGACATGTATTTGGCGACAGCTACATTTACCGGCTTAGCACTCACTTGCGCAGAGTGCTAGCAATTTCCCTAAGCCATATGGTATCAACTAGTTAGCAGGAGGCTTTTCGGATGGCAAACAAGACTGCGGTCAACGTCCAGCCGTTGGCGGATCGCGTGGTAGTGTCACCCCTCGAGGAAGAGGAGGAAATGCGTGGAGGCCTGTACATCCCTGATACGGCCAAAGAAAAACCCCAATCCGGCAAGATCGTCGCAGTGGGGCCGGGTAAGCTCTCCGAGGAGGGTGTGAGGATCGATCCCGACGTCGAGGTCGGCCAGACGGTTCTCTATGGGAAGTACAGTGGGACGGAAGTCACCGTGGAGGGCGAGGAGTACCTCATCCTGCGCGAGTCGGACATTCTAGCCGTTCTCGGCTAACCTTCCGCTGTTTTATGAAGACGACAGCATTCTCAAGCATCATTCACAGGAGTAGATAGACGATGGCTGCCAAAGAGCTCGGTTTCGATGTTGATGCCCGTGCGCGTTTGAAGGCGGGGGTCGACAAGCTGGCCAGGGCCGTAAAGGTCACGTTGGGGCCAAAGGGCCGGAACGTAGTGATCGACCGCAAGTTCGGCTCCCCGACGGTCACCAAGGACGGTGTGTCCGTGGCCAAAGAGGTGGAGTTGGAGGACGCGGTGGAGAACATGGGCGCCCAGATGGTCAAGGAAGTCGCCACCAAGACGTCGGACGTTGCCGGTGACGGCACGACGACCGCCACGATTTTGGCGCAGGCGATCTTTGGAGAGGGGCTGAAGAACGTCACCGCCGGAACGAACCCGATGGGTATCCGCCGTGGCATCGACTCCGCGGTAGAACAGGTCGTGGAGTTCATGGAGAGCCTCTCGACGGATACCAAGGGCAAGAGCGAGATCGCCCAGGTCGGTGCCATTTCGGCCAACAACAACGCCGAGATCGGTGACCTGATCGCCGATGCCATGGAGAAGGTCGGCAAGGACGGCGTAATCACGGTCGAAGAGGCACGCGGCCTCGATACCACGCTCGAGACGGTTGAGGGTATGCAGTTCGATCGTGGCTACCTCTCGCCGTACTTCGTCACGGACCCGGAGCGGATGGAAGCGATCTTTGATGATCCCATGATCCTCATCCACGACAAGAAGGTCTCGTCGATGAAGGACCTGCTACCGATCCTCGAGAAGGTTGCCCAGCTGGGTAAGCCGCTCGTGATTCTGGCTGAGGACGTCGAAGGTGAAGCGCTCGCGACGCTGGTCGTGAACAAGCTTCGCGGAACGCTGAAGATCTGTGCCGTAAAGGCTCCCGGATTCGGGGACCGGCGTAAGGCCATGCTCCAGGACATCGCCGTTCTTACGGGCGGTCAGGTGATTTCGGAGGAAGTCGGCTTCAAGCTTGAGAACACGGTCGTAAGTGATCTCGGCTCGGCCAAGCGCATCGTCATCGACAAAGACAATACGACCATCGTCGACGGTGCCGGAGAAAAAGAAAAGATCTCCGGCCGGATCGAGGAAATCAAAGTCGCCGTCGACAAGTCCACCTCGGACTATGACAGCGAGAAGCTCCAGGAGCGGCTCGCCAAGCTGTCCGGCGGAGTCGCCGTGATCAACGTCGGAGCCGCGACCGAGACCGAGATGAAGGAAAAGAAAGCTTTGGTCGAGGACGCGCTGCACGCGACGCGCGCCGCAGTGGAGGAGGGTATCGTGCCCGGTGGTGGTGTGGCCCTGATTCGGGCGCAGTCGTCGCTAGCGGACATGACGGCCGACGAGCACGACGAGCAGGTTGGTATCGACATCCTCCGGCGGGCTCTGGAAGCCCCGATTCGTCAGATCGCAACCAACGCGGGTGCCGATGGCTCCATCGTGGCTGCCAAGGTCCGTGAGGGTAAGGATGCCTTCGGGTTCAATGCGCTGACGGACGAGTACGAGGACCTGGTCAAGTCCGGTGTCATCGACCCGACCAAGGTCGTTCGGTCGGCGCTACAGAACGCCGCGTCGATCGCGGGTCTGCTTCTCACGACCGAGGCGGTCGTTGTGGAGCAGCCCGAGGAAACCCCGGACGCTCCGCCCATGCCGGGCGGCGGCATGGACGGGATGTACTAGGGCAGGACGTACTCGGCGGGACGCACTGAGATGACGTCCTTGCCTCGACACCCACCGGTAGACGGGTGTTTACAGTGGGTGCAAGAGCCCCCGGTGTCGCGTAGCGATGCCGGGGGCTCCGTACGTTAGAACATCAGTACCTGGAAGAGCTCGCTGTAGTCGTCAGTCCAAGTACGAATCTGCTTGTCGGACACTGGCTCGAGTATAGCCGCTTCGGCGATCAAGCTCTTCTTGAGGAACGCCCGGTTGGTGGTGAGCAGCATCCAGTCGGCGGGATACGCCGATGGTCGACCGCCAGGACCGTAAATGTTGGCAGCCTCCATATCGAAATACCATCCCATCAGTTGCAAGACCGGCTCGAGGTCGAAATGGCGGCTAGTGAAGTGGACCGCGATCACGCCGCCAGGCTTTTCTACACGGAGCGCGCGGTCAGAAGCCTTCTGCCATGAAGGCTAGTTTCGTGCCGATAGCCCTTTATCCCACACGACCGAACTGGTAGTTTTCCCGTTCGGGTCGATCTCGTTCCAAGGTAGGGGAGGGGGTCGGCGCTCTTCTCTCCGGACGCCGAGGAAGGTCTACGATGTCCGCCCCCATGATCAACGTGACCCTCCCGGACGGGACGGTCCTCGAAGTTCCTCCTGATTCCTCCATCGGTGACGTGGCCGCCGCGATCGGGCCCGGCCTGGCGAAGGCCGCGGTAGCGGGACAGATCGACGGCGAGACGGTCGACCTGGGCACGCCTCTCGCCGGCGACGCTGCAGTCCGTATCCTTACCGAGCGTGATGAGGACGCCCTGGCCGTACTGCGACACTCCGCGGCGCACGTGCTCGCGACGGCGGTGCGGGAGCTCCGCCCCGGCGCCGGCATCGGCTTTGGTCCTGCCATCGACGACGGGTTCTATTACGACTTCGATGTACCAGAACCGTTCACACCAGCCGACCTCGAGACCTTCGAGGCCAAGATGGCCGAGGTCGCGAAGGCGGATTACGAATTCGAGCGGCATGTCGTGAGCCTGGAAAAGGCTCGCGAGCTCTTCTCCGACGATCCCCTGAAACTGGAGCGGCTGGAAGAGTTCTCGGAGGACGAGATCATCACGGTCTATCAGGACGGCCCGTTCCTTGATCTCTGCCGTGGCCCACACGTACCTGCGACGGGCGCCCTCAAGCATTTCAAGCTCCTTTCGGGTGCCGGAGCGTATTGGCGTGGCGACGAGAAACGCCAGATGCTCCAGCGTATCTACGGGACCGCGTTCTTCAAGAAGTCGCACCTCACTGAGCACCTGGAGCGTCTCGAGGAGGCCAAGAAGAGGGACCACCGGGTCCTGGGGCGTGAGTTGGATCTCTTCTCGACGGACGCCCGCATCGGCCCCGGCCTGATCCTTTGGCACCCCAAGGGCGCGATCATTCGGAACGAGGTCGAGAAATTCGAGCAGGAGCTGATCCTCCGGCACGGCTACGACATCGTTTATACGCCGCACGTCATGAGCGAGCGCATCTTCGAAATCTCCGGGCACCTCGAGAACTTCAAGGAGGGCATGTTCGGAGCGTTCGAAATGGAGGGGGGTGGCGCATACCGCGCGAAGCCCATGAACTGCCCTGGGCACATCGCCATTTTCCAGTCTCAGCAGCGCTCCTACCGTGACCTGCCCATCCGCATGGCCGAGTTCGGCGCCTGTTACCGGTACGAGCGCAGCGGGGTGCTCCACGGCATGCTCCGCGTGCGCGGGTTCACGCAGGACGACGCCCATGTCTTCTGCACCCCCGACCAGGTTCGGGACGAGATTGAGCGCCTACTGGATCTGATCGATGAAATCTTGAGCGCATTCGGTTACCCCTACTCGATCGCGCTCGCGACCAAGCCGGAGGACAAGGCGCTGGGCACCGACGAGCAGTGGGACTCCGCTATCCAGACGTTGGCCGATGCACTGGAGGCGCGCGGCGTGCGGTTCGAGTACGACGAAGGCGGGGGAGCCTTTTACGGCCCCAAGCTGGATTTCAAGCTCATCGACGCGATCGGGCGGGAGTGGCAGGGACCCACCGTGCAGCTCGACTTCAACTTGCCGGATCGTTTCGAGCTAGAATACGTGGGCGAAGACAACGAGCGCCATCGCCCGGTCATGCTCCACCGCGTGTTGGTGGGCTCGATGGAGCGGTTCATCGGTGGGCTCATCGAGCACTACGCGGGGGCGTTCCCCCTGTGGCTGGCTCCCGAGCAAGTGCGGGTGCTGCCCATCTCGGAGCATTTCCAGGATTCGGCTTCGGAGTTCGTGGGTCTGCTCGAAGCGGCGGGTATTCGAGCGGTGCTGGCCGATCGGGAGACGCTCTCCTACCGGATTCGTGATGCGGAGATGCACAAGGTGCCCTATATGGCGGTCATCGGGGAGCGGGAGGCGGAAGCAGGCACCGTGGCGGTCCGCAAGCGGGGGGCGGGGAAGAAGCAGGAAGTGGTAGATCGGGCGGAGTTCTTGGAGCGGGTGAAGGGGGAGATCGTGAGCAGATCGCTCGACTGAGGGTTTCAATTCTTCCTCGAGGGTGTCTATAACCCGTTCAATTGGTCCCTCCACCCGGATGGAGATCGGATCGTTACGATACAGGACGTCACGTCCGCGTCGCCGGCCGCCCAGGGGGGTGGTGTGGTGCCGTGGAGCCCACGCGCCCTATGACCGAGAGTCGGACCAAAGAGTCGTCTTGACGAAAGCCCTGCTCCCACCGATTTTCGTAGACCCCCTGAAGGGGGCCCAAACAAGACGGAAGTGAGTCGACACAACGCGGCTCCACCTTTCGGTTCCACATAGAAGTCGGAAACCGCCGGGTCCTGGACGTGGAAGCCTGCAGGATGGCCTGAGGCTCCGTGATCTCGTGACCCGGAAAGCTCCGGGTTTTTTTGTGGAAAACATGTCAAACATAAGGGGTAGCGCTTGGTTCGACGCATAAGAGGGCAGGAATATTAGCCAGGACGGAACTCGAATAAATGAGCAGATACGGATCAGCCCCGTCCGTCTGATCGACGACGAAGGTGGGCAGGTCGGTATCGTCTCGATCGAAGAGGCTCGCGACCTGGCTGTTGACCGGGGGCTGGATCTCGTTGAAGTGGCGCCCGAAGCTCGGCCTCCCGTGGTCAAACTCATGGACTACGGGAAGTTCAAGTACGAGGCTCAACGGGCGGCTCGGGAGGCGAAAAAGAAACAACACCACGTTCAAGTCAAAGAGGTGAAGTTTCGCCCCGGGATCGAGCAGCACGACTACGATTTCAAGACCCGTCACGCTCGGCGGTTCCTGGAAGAGGGCAACAAGGTCAAGTTGACCATGATGTTTCGGGGAAGGCAGGTGACACACCCCGAGTTGGGACGGGAGGTACTCCTTCGTGTAACGGAGGACCTCAAGGACGTGGGGATCGTCGAGTCCCGGCCGAGCTTCGAAGGCCGGGTGATGTCGATGGTTCTCGGGCCGGTCAAGTAGCCGATCGAATCAGGAAGCCGATCAAGTAGATGGAGTTAAGGGCCCTACGGGCCTCAGGAGCACGACGATATGCCGAAGATGAAAACCAACCGGGGCGCGGCCAAACGTTTGCGCCGCACCGGCAAGGGTAAGATCAAGAGGATGAGGGCATACAAGAGCCACATCCTCAATAAGAAATCCACAAAAAGAAAGCGCCGTCTGCGGTCGGCTACATTGGTGAGTCCGGCGGACATGGGGCGCATGAAGCGACTCCTTCCAGGGTCGTAGTGAAAAGGAGAAACTTCGATGCCGAGAGCAACGTCATCGCCCGCCCGCAATAAGCGGAAGAAAAAAATATTGAAGGCGGCCAAGGGGTACTTCGGCGGCCGTAAGAATCTCTACCGGACGGCGAAGGACGCCGTCGAGAAGGGTTGGCAACACGCTTACCGGGACCGCAAGAACAGGAAGCGCACGTTCCGTCGGCTCTGGATCACGCGGATCAATGCCGCGGCCAGAGAGAACGAGTTGTCCTACTCCAGATTCATGAACGGCCTCAAGCAGGCCGGTGTCGAGCTCGACCGAAAGGCCTTGGCCGACTTGGCCGTCCATAGTCCGGAGGCTTTCACAGAGTTAGCGGACCGGGCCAAAGAGGGGCTCGGGGTCGGCTAACGCTCGCCGTCCACCCAGGTGACCCAAAAGAACCCCCTGATCCAAACGCTCCAGGAGCTTGAAACCGAGGCTCTTGATGCGATCCGGGCGGCTCTCGACGGCGAAGCGCTCGAGGTGTTGCGGGTCTCCTATCTGGGGCGTAAAGGTCGTGTTTCTGGGATCCTTCGTGGCCTTGGTGATCTGTCCGCGGACGAACGGCCGCCGGTGGGCGCCGAAGCGAATCGGGTCAAGGAGGTTCTCCAAGAGGCCCTCGAGGCTCGTGAGACCGAGGTGTCCGCGTCCCGCGAGGAGATCGGGGCGCCGGCCGAAGATCTGACACTTCCTGCGCGGCACCGATGGAGCGGGGGCGTGCATCCGGTCAATCAAGTCATCGACGAGATCTGGACCATCTTTCAATCGATGGGATTCGTGCGCGCCCGTGGGCCCGAGGCGGACACGGAGTGGTACAACTTCTTGGCGTTGAATACACCGCTCGACCATCCGGCTGTGGACGAGCAGGACACGTTCTATCTGAAGGACTCCGTTCTCCTTCGGAGCCACACGTCGCCCGTTCAGGTGCGGACGATGGAGAAACACGAGCCGCCCATCCGCATTCTGGCGCCCGGTATGGTTTACCGGAGGGACAGCTACGACGCCACGCACACACCGGCGTTCGCGCAGATCGAGGGGCTGGTCGTGGACGAGGGGATCACCTTCGTCGACTTCAAGGCCACTCTGGCCGAATTCGCCCGTCGCTTCTGGGGTCCCGGAACGAAAGTACGTTTTCGGCCGTCATTTTTTCCGTTCACCGAACCGAGTGCCGAGGTCGATGTGAAGCGGATGATCACGATGAAGGATGGGACGCGAGTCGAGTCGGACTGGATCGAGATCATGGGTGCGGGCATGGTGGATCCGAACGTGCTGGAGAACGTCGGCTACGACCCGGAGCACTACACGGGTTTCGCCTTCGGCATGGGCCCGGCACGGATCGCTCTGCTCAAGTATGGTGTGCCCGACCTTCGCATGTTCTTTCAGAACGACGTCCGGTTTCTGTCGCAGTTCACATCTCAGTCCCTATCGCAGTTCACAGACCGAGACGCACCGTGAACATCTCCTACGCCTGGCTCAAATCGGTCGCGCCTGGTCTGGGCGACAGCCCTGAGGAGCTTGCGGAACGCCTCGCCCTTCTAGGGGCACCCGTCGAGGAGGTCACCCCGGTGTCCGCTGGACTCAAGGACGTGATCATCGGCGAGGTGAAGACGGTGAGTGGTCATCCCAATGCGGATCGTCTGTCGTTGTGCGAAGTCTTCAACGGAGAGGAAGTGGTCCAGGTCGTCTGTGGCGCCCCGGTCATCGAAGAAGGAGGATACTACCCGTTCGCCGCAGCTGGCGTGACACTTCCCGGGGGACTCGAGCTCAAGAGAGCCAAGATCCGAGGGGAGTACTCCAACGGCATGCTCTGTTCGGAGAAGGAGCTCGGCTTGGGCCGGGATCAATCGGGCATCATGCTCTTGTCCGGGGATGTCTCGGCGGGCCAATCGCTGATCGAGGCGCTCGGCCTCGACGATGTCCGGATGGACGTGGAGGTGACGCCGAACCGGGGAGACTGGCTCTCGCACGTGGGGATCGCCAGGGAGGTGGCTCCGGACGGGGTCGCCGGCGTGGCTCTGCAAAGCATTCCCGGGGCGAGCTCGCTCGACCTCGAGGTGAAGACTGGCGAGCACGATGTGTCCCATGGTGATGTGACCATCCGCATCGACGAGCCAGAACTGTGTTATCGGTTCCTCGGCGTGATCATTCGCGGGGTGAAGGTGGAGCCCTCGCCCCAGTGGATGGCGGCCCGCCTCCGGGCCGTCGGCCAGCAGACGATCAACAATGTGGTCGATGCAACCAACTACGTGATGATGGAGATGGGCAGCCCCATGCACGCGTACGACCTGGGCACGCTGGAGGGGTCCAGCTTGATCGTGCGGAAGGCCACCGAGGGCGAGACCCTACAGACACTCGACGGACTCGATCACAAGTTCGATGCGGAGATGCTGTTGATAGGCGACACGGCGGTGGCACACGATATCGCGGGCATCATGGGGGGCATGCATTCCTCGGTCACCGAGGATACGACCGACATCCTGATCGAGTGCGCCCTCTTCGAGCCGAAGTCGATCCGCCGGACCCGCCGCGCGCTCGGAATCTCTACAGAGGCAAGCTTCCGGTTCGAGCGGGGTGTGGATCCGGAAGGGCACCTCCCGGCGATGAAGCGCGTGTTGGAAGTCATCCTCGCAACCGCCGGCGGCGACGTTGATGGTCCGATCCTCGAGGTCCTGCCGCGGCCCTGGGAGCCATCGACTTTGACGCTTCGGCCGACAAGGGTCGAGCAGGTGCTCGGAATCCCGTTCGAATCAGCCGAATTGAAGGCGTTGCTGACACCGCTCGGATTCACGGTTCAGAACGGGGGTGGAGAAGGCGGTGACCTGAGCGTCACTGTTCCTGGATACCGTAGCTACGATGTGACACGCGAGATCGACCTGATCGAAGAGATCACGCGGGCGCACGGCTACGATCGTTTTCCCGACGACCTTGCCCCGGCGCGACCGACTACCGTCCCGGACCACCCGCTCTTCCAGCTCGAAGACCGTCTCCGGATCGTACTTTCGGGGGAGGGATTGTTCGAGGCGGCCAATCCGGCGTTCGCGTCAGAACATGAAGGAGAAGTGGAACTAAACAATCCTATCTCATTAGAAGAAAGCAGATTACGATCCTCGTTGATTCCCGGTCTACTCCGGAATGTCGAGTACAATTTCGCGCGGGGGGTGAGGGACGTGCGCCTGTTCGAACTCGGTACGGTGTTCCACGCCGCGGGGGCTGGGGAGCCACCGCGGGAGGACCTCCATGTCGCTTTTGCGGTTACGGGGCGCAGGGAACCTGAGCACTGGTCGAGAACCGGTGACGCGCTCGACTTCTGGAGCATGAAAGGCCTCGTGGAGACCGTGCTTTCGGTCTCGGGGTGGGATGACGCGTCCGAGGCCGAG
>UINC01000119.1_pt1 | contig 16401 bp, 11 predicted proteins | sample 5385821 | NCBI WGS metagenome assembly UINC01 (sample SAMEA4666929, study PRJEB26691) | marine metagenome | isolation source: Pacific Ocean | place: Pacific Ocean | collected 2011-10-13 | reverse complement strand
GTTTTAACTTAGTGATAGTTAAAAGCAGTAAAGGCAACGATTCAGGCAACCAAAATTAAAAACCCCTGTAAATCAATGACTTACAAGGGTCTTTGCGGAGAGACCGGGATTCGAACCCGGGCGACAGTTACCCGTCGACAGTTTAGCAAACTGCTCCATTACCACTCTGGCACCTCTCCATTACTCATTTCAATTAAATGAGCGAGCAAATTTAACTTTTCCAAGTCAATTCGACAAGGTTTAAAATGAAAATTATAGATTCTTTGTTAATTCTTTTACTATTCTATTTTCTGAGAAGAATTCTTTAGCAATTACCTTTATTGCTGTATAGCTAGGAATAGCAGCAATCATTCCTAGAGGTCCAAATAATAAACCTCCAATAATAATAATTAAAAATATTTCAAGAGGATGTGATTTAACACTATTTGAAAAAATAAATGGTTGGCTAAAAAAGTTATCTACCAATTGACCAACTATAAAACCAATGGTTACATAAATAGCTTTTGGAAGAATAATAGTGCTAAAATCGGCTCCAATATGACTGGACATCGTTAGAAGTATCATTAATACTCCTCCAATAACAGGCCCTATATATGGAATTAAATTCAGTAGAGAGCACAAAAATGCTATTACAAAAGCGTTTGGAATGCCTATTATTAATAAAATAACAGTATAAATTATAAAAAGGATAAAAATTTGTAAAATCAAGCCAGCAAAATATCTAGAAAGTAATTTTTTGATTGAGCTATAAGATTTTTTAAATTTCTTAGTAGATTTTTTAGGGATTAATACAAATAGACTTTTTTCTAAAATCATAGAATCCTTTAATAAAAAGAATGAAATAAACATAACAGATAGGATTCCAATAGTTAAATTTCCTAATGTTTTTCCAAATGAATTTAAAATTTCAGGGATAAATCTAAAATCCATATTACTTATCCAGTCCATATTGAAAATAGACTTATCTAAATCAATGTTAAAACGACTTAGATAATTAGCTGTTTCCATATATAAAAATTTCATATTTTCTTGAAAGGCATCAATATCTAGAAGAGACAAGTTTTTTCCTTGTTCAATAACAAGCGGAATAAAAAGAGAAATAATTCCTATTATAATTGTTAAGAGAAATAACATGGTAATTATTGAAGCTGAAGTATTTTTTAGTTTAAGTCTATTGTTTAAAAAAACAACAATAGGTCTTCCAATTAATGAAATAATAGCAGCAATTAAAACATATCCAACTAATATTTTGATTTCATATAACAAGTATAATCCTAAAACTATTCCACTTATAACTAAAATAGAATGAATTATTCCTTTTGAAATTTCATTTTTAAACATATGCAAATATATTATATATTAGCAATTGAAAAAGTATGGCATGCTACAATTCCAGCAGTTTCTGCTCTTAATCTAGTTTTTCCTAAACTGACATTTTTAAATTTTAGCTGATTACAACTTTCTACCTCTTTCTCTGTAAAATCGCCTTCTGGACCGATTAATATTAAATAGTCAGATTTAGGTTTTATTAATTTTAATAAGGATTTTTTTTCTGAATCATTACAATGTGCAATAAATAATTGATCATTTAAATCACCCTTAAGGAAGTTTTTGAGAGAGCAAACAGCATTAAGCTTTGGAAAGTGAGTTTTTAAGGATTGTTTCATTCCAGAAATTAATATTTTTTTTAATCGATTTTCATTTAAGAATTTTTTTTCAGTTCTATCACAAATTATAGGAGTGATTTCAGTTATTCCAATTTCACTAGCTTTTTCTAAGAACCATTCAAATCTTTCATTAGATTTTAGTAAAGAAATTCCAATATGGAGAGAATAGGGTAATGGTTTTTGTTTCATTGTTTCTTCAATAGAAACTTGACAATTATTTTTAGATATTGATGAAATAGTCCCCTTAAATAAAACGTTTTTACCATTTGTGATATTGATTTCATCTCCAGGTTTTTTTCTTAAAACTTTATAAAGATGTTTGCTTTCATCTTTATTGAAATCAGCAATTTTGTCTTCTATTGATAAGTTTGGTAAATAAAATAGTTGCATATTAAATCCTATATCTTGCTTTTGCTCCCTCTTTTAAATTGGAAAAATCTTTATTTAGGTACTTTAAATATCCTACCATTGCTATCATTGCAGCATTATCGGTAGTATATTCAAATTTTGGAAAAAAAGTTTTATAATTTTTTTGATCTTTGAATTTTCTAATTATTGCTGAATTACATGAGACTCCTCCTCCAAACACAACACTATTTACGCCAGTTTTATTTACAGCATAATTTATTTTTTCAAATAAAATTTCAACAATGGTGTTTTGAAGTGAAGCACATAGGTTATTTAACTCAGATTTAATAAAATCATTTTTAGATTTAGTTTCTTTTTCAACAAATCTTAAAAAACCTGTCTTTAACCCACTAAAACTAAAATTAAGATCCGCTACTTTTGGTTTAGTAAAAGTAAATTTGTTAGGATCTCCTAGTTTAGAATTTTTATCTATTATGGGTCCAGCAGGGTAGGGAAGTCCAATCATTTTTCCACATTTATCAAATGTTTCCCCTATAGCATCGTCTAATGTTTCCCCTATAATATTCATATCAAAATAATCTTTAACAAGTACTATTTGTGTATGTCCACCAGAAATAGTTACACCAATGAAAGGAAATTTAGGTTTTTCTTTCCCGCAATCTTCAATGAAATGTGCTAAAAGATGAGCTTGCATATGATTTACTTCAATGATTGGGATTCCTAACCCCAATGATAAAGACTTTGAAAATGAAGAACCAACTAAAAGTGATCCTAATAATCCAGGTCCTCTTGTATAAGCTATAGCATTTAACTGATTTTTGTCGATATTTGCTAAGGATATTGCTTGGTTTACAACAGGAATTATATTTTGTTGATGAGCCCTCGAAGCCAACTCTGGAACCACTCCTCCATATGATTTGTGAATTTCTTGGTTTGCTACGAGGTTAGATAAAACTTTTCCATCGCACAAAACTGATGCAGAAGTATCATCGCAAGAAGATTCGATTCCTAAAATATATGTAGGCACAATATTTGTTTAATAACAAAGATAATATATATAAATATCAAAAATTTTATAAAAAAATATCGATTTGTTATCCTTGCCTTTGCTTCCTTAATGGTTATTTTATTTTCTGTTACTAGTATTCCAAAAGTTCAAACTTTTTTAGCCCAAAAAATAGCAAATCAATTTAGCAAGCAATATGGAACTAAAGTTCAAATTAGTAAAGCTGAATTAAATCTTTCTGGAGATATTGATTTAAATAATTTTTTAGTTATAGATCATAAAAGAGATACTCTCATTTATTTTAATAGTTTGAATTTAAGTCCAAGGAGTCTTAAAAAGATGATTTCTAATGACCTGAATTTCAAATCTATAGAGTTTGATGGATTAATATTAAATCTTGTAAAATATATATCCGAAGACAAAACTAATTTAGAAATATTTTTAGATAAGTTAAATAAACGTAAGAAACCTGTTAAAATTGGAGGTGAATTAAATTTTGAAATTCAAAATGTTATTGGTTATAATTCTAATATATCTTATAAAGATTTTAACAGTTTTGGAAACAATTTTTTTATTTATGATTTAAATATTGATTTTTCTAATATCAAATTATTTGAGAACAATTTAAACTTTGATATTAATAATATTAATTATAAAAATGATTTAGGGTTTAGTTTAAAAGAATTCTCATCTAATTTAATTCTAAACAATAAAGATTTTTACTTAAATGATATTGAGTTTAATTATGAAAAATCTAATATAAAAGGTGATTTATATATTGATTTTTCTAAAATTAACAATGAGAATTCAATCAATTTAGGCAGTATTGATTCTGTTTATTTAGATTTTAAAATAGCTGATTCTAAAATTTATCCTTCTGATTTAAGTATTGTTTATGATAAAATTGACAAAACTTATTCAGATTCATGGAATTTAAAATCAGATATTAATGGATTTATTAGTAATCTAAAAATTAATAATACTATTTTATCAAATAATGATAATTTAATTGAATTTGATGCTAAGCTTTCCAATATTTTTAGTGGAAGAGATGATTATTTATTGGATTTTAAATTTAAGAAAATAAACACTTCCTCTCAGACGATTAATTCAATATTTCCTGAAGTTTTTGGAACTATCATTCCTACATCAACTAAAAGTTTGGGCAAATTTAATTTTAATGGAAATGCATGGATTAATCCATACGAAGTAAAGTCTAATTTTAATCTTCAAATTCAAGAAGCTACTGTAAATGCATTTTTGAAAATTTCTGATTTATCAAATATTGATAATGCAATATATACAGGTTATGTTGAAGGAAAGAATTTAGATATATCTAAGTTTGTAAACTTCAAGTCAATAGGTCGTTCAAACTTTAAATTTGATATTAATGGGAGAGGATTTACTTCTGAATATCTTGATTCACAAGTAACAGGAAAGATTGAGGATATTTCTTTTAATAATCAAATTTTACAAAAATTAGAAATTTTTGGTCAAGTTAAGGATCAAGTTTTTAACGGAAAACTGACTTTAAATGATCCTAATTTGAACTTAGATTTTAATGGTCTTATTGATTATAGTAATGACTTAATTGATTTTAATTTTAATTCTTCCGTCAAATTTGCTAACCTTTTTAATCTTGGTTTTAATGATAATGGAATTTTAAATGGGGATTTTATCGTTAAGCTTAGGGGTAACAACATAAAAGATTTGATAGGAGATTTGACTTTACAAAAGATAAAATATCAAAATATTGATAGAACTATTGAATTCAAAGATTTATATGCACAATTACGAAATAATGAAGGAAATAGAATTATTAATATTGCTTCTGAAGATATTGTTAGCGGAATATTAATTGGAGAGTATGATTTTCTTAATTTAAGATCCTCTATTCTTAATAATTTTGGCAATCATTATTCAAATTATAAATTTTTATCTCCAATAGAATCTCAGAACATTTCTTTTAGCCTAAACTTTAAACCTAAATTTTTAAAACTTATTAATAATGATTTATCAATTGATGAAAATACTTTTATAAAGGGAAGGTTTGAATCCAATGGTAATTACGAAGTAAAACTGGAATCTTCGTTGTTAAATTTTAAGGATATAACTGCTAATAATCTCAATTTAGATATAAATAATAAAGTTGGTTTTATTAAAATTGATAAAATTAAATCTCCTTTAATTAACGGAAAAGATTTTGAATTGAATTCAAACTTCATTAATGATTCCTTAATTGTATCTTCTAGTTATAGTTCTTCAAAAAATGAATTAAATAAGCTAAATTTCTCTCATACAATAAATGATGAAAATAAATCAGTGATTTCTTTTTCTGATATTGAATTAATAATAAATGATCAAAATTGGTCTATTAATAAAATCAAAGAAAATAATTTACCTATAATAACATTTTCTAGAGGTATAAAAGACTACAGTTTTTATAATGGAAATTTTAAAAGTAATAATCAATATTTGTCTGTAAATCTTTCTGAAGATGCCAATAATTCTAATTATTTGTTTGATTTTAATAATGTTAGCTTAGAAAACTTTACTTCATCCTCAGATAAGATTTTTTTTCAAGCACTAATTAATGGAAATATAGAATTGATTAAAAAGGATGATCTCTATAAAGGGACTTCTTCTTTAATAATAGATGATTTAAGAGCTAATAATAATTCTTTAGGTACAGCAAATTTAGAAATTAATGCAAGTAATGATTTAAAGAGTTTTGTTATGTCTTTTGATATAATTGAAGACTCTCAAAAGACGCTTGGTTTAGAAGGAAATTTCAGCATTGAAGAAGATTTTTATCCTCTAGACTTGAAATTGAACATGAAAAACTTTGCTATAATGCCATTTTCTAAAATAGGAGGTAATGTAATAACAAACTTTGATGGGTTGTTTGATTCAGATATTTCAATTTCAGGAAATTCTAATACTCCTAGTTTTACCGGTGAAATCAGAACTAATGGTGTTGAATTTTTAATCCCTTATCTAAATGTTAAATATGAACTTTCTAACAATCCTGTTTTTAAATTAACAAATCAATCTTTTGAAATAAATGATTTTAATTTATATAATTCAAAAACAAATACAATAGGATCTTTAAATGGTATAATAACTCATAATAAATTTAAAAATTGGTTATTAGATTTAAGTATTGATACTAAAAACTTAATGATTCTAGATACAGATTCAAAAAATGATCCGGTCTATTTTGGTAAAGGTTTTTTAAATGGGTATTCTACAATATTTGGTCCAAGTGAAAATTTACTTATTGATTTAAAAGGTTCTACCAATAAAGGAACTTTTTTAACTATACCAATTAAAAAGTCTACAAACACAGGAGATTTGTCATATTTAAATTTTGTGAATAATAGTGAGAATAATAATAATATAAAACGAACTGGGCTTAAAGTTAATTTGGATTTAGATTTTAATTCAAACGCTAATGTTGAAGTAATTTTAGATCCTGAATCAGATTCAAAGCTTCTTGTTAAAGGGGATGGAAATTTAAAATTTAAAATTAATACTCTAGGAAATTTTAACATTTTTGGAGATTATACAGTTAATTCAGGTTCTTATTTTTTTAATAGTTTAGGAATTGTAGATCGTGAATTTATACTTACCAAGGGGTCTACAATAGTATGGAATGGCAACCCTTATATGGCTGATTTAAATATAAATGCAAATTATGAAATTCCTGGAGGAGCTAATCCAGCAATTTTGATTCAGAACACAAGTTTTAATAGAAAAATACCAACTAATATAGATGTTAATTTATCTGGAAATTTAATTGAAATGAATACTCCAGATTTTAAAATTAATTTCCCTAATACTAGTGGTCCAATAAAATCAGAATTAGAATATTATTTGGTTGATAAAGAAAAGACACAAAAACAAGCTATTTCATTATTATATCAAGGAACTTTTATTGATGAAATTTCTCTTTCCTCTGTCTCTTCTCAAGCTATTACAAATAATTTATTTCAAAAAGCGTCTGGAATAATTGATGATATTTTTACAAGTTCAGATGATAAAATGAATGTTGGAATAAATTATTTAAAAGGTGATAAAAACGCAGCTTCTTCATTGCTAAATAGAGATAGATTAGGTTTAACATTAAAGACTGAAATAAGTGAAAAGATATTAATTAATGGAAAAATTGGTGTTCCAGTTGGTAGTGTTGAAGAAAATGTTATAATTGGTGATGTTCAGATTGAATTTCTTTTAAATGAAGAAGGTAATTTAAAAGCAAGATTTTTTAATAAAGAAAATGAATATCAATATTTTGCTAACGATATTGGGTATACACAAGGAATAGGTATTTCATATGAATTAGAATTCGATTCATTTAAAGAATTATTTAAAAAAACATCAAAAACCAAGAAATAGGTTTTAAGAGATTTTTTAAAAATTAGTTTGTAATTTTGTAGTAATATTCAAAGTCATGAAAATTAAAAAGATTGCAGTATTAACTTCAGGAGGTGATTCTCCAGGAATGAACACAGCATTAAGAGCTGTAGTTAGAACTTGTGCTTATAACAATATTGAATGTCTAGGTGTTTATAGAGGATTTCAAGGTTTGATTAATAATGAAATTAAAACATTAAATAAGAGAAGTGTAAGAGGAATAATTAATAGGGGAGGAACTATGCTATATTCTGCTCGTTCTGAGGAGTTTAAATCAAAAGATGGCAGAAAAAAAGCATATAAAAATGTCAAAAAACACAAGATTGATGCTTTGGTTGTGATTGGAGGAGATGGATCTTTTACTGGAAGTTTAATCTTTGAAAAAGAGTTTAAAATTCCAATTATTGGAATTCCTGGTACAATTGACAATGATCTTTTTGGAACTTCTCATACTTTAGGTTATGATACGGCTTTAAATACTGTGATGGAAGCAATAGATAAGATTAGAGATACTGCGATATCACATGATCGACTTTTTTTTGTTGAAGTTATGGGTAGAGATGCCGGTCATATTGCTTTAAATTCTGGAATTGCAATTGGTGCTCAAGAGATTTTAATTCCTGAAACAAAGATTGGAATAGATGAATTAATAATTTCTTTAAAAAAAAGTAAAAAGTCTGGAAAGACTTCAAGTATTGTTGTTGTTGCTGAAGGTGATAAAACTGGCAAAAATGTTTTTGAATTGTCAAAAAGAGTAGAAGAAAAATTTCCAGATTATGAAATAAAAGTTTCTGTATTAGGTCATATGCAAAGAGGCGGTTCTCCAACATGTTTTGATAGAGTTTTAGGAACCAGAATGGGTGTAATTGCAGTCGAGACACTTATAAACGGGAAATCCTCAAAGATGATAGGAGTTAAAGAAGGTGAAATTGCATTGACACCATTGACCTCAGCTATAAAAGGAACTTCTAAAATTAACTCTGAGTTAATAAGAATAGCTGAGATTATGAATATTTAAATAATTTATAAAATTTTCATAATTTAAAAAAAAACTCTCATTGTGGATCTTAGTGTAGATTTTTTTTTTAGGTTTGGTTCTTTAAATTAAAATAAAATTATCAATAAATGATTAAAATAGGAATTAACGGATTTGGAAGAATTGGAAGAATGGTTTTTCGTGCATCGCTTGAAAGAAGGGATGTTAAGGTAGTAGGGATTAATGACCTTCTTGAAGTTGAACATTTAGCTTATTTATTAAAGTATGATTCTGTCCATGGAACTTGTAAAGCAGAAATTAAAATTAAAAATGGAAATTTACTTGTTGATGGAAATATAATAAGAATTACTTCAGAAAAGGATCCTAAACAAATTGGTTGGGATTCTATTGATGTAGATATTGCTTTGGAATGTACAGGTATTTTTACATCTTTGGAAAAAGCACAATCTCATATTGATGGTGGTGCTAAAAAGGTAGTAATTTCTGCTCCATCTCCAGATGCCCCAATGTTTGTGATGGGCGTTAATCATCATAAAGCAAATAAGGACCAAATTATTGTTTCTAATGCTTCTTGTACAACAAACTGTTTAGCTCCTCTTGTTAAGATTTTAAATGATAAGTTTGGTGTAGCAGAAGCTCTTATGACGACAGTCCATGCTACAACTGCTACTCAATTAACAGTTGATGGACCTTCTAAGAAAGATTATAGGGGAGGAAGAAGTTCCCTTCTTAATATTATGCCTGCTTCAACTGGAGCTGCTAAAGCTGTTACTAAAGTAATACCAAGTCTAAAGGGTAAAATATCTGGAATGGCATTTAGAGTTCCGACAGCAAATGTTTCTGTAGTAGATTTAACAGTTAAGCTTGAATCTAAAACAACTTATAATGAAGTAATGATGGCTTTAAAAGAAGCTTCAGAAAATGATTTAAATAATATTTTAGGTTATACAGAAGATTTAGTTGTTTCTCAAGATTTTATTGGGGATTCTAGAACATCTATTGTTGATTCTAAAGCAGGAATTCAGTTAAATGATAGCTTTTATAAGATAATTTCTTGGTATGATAATGAAGCAGGTTATTCTTATAAATTAATTGACTTGGCAGTTTACATTAATTCACTATAAATTATTTTATGAAACTGATCGTTGATAGTGGATCTACAAAAACTGATTGGATATCAATTAATGATAATGGAGAAACATTATTTCAAACCCAAACATTGGGTTTAAACCCACAGGTACTCTCTGAAAATATATTAGAAGAAAGGATAAGAAATAACTATGAGATCTATCAATCAAGAAAGGATGTTTATGAGATATATTTCTATGGTGCTGGTTGTGGAACAGAACCGCCAAAAAAATTAATTAAAAAAGTTTTCTCTCCAATATTTAAAAATGCAAGTTTTGTAATAAAGGAAGACACCTATGCTGCTGTTTATGCTTGTTGTAAACCTGGAGAAAAAGCTATAGTCTCTATTCTTGGAACCGGTTCTAACTGTAGTTATTTTGATGGTAAGAATATTAATCAAAAAGTCACTTCTCTTGGTTATATATTAATGGATGATGCTAGTGGAAATTATTTTGGAAGACAACTTTTGAGAGATTATTATTTCAATAATATGCCTCAAGAATTACAAATTAAGTTTAAAAATGAATTTAATCTTGAAGCTGAGTTAATTAAAGATCATTTATATAAAAAACCAAATCCAAATACATTTTTAGCAAAATTTGCAAAATTTTTAATTCAGAATAAAGATTTAAAATATTCTAAAGATTTAATTACAAAAGGTTTTGATATTTTTATTAATAATCAAATTCTTCAATTTGAAAATTCATCTGAAATCCCTTTGCATTTTGTTGGTTCCATAGGTTTTCATTTAGAAGAAAATTTAAAATATTCTTTAAAAAACAGAGGATTAATTTGTGGAAAAATTCTTAAAAAACCAATAGATGGATTGGTTGCATACCATAAAAATTATTTTTAGTTCAGTTTTTTGCAATTACTGATATCTCTACTCTAGCTCCTAATGGTAATGCAGATACTTCTACTGTTTCTCTTGCTGGTGCTGTATCTTTATTAAAGAATTTGCCATAGGTTTTATTTATTTTATCAAAACTTTTCATGTCAGTTGTGAAAATTGTTGACTTAATTACATTTTTAAAGGTTAAATCAACTTTATCAAGGATTGCTTTAATATTATACATTATTTTTTCTGTTTCTTCTTCTATTGTGCCATTTATCATTTCTTTACTTTTAGCATCTAATGCTATTTGTCCTGACATATATAGTGTTTCATCAACTAAAATAGCTTGATTGTAAGGCCCAACTGGAAGCGGAGCATTTGCAGTATTTATAATTTTTTTCATTTCATTTTTTTTAAAATATATTAATGCTTAATAATGAATTGTATTAAGCTTTAATTTTTTTATTAAAATCTTTTATCTGGCAATCTTCTCTTGTCATATTTCAGATCCTTTAAAAGATTTGATTTAATTCCTATAAAAAAATACCAAGAAGCTCTTGTGCTAAAAGGAACCCAATTAAAGTTCATTTTCCAGCTATCTAAATCTCTTTCAAATCTTAATTGCGTATATGTAAAGCCAGTGTTTTTAAAATCATAACCCGAAGATCCTCCAATTCTCCATTTTTTAGATAATGAAACATTTCCAGAAAACATTAATGAATTATTAGAAATTTCCTTTTGGCCTTGATTATTGTTATAAGTAAGTGAATGTGCAAACCTAATGTCCCATGGCATTTTGTTATTGTAAAAAGAGGAATCTGTTACTTCTTCATCCTCATCATTATCATCATCTTGATCATCATCAAAAGAACTATCTGCAAAATCATCTACTCTACCAAATAAGTCATCCGTTCTTCCTCCGCTCCTACTATTGTCACTTTCTTTTGATTTTTCTTTGGAGTTCTTACTAGTAAAAGCAAAACCCATATTTATGTTAGCACTTGTCATTCTAAATCCTCCACTATGAAACTTATTTATTCTCTTTCCTTGATCATTTATAGCGTATGGATCAAAAGTAGCACCTACATTAATATTTAGTTTATCCTCAAATAAAGTCATTCCTGAAGTCATTCTGACAGGACTCCAATTTAATGAATCTGCTGCTATGTTATAACTTGTATTAAAATTTAAATTATTCAATAATTTTATTTTTTTTGGTTCAATTGCTGTACTATCTTTATCTTTAATTTTTGCTTCTAAAACATTATTAACAGAGATTCCAATACTGCTAGAAAAGTTATTGCCAGGAACTCCAAAAAAACCACCTTCAAATCTTGAATATTCTCTAGTGTTACCATCAGCATCAATAATATATTCATCGTAATATTTTTCAAAGCTTGGATTTATACCATAATTTACTGATGGTCTAATTACATGCCTTATTGTTTGAAACTTTTTACCTTCTTTAAAATTGAATACACCATATATAGTTGTTCCGATATTTGCACTAAAATTGTATTTATTGAATCTATCAAAACCCTTAATAGTATCTTTTGTTCCAATTGTTTGATTTATTAGATCGTAATCATTTCTCTTAATAGTTTGTCCTGTCCAAACTTCTTCAAAACTTCCTCCTACACTGACACTAAGATGTTTTAATACTTTAAAATTTGTACTAATCGGAATCGAATGTTTCATTCCATAAATTGCATCATCAAACATTTCTTTTTTTAAAAACAAGGAGTCACTTGTTAAGATTCTGTTTTCTCCTCTTAATGAATATTGAAAATTTATATTTTTAAAAAACCCTTTTTTTTGTCCATTACGTTTTACAAAAGGATAAACTCTTTCCATACTTGCATTAAGAGTAGGTAAACTCATGTTAACTTTTTTTGTCCTTGTATTTTGGGAATGTGAAGCAGTTAAAGACATATTAACCGAAGGGTATCCTCTAAATGTTTTAGAATACGACACAGAAGAATTCATAGTGTTGTTTAAAAAGTTAGGAGTATTAAGCTGATTGACAGATTCTCTAAAATAGTTGCTGCTTCCTAAATTTACCGAAGCTGAAAATCTACTATTAGGATTGGATTTAGAATCTTGACTATGAGACCATCTAAAATTATAAATATTGTTTTTAGAATATCCAGGTAGTCCTCTTTCACCATTTATGAGGTTTTCAAATCTAATACTCATCGAGCCACTATACCTGTACCTTTTCCTATAATTAGATTCATTTCTAAACCCATAGCTACCATTTGTATAATAATCTCCAAGTAAAGTCATATCAAAATAATCATTGAAAGCAAAATAATATCCTCCATTTTGAAAAAAATAACCTCTTTGGTTATTCTGACCTATAGTTGGAAAAATAAAACCTGTTTTTCTATTTTCTGTTAGAGGAAAGTATGCAAATGGTAAAAAAATTGGAGTAGGAACATCTTCAATATAAAGATTACTTAATCCAGCAATTATTTTATTTTTAGGAATAAATTTTCCTTTTCGTACTCTTATGTAATATTCAGGGTCTTCAACATTTTTTGAAGTTGTTACTTTTGCATCTTTAATAAAATAAACAGAATCATTTTCTTTTTTGGTAGCTAATGCAGAGACGTTCATTCCGTTTTGTTCACTTTTTGAATTCCAAATTATAGCTTTTTTAGTGTCAAAGTTGAACCTTATTGAATCAGGATTCACTTCATTTCCAGCTTGTTTAAAGAATGGAGGCTGAATTAATTGACCTGTAGAATCTTTTATTCTTCCTGCTGCAACTTCATGATTATTATAGTCTAATACTATTATTCCAGCCTTAAGTTCTGTATCTAAATAATATAATTCAGCTTGATCATATAAATATATTTTACCTTTTGTTTTATCAATTCTAATATATCCCTTTGCATTTCTGGTAATTTTTCCGAGTAATAAAGGTTTTTTTGTTAAGGTATCATTTTGAATAATAGAATCATTTTCCTTAATATCTTGTGAATAATTTATTTTTATCCCACAAAATAATACACAAATAAAAATTAATTTAACGAAGTGTGATTTATATAATTTTTTTGTTTGCAAGAACAATAATATTTAAAAGTAAAATTACATTTATTTTTAAAGATAATTTTATATGTATAACAACCTTAACCTTCTTTTAAGAAAAATTTCAACTTTATTTTTAGTATTTTGTTGTAATCTTTTTTTTTCTCAATATAATAGTGATTTTTTTACTGTAGTACTAGATGCTGGTCATGGCGGAATAGATCCAGGTAATACAGGTAATGGATATTATGAAAAAAAAATCGCACTAAATATTGCTCTTCAAGTTGGAAGGGAGCTTAATAAAGATCCTTCATTTAAAGTAGTTTATACACGAACTAAAGATGTTAAAATTGGTTTATTTAAAAGAGCAGATATTGCCAATAAAGCTAAAGCTAATTTGTTTATCTCTATTCATTGTGATTCTCATACTTCAAATGCTTATGGTGCAGGAACTTTTGTTTTAGGTTTACATGCAAATCAAAGAAATTTCGAAATTGCTAAAAAGGAAAATTCCGTTATTTTTTTAGAAGAAAATTATGAACAAAAATACGATGGGTTTGATCCTAATTCACCAGAATCAATTATAAGCTTAGTTCTTATGCAAGAAGACTATTTAGATCAAAGTATTTTAATTGCTAATTTAATTCAGAATATTTTTGTTAGTGATTTGAAAAGAAAAAATAGAACTGTTAAACAGGCTGGATTTATTGTATTAAAATATACTTATATGCCAAGTGTTCTTATTGAAACAGGTTTTTTAACAAATAAAAAGGAAGGAGCTTATTTAAATTCAAAAAATGGTCAAAAAGAAATGGCAGCATCTATAGCTAAGGGAATAATTAAATATAAAAATAAGATTACAACTTTTTCAACAGTTCCCTCTTCCAGTTTTGTTATTGAGGAAGATAACTCTAATAATTTAAATTTGAAAATCCAAATCGCATCTGGATCTAAATTTCTTCCTTTAAAATCGTATAATTTTAAAGGTTTATCTCAATTGAGCTATAGTAAGCATGGAAAAAATTATAAATATTATTTTGAAAATACAGATAGTTATCCAAAAGCAAAACAATATCTCAAAAAAGCAAAAAAAGCAGGATTTAAAGATGCGATAATAGTAGCTTTTAATAATGGTAAAAGAATTTCTATGGATGATTTTTTTATCATAAACTCTAATTGATATGCCATGAATAAATAATTCATAACTTTGAATTGAAAAAATATATATTTTGAAAATTAGTAATGAAATAAAAACAGGAATATTAGCAATATTCGCTATAGGGTTATTTATTTTTGGATATAGCTATCTTAAATCCAATGACATTTTTGTTAATGACAGGACATTCTATGCATTATATTCTGATGTAGAAGGAGTAGTTAATGGAACGCCAGTTACTGTTAACGGATTTCCTGTTGGAAGTATTCAAAAAATATCTTTTTTTGACAATAATAATTTGTTAATAAAATTTAGAGTTGAAGATGACATAAAGTTTTCTAAAAATAGTTTAGCTCAAATTTATGAAACTGGACTTATTGGAGGAAAGGCTCTTGCAATTATTCCAGCAAATGATAATGCTAGAGTTGCTGTTTCAAATGATACTTTAAAATCTTCAATTGCTCCAGGTTTGACAGATTTAGTAAATAAAAAAATAACTAACCTACAAGATAAGATTGAGTCTATGATTATGAGTGCAGATTCAGTATTGTATAAAATAAATAGAGTTTTTGATGATTCAACTAGGGTAAATTTAAGAAATAGTGTTTCAGGTTTTAATCAAACTATTAGTGATTTGAAGGATACTTCTTCATTAATTAAATCAATTGTTGAATCTAATAAATCTGATATTGACGTGACTCTTAATAATATTAATAATATTTCAAAAGATTTGTCTGATTTTTCTTCAACATTAAATAATTCAGGCTTTGATCAAACCTTGATTAACTTTAAAAAGTCATCAGAAGATCTTTCTGATATTTTAAGAGATATTAATAATGGTCAAGGTACTATTACTAAACTAATAAATAATGATTCATTATTTAATAACTTAAATGATGCATCTAAATCAATTGATTTATTACTTGAAGATATTAGGTTGAACCCTAAAAGATATATACATTTTTCAATTTTTGGAAAGAAAAATAAACCATATAAATCTCCATAAATTAATATTTTAAAATATTTGTCAGCCTACATTCCAAATATAATATTTGCTGTTTTTTTTACAGTTTCTATTTATTTTTTTAGTAAAAATATTAGAAAACTGTATAGGAATATTAATTTGGGAATTCCTATTAATAGATCTGATAAAAAGAAGCAAAGGTGGATCCAGATGTTTAGAATCGCATTTGGTCAATCTAAAATGATAGATAAACCTATTGTTGGAATCTTACATCTAGTTGTGTATTTAGGTTTTTTAATAATAAATATTGAACTTTTAGAAATTTTAGCTGATGGTTTTTTGGGAACACATAGAATTTTTGCTCCTTATTTAGGATCTTTTTATAATTTTTTAATAGGATTTTTTGAAATTTTTGCTATTCTAGTTATAGTTTCTGTGATATTGTTTTTAATAAGAAGGAATGTTATTAAAATAAAACGTTTTTGGAATGATGAAATGAAAGGTTGGCCAAAAAATGATGCCAATTTAATTTTATATATTGAAATAGTTTTGATGACCTTATTTTTAACAATGAATGCTTCAGATTTATGGTTACAAATAAACAGTAATGATCCACACTACATTTCAGTAGGTTCTTTCCCTATTAGTCAATTTTTAGTTCCATCCTTTGATAGTTTTTCAATTAATTCTGTTATCCTAATTGAAAGATCTGCTTGGTGGTTGCATATTGTAGGAATTTTGCTTTTTCTAAATTATCTATATTATTCTAAACACCTACATATATTACTAGCATTTCCAAATACATATTTTGCTAATCTTGAATCTAAAGG
>UINC01000118.1_pt1 | contig 16413 bp, 13 predicted proteins | sample 5385821 | NCBI WGS metagenome assembly UINC01 (sample SAMEA4666929, study PRJEB26691) | marine metagenome | isolation source: Pacific Ocean | place: Pacific Ocean | collected 2011-10-13 | reverse complement strand
AAACAGCGCCCCTGTCAACGAGGACCGCTCTCATTGGCTGTTTCGCACCTACGACGTCAACCTGATGACACCGCAGCAAACGCCGCCCCTGGCTACCCTGCCGTCCCAGCGTTCGAGTCCTTCCAGAACAGCACATTAGTGCTCATTCGGTCGCCTGTTCTGGACACACCCGCACCACTTTACGCTTGCCAATCTGCAGGACAAATGCGGGGGCGGTGGGCAACACACGGCACTTCCGGTCAGTCACCCGTTCGCCGTCGATCCGAACACTCCCCTGCTCGATCAACCGGGTCGCCGCGCTATTCGATCCGGCGAGACCAACCCTGACAATAAGGACGGCCAGTCGCTCACCACCGGCCTGGACCGCCACAACCCTCTCCAAGAGCTCCGAAGGCAGCCCCTTCGCAGAAAATCGCCGCTCAAACTCCTGCTCAGCTGTCGAGGCGGCATCGGCCGAATGAAAATCGGTGACGATCCGTTGACCGAGGTCGAGTTTCGCACGCTTGGGATGCACGTCGCCGTCGGCTACCTTCGCACGAAGGGTGCTGATTTCAGGTGCAGATAAGTCGGTGAGTAGTTCGTAATAGTTCCACATCATCTCGTCGGACACCGACATAACCTTCCCGAACATGTCGTCCGGCGACTCGGCAATACCAACTGAGTTCCCCGCTGACTTCGACATCTTCTCCAGCCCGTCAAGTCCCACCAATAGCGGAACCGTCATGACCACCTGGGGGGACAGTCCGGCCCCTGGCATGATGTCCCTCCCCACGTTCAGATTGAAGAGTTGGTCAGTCCCACCAAGCTCGACGTCTACCTTGAGATGGACGGAGTCGTAAGCTTGCGCCAGCGGATACAGGAACTCATGAATCGCGATCGGTTGCCCCTTATCGTAGCGTTGCCGAAAATCCCGACGCTCCAACATTTGCGCCACGTTATAACGCGCCGTCAGTCGAATCCAAGCTTCGCTCGTGAGCGAACCAAGCCACCGACTATTGAAGTCAACCACCGTGCGTTCCGGATCGAGCAACTTGAAAACCTGTCTCTTGTAGGTCTCAGCGTTGGCATCGATCTCCCCGCGAGTGAGCGGGGGCCGAACCTTTGAACGCCCGGTCGGGTCGCCAATGAGGCCGGTAAAATCACCGATCAGAAAAACCACTTTGTGACCTAGGTCCTGAAAGTGCTTCATCTTCCGAATGAGAACCGTGTGCCCGAGATGCAGGTCCGGTGCCGTCGGATCGAAGCCCACCTTAATGACCAACGGCTCGCCTGATGCAGCAGCCTGTTCCAACTTGGAGCGGAGTTCGGACTCGCGGACGACGTCCACGCATCCTTTCGTGAGGTAGGCGACCTGCTCTGCGATGGTACCCGAACCTAGCGACATCGAAAGCAGTCTATCCGAGAACTGCCGGTGGGAACGATTGAGAGAACTATTCGCGAAGAAAACGACGCCCCTCGATGCGCCAACCCCCACCAAGAATGATGGCGATCGCTTCCGGATAGATGCGATGCTCTTCCATGAGAATCCTAGTCGCCAGGTCTTCCGGCGTGTCAGTGTCGTAGACCGGTACAGTCGCTTGCAGCACGATGGGCCCGGCATCGAGCTCCGGCGTCACGACGTGCACCGTTGCGCCAGCTACCTTAACCCCGTGAGTCCATGCCTGTCCCTGACCATCCAAGCCTGGAAATGCCGGGAGCAAAGATGGATGGATATTGACGATACGGTTGGGAAACGCCTCAACGAACCGCACGCTCAACAAACGCATGAAGCCGGCAAGGCAAACCAAGCCGACATCGCGACGGCGAAGCTCATTGATCAACGCGCCATCATAAGCCTCCCGCGACTCGTACGACGTGTGTTTCAGAACGGCGGTGTCGACACCCACCCGACGGGCCCTCTCCAGTCCGCCCGCGTCTTCCTTGTTAGCGATCACGACGGCGATCGTGGCATCGAGGCGACCTGTCTCGGTGGCGTCTATGATCGATTGCAGGTTGCTACCCCGCCCAGAAATCAGGACACCTAAACGGCGGTTCTTACTGGGACCGACCATCAAACGTAGCTCACCATCCCGTTTCCAGTCGTGACCTGCCCGATCTCCACCGCACCGGTCTCCCCTGCGTCGTGGAATCGCGAGAGCAGCGACCCGGTCGCCTCCTCAGCACACACCACCACCATCCCGACCCCCATGTTGAAGGTCCGAAACATTTCGGCATCGGCTATCGCTCCTTCCTGCTGCAGGAAACTGAAGACCGGCTGCGCAGTCCAAGCGTGGGTATCGATCTCAGCAGCGGTCCCGTCCGGGAGCACACGCGGCAGATTATTGGTCAGGCCGCCGCCGGTGATGTGGGCGAGGCCCGTGATGGGAGAATCGGTTCTCGTCAGCTCCGGTCGGATCAGCTTCAGGTAGGAGCGATGCGGACGCAACAACACGTCAGCCACCGAACCACCCATGCCTCGAGGCACGGAGTCCGGTGTCAGGCACAACTTGTCGAAGACGATGTGGCGTGCCAGCGAGTAGCCATTGGTGTGTAACCCAGACGAAGGCAATCCAATAAGACGATCACCACACCGAATCCGACTGGAGTCCACCAACCGCGGCCGGTCAACTAGACCGACAATGAACCCTGCAAGGTCGTACTCCCCATCGGCGTAAAACCCCGGCATCTCAGCCGTCTCACCACCCAGCAGCGCACAGCCGTTGTCCAAACAAGCGGCCGCAAGTCCCCCCACGACCTCGGCCGCCACGTGTGTTGAAAGGTGCCCCGTAGCCAAGTAATCCAAGAAAAACAAGGGGGTCGCGCCCTGCACCAAGATGTCATTCACACAGTGGTTCACTAGATCAACACCAACGGTTTCGTGGCGACCGGTACGAAAAGCGAGTTTCAGCTTAGTGCCGACACCGTCCGCACTCGACACCAGCACTGGGTCGCTCACTCCCGTCAGTTCGGGCCGAAACAGCCCACCAAAACTACCGATATCGGACAGCACACCCGAGGTGAATGTACCGCGCGCAAGGCGTCGAATGTGCCGCACCACCCCGTCACAGGCATCAATGTCCACTCCAGCCGATTTGTAGTCGGCGGTTGCCGCGGAGACGGATTTGGCGTTGCCCCCGTTGTTCAGTTTGGATTCGTCCATCAGAACTCAAGTGCCTTGATTAGCTCGTCAGTGACTGCCCGCGCGTCCGATCCTTCAGAAGCTACCCAGAACGCGGACCGAGCCGCCATAAAGAAACGCTCCTCCTCAAGGTCCTCGTCCAGGATATCGAAGCTATCCCGAAGCACCAGCGCGCTGGCGGACAGATCGGCCCGGGTCTGGAGATGCTCCAGCACGATCGTGGGATTCCGCATGGCCACTGTGCCAAGCACCAGAGCGATCGCATCGCGAGCGGCAGGCTCAGCTTGAATGGCAACATCGAACAGCACTCTCACCGCACCCACGTTGCCTGTCGATGCCAGAGTTCCAAGGCCAGCGGCCGCGGACCGAACCAAGGCCAGCTCATTACCCGCTGCCGCCGCGAACCGGAGCGAATCGGACACGAACTGCAGGTGCCCCGACGGCTCTGCCCCCAACGCTACGGCCGCCGCCGACACCATTGGTTCCAGGTCGCGGTCCTCACCCTGAAGCGCCGCTACGGCCCCGAGAGCACTGTCGTCGCCGATCCGAGCCAGGGCCAGCACCGCGTCGTCCTGAAGTGGTCCCTCGGACGACGCAATCCGTATCAATGGCTCCACTGCGTAGGCTGCGCCATGATCTCCGAGAGCCTCGATCACGGCGCCACGAAAAAAATCAACCCCCCGGTCGATATCCACCAAGAGGCGATCTCGAACTTCCACGTCATCGTCGTGCGCCGCTAGGGCCCGAATCAGGGCAGGACGGACGAACTCCGAAGTTTCCGTATCGAGGGCCGCAACGAGGAACCCAGACATTGCTGGGTCCGGCTCGTGCTCGAGGTAGCCATAAGCCACCGCGCGCAAACGGTCGTTCGGATCGTCGAGCACATCGACCACCGCCTCGCGGGCAGGCAACCCACCGAACCCGACTAGCAACACGAGCGCTCGAAAACGAACATAACCGTCGTCATGGCCTCGAACGGCGGCGGCAAGCGCCCGTTGAGCCTGTGCGATCGGAGCACGTCGAATCAGGCTGCTAGCTGCGTTACGGGTGGGATAGTCAAAATCGCTAAGTTGGCCAATCACGACGACTAATTCCTGGTCCGAGACGGGGGCCGGTTGACCAACCCTTAGCAGCGCGCCGGAGCCATCTAGAAGCAACGTTAGACTGAACAAACTAGGTACGACGATAGAGGCAGTCATCCTTCGTCGCCGGGTAGCTTCAGCGCCATCTGCATGTACGCCTCCGCGTCCTCGGGAGCCTCAACCGGATACTCACCGGTATAACAGGAGGTGCAGTAGTCGCCACTACGACGCCCCACCGCCTGGCGCAAGCCATCAAGACTCAGGTACGACAGCGTGTCGGATTGCACGAAGTCGCGAATCTCGTCGATGCTGTGGGTGGCCCCAAGCAACTCCGACCGGCTCGGGGTATCGATCCCGTAGTAGCACGGTGACATTGTTGGGGGACAGCTGATCCGCATATGGATTTCGCGAGCGCCGGCCGCTCGGACCATTCCGACGATCTTTCGACTCGTCGTTCCGCGCACCAGTGAATCGTCCACCAAAATTACCTTCTTATTCTCAAGAATGCTTCGGACCGGATTCAGCTTCACTCGGACTCGGAACCCGCGAATCTCCTGCTGCGGAGCGATGAAGGTTCGTCCGACATAGTGGTTCCGGATGAGTCCCATGCGGATGGGCAAACCAGACTCCTCGGCGAACCCGACCGCTGCGCACATGCCGGAGTCTGGAATAGGTACGACAACATCGGCATCGGCAGGTGCCTCCTTTGCCAGCAGCCGACCTAGATTCGTCCGTATTTCGTTCACGCTCCGGCCGAAGACCAGACTGTCTGGCCGGGCGAAGTAAACGTGTTCGAATACGCAGTGCGACAACTGAGCGGATTGAAACGGTCGATACGAACGGTGACCGTCACGACCAATGACGAGTACCTCGCCCGGTTCCACGTCGCGTTGGTATTTGGCACCGATCAGGTCCAGCGCGCAGGTCTCAGAACAGATTACCGTGGCATCACCAAGGGTGCCGAGGGCCAACGGCCGGAATCCATGCGGATCCCGCACCGCAATAAGGTGGTCCTTAGTTAGCAGGAGCAAAGAAAAGGCCCCGCGCACCTGCGCGACTGATTCTACGATGGCGTCCTGCGGTGTGGGAGCCTGGGACCTCGCATACAGATGCAGCACCACTTCCGTGTCACTGTTCGTCTGAAAAATGTGGCCCTGTCCGACCAGGTAGGAGCGCAACTCGGCCGCGTTGACCAGATTACCGTTGTGACACAGGGCGATCTCGCCGTGAACACAGTCAATCAGTATCGGCTGTGCGTTGACGATCCGGCTGTCGCCAGCCGTCGAGTACCGGACATGCCCAATAGCGACGTCGCCGGTCATCGAGTTCAAGAATCGCTCGTCGAATGCCTCCGAAACCTGCCCCATGGCTCGGGTCAGACGCAGCCGCTCTCCGTCTGCGGTGGCAATGCCAGCGCTCTCTTGGCCGCGATGTTGTAAGGCATAGAGACCAAGCCGAGTCAGTGCCGGCGCCTCGGGATGCCCGTAGACACCAAAGACGCCGCATTCGTCGTTGAACTTATCGTTGTCCATTTCGGCAAAAAGTGTCACCACAGGCGACCAACGACCCGACTCGCCACGATACCGTGTTGCAACTCTACTTTCCGAACGGCCGTGTTAGACCTTGGCCCCAGGCTTGCTCCGCGTCGTCGAGCCCAATTTCCGCGACCGGCTCGCCTGACAACGCCAGACTGATAGTCTCACCACCAGTGCGTCCGATCACACTGGCTGGCACCGACAGGTCGCGCGCCCGGCCCAGCAGCGAGTCACGCGTCCCGGACGTCACCGAGACAACCACACGGGAGGGCGCCTCCCCAAAAAACGCACGGACAGCGCCGAATCCGTCGTCCGACTCCATCATCTCAGGTACGTCAATCCGAGCTCCAACAGCACTACCTTCGACGCAGCACTCCGCCACGGCTACCGCAAGGCCTCCCTCCGCACAGTCATGGGCCGAGCCGATCCACTGACCGGCCGCGGCCTCAACGAGCAGCGTCTGGAGCGCTCGCTCACGGTCGAGGTCGACCGGCGCCGGCCGCCCACGAACCAAGCCATGAACCATCTTCAGGTACTCGCTCCCGGCCAGCGCTCCTGGCGGATGACCAAGCAACACGATCTCCCGATCCGGACCAGGAAACACCCGGGTTAGCACGTTGTTCACGTCGTCCAGCACTCCGACAACCCCCAGCACTGGGGTGGGGTAAATAGCCTGTCCATCTGTCTCGTTGTATAGGCTGACGTTCCCACCGGTGATCGGGATCTCGAGCGCTCGACAGGCCTCCGCAATCCCGTCCACCGCCTGGACAAATTGCCACATGATCTCTGGCCGCTCGGGGTTCCCGAAGTTGAGACAGTTGGTGGCTCCAATCGGGGTTGCCCCAGCGCAGGCAACATTGCGCGCAGCTTCCGCCACCGCCAACCGTCCTCCCTCGGCAGGATCGAGATAACAATGGCGACCATTTCCATCAACCGAAAAGACAAGCGCTCGGTCGGTTCCTTTGATCCGGATCACGCCAGCACCGAGTCCAGGCAGAACCACGGTGTTCGTGCGAACCATGTGGTCATATTGCCGGTACACCCAGCGCTTGCTAGCCACCACAGGCGTCGACAGCAGGTCCAACCAAGTGTTTCCCAACTCCGCCGGAGCCGAAAGTCCGAAAAGAGAAAGCTGTTGAATTTCATCGAGCTCCGACGGCCGCGCAACGGGACGATCGTAGAGCGGTGCACGATCGGCGAGCTGCCGATTCGGAATCTCGGCTACCACCTCGCCGCGATCGCAAATCCGCAGCAGGCCATCACCGGTCACCTCCCCGATCCGGACGGCGTGTAGATCCCACTTCTCGAAGACCTGCTCGACCTCAAGCTCACGACCACGTTGTGCCACCAGTAACATCCGTTCCTGCGATTCTGACAACATGATCTCGTAAGGCGTCATGCCGGTTTCCCGCTGCGGGACAAGCGATACGTCTATCTCGATCCCAGCATCGCCCCGCGCACCCATTTCAGAGGTCGAGCAAGTCAACCCAGCCGCGCCCATATCCTGGATGCCCACGAGCGCGTCGGTTTGCATGACCTCGAGACAAGCTTCAAGCAGCAGCTTCTCCATGAACGGATCACCCACTTGTACCGCCGGCCGGTTATCCGCTGAATTCTCGTCGAACTCGGCTGAAGCCATCGTCGCGCCGTGAATGCCGTCGCGCCCCGTCTTCGCGCCCACGTAGTACACGGGGTTCCCAACCCCGGAGGCAAGCCCCTTCGCCAGTCCATCCGTCGGCGCGACCCCCAGGCAAAACACGTTCACCAGCGGGTTGCGCGCATACCCAGACTCAAACGCAATCTCGCCACCCACGGTTGGGATACCAATGCTGTTGCCATAACCGGCGATACCGGCCACGACCCCATCGAGAAGCCGCCGGGTAGTCGGATCACTCAAGTCTCCGAATCGCAGTGAGTTGAGCAACGCGATAGGACGCGCCCCCATAGTGAAGATGTCTCGGATGATCCCACCCACGCCGGTCGCTGCGCCTTGGTATGGTTCAATAAATGAAGGGTGGTTGTGCGACTCGATCTTGAAAACGGCGACCAACTCCTCATCGATGGCAACAGCACCAGCATTTTCGCCAGGCCCCTGCACCACTCGCGGACCATCCGTGGGAAACCGGCGCAAGTGCAACCGCGAACTCTTGTAACTACAGTGCTCAGACCACATCACCGAAAAGATCCCGAGTTCGGTCTCCGTCGGCTCACGGCCGAGAATATCCAGCAGTCGCTGGTATTCCTCGCCACTTAACCCGTGCGCTTCAACAGTGGCGTCGTCAATAACCATGGAAGTAGCCGTCGTTCAAACGGCGCCGGTGGCCGCCAGCGTCGTTACGACCGAGTCAAGCACCACTCGACCATCGTCGCTACCGAGAATCGACTCGCAGGCACGTTCGGGATGCGGCATGAGCCCCACGACGTTCCGTTGTTCGTTACACACACCTGCTATCGCCTCAAGTGACCCGTTCGGATTAGAAAACTCAGACACCGCACCGTCCTCGCCACAATAACGGAAAATCACTTGACGATTCGCTTCGAGCCCAGCAATGGTTTCGGGCGGTGCGTGGTAGTTCCCTTCGCCGTGCGCGATTGGTAACAAGAGAACCTGCCCCGCCGTAGCACCAGATGTAAACGGCGTGTCTGTCTGCTCGACTCGAACGCGGACGTGCTGACAGAGAAACTTGAGCTGTCGATTGCGCAACAGCGACCCTTTGAGCAACCCGGCCTCAAGAAGAACCTGAAACCCGTTGCAGATCCCGATGACCGGGCCGCCTGCGTCCGCGAACTCACGCACCCGCGCCATGATCGGAGAGAAACGAGCAATGGCACCCGTCCGAAGATAATCGCCATAGGAGAACCCACCGGGGAGTACGACGACATCCGCGCCGCGCAGATCGGCATCCTTGTGCCAAACGAGCTCGGCTTGGTGCCCCAGCACATGTTTAGTGGCATGGTATGCGTCGTGGTCGCAATTCGAACCAGGGAATTCGATTATCGCGAACTTCACGAGTGACACCCCTTCGCCCTTCGCATGGTCTCTAGTCGCCGTTCTCGTCGACCTCGACGTGATAGCTCTCGATAACCGGGTTGGCCAGCAGGCGGTCGGCGACCTCCGAAGCCGTCGTTCGCGCCTCGTCGACCGAATCTGCCTCAAGCTCGAGCTCGAAGTACTTCCCCTGACGGACGTCTCGGACCGCGCCATAGCCCATCGACCGCAGAGCTTCCACGATGGTGCGACCCTGTGGGTCGAACACCGACGGCTTTAAACTTACGAACACTTTCGTTTTCACGCCTCTGGTCCCCCGTTCCGCGGAGAAAACGTCCTGTCTTGCAGTTACGACGCGGCGTCGAGCTCCGGTGTGCCAGACAACACGCGGTCAACAACCGGTCCAACGTGGCGCAACTGCCGGTCGAGATCGAACGCTTGCTCTAGCCCGTCGCGCGACAGTACCGCCATTACTTCAGCGTCCGCGGCGAGCAACTCCTTGAAATCAAGACCTTCGTCGTGAGACTGCATCGCCGCTCGTTGCACCCACAAATACGCCTGCTCTCGAGAGACGCCCCGCTGGGCTAGTGCAAGCAATACCGTGCCCGAAAAGACGACCCCACGGGACCGTTCAAGGTTTTCGCGCATACGTTCAGGATGGACCACCAGGTTGGCGACGATCCGTGTAAACCGTCGCAACATATGGTCGAGCGCAATGAAGCTGTCCGGAATGATCACGCGTTCGACCGATGAGTGGGAAATATCCCGTTCATGCCAGAGAGCGACGTTCTCAAACGCGGCCATCGCGTTGGCTCGTAAGAGGCGGGCCAGCCCAGTCAGCTGCTCGCAACCGATCGGATTCCGCTTGTGGGGCATTGCTGACGACCCCTTCTGTCCCTTTGCAAATCCTTCTTCAACTTCACCGATTTCGGTTTTCTGCAAACCACGCACCTCAAGGGCAAACTTCTCCAGCGACGCGCCGGTGACCGCCAGCGCTGCGAGCAGTTCTGCGTGACGGTCGCGTTGAACCACCTGCGAAGCAACACGGACAGGGGACAGCCCCAGCTCGGAGCACACCCATTTTTCGATCTCTGGCTCAAGATGCGCGTAGGTCCCCACCGCCCCAGAAATCTTCCCAACACTAACGGTCTTGCGAGCCAACTCGATACGGTGCCGGTCGCGTTCCAACTCGGCATGCCAGAGCGCCAGCTTTAGGCCGAACGTCATAGGCTCGGCATGCACGCCGTGAGTGCGTCCGATCATTGGTGTGTCTCGATGTTCCCGGGCACGGTCACCAACGGCTGCAATCAGTGCAGCAACGTCGTCGAGGATCACACCGCACGCCTCACGCATCTGAAGAGCGAGTGCGGTATCCAACACGTCAGAGGACGTCAGTCCAAAATGCAACCAACGGGCAGACGGTCCCACCTGCTCGGCCACAGCCGTAGTAAAGGCGATCACGTCATGCTTCGTGGTCTGTTCGATTTCGTCGACTCGTTCAGCGTCGACGCTCCCACACGCCGCGATGTCCCTGGCAGCTTCCTCAGGCACCAAACCGATCTCCGCCATCGCCCGAGCAGCAGCCACTTCGACCCGGAGCCACGTGTCGTACTTGCGCTGTTCGGCCCAAATACAGCCCATCTCCGGATGGGTATACCGAGGAATCATGTGCGGCCTGCCCTTCGTATGTTTTGGCGGTATGACACGTGCCAGAAGATCAGCGCAGCTAGGTCCAACGTGCCCGGGCATCGGGCCGGCCGGTGGTACCGATCACATTCACCAGTCATATGCCTAGGCCAGACTCAAAACGGCAACACCGCTTGCCGATCGGAATCGAGGCGGTGGCGGGGGGCAACTACCCACAACCCGAGATCAACTGTCTCGGCCACCCGATCTTGACGCGACACGACGATGCGAACATCCTCACGACCACTCGCGTGTAGCGCTTCGCGACAAGTCATTTCCGCGATTTCAGGCACGTTGTTCACGCGACTCAAATGCGCCAACACCAAGCAACGGACGGACCGACCGAGATCTTCACGCACGAACTCCGCCAGGGATTCGTTCGACAAATGACCGCGAGACCCACTGATCCGTGCTTTCGTTGCACGCGCGTACGGCCCGACTTCCAGCAAATCAGTCGAGTGGTTCGACTCGATGACGAGCAGGCTACAGTCTCTGAAACGAGTGCGAAGCGAAGGCGTCACCACACCAACGTCCGTCGCATAACCAATCGCACCGTCCACGGTCTTAATGACGAACCCCAAGGTTTCCGCCGCCGCGTCGTGTGACACTTCGAACGGCGTAAAACGGAAGCCACAGATATCGCTCGCCTCTCCGCACGTTAGAGAACCCCAGCCCGCAACATTCGGCGCATTCCAGACCGCACGAGTCGACGGGGTGACGTACACCGGCACGCCATGTTTCCGTGAGAATAACGCAGCGCCGCGGGTATGGTCGCCGTGCGCGTGCGTGATGACTACGGCCCCGATCTCGTCGGGGGACACGCCCATTGAAACCAACCGTCGCGTCACCTCACGGTAGCTCAGCCCGACATCAATCAGAACCGGTCTGGCGAGCCCCTGTAAGAGCGTGGCATTCCCCGCGCTCCCGCTTCCAAGCACCGTTAGCCGAACTCCGATGACATCCCCCACTTGGCGCGTAGCATCCGACACTCTGGACTATACGAGTCCAAGTTGACTCTCTCGCAGGTCCACACCACCAACCCGGCCCAACACGGTCGCTGCGACCCGGCCCGGTTGGAACAGGTCCCGCGCCACCCGTTGCACGTCCTCAAGCGTCACCCGTTCGACGCTACGCAACGTATCGTCGACGGTAACTTGATGACCGAAGTAGATCTCTTGTCTGGCTAGTTGCGACATGCGGCTTGAGGTGCTCTCAAGACTCAGTACGAGGCTCCCTTTCAGATGGTCCTTGGCCCGCTCCAACTCTGACGACAAGATTGGCCGGTCTCGAAGTTCTTGCAGTTCCACCATCACCAGATCAACCACCTCGACCACCGCGTCGCTGTCACAACCGGCGTAAATGGTTAACGCACCTCCATCGTGATACGAAACTAAGCCGCTACTGACGGCGTAGGCAAGGCCCCGCTTCTCGCGGATGTTCTGGAATAGGCGAGAACTCATGGTGCCGCCGAGCACGATATTCAGCACGTAGCAAGCGTAGCGATCATCGTGCCGCTGCGGATACCCGCTCACACCAAGACACACGTGACACTGCTCAAGCGCCTTGTCGCGTACCAGTAGACCCGGCTGGGCCGTCGGCTCCCCACTGACGGTCGGGCCACCATGGACGGGAATGGCAGCGAACGCTTCGGTCACCAAATCACGCACCGCCGCATGGTCGACGTTGCCAGCTACCGCAACCACCACATTGCCAGCGGTATAGGTCCGACAGAAATAATCGCGGAGCACGTCGGCATCGAGCGCGTCGACTGTGCTCGGCACCCCAAGAATCGGACGCCCCAGCGGATGGCCAGACCAGAATCGCTGCGTGAACAGCTCGTGGACAAGATCGTCGGGTGTGTCTTCCACCATCTTGATCTCTTCGAGCACCACCTTCTGTTCTTTCTCGATGTCATCCGGCGCGAACGCCGGGTGGAGCAACAAATCGGCCAGCACATCGACGGCCCGAGACAGGTGTTCGTCGAGCACTTTGACGTAGTAGCTGGCGCATTCTTTGGCCGTGAACGCGTCGAGTTGGCCACCAACTGAATCAATTTCCTGCGCGATGTCTTGGGCCGTCCGTCTCGCCGTCCCCTTGAAGAGCATGTGCTCGACAAAATGCGCTACGCCGGATTGCGGGGCGTTCTCGTGTCGGGAACCCCGCGTCAACCAAGCGCCAAAGCTCACCGAACGCACGTCTGGCATGGACTCGGTCAACAAGCGCAACCCGTTGTCGAACTGCTCACGAACAATCATTCAGGAAGTCGACATGACCGCAACTACTTGTTTTATAAGGACTTAATAGAGTCAAACAAGACATTGATAATACCATGCCAGGCCAAGTCGCATCAACCGTCCCCGCCACCTCTCGGACGGAGCGAGTAAAACGGCCGCATGGTACTGTTAATCAATGCGCGACAGGAGGCCGGACCTAGCCGAACTCGAGCCGGCCGAGCTCGCAGCGGTCCTGTCCAAACTCGGAGCCAGGGAATTTCATGCCAGACAGATCTTTCGCTGGCTACACCATCGGGGGCACGACCGCTTCGATGGAATGACCAACCTATCGCTGGACCTACGGCAGAAGCTTGATGAGGCCTGTGTCATCACGACGCCGACGGTCACGTCGCGAGAACTGTCAACCGACGGCACCCAGAAGTTTCTTTTCACGCTTTCCGACGGAAGAGCCATCGAATCAGTATTCATTCCGGACACACCGACCCTGACCCTCTGCATATCGACTCAGGTCGGGTGCGCGATGAGGTGCAGCTTCTGTTTGACGGGACAAATGGGACTGACCCGTAATTTAACTGCCGGCGAGATCGCAGGACAAGCTCGGGTACTGGTGCGTGAGCTCGACCTCCAGGACCGACGGTTCAATATCGTCCTGATGGGTATGGGCGAGCCGCTGCACAATTACGACGCTACCATGAAGGCGCTGCGCATCCTGGCAGTACCGGACGGCCTGGGACTCACACCGAGGCGCATCACGTTGTCCACGGTGGGAATCCTACCGGCACTGGCTAGGCTAGGAGAAGAGCGGTGGGTGCCCAACCTCGCCGTGTCCCTGCACGCTACGACCGACCGCGTGCGACACCGACTGATTCCCACCAGTCGTAAACAGCGTCTAACCGACCTCATCACTACCTGCCGCCGGTTTCCGCTCAAGCACCGTGAGCGGATCACGTTCGAGTACGTGCTGCTAAGCGGCGTCAACGACACCCCCGAGGACGCCGTCCGCCTGGTCAAGCTATTGCACGGTCTGCGGGCGAAAGTGAACCTGATTCCGCTGAACGAAACGTCACGTATCCCGTTTTCTCGCCCACCGGACCAGCAGGTGGATCGATTCGCCCGCACCCTGGCACGAGGTGGCATTACGGTCTCCGTCCGGAAGAGCCGAGGCCAAGATATTCGTGCCGCTTGCGGACAACTGATCCTCGAGGACGAAGACCCGCGGCCAATCGGACAACGGCTCGCTAAACCATTTGGGGATTAGGAGTGTCCCGTTCTCGACGTTTCCCAACCTCCCTCTGGCTTATTGGATCTCACCAGCGAGAGGTTCGGCACTCGTAATCTGGACGTGTACGCGCTCATTTCCGCCGTGACCCGGCGGGACTGACACCTTCAGGTAGTTATCAGTTAGCACGACCCCACCCCCTTCGAGCGTCAGCCCGGGCCGCACCGCACCAACCAAACTGTTACGGAAGCGGGCAGACCGATCCGCACCGACTTCGCGGAGACCCCTCGCACGCTCACGCACGAGGGAGCCGGCCACCCGGCCATCGAGTCGAGTCGCCTCCGTACCGGGCCGAGGCGAATACGGAAAAACATGCACATACGTCAGCGGACTGCTTGACACGTAGTCACGGGTCAGGCGAGCGTCGCCATCTTGCTCACCGGGAAACCCGGCGATCAGATCGGAACCAATACCGGCGTGCGGCATCCTGTCCCGAACTCGATCCACCACACGACGGTAAATATCTAACGTATAAGGCCGACGCATGCGCCGAAGCATCGCGTCACTGGCGTGCTGAAGCGGCAAGTGAAAGTGGGGAGCAAACCGACCGCTGGCTGCCACGAAATCCACGACCTCAGGCGGACAATCCATCGGTTCCAACGAGCTAATCCGGAAGGTGACCGTCGACGAATGCATGTCGAGCGTGCGTAAGAGATCTAGCAGACAAGCGGATGGGTCAAGATCGCGGCCATACGAGCCGAGGTGTACACCGGTCAAGACCACCTCCTTGAACCCACAGTCGGCCGCGTGTCCAACAGCGGCGAGTACCCGCGCGGCATCCAGACTACGACCACGGCCGCGAGTCGAGGGAATAACGCAATAGGAACACGGCTGGTCGCAACCAGTCTGTACCCGAAGCATGAAGGCCACCCGGCCGATCGCCCCGGGTGACACCGAGGCCCCGCAGGCGCCAGGCCCGTCACCGAACCGGCTCGCCGTAGTCTCTTCCCCCGGAAGTAACCGATCGACGATTGTGTGCTTCTCGTCGTTAGAAACCACCGTCACCGCACCCGGCAACTCGGCGATCGTGTCCGGGTCTCGAGACACATAACAGCCCGTAGCGAGAACGCGAGCGTCCGGATTCAGCCGATTGACCCGCCGCAGCATCTGACGCACGCCTTGATCGGCAGTCGCCGTCACGGAGCAGCTGTTGACAACCACCAGGTCCGCGTCGTCAATCGAAGCCCGAGTACAGCCACGGGCCCGCAACTCCATCTCCAGCTGCAGTGAATCAGCCTGATTTACACGACACCCAAAAGTGGCAACGGCGTAGCGCACAGAAAAATCCTTGCTGGCTAATGGCCTGGGGTAAACGGGTCAGTGAGGGTCTACTGCCTCCCAACGAAGGCCACCCTACCACGAGAGCCTGACCGACCGGTGTTGGCAACGACGCTATGTGCTTTGCTCGACAGCCGCGCTCGCATACGATCAAGTTTTGAATCGCGCAGCGAATGTACCGTCGTCCGGACACCCACGTCGACCTAGGAGAAATCAGCATGCGTGCCACCCATCTGACCCCGATTGCTGTCGTCTTGGCCGTGGCACTCGTCGCATTCGTCCCACCTCAGCCCAAGCAAGTGGTCACAGCCGCGGGAGCCGTAGCCCAGAACCCGCACCTGGAAGAGTTAAAACGAGAGGTCGTCGTCGACGTCGAGAGCCGGCGGGATTTTACCCAGCAAATAGTCGACATGATCTACAGCTTCAATGAACTGGGTTTCCAGGAGTTTGAAACGCAGCGTTATGTCACCGGCATACTGGAGGACCACGGCTTTTCGGTCGACCGAGGTGTGGCCGGGATCCCGAGCGCTTGGTGGGCCAGTTGGGGTTCTGGTTCGCCGGTGATCGCGATCGGCACGGACGTCGATGGCATCCCACAAGCCTCGCAGAAACCTGGAGTTGCGTATCGGGAACCGCTGGTCAAAGGAGCACCAGGGCATGGTGAGGGGCACAACGCAGGGCAAGCCCTCAACATCACGGCCGCACTGGCGGTACAGAAGATCATGCAGCGTGAGGAACTCCCGGGCACGCTTGTCATTTGGCCCGGTATCGCAGAAGAACAGCTAGGGGCCAAAGCCCATTATGTACGGGCCGGCCTGTTCGATAACGTCGACATCGTCCTCTATTCCCATGTCAGCAACAGCATGTCGGTTAGTTGGGGTGAAAGCGCAGGAAACGGCCTGGTGTCAGTGGAGTACCTGTTCTCAGGTGAGAGCGCGCATGGTGCCGGTTCGCCTTGGGACGGCCGAAGCGCGCTCGACGCCGTTGAGTTGATGAACATCGGATGGAACTATCGGAGAGAACACCTTCGGATTCAGCAACGCTCGCATTACGTCATCACCGACGGAGGAGACCAACCTAACGTGGTGCCGCCCACCGCCGCAGTCTGGTATTTCTTCCGTGAGACTGACTACCCAAGCATCATGCGCATGTGGGAGCTCGGCAACGAGATGTCTGAAGGGGCGGCCCTCATGACCGGTACGACGGTCGATT
>UINC01001370.1_pt1 | contig 16435 bp, 15 predicted proteins | sample 5385821 | NCBI WGS metagenome assembly UINC01 (sample SAMEA4666929, study PRJEB26691) | marine metagenome | isolation source: Pacific Ocean | place: Pacific Ocean | collected 2011-10-13 | reverse complement strand
GTTACAGTTAATGGTTCAGATGCGGTTAGCAGTGAATCAGTGGCTTCAATATTAATAGAAAATGAGCTTTGTGCTGCATAAAGTGGCGCTGTTTTAAAGGTCAAAACTCCTGTTGTAGAAATCTCAAACGAAGCTGCATCGGTTCCGCTAACAGCATAACCAATTGAATGCCCATTTAAATCAGTTGCCGTTACCGTAAGCACGGCCGTTTGATTCTCATCAACAGCAATGGTTGAAGGTAAACCCGATATTACTGGACCGATGTTAATGAGAGTTACAGTTAATGGTTCAGATGCGGTTAGCAGTGAATCAGTGGCTTCAATATTAATAGAAAATGAGCTTTGTGCTGCATAAAGTGGCGCTGTTTTAAAGGTCAAAACTCCTGTTGTAGAAATCTCAAACGAAGCTGCATCGGTTCCGCTAACAGCATAACCAATTGAATGCCCATTTAAATCAGTTGCCGTTACCGTAAGCACGGCCGTTTGATTCTCATCAACAGCAATGGTTGAAGGTAAACCCGATATTACTGGAGCACTGTTATGCTCTGTTCCTGTTGGTGTGGTTTGATTAGCAGAGCCGCCTCCACCGCCACCTCCGCATGATATTAATATCAAAGATAGGAATAGGATAAAAAATCTCTTATACATTATTTTGTGCTCCTAAAATTTTTTTAATGATAGCTTAGCTTTTTCCGCCTTGGAGATAAAGTTGGGCACTTTCCATAGTACATGGCGCTTGGATTACTTCTCGATCTGCAAGTTTTTTCCAACGATGAAGGAAGGTATGCGTTTTAGCGAGATACTTTGGATCAGTGATTGTAATTTCAGCATACAGATACAATCCATCATCCGATAATGAGAATCTTTCAATCAAATGCTTATCCTCACTGGAGTCAATTCCAGTATGAGTTCCCCATTGATCTGCAATGAAGTTTGTTGATTCGACGACTAGATCACCATCATCAAACCATGCAATTGAATGTCCTAATTTTGAAGGATCTCCCATCGAAGTATCCTTGTTAAGATGAATAACTCTAACCTCTTTCATCAGTTCTCGTTCAAAGATAAAGGTATTCTCATCTGGTTTCGTAATCATTACTGGATACGGAACGATCATTGCTTTTGGTGGACCCGGATTACCGCATCTAACCATCGGATTTTGATCTTCATGAAAATTATCGACGAGGGTTTGTCCTTCATCGGACAGTGGCCAATTTTTAGGTGGCTTATAGTGAGGATTAAATTTTTCTTTGCCTGTTGCGGGGTCGTAATCAGAGCGTTTCCATAGACCAACATAATCTTTAGATGGGATAACGTTACCCTCTTCTTTTTCAGTCAATGTAACTCGAGTACCATCACTTTTCTCAGCCCATGAAAGCCCCGTGTAGTGTCTGTTGTTATCGTAATCGTGAGATCCCTCCCAGGTTATACTATCTCCCGGTTTAAATGTTTTTTTGCTCCAACCTACTTTTGCCATTGCCGGTGGATGTTGCATTTCTATGCTGTATTCAACCACATTTCCCTGTTGATCTGGACCCTTCACTTTGAGAAAAACATGAGGCATTGTCCAACTATATCGTGTGACTATACCATTGTAAGTTCTTACATCATCTCTGTTGAGATTGGCATGGGAATGATGTGAATAAATAGACGAGTTAGTTAAGAGGCAAACTAACAGTATTGATCCACACATACATCGTTTTAGGTTTTTTTTCATTTCTTGATACTCATTTAAAAAATTTAGTTTCTAGGATTTATTATGAATTATCTTATGCCTGGTAGTAAAGCATTGTCTGCAGGAATACAATTTGCTTCCCTTATGTCAGATCTAAGTATGCGGTCACGGAATTTAGTATGTCGCCATTCTCCAACCCAGTGCTCAGAATCAGTCATAATGAAATCCATTTTTAGGGTATTACCATTATTGATCATAGTAATTCTTTCTGTAATTTTTAATTGATCGCCAGTGAAAATTCCCTGTTGAATAAGATGATTTTCATCGGTAAATCCCTCTGTATGAACCACTAATGTATCCTCTTCCCAATGTCCAATCGATTCACCATTCCAATTATAATCACGTGTCTCATTTGGTTCACGCTTTCTACCATCAAGAAAAATTACTCGGTACTCATTGTTTAGTCTCGAGAGCATAAAGATTGCCGTTGGATACTGCAGCATCATTAATGAACCATACCGTGTCATTACCCGAGGCATACCAGCTGGATAGCATATAGCAGTAGGTTCACCAAAGCGGATGCCAGCTCGAGCATTAGTCAGGTATTCATCAAGAATGTTTTGTCCTTTTTCCGTGAATGTTGGATGAGGTTTAAACTCATAAGAGCCATAATTAGCACTGTAATCTGTATCACCTCTATCTTCTCCACGGAATGTCCATGTTCCAGTTAGGTCAAAGGGTGTGCTGGGACGTATTTTACCGAGATTTTCAGGATCAAGAGCCCCTGCACCAGTTTGTCTTGGACTATTACCAATCAAAGGTAATTGAGCGGGACGTGTTTTCTTTTCACGTTCTTGCCAGGTTTCTCCTTCTGGCGGTGGTACCCATTCAACAAGGGAGGGTATCGTTCTTCGTCTCACACCTGCCGGAGTAGATTGATATTCTTCACCTAAACGATATGAACTACCATCAGCCATTGTGATGGCTTGAAGCAGGCCTCCTGGCTTACCAGTTTTTAAAGGGTGAAGAACTACTGTAATGTTTTCGCCATTATCTGCGGCATTAGATAACATTTGTTTGTTAAATCCTCGCCCCGCTAGGATTGTCGTTCCCGGGCCTTCAATTTTCCAGAGTGTGGCTTCTCCAGAATCATTGATGACATCAATATTAATTGCCATATGCGGATTGCGCCACACCGATCGTGTAATTTTTCCCGAAACCGTTACCGTTTTTTCACGATCAAATGACACGGCGGAGTGATGCGAATACGAGTACTGTTGAACCATAATGCCAAGAGTCATGACTGTTATCCAAACTACGAATTTATGTTTTTTATTAATCATTGCTAGTACTCCGTTGAGCGTTATCTATAATTTCCTTAAGAGCAGGTATGTCATCAATTTCGGGCGGTTTATCAATGAATGTTTTGATATATCGGTAAACATCCTTCGCATCTTCATCATTAAGGACTTCAACACTATAATTAGGCATCCGATTTGATGCTGATGTTGGGCTGATATCTGCCCTTTGACGTAAAAATGCTAGAAAAATATTTTCATCAAACATGATGCCACTGACATCATTGGCAAGGGGATATCTCCCGGTTCCATTGTAGCCATGACAACTATAACATCCCTGTTCTAAATAAACTTTCACACCATTTGTATCACTATCTGCAGCACTTAAGTAAGGAAACATTCCATACAGCACCACAAAAATAGAAATAAGAAATCTTTTTTGAGTTTTAGTATAAAGTGCGTTCATTTTTTTCTATCTTGGCTCAGTAATTATATCAATTAGGTATGGACGTCCTTCTTTGACAGCAGCAATACCCCGTTTGAATGCAGCAGCTAATTTTTCTGGATCGTCAATCGGGCCTTCACTTTCCACACCATAAGCTTCGGCCATTTTTGCATAGTTGATAAATGGTTCCCGAAGGGTCGTTCCAATGTGCATACGGTCTGTACCCCTACCTCTTACTCCTGCCATGTAATGTAGATACATAACTTCTTGGTGATACCCACGATTGTTGTGCATGACAGTCAACAAAGGGAGTTTGTGATGAGCAGCTGTCCATAGAGAGCCTGGCGCATAATTAAGGTCTCCATCACATTGGATGTTTACAACAATTCTCTTTCTATCTCTTGCAGCCAGTCCTGCTCCGGCTGAGGCACCTATACAATAACCAATACCCCCTGCACCATGCATACCTAGGTAGCTATAGGGTTTATTATGATCCCAGAGACCAACGTGATGTCGACTAGAGAATACAGTTGGCGATGAGAGGCACCAGTCTTCATCTTTAATATACCGCCATAGTTCCGAATAAAGTCTACCCAAGCTAACCGGACTTCCATTCCATCCTTTTCTTTTTGAATCAACTGTTGTTTTAAGATTATTTAGGTAAATCTCACGATTTTTGTTTGTATGTTCAATGATACGTTTTTCGATTTTCTTTTGTTTGCTAGTGTTGAGTTTGTGTTTTAGGTTTTGGGTAATAATTGGGATACTTTCTTCTGCATCAGCAACAATATCATTTTCACCAGAAAGGTTACGCCGAGGCGGGGTTACTGGTTTTCTTATGAATCCAAATCCAATCTCATTTAAATCACGGTTATGTGCATTTGATAGAAGATTTGGACTTTTAATTGATGTGTGTTTTCCATCCATTTCAAGACCTAACACAAAGTCATAATCATCACTTTTTCCGGGGCCACATTGAGGGTGACGTTCAGGAAAACTCATGTTCACATTTGTTGCAGAAGTACGGACAGAGGCACCCGAGAGTTCAGCTAAAGTAACAACTGACTTAACTCCGTTAGGGGTTCTTAATCGCCCAACATTTATTCTGGGGTTATTCGAATTAGCCAGTTTTTCGGCAATCTTCATCGCCTGAGAATTACTAATTGAAGAAATCTTTGGTGGCGTGTATATAGGTAGAGACATATCACCCGCTTCTTCTTTTTGAATTTCCGTATCTAGGATTACTAAGGTAGGTCCACGTGGTGGGGTCATTGCCTCATTATAGGCTTGTTGGATATTTGCTAGAGCTTCTTCAAGATTTTTGGGCTGAGCATCCCATTTGGTGAATGCCCTTACAATTCCCGCTATATCATTTGCAGTTTGTTCTTGTCGGAAAAATGTATTGTCTCGTCCAACAAGGATGATGATCGGAGTTTGGTCATGATAAGCCTGATAGATGGCCATTGAGGCATGCTGAACTCCAACAGTACCATGTAACATAACAGCCATTGGTTTACCCTCACATTTTGCATATCCGTGAGCCATATCGACTGCTGATTCTTCATGCAGCGCTGTAATAAGTTCGGGAGATTTATTTGGAGAATTACCATAATTGATGATGGATTCTTGCAGGCCTTCAAAACTTGAAGCGGGATTTGAAGCTACGAATTCAATATCAAGGTCTCTTAAAGTTTGTACCATCAGATCCGATCCGGGGCGCTTTGCTGCACGCTCAGGTACTGAAGGAGGTCGGACGTTTCCAACGTCTCGCTGCAGTTGTTCTGTCGATGGCGCGGGTATTTCAGTGCTCTGTTGGCTATTTTTTTGCTTTGCAGTAATTGACCTTGAAGCCAATAGGGTTGAAGCGCTTGCACTCGCTCCGATAAAACCGCGTCGAGTGAGTTTATTTTTTTTAACTGATTTTTTTGACTTTCCCATTCAGTGTTATCCTATTGTTATCCAGTTATTATTGTTGTGGCCTTTTTTACACAACGTAAATTTATACCATATTTAATTATTTTATGGTTATTTTTAGAAAACTATTTTCTAAAATAATGCTTTCCAACATGTATATTATTCTATTGTCTATATTCGTTTTTATATAAATTTACTATAGTTGAGGCAAATCTAACCCCGGTTTTAAAAAAAGTAGAATTAAGACTGCTTTTAAAAGTTAGAGGTTATATTATTAAGATATGAAGAGACAAAACGATATTATATTATTTGTGACATTGTTATTTTTAGTTGCATGCACCGAAGAAGTAAAGAGCCCAAGCATTGATTTTCCTATAGATGGGATCAACAATTTATTTGTAGATATTGATGAGCAACGAATGCCTGGTTGCGCATTAGGTATTATCCACAATGGAGAGTATGTTTTTAAAAATGGATATGGTCTTGCGAATCTAGAACATAACATCCCCATTGATTCTAGTTCAATTTTTAGAACTGGCTCATTGTCAAAACAATTTACTGCCATGGCCATCGCAATTTTATCAGAGAGAGGAAAACTTGATTTAGATGCCGATGTGCATGAATATTTACCCGAATTAATTGATTACGGGTACAAGGTTACTGTTCGTCAGATGATTCACCACTTAGCTGGCATGGGGGACTATGATCCTGACTTATTTTTTATAGCTGATGGTAAACCTTTCGATTTTGGAAATAAGAATTTTTGGACCATTGAAGAGTTTTTCGGTGCTGTTAGTCAGGTTGCTCTAAGAATGCCACCTGAAACTAAATGGCAGTATTCGAATCTTGCTTATTTTCTCCTCGCCCACGTTGTAGAAAGAGTGAGCGGAATGACTTTGCGTGAATTTTCTGACCGAGAAATTTTTACACCGCTGGGTATGAGTAAGACCTTTTTTAATGACAACGTTAATACTCCTGTAGAAAATCGTGTTGATGGGTATAAAAAAATTAATGAAAACTCCTATGAAATATACATGACGAATCTAAATTTTATTGGGGACGGCGGGGTATATACAAATATTGATGATTTTATTAAATGGGATAGAAATTTTTATGATAACCAATTAGATTCCGCTTCAGACAATCTCATATCTGTCACAACTACCCCGTTTGATTTTGAAGCTCGAGAAAATAAGCTTTTTGGAGAAAGCCAATATGCCTTCGGCCATTTTGTAGGGAGTTCCCATGGGCAGGAAGTTATTGGCCATACTGGTGGCTGGGTCGGATTTAATACAGTATATTTGCGTTATCCGGATCTATCTTTGTCAATAGTAAATTTTTGTAATTCAACAGATGTTTCGGCTGCTAATTTAGGGAATGAAGCTGCAAAAATCAGTATTAATTGGTTAACAAAGAAATAAAATCCAATTTCCCTCTATCTTAAAATCATTTAATAAACCTACCAGGTCTTGCCTCTGTTGCTCCACCTTGTGAGAAAACCTGTTCACCTGCCACCCAAACTGAAACTATGCCGTCAGAAATGGTATCAGGGGAATCTGGTGTAGCGTTGTCAACAACTGTGTCTGGGTCAAATAGCACTAGATCGGCCATCTGCCCAATTCGAATATACCCTCTATCATTAAAACCCATATGATCAGCAGCTAGTCCAGTCATTTTTCGTATTGCTATCTCTAGGCTCATTATTCCTTCTTCTCTGACATATTTACCAAGGATTTTAGTGAATGAACCCATACCTCGAGGATGTAGATCAACAAGTCCACCATCACTGCAAACATTAGTGCGCTCCCATAAAAGGAGCGTTCGAATGTCATCCTCAATCATACTAGTGCCAATAATCATATCTGATCCTTTTTTCATGAGCTGTGATTCTTGTGCAAGTTGCATATATGTGGTTATCGGATCCATTTGACGTTCTTCAGCAATTTCAACGATAGTTTTTCCAACATAATTAGGTTCAGGATCAAATCTTGTTAGCCAAATACCTTCGGGTGGAGCAATTTGATCAAGTGCTAAAGCTACAGCATTACGATCTGTAGGATCTCGTTCGGGCAGTAAGACCATCATGTTGGATTGCCAGTATTCGTAGGGATAAAGATCAGCTGTAATATTTACTCCCTCTTTTACCGCTTGATCCAATTTTTCCAAAATGCTAGCTGCTTGATTCCATAAACTTTTCTGTGCCAGCTTAAAATGCGATATTTGTACTGGCATCTTGGTGCTACGACCTATCTCAATGATTTCATCAATAGCATCTTCGAACCATCGATCTTCACTCCTGATATGACTGATATATCGTCCACCAGCATCAGCTGCGACTTGAGCTAAAGTCATGACCTCTGATCGGTCTGAATATATTCCCGGATCATATTCAAGACCTGTAGATAAACCAATGGCACCACTTGATAATTCACTTTTTAGCATATTCGCCATCAAAACAACTTCATTTTCATTTGCCGCGCGTTGAAAATTTTCTTTAAGAATTTCATATCGGATTGTATTGTGACCGACATAAGAGCCAACATTTATAGTTGTTCCTAGTTCTTCAATGTTTTTGATAAAATTTTCTAATGGATAGGGAGAGGAGCCGTCTTGACCTACGATTACTGTTGTAATTCCTTGGCTTATTGCTGCAAGGGCATCTGGGTGGCTCAAGATATCTCCATCAGCATGGCTGTGAGTGTCTATGAAACCAGGGGAAAGAATAAGCCCATTACCCTGAAAAATAATCTCATTATTTTTTCTTTCTAGCTGACCGATCTCTTCAATACGTTTTTCCTTGATTCGAACATCGGCTAAATAGCGCCCAGAACCGCTGCCATCAATAATATAGACATTTTTTATTAAAGCATTAGCGTTTATGTCTACTCCATTGGTATTGTTAACATCAACACAGGCTGTTACCAGTATTGCTGCCAAAAAGACTAGTAGTATGGAATAGTATTTAAGTGTTCGTATCATCCAAAATTTTTCTTAGAGAGCTTCGTTTTTTCTTCGTTCTGTAACAATCTTATTTACTTTTAGAAATAATTCTTCACGCAGATGCAGTAAACCAAATATTTCGACGATGACAAAAAACGGAGCTGCTAAGTGAGCTTGAATGGGGTGTCTGATTAATACAGGAATTGTTTTTTCTATTGCATGACCAACGAATTGCAATACATACCCCCCAAAAAAGGCTATCAGCGCAATACTTCCTGATGTCGGTTGCAATCCTATCGCCGAACTAAATTGGGCAATAATTATCCCAATAACTAAAAATACCAACGCAAACAGGGTGTCTAAAGTTAGATAAAATAAGAAAAAACCAACAACGGTGAGGTGGGCTAGCGTTATGGGGATGCCCAGAATATTAAAGGAGATCCAACTTAATGGAATAAATATACCAAACATGATCACTGGAATTCCAATCAAGTGAAAAGCAATATTTATTGGATGTTGATGTGAGCCAGAATAACCGACAAGCATTTCCATTAGTTTAGAATTTGCAATCATTTTCTTATATTCTCAAAATCATAATCTTATATAAATGTATCATGTCAGGGATCAAAATGCTTTTACTGATTGGTATATGGACACGATACGAATAGATAAGAAATATTTTATCAATCATATTTATGAGTTATTAGCTTAGTTCTAAGCTAGCGTGAATGATGGCAGGGGTTGTATGGTATGGCTAGGAACCTAAGCGGTAGCGCACTTTGAGTACGATCTGATCTCCAACAGGGTTATCCCATGAGTTTTCAAAAAGACTTTTAAAGGACGTCATGTTATTCGTATCTGAACTCGATTTAGTCATAACCAGATATAGATCTGATAACGGAGCTATCTGCCAGCGATAGCGAAATTGCATATTTAATTGTGAGATACTGAAACTATCTGTTTCTTCTGAAGGTTTTTCAATTTCAACAAGGTTGTTTGAATCCGTGGGTAAGGAATAAAATTTATCTTCTATTGCTTTTATACCCACCCACTGAAAAACAATATTGAGTTGTTGAGTCGCATTTGGAAAATAACTAAAATTCAATTTAGGCTGCCACTTTTTTGAAGTAAAAGAAGTGAAGTAGCGATCTTCTTGGTGCAATAGCCATCCGTTTGAGGTTTCATATTCTGCCTTTAATTGAAGGTTAATATTACTCTTTGGGATCCATTTTAGGCCAATTTCTGAACTTCTTTTATAACCTTCCAGGTTTTCTTCTTGATGTTTTAGATCGAATTCGAGTGAAAGTTTTTTTGATTTATTCGTATCGTATCCGATTTCAAAGCGGTTTCTAGTTGACACCTGGAAAGTACCATTTCCGAAGCTGTTTCTATCTTCAAAACGTTGGGGAAATTGTGAGAAATTGGCACTCAAGCGGTGAAGATTATTGAATTGTAGAAATAGATGGCTTCCAAATCCGCCAGCAACTCGGTGACCGTCAGAGTTTTCACCACGCCTTAGCCATGTGGTCACCTTGAGATCCCTGAATCGTTTTAGATTGGATTTAATAAATTCGCTACCGTACTGGATATCTTTGATATTACTTCGTTGAGTGTATCCAAAATCATTCACATCTAGAGAATCATCAAAGGAAGTAATTTTAAGACTATGCTTTAAACCTTTTTTTGGAGTATAACTGGTGTCGACATAACTTCCATTGCCTTTATTCTTTTCAAAAGTATCTGATTGGATGATTTGGCCATCCGTTTTCCATTTCCCATTTTTTGAGAGATAGTGAAAATCTACCGCATGAACAACTGAGTCAGATTGTGGTTTGGTGACGAGTGTAGAAAGCATACCTATTCCCTTAATAGCGCCACCGGTATTATCTTCATACAACAATCGGAATGCTCCAAAATCACGTCCAATCTGAGTATATATATTATCATCGTCAGCCCTATAGGACGTATCTTCTTCAGAAGAAGCAAGAAGCCCATAGCGAAATTTCCCAACTTGTCCGGTAGTCTTTGCTGCACCAACAAGTTCAGCCATTTTGGTTTTTTCTTTTTTTCCTATGCTCACCTCATCAGGTAAGTCTGGCGTATCTGGTCTTCCACCAACCCTACGTGTATTGAGAACTGTAAAGCGATTACGACCGCCATAATGTCCTGCCCGCGGCGTTGCATTAAAGATTTCATTACCTTCCTGGAAAAAAAGCCTCTTCTCAGGAAAATATGTTTCATTTGCAGTTAAATTGATAACAACATTATCTGATTCAACAGAACCAAAGTCAGGATTCATGGTTGCTGTTAATTGGAAATTTGATGCCGGCCTCCAAAAAAGATCTACGCCTCCTCGATGAGATAACGTTTCATCAATGTTATCCTGCGTAGTCGATATATAGGGAAATACGCTCCATTGTTGCATTGGATTAACGTCTTGCAGTAGTAATGGTTGAAATAAACTCATGTATTGAGGAATTGATTCAGGTAAGGGAGGCCAACTTGATTCTTCATCGATATAGCCAATATTTCGATGCGTATAAAAATTGACTTGTCGGGTTCCATTAAGTTGTGGCATTGTCATTTGAGACCAAGGAATAAAGTATTCTGCAGACCAACCATCAGACGTCAGAGAGGTACCGCCGTACCAGGCACCATCCCAATCATCAGAGTAGATTTTTTCAGGCAACAATGTTCCGTCTCCTTGATTATCACCTAGCGCAAGGGCCATCCAATATCCGTATCGCGCATTACCTGAAGTATCAATTGCTATGGATACTTGATCACGTTTAGTATGCCAATCATCTCTTGCGGTATACCGACGAAGCAAACTATTCTCTGGCTGCTCCATGTCCATGGATATATAAAGACCTTTTTCAGTATAAAATATACGCACATCCGTTCTGTGACGAGATGGTTGCATGGTATCTGGTTTAGTTACTAAAAAATTGCTATGTATTTTTAAATCTTGCCAGGCAGCTTCGTCGATTTTCCCATCAATGGAAATATTTATTTCATTATCATTAAACCGTTGGGGTTGAATAATTTCACGGTCACTTAATATTAATTCAACTACATCTAGTTTTTCCTGCGCATAAGATATTGTGGCAGTCAATAAGAAAGATATCATTACTAAAATATGGGGAATTCTAGACAACATGTTGTCTCCAATAGTGGTTGTCAATGACAAAATACTACAATGTAATCAACGTTGCATTATGCCTGAGACTTAATAAAAATGCAGGCTAGTTTACACTTCTTCACATATAATCTTTCCTCCAGCAGTATAATGACGTATTTTGTATCTAATGAAAAAAAATTTACTAAATATTTTACTTATTTGTTGTATCGTTTTTGATGCGTCATACGCTGATTCAAAGGAATTGATAAAACAATTTTCTGGATCAGGAACTGCTATAACAACAGAATTTGAAGTTAGAGCTCCCTGGATTCTTGATTGGCGAGTTAATAGCGAATATCAACAATCAATGGCAATAGAAATTTCGCTGATTGATAGCTCAACCGGTTTTCTTTCTGGTTTGATTATACAAACTAAATATGTCGGGAATGGATTAAAACTGTTCCAAGAAGGAGGAAAATATCGTTTTCGAATTAGTTCTACTCTCGCAAATTGGTATTTGAAGGTTGAGGAAATTACTGAGGCTGAAATAGAGTTATATAAACCATAAATTTTTTAGGCATCGAAGATTTTTTTGGTGATGGCTCTAGACTAATTTTTTTCTAATCCATCAGTTTTACGTATACCCGTCTATTATGCTTACCTTTTTTTTCGACTTTACCCAGCTGAACACAACCAATCTCGCCAGTAGATTTTACATGTGTTCCCCCACAAGGCTGTATATCAATCCCCTCAATTTCTAGAAGCCTAACTTTCCCCAGACCTTTAGGGGGTTTGACAGACATAGTGCGAACTAGATCAGGTTGCGCATCAAGTTCTTCATCACTAATCCATGTGCTTTTAATGGGCACATTCTTTTTAACTAAATTTTGTAGGGCTTCATCAACCGCATCTTTATCGACGGGTTCCGACATATCGAAATCTAATCGACTTTTTTCTGCACCTATGTTTCCACCGGTGACGCCGTATTTAAGAATAGATCCGAGCAGATGAAGTGCTGTGTGCATTCGCATATGTCGATAACGACGATCCCAATTAATTTCTGCTTTTACAGTCACTCCTTCAGATGGCAGAGGATTATTATTTTTTAGAAAATGCTGAATTTCGCCGTTCTTACTGTATCTCGTATCAATTACATCGACGCTATTATCATTCCATTTGATTTGTCCGGTATCTCCCGGCTGTCCTCCTCCAGTTGGATAAAAGACTGTTTTATCAAGAATCACAAATTCATTACTAGAAACGACTATCTCCGCTTGGCATTCTTGAAGATAGGCATCATGTTTAAAAAGAGCTTCTGTCATTTTTTAATCATCCTAGGCGTTTGCTACTTACTCTAACTTAAGTTTTTGCTTTAATCTTTAAAAATCTTATTATAGAAACATTGTTATCATTCTCTCGATATTTTTTTTTGATGGGTTTAGTTAAATGACGAACAAACAATTCGAGGATAGTCTTATCCATTGGGGTAGTACAAAAAACAAAGGAAAATATTTCGTAAAAATGCATGGTTTGGATAATCATTTTGTGATTGTCGATGGGCGAGATGATCAGTATGAACCAGATGCCGATGAAATTATAAAAATATGTCATTCAAGACATGGCGTAGGAGCTGATCAATTAATTGTTATCCAAAATCCTACCAAAAAAGGTGTAATGAGTGACGCGTGTGCATTGATGAGGATCTTTAATATTGACGGGAATGAAGCCGAAGCATGCGGTAATGCAACTCGGTGTGTGGCTTGGCTTTTAATGGAAGAATTATCCAGTAATTTTATAAAAATTGAGACCCTTGCCGGAATTCTTGAATGCCATAAAACCGGAAGAATGAAAGTGAGTTCTTCGATGGGAAAGGTGGAAAAAGATTGGAGAAGAATTCCCTTAAACTCGCCCATTAAGAAATATTCCGAAGAACTGAATTTAGGGCCGCTTAATGATCCAATCATTCTCAGTGTAGGAAATCCTCATATAATATATTTTGTTGAGAATCTGGAAAAAATAGATATTGAATTGTGGGCGCCAAAAATACAGAGCAGTTCAATTTTCCCCAACCAAGTCAATGTTGGAATTGCTAAAATTGTGGATGGTAATAATTTGCAGCTTCGTGTTTTTGAAAGAGGGGCAGGTCTCACCTCAGCTTGCGGAAGCGGGGCATGCGCTGCAGTTTATGCCTCAATAGAAAAGGGATTAGTAAAGACTAATAAAATGAGGGTTCATATGACAGCAGGTTACCTTGATATAAAAATATCACAAGAAAATATAGCCATCATGGAAGGGCCAGTTGCTTTTTCTTTTGTTGGCAAGCTTATTATGTAAATCGTTAAATAAAGAAACTTAAAACTAAAAATCCTATGGTTGCAATTACTCCAGCAATCAAAGCGTATGGAAGTTGAGTTCTAACATGTTCTATATGATCAGTGGATGAAGCCATAGAAGCAACAACCGTTGTATCACTGATTGGAGAGGCATGGTCACCAAAAATTCCTCCTGAAATAGCCGCACCTAAGAATAATGGGATGGGTAAATTTAAAGTTACCGCAATAGGAATAGCGATAGGTATCATTATGGCAAATGTTCCCCAGCTTGAACCTACTGAGAAAGCAATAAAAGCTGAGCAAAAGAAAATAAGTGGGGCAAGAAGAACTACAGGAACCGAGGCTTGTGCAATACCAGCAATATACGGTCCAGTACCAAGAAGTTTAGCAACATCACCCAGCGTAAGAGCTAAAAGAAGAATTGCGGCAATGGGTAATAAATTGCCAGCACCTTCCATGAAAAGTTGCATAATTCGATTAACACTGGCTTTTTTATTTACCAGCAACATCAACCAACAAACAAATAATGCAGCTGATATTGACCATAATATTGCCGTTGATCCTGACCCTTTTATTAAATCTCCATCGCCGGTAATATAAAGCCCAGCTGGCATAGACAGAGTCATCGTTATGATTGGCAAAATCATATAGGCTGGTGACGAACCTGATTCCGAAGGCGCTTTCTCTAATAATTCTTCTACGTTTTTATCCACAATGGGCGATGACCCCTCCCAATGTATCAGACCATCTTGCGTCCTTCTCTCGGCTGCTTTCATTGGACCAATATTGATATTTTTCCATACCACGACACCTGAAAGAATAATTGCCGTCATGGCATAAAGATTGTATGGAATGGATGTAATAAATGTTTCAAGGGGATTTTCAATATCAGAGGATGCAACTATGCCTATAATGACAGCACCCCAGGCATTCAAGGGGATCATTGAGCAAACGGGTGCTGAGGTGGCATCAATCAAATAGGCAAGTTTTTCTCTTGAAATTAGGTAACGATCAAATAGTGGTCGACTAACCGAACCTGCTACAAGTAATGTAATGTTTGACTCAATAAAGATAATGATGCCCGTCATCCATGCTAATAATTGAGCTCTTAATCCTGTATGAACCCATCGACGTGACTCCAGGTAGTGAACGAATGCCTTAACACCACCTGATTTCTCGATAGTTGTTATGAGAGCACCAATTAGAAGTGTAAAAATTAGTACTTTTGCATCATCTGGGTCACTAAATACATTGATAATTCCATCAAGACTCTTCGCAATACCTGTGATTGGATTGAAGTTACTTAATAGTGTAAATCCTATCCATATTCCTGCAAAAAGAGACGGTAAAACCTGCTTAGTTTTGATTGCAAGGATAATAGCTAGAATCGGTGGAAGTATGGAATACCAATTTGGATCATAAGTCATAATTTACAACCCTCTTCCTGAAATAAAACCTTCTAAGAAAGAAGATAAATTTAAACCAAGTTCCGGGCAGAGATAGCCCCCTTCCTGGACTATAACCGTAGGTAGCACCATCTTTCCAATGCGTTTTCCAATTTTTTGGAATCCTTCGGTAGTGATAGATAATCCTGTTAACGGATCTTCTTTATATGCATCAAGGCCAAGCGCTATCACCAAGCCTAGAGGTGAAAAATCATTAATCTTTTTAATAGCTAGTTCTAGAGCTTTCAAATAGTCCCCATCTTCCGTTCCTCTCGGCAATGGAAAATTGATATTAAATCCTACCCCTTCATTCTCTCCTATCTCATTTGAATATCCCCAACAGAAAGGGTAAAACCTAATAGGGTCTGCGTGAATGGAAACTGTTAGAACATCAGATCGACCATAAAAAATATCTTGAGTCCCATTGCCATGATGAACATCGATATCTAATATAGCAATTCGATCAAAATTTGATTTTAGTACCTCTGCGGCAATGGCAGAATTACCAAAGTAACAAAAACCGGCAGCATAATCTTTGCCTGCATGATGCCCCGGGGGACGTGCTAATGCATAAGAGGCGCCTTCTCCATTTTTTACCAATGTCGCCGCATGCGCCGCAGAGTGAGCACTCCAAAGTATACTATTCCATGTATTTTTTTCGATTGGAGAAGATAAGTCAAGGTGATGAAAGCCAGCTTGACCCTCGGCAGATTTTGGGTAACCGCAGCTTCTCTTATCAGGATGAATGTCTGGAAAAACCTCGAGGGACATACCTTTTTTTCTGCTCCACCGAGTATATATATTCTGTAGATAATCAATATATCTTTTAGTGTGTATTTTTTTGATATAGGTCAGCTCAAAGTCTTGTGGTTCTTCTAGAATTAGCCCTGATTGGGATGCAGCTTCAAGTAATGTATCAGCACGATCAGGTATCTCTGGGTGTGGATGAAAATTCCCCGCAGCAAAGAATGTTGGGGGGTTATGATGTTTTTGTTGATCCGAGAAAACAACTTTCATTTTGGTTCCTTAATTAGAGATAAAAATGCCTCACCACCCATATGAAAAAAATTCTCATCTGATCTGTGCTTCATTCCAATCTTTTCATAGAAATATTTTGCCTGAATATTTTTGTTATCAACTGATAATCTCATATGAGTTGCACCATTTCTTATACCAAGTTTTATGGCTTCTTTAACTAGTTCTTTTCCAATACCCTGATTCTGAAAGCTATCATTAACATAAATGTCTTGAATGTAAATTCCTGG
>UINC01000117.1_pt1 | contig 16439 bp, 11 predicted proteins | sample 5385821 | NCBI WGS metagenome assembly UINC01 (sample SAMEA4666929, study PRJEB26691) | marine metagenome | isolation source: Pacific Ocean | place: Pacific Ocean | collected 2011-10-13 | reverse complement strand
ATGGTAATTTAGGGGTAGGAATTATGTCATATTTAATGTTGGCATATTTTCTTGTTGAGACTGATGATTTTTCTGGTCCTCGAGCATTTCTTAATCCTGATGCTTACCCAAAATTTGGTTTATTAGCATGTTTTTTAATTATTATTTTTGGTTTTATTTCAGCTATCTCAACACATAAATACATACCTGATCTTGTCAGACCAGAACCTAAACCCTTTAGTTTTTCCAGATTTTGGAAAGAAATATTCGAATCTCTTTCAAACAAGAATTGGCTGGTCCTTTTTATTGGAGGAATTATCCTGGCGTTAAATGTGGGAATATTTTCTGGTCTAGATAATTACTTAAACATTTATTTTTGGCAGTGGACTCCTGAGAATATTAAACTTTTCCCAATTATAATAGCTGTCCCAGTAATTTTAGCTGGATTTTTAGCTGCACCTTTGGCTAAAGGGAAGAGTAAAAAAAATGTAGCAATAGTTTTGTTCCTTTTCAATTTAATTATCGAGCCAATGCCTTTATGGTTACGATTATTAGATCCTTATACACCAATTCAATTACTACCAGAAAATGGCACTGATGCGCTGTGGTGGACAATTATTTCTTTTCTATCCTTAAGTTATTTTTTAAGAACAACAGGCTGGATATTGGTAATATCCATGATATTTGACGTCGTTGAAGATGGGCAGAGGTCCACAGGGAGGAGGGACGAAGGATTGTACTTATCGGCCAATGGATTTATCCAAAAAGTTATAAGCGGTTTGGGAGTGGTTGTTGTTGGTTTCTTATTAGAATTTTCTGGGTTTGACGTTAAAAATCCTTCGGTGTTGGAAATGCAACAACCAATCTATCGTTTGGCCACATTTCAAGCCATATTAAGCCCACTTTTATCTCTTGCATCCATATCATGCATGTTCTTCTATAAAATATCCAAATCCTCTCATGATGAAGCTTTGGAGGAATTGGGAATTGAGAATGAATAAGAGATAATCTATATTCATGCTGTAGATTTTATTGATGACGAGGGAAATACAATTGCTCTGGTAATTTGGCAGGATGTACAGGTTGTATGGGAAGCTTGATAACTTTTTCTTTTTAATTTCTTGAACAATTTAAAAAAAATAGTTTACAATAATTAATAATTATCAAATATTTTTTTGGAGAATTTTTAATGAAGTTATTAATTATTGTATTTTTGTTTTTTTCATTAATGAATATTGAGTCTTATGCTCAAACTGATGCAACGCAAGGAGCATCTGTAGTAACAATCGAAGAGATTGTTGTTACTGCAAGGAAAAGGGAAGAGAGTCTTTTAGATATTCCGGAAACCGTTGTTGCGATATCAGGTGAAACTATATCCCAACATAATATGAAAACTCTTGATAAAATTGGCATGACAGTTCCTAATTTCAATCTAAACACAAGAACGGACGGATGGCCGAATGTTACTATGAGAGGTATGGGTGCGTTTAGTCTTACTCAGGGTGTAGGTTTTTATCTTGATGATGTTCAGCTTTTTGGTGATGCCTCCTCCAGGTTTGGTGATCTGGATAGGATAGAGATATTAAAGGGTCCACAAGGTGTTTTATATGGTGGAAGCAATATTGGTGGTGCAATTAAGTTTATTAGCACTAGACCATCTCCAGATGCTGTAAGCGGTAATGTAAAAATAATGGTAGGTGAACAAAGCTCAAGAGATGTTGAGGGTTCAATTAATGTTCCATTTGGCGATGGTTGGGCAGCACGTCTCTTTGCATTTACAAGAGAAGATGACGGATTTATGTACAATCCAACTAAAGATGATGAAAGTGTTGCTGGATATGAAGAAAGTGGAGGTCGACTTTCTGTCGCTGGACCTATATCTGATAATTTGTCACTTTATGCATCTATAAGATCTAATCAATATGATGGGCCTAATAATAACTGGGCTATGGAGAGAGGAACTCCGCCTAATTTTGAATATCCTTTTATCAATGATATCGACACAAAATCTAATAATGATAAGGAAACATTTGGCGCTCATCTTGAACTTGTTTGGGAATTAGATGGATATGATGTAACTTCAATTACTTCTTATACAGACACAGAAGCTAAACGATTAACAGATGTTGACCTTCAACCAGAATTGTGGCTTGACGCTCGACAAGATGAAACATTTGAAACTACTACTCAAGAAATTCGCTTAACATCTACTACTGATAGCAATTTGCAATGGCAAGCCGGTTTCTATACCTCTAATATGGAATGGGTTGAAAGAGCAACAACTAGATTTGGTCCAGGCACATTTATTTGTTTTTGTGACCTTACAGTGCCGGCTAAACAAGATAATACTGAAACTTCGCATCTCGCGGCTTTCGGAAACCTTACTTATACTACTGGCCCATGGGAAATTGGTTTTGGGTTAAGAGTTGACTCATGGGAAAGAGAAAAAATTGTACCTGCTAATGTCACAGAAAGTGGATTAGCGCACGTTAACAAAGTTGATGGAACAGAAGTTCTTCCAAGACTTTCAATTTCAAGATCTTTAGAGAATGATTCAATGGTCTATTTAACTGTTGCCAAAGGTTATGAACCAGGTGGACTAAGGCATGAGCCAGTAATATTTGACGATCAAGGTAAACCGTCTTTATCTTCATTCAATAAAGAAGAGGCTATTCAAACTGAAATTGGTTGGAAAGGAACATTTATGGAGGGAAGAGGACATTTCTCTATGGCCGCCTTCATGATTGATTACGAAGATCGACTTTTCACAACTATTGTTCAGTCAGCAACTGGTCCTTTTGAGTCAATCGATAATTCTGGAAATTCAGAAAATATCGGTTTTGAATTAGAACTTGCCTATCAAGCTACCGAATTTCTTACATTAGCAGCAGCCTTCGGTACACTTGATGCGGAGTGGGACAGCGGTACAATGGTTTCAGGAGTAGATGTAGGCGGAACAACACCTTCAGGCTCAATTGACAATGGAATTGCTCTAGCCGCAAATTATGCTAAGCCACTTGATAATGGAATGGAATTTGTTGCAGACTTTCAGTATAATAGACGCGGTCCTAGTACAAGCATGCCACCTCATGGTGCTATAGATAATCCTAGTTATGATACAATAAATCTAACAACAGGCATTAGATTGGGTAACTGGGAGTTTATGATTCACGGAGAAAACCTTACAGATGAGCAGTATTATACTGATTTAGAAAATTGGGTAAATCTGGGAGCAGGCGGAGCTTTGGATGGTGTTAACAATATGACTGATCCGTTTTATATTATTGGAACACACGGACACCCAAGAATGCTTTCAGCTAGTGTAACTTATAACTTCTAAACACTGTACTGCTTGGAAAATAATTCCTGAAATATAAAATTATAATTTAGGCCTCTTTTAAAGAGGCCTTTATTTGTTTAAGATTATAAAAGATGGAACAGAGAATTTTAAAAAAGGAAGATACAGGGATATTATTTTATCAATCTTCAAATCCTTTTGAATTTTTTCATATATTGCAATCTAAAGAAATTGATCAGCAAGATATGTTTGGCTCTCTTCTTTTTCCTCGTGAAGAAAAAGATGTTTATCCTTTGGTTATATGTTTTCACGGGAGTATGGGGTGGCGAGGTCATCACCACGAACATATCGTTAATTTTCTCAATGCAGGTATAGCAGTCTTTAGAGTACATAGTTTTGAAGCAAGAAATGTGAGCTCGGTTGTCGAGGATCAAATGCAAGTAACTTTAGCTACAATGATTTCGGATGCTTATAACGCTCTAATTTTATTAAATAGTCATCCTAAAATAGACCCGAAACGTATTGCGATTTCTGGGTGGAGTCTAGGAGGCAGTACAGCACTATATTCCGCTTGGGAGCCCCTAGCAGCAAAATTAGCTCCTAATGGAGAAAGATTTAAATCCCATTTGGCCTTTTATCCAGCAGCACATATTTGGACGGAAGAGATGTCATGGAGCAATGCGCCAATATTAACGTTAACCGGTGAAATAGACGATTACACTCCACCAATACTGATTAGAAAGCTTTCAAAAGCAATAAATGAAAATTCAGGAAATATAAACGTAATCTATTATCCCGATAGTCACCATGCCTTTGATTCGATAGAACCAATTAATTATGTTGCAAACGCCATAACTGCTGGGGAAAGACATTCTTTTATAGATAAGGAAGGGAATTTGTATTTTGAAAATAGCGAAGGAAAACGTTTTTTATTAAATGAACCAAACGAAAGAATATCGCTTTTTCAAGAATCAAAAAATATTAAAGGTGCACATCTTGGCGTCAATTGGGATACTCGAGAAAAAAGTATGGAAGACGCAGTTATTTTTCTATTAGATAATCTATAGAAATACTTATCTACGTATAAATTTTTATTAAGAAGTTTTTAAAGACGTTTGTTAGGAATTAATTGATGGAAGAATGGTGGCGTGGCGGAGTAATTTACCAGATTTATCCGCGTTCATTTCAAGATACTAATAGTGATGGTATAGGCGATTTAAAAGGAATTACCAAAAGACTTGAATATATAGCTGAATTAGGCGTTGATGCAGTTTGGATTTCCCCTATCTTTTCTTCACCAATGAAAGATATGGGTTATGACGTTTCAGATTATAAAAACATTGACCCTATATTTGGCACCTTAGAGGATTTTGACGAACTTGTTGATCGAGCTCACTCTCTAGATCTCAAGGTTATGATTGACCAGGTTTTGTCTCATAGTTCGGATCAGCATCCTTTTTTCTTAGAGAGTAGAGAAGGAAAAAATAATCCGAAATCCGACTGGTATGTGTGGTCTGACCCCCTTTCTAATGGTTCTGCGCCTAACAATTGGCTGTCAATTTTTGAAGGGGTAGCATGGGAGTGGGAAGCCAGACGAAAGCAATACTATTTGCATAATTTTCTAGTTTGCCAACCAGATTTCAATTTTCATAATAAAGAGGTTCAAGATTGGTTGTTATCAACAGTGCGTTTTTGGCTTGATAGAGGTGTAGATGGTTTTCGATTGGATACAGTCAATTATTACTTTCACGACAAAAAGTTGAGAGATAATCCTGCTCGTTTACAATCTGTTGAGAGTGTTCTTGTTAACCCCTATTATATGCAGGATCATATTCATTCTATAAGCCAGCCTGAAAATATTACTTTCATCGAAAATCTTCGAGCATTAGTAGATCAATATGAGGACTGTGCATTAATAGGAGAAATAAGCAATATTGACCTTATGGCTGAATACACAAAGGGAAATAAGCGATTACAACTTGCATACAGCTTTGAGTTGCTCGGAACAGAATTTTCTTCGAAACATATTAAAGATGTTATTGAGTACTTCTTTGAAATTTCTCCAAATGGAAATCCCTGTTGGTCGTTTTCTAATCATGATGTTATTCGGCATCTAAGCAGATGGAGCGAAGAACAAGATTCCTTAACAGATTTTGCAAAACTAACAGCGGCAATATTATTAAGCTTAGAGGGCACAATTTGTCTTTTTCAGGGTGAAGAATTGGGTCAAACTGAATCTGATTTAGATTTCGAAGAATTAACAGATCCACTTGGAAAACGTTTCTGGCCAGAAAATAAGGGCAGAGACGGGTGTCGTACGCCAATGGTTTGGAACTCCGAAAAAGAATATGCAGGTTTTTCTGATGTTAAGCCTTGGCTTCCGGTTAAAGATTCTCAGTTAAAAAGAGCTTCTTATCAGCAACTCAGTGACCCTGAATCTGTTTTGTCCTTTTACAAATTAATGCTGAATTTCAGGAAAAATAATAAAGAATTGCGTAATGGAAAGACTACTTTTATTGATATCCATGAACAAATTTTAGCCTTTTCCCGAAAATTTGATGAGAAGATAATTCTGTGTGTTTTTAATTTAGCAAAAGATAGTATCAAAATAAAAGCCGAAGGAGTTGAGTGCGCTAACAGTCAAATTACTTGTGGAGTAAAATTATCAAATAATTTATTAAAATTCGAACCTAATGGTTTTATTTTTTTAAGAGCAAATTCTGGAAACACCATCTTTAAGGTCGTAAATTAATAAAGAAGTAATTGTTTTATAATTTAATCTTAATTCTCTTAAGCTCTTAAAAGCTTTTATCTTTTGTGTATTATAGATATTATTATAAGGGATGGAAACAGAATGAAACTTAGTGAATATGTAACTTACGACGCTTTAGGCTTATCAGATTTGATAAAAAAAGGTGAAATCACTTCAGAAGAGGTTGCGGGTTTAGCTTTGGAGGGAGTAAACAAAGTTAATGACCAATTGAACGCTATAGTTTCCCTCTTTGATCAACCATACAAAGAGAAAGCAAAAGGCGATGCTCAGTTTGATGGTGTTCCTTTTTTTATAAAGGACATAGGTGCCTCTATTGCCGGAATACCTCAAGAAAATGGATCTCGATATACTGAAGGATTTGTCTCCCCTTTTACATCCTATTTTGCACAAAATGTTCTAGATTCAGGATTCCAAGTTCTTGGAAGAAGCACATGCCCAGAATTTGGTTTAACCCTGACAACTGAATCAATTGCCCAAGGAATTACCAGAAACCCTTGGAACAGAGAAAAGATTGCGGGTGGATCAAGTGGAGGTTCGGCGGCACTTGTAGCATCTGGTGTTGTTCCATTGGCCCATTCTAATGATGGTGGGGGGTCCACTAGAATACCAGCAAGTTGTTGTGGTAATGTTGGTTTAAAAGCATCGAGAGGAAGAGTTAGCTTAGGACCAATTATGAATGACATAACCTCACCCTTAATTAATGAAGGTTGTAATAGCAAAACCGTTAGGGATACTGCGGCATTTCTAGATGTAGTTTCAAAACCCGCTAAAGGAGAAGGGATTTTAAATAATTTCGCTAATGAATCTTTTTTAGAAATAATGGAAAAATCACCAAAAAAATATAAGATTGCCGTGAACTTTGAAGACTTTTCAACTGGCAGCATGGAACCAGAGATTCGCTCCGAATTAGAACGGATTTGTGAGTCTTTAAGGGTTTTAGGACATACGGTAGGGGAAGTTTCACCTGATTTAAGTAGTGTAGATCATATAAATATGTTCTCAATATTGTGGTTTTCAATGGCTTACGCTGGACTTAAAGAGCTTGCCCCGTTTACCAATAGGGTAGCCGATTCAAGTTCTCTAGAACCTGTAACTCTACAGATGATGAAGGCAGGAGAAAAAATTACATATCTTGAATTTAATCAAGCTATAGCATCATTAAATCATTTAAGTAGATTATTCGGAGATTTTTTTAATGACTGGGATCTTATGTTAACCCCAACTTTTTATAAAAAAACTCCAAATGTTAGCGGACCAATTACATTGAATAGTGATTGTTCTCTGGATGATTGGTTAGATGAAGCAGGAAAATATATTCCGACTACCCCTATTGCAAATATGACAGGAATACCGGCAATTTCGGTTCCTTGTGGTATTTTTTCTGATAATCTTCCATTAGGAATGCAATTTTTTGCTCCAATGGGAAAAGAAAATAGACTGATAGATATTGCAAGACAGTTAGAAGAATCTGAACCTTGGAAGGATCGAAGACCGGAAATTTTTGTAGCTTAAGAAAACTTGGATTGGAGATATAAATGAAAAAAATTGATACAGGTACGGATCATTTAATTGCATCCAAAAAAGATGGGGTTGGGGTTTTAACGTTAAATAGACCTGAGGCTCGAAACGCAATGTCTTCTGAAATGAATCAAGCTTTAAGAGAAATGTTGGTTCAATTCGAAATGGATAACGAGATTCGTTCTATTGTTCTAACGGGTGCTGGCAAAGGATTTTGTGCAGGAGGAGATGTCAAAGGTATGGCAGCGGCTGGAGATGGCACAGTTGGAAAGAATACCATAGATGCGGCTATACATCGCCAAAGGGAACACCAAAGGGCAACTTCTGGGAAATTGTTCAAAATACCTAAACCTACTCTAGCCTCACTACCTGGGGCAGCGGCTGGAGCAGGCTTATCCTACGCTTTGGCATGTGATCTTAGAATCATGGCTAGCACTGCAATCATGACAACTGCTTTTGCAAAGGTTGGTTTTTCTGGTGATTATGGTGGAAGTTATTTTATGACTCAACTGGTGGGATCAGCAAAAGCCAGAGAGTTGTATTATCTCTCCGAACGAGTCTCGGCAACTGAAGCTTTAAGCCTGGGTTTGACCAATTGGGTCTGTGAACCTGAGAAACTAGAAGAAAGAACAATGGAAATTGCTGTTAAACTTGCTAACGGACCTTCGGTTGCCTACAGTTATATGAAAGAAAATTTAAATCGAGCTATGTCTGGAGAAGTTGACGATTGTTTGGATTTAGAAGCCACTCATCACATCCATTGTGGACAGACAGAAGATCACAGAAATGCGACGAAGGCTTTTGTTGAAAAAAAAGAACCGGTTTTTAAAGGAAGATAATAATTTTAGGAGGTATAAATGACTTACGCACCAACAAATAGGGCGTTTTATGATGCTGATAGCCATATAATGGAATTACCAAATTTTATTATTGATTATGCTGATGAAGAATTTAAGAACCTTATCCCGCCTGTTAATTATAACGCATCTCTTGTCACTGATGAGGAAGTTGAGAAGATTGTCGCAAATGGCAGTAAACATTCTAAAGATCATGTTGTTGAACAAGTTAATTTTGGAGACGAATTAATCGTTAAATCCAAAGAAATACAGGCATTAGGGGCTTTTGATCGTAAAGATAGAACTACAGCTTTGGACATGCTTGGATTCAAAAAACAATTGGTTTTTTCTACTCATAGCGCTGTAACATCTTTTCATGCGGGATCAAAGTTTTCTACGGAAGTTCGATACGGTGCGACACGGGCTCATAACAGAGCAATGGCTGATTTTTGTTCTGAAGATTCAAGATTGATGGGGGTAGGGATAATCCCTTTACATGAACCAAGATTGGCTCTTATGGAATTAGATTTTGCAATAAAGTCAGGTTTAAAAGCGATATGGGTTCCCCATTATGCAAGCGGAGAACGATCTCCTGGTCATATTGATCTCGATCCCTTTTGGTTGAGACTTGAACAGGAAGGGATACCATTTGTTCTGCATGTTGGAGGATCCCCTTTACAGTTAGATAAAAAATGGAATAACAACGGACTACCCCCCAGTAAAGATTGGATGGGCGGTGGAGAAAATGTTCGTGCAAAGGATATGGTTGTTCTTCACCAAGGTCCCGAGACCTTCTTATCTATGATGGTCTTGGACGGTGTATTTGAACGTTTTCCGAATCTTAGAGGAGCCAGTGTTGAGTTGGGCGCCGGATGGGTTCCGGAAATGCTGAAAAGATTAGATTGGGTGGTTAAAACTTGGCGCAAGGTAGACAAAAATTTAGGTTCAATAAAAAGAACCCCATCAGAGCAGCTGATAAGTCAGATGGCTTTTACACCTTATGTTTTTGAAGATGTTGGTACCTTCATTGACCAATCCCACCCTGAACTCTATCTTTTTTCTAGCGATTATCCTCATACCGAAGGAGGAAAGGACCCCATTGGAAGATTTGAATCCTCTTTAGGGAATCGGAGTGAAGACATACGGAATTTATTTTATTCCGAAAATTTCTTAAGGATCTTTCCTGAAGCTAGAGTAACTTAAATTTTTTTGAGTTATTGATGAACCCTTTATTCCAACATGCATATGTTCTGACGATGCAAAATATTTTTTTGTTCGGATTGATAATTTCTTTTATTGTTGCAATCTTACTCAAGAGAAAAAACAGCCCTTATTTCTTCACATCCCTACCTTTATTTGTTTTAACCTTCCACCAAGTAGACGAATATATCATCTCACCGATTCTTTTAGGTGATACATATCATTTTTTAAATTGGGCTTATCGTTCAGGTTTGGATATATCGCCTGCCGAGGTTGTTTTGGTTAATGGATTTGCCTATATTCCTGCTCTGATCCTATACTTGTTTAAACCTTCAACCAAACTGTTTGCGTTAATTTTCCTATTCGTGAATAGTGCCGCTCTTGCTAACGGAGCGTTTCATTTGGGTGTTGCCACTTTGCAAACAGATTACAGTCCAGGTATGGTAACAGCGCTGTTCTTGTTTATACCATTGTTTATAAAATCGATATTGTTGGCATCCGAGAGATTAGCTTCTTTCAGATTAATTTTTGCGCTTAGCTCATACGGTTTTATATTGCATTTCGTTATGATATGGCTTGTTAATATTTATTAAACTCTTTTTCTAAATAGTGCCAAATCGATAAGAGACGCAACCGAAAATAGAATTAGTGCCAATAAAAATCTAAAATCAACTAGAATTATGTCAGCTTCTACTGGGGTGGCTATAGTCTTATCCAAAGCGCCTATTTTATAATCATGCCTAGTAGAAAAAATAGGATTAACGCTGATTTCCAACATATCCCGACGACTACGGTACCGCATGATAGCCCCTTGATCCCATAATTCAGCGTTCTCAATTCCTGTCAAATCTAGGGCTTGAAAAACCATCTTCCCGGCAAATATAGGGTGACAGGCGCGTGATAACAATTCTGGAAACATATATTCCATATAATGATTCATGAGATCAGACGCCGAAGCATTAGGTCCTGTTTCAGGAAGATCAGGCGGGCTGTCGGAAAAGTCCATCATATTGAGCATGTAAAAATCCTTACCTTTATCTTCTATCAAAAATTTTTTAGCATTTTTTATGTTTTCAGGACTTGAGCCATTTTCTATTAAACGTTCTACATAATAATCAATCTCTTCTGTCGATAAGGGACCTTTTAGGTTTGTATACCAACAGAAAAAAATCGTATAAAAAATTAAAACGATAGACCAAAGGATAAAGCGAGAATTAATTTTTAACTTCATTTTAGTGAAGGTAGACTATCTTTTTGATCAAGTCCAACCAATCGAAAACGTTGATTCACTATAGAGATGACAAATCAAGAAATACCGTTAATCTAATGTAATGTAAGATTAAATCTTAACGATTTGGGAATAAGTTTGTCGAAGAAAATAAGAATAGGCGGAGCAAGTGGATTCTGGGGAGATGCATCCTTAGCAAGTGCTCAGCTAGTTTCTAAAGGAAATGTTAATTATTTGGTCTCTGATTATCTTGCAGAAATTACAATGTCTATAATGGCTAGAGCACGAGCTAAGAATGAGAAATTAGGGTATGCAACTGATTTTATTCAAGATTTAATAGCACCAAATTTATCTGAAATTGATCGTAAAGGGATAAAGATTATATCGAATGCTGGTGGCGTTAACCCTTTGGCATGCGCTGAAATTGTTGAGAACCTGATTTCTGATGCAGGTGTGAATTTAAAGGTAGCTACAATTCTTGGTGATGATCTTATTACCAGGATTGAAGAGCTGTCCGATCAAAATTATAAAGAGATGTATTCTAGGGAAAAATTTCCCGAAAAAGATAATATTCTTAGTGTGAACGCCTATCTAGGAGCTTTTCCTATTGCATCAGCCCTTAATGATGGCGCTGATATCATTATAACAGGGAGAAGCGTTGATAGCGCCGTAACTCTCGGAGCTTGTATTTACGAATTTGGATGGTCACCCGATGATTTGGATAAATTGGCGGGAGGCAGTCTAGCTGGTCATATTCTTGAATGCGGAACCCAAGCGACAGGTGGAAATTTTACAGATTGGCAAGAAGCAATAGACAACTTGGCTAATATTGGATATCCCATCACCGAAATATCTGAAGATGGAACTTTTATTTGCAGTAAACCTGAAGATACAGGCGGTCTAATCACTAAAGGAACTATAGCTGAGCAAATGCTTTATGAAATAGGTGACCCTCAGGCATATATATTACCTGACGTAGTTTGTGATTTTTCTGACGTTGAGATAGATAGTGTAGGAAAGGACCAGGTTTTAGTTAAGAATGCAAAAGGATACAAAGCTCCCGAAAATTATAAAGTTAGCTTAACTTATAAAGAAGGTTTCCGTGGAGGCGCAATGCTTACTTATTACGGAATTGAAGCAGATAAAAAAGCAGAGATGTTTTCCAAAGCAGCCTTTGAGCGGGCGAGACAAGGGCTTCGAAAGAATAATATTGCTGATTTTACCGAAACAAGTGTGGAAATTATTGGGAACGAGAGTCAATATGGCGAACATAGATCTATTGATGGATCGAGAGAGGTAGTAGCCAAGATAGCAGCCAAACATGAGGATGCTGTAGGTATAAAAATTCTTCTTCGGGAGATTACAGGTTTAGGCTTATCGACGCCTCCAGGACTCTCTGGATTCGCGGGGACGCGACCAAAACCTTCTCCGGTTGTAAGACTTTTCTCATTTGCTATTCCGAAGGATGAAGTTCAACTTAAAATTATCACCGACGGCAAAGGAAAAGATTTCAAACATAAGTCCAAAAAATCACTAAAAAGTGAAGAGGTTACAAGACCACAAGAACCTAAAATACCTAAGGCAGATCAAAAAGAAATGACCTTAGTTCCTTTAATTCAGTTAGCTTGGGGAAGAAGCGGAGATAAGGGAAACAAGGCTAATATAGGTATTATTGCACGTTCAGAGGAGTATTATCCTTATATTTGTAAGATATTAACAGAAGACCTAATTAAAGATCGTTTTTCTCATTTTCTAGAAGGTAATGTGGAGAGATTTTTACTCCCAGGAAGTAATTCTATTAATTTCTTACTTCATGATGTTCTTGGTGGTGGTGGAATTACGAGCTTAAGAAATGATCCGCAAGGCAAAGGCTATGCTCAGATAATTCTTGATACATTAATACCTGTTCCGAAGGATTTAATATGACAGTATTTGAGTCAAAGATTAATGTAAGTTCTGAGAGTTATTTAACCAATCGTTCAGAAATGCTCGAATTAATTGAAAAGATGAATTCTCTTTTAAAAAGAGCGGAAGATTTATCTGAAAAAAGAAAACCCAGATTCCTAGAACGCAATCAACTTACACCTAGAGACCGTCTAATGCATATCCTTGACGCCGGAATGCCTTTTATGGAATTGGGAAACATGGGTGGTTATCTTCTAGACGTTGAGGATAGAGATAAAAGTGTACCGGGAGCAAGCATAATTATAGGTATTGGATTCATTAATGGTGTCAAATGTATGATTATTGTTGACGACAGCGGTATTAAGGCAGGGGCTATAACTGAAGGATCTGGCGCAAAACTCGCACGCGCTCAAGATATTGCATTACAACAAAAACTTCCCTTTATTCATCTTGTAGAAAGTGCTGGAGCAGATTTATCAAGATACCATGTTGAGAATTGGTTAAATTTTGGTCGACTATTTGGTAACCTTGCAAAATTAAGTGCTGCTGGAATACCAACTATTGCTATATTGCATGGAGCTTCAACTGCTGGAGGTGCATATATGACTGGAATGAGTGATTATGTAGTTGCTGTTAAAGACAGAGGTAGAGCATTTTTAGCAGGTCAGGCTTTATTAAAAGCAGCTACAGGAGAAGAAACTGACGAAGAAGAGCTTGGAGGCGCCAAAATGCACGCTTCTGTTTCGGGTTTAGTAGAGTATCTTGCGGAAGATGATTTGTCAGGACTTCTTATTGCTAGGGATATTATTGATCGTTTAGATTGGAATAAAAGATCTTCAGTTCATAAAAGTGCTAACTTTTCTGAACCTATTTATAATCCAGATGAAATAGCTGGAATAGTCCCACTTAATTATAGAAAATTCTACGATGTAAGAGAGGTGATTGCGAGAATAGTTGATGGATCGGAGTTTGATGATTTTAAACCTTTTTATGGTGAAGAAACCTTATGTATACAAGCAAAAGTTCATGGTAAATCTTGTGGTATTCTAGCCAACAATGGGGCTATCGACAATGATGGGGCAACCAAAGCTTCTCAGTTTATGCAATTGTGCGATCAAGCCGACATACCTTTGGTTTTTTTACAAAATATAACTGGGTTTATGGTAGGACGTGAGCATGAGCAAGGTGGAATGATTAAAAATGGATCTAAGATGATTCAAGCCGTTTCAAATGTACGTGTTCCTAGAATAACATTTATGATTGGTGCGAGTTTTGGTGCAGGAAACTATGGGATGTCTGGCTACGGATATGATCCAGCATTCCTTTTTAGTTGGCCTAACATACAAATCGGAGTTATGGGTGGAGAACAGGCAGCAAAAACAATGACCATAGTTATGGAAGCCGCAGCAGAAAGACGTAATCAACAAATTGATAAAAAAATTATAGAACAACAATCAAAAAATATTATTGAACATTTTGATAAACAATCAGATGCATTTTATACATCTGGTTTATCTATGGACGACGGTTTAATAGATCCTCGTGAAACTCGAAAGGTTTTAGCATTTTCGATTGATACTTGCCTCGAAGGTAAGAATAGATCTCTTCAACCAAATAGTTTTGGAGTCGCGAGATTATAGAAAGGATAAAAAGATGAGTAAGTTACCTAAAACGAAAAGTATTATATTAGAAGAAGATGGAGAGTGTTTGCGTATCTGGTTTAATTCGCCTGAAAACAGAAACGCTCTTTCAATGGATGTAATAGAAGATTTAGCAGCTACAGTTAACGCTATCAATAATGATCCATCTATTCGGACCATTATTCTAAGGGGTAAGGGGGATATTTTCTGTGCAGGTGCAGATATAAAAGGCTTCCGATCAAATTACCAATCTGGTAAAATGAATACAAGAGAAGTATCTGACCAAAATCAAAAGATGGCTCATATACTCTATAATTTCAATAATATCTCTCAAACAACAATAGTTTTAATCGAAGGAGCCGCTATTGCTGGAGGTATGGGTTTTGCATGTATAGGGGATATTACTGTTTCGACTTCGGATGCTCAATTTTCCCTAACTGAAACAAGTATTGGCATTCCACCGGCACAAATTGCTTCTTATGTTGTTCAAAGAATTGGTTTATCCAAGGCGCGACAGCTAATGTTGAGTGGTTCACGTTTTCTTGGTGAAGAGGCATATCGAATGGGATTGGTGCATATATTGGTAGATAAATCAGAAGATCTTGAAGAAAAAGCTTTAGAAATACGAAAAAAAATAAGACGTTGCGCTCCGGGTGCAAATGCTGCAACAAAGGAAATATTATTTGCTACTCAACTTCTGAAACGTGAAGAATTAATGAGCTTTGCAGGAGATAAATTTGCTGATTGCATGTTAGGAGAGGAAGGACAAGAGGGTATCGCTTCATTTATTGAGAAAAGAAGACCATACTGGGCAGATCAAGGATAATTCTAAACTAAATGTCTAAATTTAGTAAAATTTTAATTGCCAATCGTTCAGAAATAGCTGTACGCATCATTAATTCTATAAAAAAACAAGGACTTAAATCAGTGGCGGTTTTTGCTGAGGGTGATGAAACATCAAATCACGTCAAACTCGCAGATGAATCTATATGTATTGGCCCTTCTCAGGTTTCTAAATCCTATCTAAATATTGAAAAGATTTTAGATGTCGCAAAGTCCGTGGGCGCTGATGCTATTCACCCAGGTTACGGATTTTTATCAGAAAATGATAATTTTGCTAGAGAATGTGAATCTTCTGGAATTACTTTTATAGGCCCATCGGCGGATATTATTAAGTTAATGGGGAATAAAGCTGAAGCAAAAAGAAAAATGATAGAAATTGGAGTTCCTTGTATTCCTGGTTATCAAAGCAAAAAACAAACAGATAAAGCCCTCATTAACGCCGCCATTGAAATTGGTTTTCCAGTTATGGTAAAGCCTACTGCAGGCGGAGGAGGAAGAGGAATGTTCTCAATAGATAATGTTGAAGATATGACAAACGCCTTATCCACTGCTCGTTCTGAGGCTTTAAGATCTTTTGGTTCCGAGGAACTGATTATTGAGAAAGCTATAGATAATCCTCTACATATAGAAGTTCAAGTCTTCGGAGATAAACATGGTAATTATATTCATATTGGGGAAAGGGATTGTTCCATTCAACGACGTCATCAGAAAGTTATAGAAGAGTCACCGGGACCATCCATATCTTGGGGATTACGAGAAGTTATGGGAATAACTTCATCTGAGATTATAAAAAATATCAAATATGTTGGAGCGGGAACCATTGAGTATTTAGTTGATGGAGATAAATTTTATTTTTTAGAGATGAATACTCGGATTCAGGTAGAGCATGCGGTCACCGAAATGGTAACGGGTTTGGATTTGGTAGGAATGCAAATTGATGTTGCGCAAGGCAAACCATTGAGCATAACTCAAGACGAAATTAATTTTAATGGTCATGCTATTGAGGCTAGACTTTACGCGGAGAATCCAAATAACGGATTTTTTCCTTCTCCTGGAAAAGTTTATTTGTGGGAACCTCATTCTTCAGAGGGGATTCGAGTAGATCATTCTTTATCAAACAACCAAGAGATTTCGAGACTTTATGATCCAATGTTAGCCAAAGTAATTGCTTGGGGATCGGACAGAGAAACTTCGAGAAAACGTTTAATTAATGCTATTA
>UINC01000114.1_pt1 | contig 16455 bp, 17 predicted proteins | sample 5385821 | NCBI WGS metagenome assembly UINC01 (sample SAMEA4666929, study PRJEB26691) | marine metagenome | isolation source: Pacific Ocean | place: Pacific Ocean | collected 2011-10-13 | reverse complement strand
AGAGCGACTGAGTTGCGGATCTGTGTGGCGCGGAAGCAGAATTAGCTAAGCATTATTAGATTGGGTCTAGCATCACCTGATGAACCTGCGCGGGAGTTGATCAATAATGAGCAGAAGTAAGCCGATCGTAGGGATGTGGTTCACCCTTATCGCCCTCAGTGTTGCCATCTCGATGACAGGGTTTACTCCGCAAGCGTACGAGCCCCTTTTCGGGATGTGGCCTACCGCCGTGGTGGTGTGGCTGATAGTCGCACTGTTTTTCGACTGGGTTGTTCAAAGCACTGGATTAGGCGCAGTACAGGTAGCGGTGATTCTCGCGCTCACTCAAATACTTGGTTTAGAAGTTGGGGGTGTCATGATGGAAGGAATGGCTTTCGGAGACGCCTTAATCACGGCTGGATTCAAGATGTTGTTCTGGGTGTTTCCTGGAGGTGTGTACAGCTGGCTATCTGACTAAGATTTCGCTGTAATGATGATTTGAAGGATGCCACATGTGGATAGAGAGGGATTCATGAACAACCTGATGAAAAGTGTATTGCTGGGCACAGTGGTTTTTGCGGCCTCTGTGACAAGTCTGCAGGCACAGAATCTGACGATCGAGCAAGTTAAGGATGGCCTTTACGCCATTAGCGGTAGCGGTGGTAACGTTGGTGTACGGGTTACGACAGAAGGGGTGATCCTGATCGATGACAAGTTCCCTCAAGACTTTGCCGAGATCCAGGAACTAGTTAGTCAGGTGAGTGACCAACCAGTCAAGTATGTCCTCAACACACATCATCATGGGGACCACTCAGGCGGGAACATCGAGTATATCAATATCTCCGAAATTATCGCCCACCAGAATGCTCGGGATAACATGGTGCGAGGTAATCAAGACGCTCCTCCAAGGCTGGTCTTTACCGATCAGACTGCCATCTACCTTGGTGGCATAGAGGTCCGGGCATTCTACATGGGCCGTGGACACACAAATGGTGATGCGGTGATCTATTTCCCTGATCTCCAGACAGTTCATGGAGGAGACCTGCTACATACGATTGCGCCATTTATTGACTACGCGAACGGTGGTAGCAGCAAGGGTTGGGTCAGTACGATGAATAACATCCTGTCACTTGATTTTGACACTGCGATCCCAGGCCATGGTGCTGTCATGAATCGTAGCGATGTAGTCGCATTCAGGAATCAAATGGAAGCAGTTCGTGCTCGAATGGCGGAACTCATTAGGTCAGGAATGGCGAAGAGTGAAGCTCTTGAGCGTATTCGCACAGAGGATCTGAGTTGGACCATGGCCGCGGACGGCCTCTTTATGCAGAGAAGCATTCCCGGCTTTTATGACGAGATTGCCGCGGAGGTGGGAAGATAGGAGGAGGCCTCAATCCTCCTGAGAACTCCATATATCACCTACGGTGAACCCGTTTGGAAAGGGGTCCTCGGGATCGACTACATACTCTGCAAATCCTGTGATCCACGCAGTCCCTGTGAGCGTAGGGACGACGGCCGCGTAATTACCGACCATAGTTTCTTCCACTAGGCGTCCGGTAAAGATCGTACCGAGAATACCCTCATGCCGAAAATCCTGGCCCAGCGACAGCTCACCTTTCGCGTAGAGAGCAGCCATTTTTGCGCAGGTCCCCGTTCCGCAAGGAGACCGGTCCAGAACGCCCTTCCACGTAGATGGACGATCCCAATCCAATTTTCCCGTAGATACGATCACCGTGTTCCTTCGATCTGCATCCGGACCTATTGGGGGTGCAGACAGCTGGGCGATCGTCACCCCGCGTATCTCTGGGTTGTCAGGATGAACACAATCCAGTTGTTCCTGGGTGGCGGCTTTGATCATCTCACCAACACGAACAGCGTCGCCGGCCTCGTCAGAGGTCAATGTCAGCCCTAACGGCTTTGCGTCAGCAATGACATAGAACATTCCACCATAAGCGACATCCACTGTGACGGTGCCAAGCTCGGGAACCTCGACTGGTGCGTTGAGGTGCACAGCGAAGGCGGGCACGTTCTTGAAGGTCACTGCACGAACTTTACCCTCATGTACTTCAGCACGTACAACGATCAGTCCAGCAGGAGCCTCAAGCGTCAGTTCCGTGATCGGCTCGTCTACTTCCACCATTCCGGTTTCGATGAGTACCGTAGTGACGGCAATCGTATTCGTGCCCGACATGCCCGGGTATTCAACCTGCTCCATAATCACATAACCAGCGTCGGCTTCAGGTCGTGTAGGCGGCAGAATCAGGTTGCAGTTCGCAGCAGGGTATCCCCGGGGTTCACGGAGCATGCGGAGCCGGAGTTCGTCGGCTTGGGTCTGGAGATATACCATTTTTTCAAACATGGTCTCACCAGGTACATCACTGACTCCGCCAACAATCACACGACCGGGCTCACCACACGCATGGGTGTCGACGGCCTGGATCCTATCCGTTAAACGCATCTCCTCTCCCGATTTATCATCGCCTTACTCTCAGCGGTTCACGGATCTCAGTCGGCGGGGCAAAAGCCCCTTACAGCGCTGGTGAGCTTAGGGTGAGTACTTAGCAAAGGCTAATCCTGTCTCTCACAGAAGATCATGATGATACCGAAGAAAACGATCCCAATTCTTGAGGAGGCCTCACTGCGCAAGTTGCGGTTACGAGGTATAAGGGGACAAATTTCCTGGAGTGTGGTTGACCCGTTGGAGGTGAAACATGAGAAGATCGTCACTAGTGTGTCTGCTTGCGGTTGGATTTACGGCGTGTGCTAGCGCAGGTCCCGAGATTCTTCGGCCGGGAGTGGCCACGAGTGACCAGTCATATGCGGTGGCGTTCGCGGAGAATCCACAGCCTGAGCGCTATGCGGCGTTTCGAGATGCGATCGCCCTAGAACTCAGGTCAAGAGGGCTCACTGTTAGCCCTAACCCTTCTCGTGTTTCGATTGTAATCCTGCTGGAGACAGCAGAGCGCGTATCAAACTGTGTGGCAACCTGCGGATTACTCGACAAGGCAAGTCTTACGCTCACTGAGCGTGGGGATCTCACGAATCCGATTGCCCGTGCCACGATCGATAACGGAAGAAGGACCAGCGGAGCGGTAACCCCAGGATCTCTGGCTGTATCAGTGCGCGGGGATGGTACCCCGCGGGTCCGAGAAATGGACGATGCTACAATGGCCATAGCTGTTGCCGATGAGATCATGAGGCTCATTGGCTAGCCTTTGATTCTTAGCTCTGGCAGCTATGCAGGTGCGTTCCTGCTGTATCAGAGAGTGACCTGAAGGATGGAGACTCTGCTTCTGTTTTTCGAGCAGATGCCCAACTCGCAAAAGCTCATCTGGGTGATGGTATGCCTTGCGATGAGTTGGCTTCTCGAGGGTAGCCTTCCCCTTGTTCAGCTCAAGTATCGAAAATGGCGGCATGCGGGGGCCAATTTCGTATTTCTGGCGACGACGCTCATCATTAATGCAGGCTTCAGCGCGATTTCGGTGAGTGCTACGAACTGGACATCATCGCAGAGTTTTGGGCTATTGCATCTCTTCGACACGCACGTATTGGTAGAACTCGCGATCGCTCTCGTTTTGCTCGATTTGACCGCCCAGTACTGGGCTCACTATCTGCTCCACAAGGTCAGGTGGATGTGGCGCATGCATGTGATTCACCACAGTGACACCAAGGTTGATGCTACCACCGGCACGAGGCTTCATCCAGGTGATTTTGCGGTTCGCGAAGTCTTTGCTTTGGGCGCGCTCGTTCTTACCGGTGCACCGCTCGCGTTCTATGTAATTTATCGAGTAACAACCGTTTTTTTCACTTTTCTCACTCATGCCAATATCTCACTGCCCGCACGGGCAGATGCTGTGCTAAGTCTAGTTTTTGTGACACCGGATATGCATAAGTTTCACCACCACTTTGAGCGCCCGTGGACTGACATGAATTTCGGTGGGATTCTCTCAGTTTGGGATCGAATGTTTGGGACATTCGTCTATGGAGATCCCAGACAAGTGAACTATGGTGTCGACGTGGCTGATCCTGCACGAGATGAGGACGTAATGCATCAGTTTGCGTTACCCTTTCGGCATGGCAGTAGCCTGGATCGTGACCCGTTGTAGCTCCTGTGTTACTCGGGAAGTGATTCCTCTCTAATCTCTATCCAGAACGTTATTGACCGAAGTTCTTTGATCGACCTAAACCATCTACAACCGCTCTAGCCAGCTTTGATGATTTGCGAGTCCAGAGTTGGATAAAGCAGGATTATGCAATGAATAAAAGACTGCTAACGGCTTTCGCTATGGGCTTCCTTGGCTTAACTGCCTGCGCTCCGGCAGCGGATGAATCAATGTCTGGCATATCTGACTTTGTTCCTCCTCGCGATACCGACGTCCTCATTGCGGAATTGACGTTCAACTCGCAGGGCGTGCCAAGCGTTGGGACACCTACGAATCTCACACAACGACGAGACTACGATAATCAACCCCAGTTTGTCCCTGATGGCTCCGGATTTTGGTACACGATCAATGATCCTCAGAATGATCAGGCTGATATTTGGCGCTACGACTTTGCTACTGCCGGCGTCACTCGGGTGACCATGAGTAGTCCGGAGAGTGAATACTCAGCCACTCCACTTCCTGACGGATCTGGTATTTCGGTTATCCGTGTAGAGGCAGATTCTACCCAAAGGCTCTGGCGTTTCGATCTTGATGGCGCGAATGGGGCTGTTATCCTGCCGAATGTAGCACCCGTGGGTTACCATGCTTGGGTGGATGAGAGCACGCTCGTACTATTTGTGCTCGGCGATCCCGCCACACTGCAGCGTGCCGACATACATACTGGGCTAACTGAGGTTATCACTCGGAACATCGGTCGCTCCATCCAGCGAATCCCGGGTTCCGATGATGTCAGCTATGCTCAAGTTCACGAGGATGGCACCGCAACGATCATGCGATTACCCTCGGAGCGCACATCGCCCGAGCCGATTGCTGAGGCAGTCTCCGGAGGAGATTTTCACGCCTGGGCACCGAATGGTTCACTGCTAATGGCGTCTGGTTCTGTAGTGTACGCCTGGTCCCTTAGCCTGGATGAGTGGATGCCCATAGCGGATTTCTCAGACCTTAATATTTCGATCTCTCGCCTTGCGATTAGCCCGGACGGTACTCAGATCGCTATGGTCGCGGAAATCGCAACGATTCCGGGGTTCCCATCAAATTGAGTATGGATGTGAGGATGTCCTATCTGCTTATACCGCTGTGCGTGGCAGCCATCAACTTTTCGTATCTGCCCACCACCGCACAGCTTGTGGGGCAGGAGAATGAGTTGCTTAATGATTGGGGCTCTCTCACTCGCTACCGTGACAACAATGCGCGACTTGGGACGCCGCAGCCAGGCGAGCATCGTGTTGTGTTCTACGGCAATTCCATTACAGACGTATGGGCAGGGTATTTTGACTCGATGTTTCCAGGGAAACCCTATGTGGGCAGAGGGATTAGCGGACAGACGACGCCACAGATGCTGGTTCGTTTTCGCCAGGACGTAATTGCCCTGAATCCAGCAGTTGTGGTCATCCTAGCAGGAACAAACGATATCGCTGGCAATACCGGCCCCTCGACGCTCGCTATGATTGAGGACAACCTCATATCGATGGTGGAGCTTGCGGAAGCGAACGGTATCAGTGTTGTGCTCTCGTCTGTGCTACCGGTATACGATTATAGGTGGCGGCCAGGACTAGAACCTGCAGGAAAGATCATTGAGCTCAATGCGTGGATGAGGGGATATGCATCCAGACGTGATGTGGTCTATCTGGACTACCATACCGTGATGGCGGATGAGCGACAGGGCCTAAAGTCGGCGCTTTCGGAAGATGGTGTGCATCCCAACGAGGCTGGATATCAGGTGATGGTGCCGCTGGTTGAGGCAGCGATTGAAGAGGCGTTGCGTTTGCGGTGACTAAGCTCTGGTGGTCTCCTGAGGGCCGAATTCCGGTTGTTGTGTTTTGGACCAGATTTCTTATTCCGGCTGCTCTTATTCTGGGTGTTGCTAGGATCGCAAGTGATCGTGGCCTGCTGTTCACATGTGCCTTTCTCCTAGTGATCTGGCCCTTCACAGTTGGTGCCGTGAAGCGCCTTCATGATCTCAACTTCCCCGGTTGGATCGGGTTTGTTCTATGGACGGTTGGTCCAGTGTTACAGGTGGGATGGGCGCTGTTTGGTGGCACTAGCGAACCCACGGTGGTTTTTAGAGGATGGTCTGGGGTTCCGATCTACTCAGAGGATATAGCTTTTGGGATAGGAGCTGTCTGGTTCTTCTTCTTCGTATTTACCACGGTGTTCATCAGTTTGTCACCTGGGAGGAAAGGGTCCAATAAGTACGGACCTAATCCTCTTGGATAAGGGTGGCCGTGGGAATTATGAATTGGCATAAATCGATATTGGCGCAGCAGCAAGAAATACTAGGGATCTCAGATTATCCAGTGGTATGGATAACTTTCTGGAAGGGATTAGTTATAGGCTAGCTACTGTGTTGGTTTGTCTTCGCCTAGCTCGGGAGATTACATGGAACTCAGGGATACAGTTGCCCTCGTGACTGGTGGCAGTGAAGGCATTGGGCGAGCGATTGCGGAAGCACTGATGCACCAGGGATGCAAGGTCACCATTACGGGACGCCGCGAAGAGGCTGTGAGGAACACCGCGGAAGAATTAGGACTGGACTGGATAGCGGGTGATGTAGGAAATGAGAAGGATGCTGTCCGCACTGTGAGCACCGTGATCGAACGGCATGACCGGCTTGATATTCTGGTCAACAACGCCGGTTACGGGATGTTCAAGCCGCTGGTGGATACGACTCTCGAGGAATTGCAGGGTATTTACCAGACGAACGTGTTCGGAACATTTCTGATGGCACGGGAAGCGGCTAGGCAGTTTATCAAACAGGGTAGTGGTGAACTGATTAATATTTCCTCTACCTCGAGTCTTAAGGGGAGCAGCGGACGCACCGCATATGGCTCCTCGAAGTTCGCGGTTCGTGGCATGACAGAGTGTTGGCGTGATGAACTTCGACGCCACAACGTGAGGGTGATGTTGGTGAATCCGAGTGAGGTGATGACCAGTTTTGCTGCCAAGGCTGGTGTCGAGCGTGAGCTTTCAGACAAGAAATTAAGGCCCCAGGAAATTGCCGATGCGATTGTTGGAGCCCTGAAAGTGGATAGTCGCGGTTTTATTCCCGAATTTTCGGTGTTCGCGACGAATCCTTTCTAGGGAGATCTCTTAGACCATGTGGTCTATATCGTATCCATCAGACTATTATGCGTTTGTCAGCGCACTCTAGTGGGAATCAAGCGCACGATTGGGGTAGGGTCACCATCGAAGCCGCGTGCATCACCATCCATTGCTAGATAAATGATGCCTTCCGGTCCCTGTCGAACATCTCTGATGCGTCCCATCCCGTTCATTAACGTCTCTTCTCTCGCCACCTGCTGCCCATCTAGGGTGAGGCGAACCAATTGTTCTCCCCTGAGGCTTGCGACGATCATGTCCCCTCGCCAATCAGGGAAAGCAGCGCCTGTATAGAAAAGCATGCCGGTGACGCCGATTGATGGAACCCAGATGTGTACGGGAGGCTCCATACTATCCTGGTGGGTGGCACTGTGAATTGCGATCCCTGTTCGATAATTCACGCCGAAACCTACGACTGGCCATCCGTAGTTCAGTCCCGGACGGACCAGGTTCAGCTCGTCACCCCCCTGTGGTCCGTGTTCGTTGAGCCAAAGATCCCCTGTCTCTGGATGGAGAGCGAGTCCTTGAGCGTTACGATGACCATACGTCCAAATCTCAGAATGCACTCCGTCTTGGCCTACGAAAGGGTTGTCTTCAGGAACACGACCGTCTTCGTGTAGGCGAATAGTGGTTCCATTGTGGCTAGCAAGGTTTTGAGATGGATGCGCCGCTAGATCTCCCTCGGAAGGCCATTGTCGATCACCGATCGTGATGAAGAGATACCCTTTGCCATCGAGAGCGAGACGTCCACCCCACTGCGAACTTCTATTGCTCCCATTCCCGAATGCGTCAGCGTGAAACAGTTCTTCGACATCGGACAAGCGGTCGTTCTCGAAACGTCCCCGAACTACAGCAATATTTCCTAGAGAATCAGGGCCTGGCTTCGTGTAGCTCAGGTAGAGAAGTCGATTCTCTGCAAAGTCAGGATGAAGTATCAGGTCTCGCATGCCAGCTTGCTCACGCCCGTCTTGTGGCATAGCACCCTGACCAATCGCCAGGATCTCTGGCAGGCCTTCGACCGGGTCGTCAATTAAAACATCATCCCTGATGATACGGAGCCTTCCCGGTCGCTCTGTGACCAGAAGATCGCCTTCTGGCGTAAACACCATCGAAAATGGGTGAACCAATCCTCCAGTGACTGTATCGACACTAAAGTCGTGGAATGCTGTTCGGATTATGGTTGCGCTGTCGTTCTCAATGCTTGAACAAGCAGCGAGAACGAGAGCGGCCCACAGGATCAATGGGTTTAGCAAGAATTTCATGACTGTTTACGCTCGGGATAGGAGTGGTGAAAAACAGCCTGCATTCAAAAGATTGATACCTCAATCGATAGGCTGACGCGAGTCATCAGTACAGAGTTGCACGTCTATGGCGACATGAATTGTCCGGTTATCGCAATATGCGGCATTCATGGGGACGCGATAACTTTCCGAGTCGGTATCTTAGGTCATCAATAAAACAGCAAGTTCGGAGAAGCCCTGACCGTGCCCACCCGAGGGACCCAGAGTGCGCTGCAGCGGCACATGAGACTGAGGTCTGCAACGGCCCTTGTGATCGCCAACATCATCGGCGCTGGGATTTTCACGACAACTGGATTCCAGGCAGCTGACATCAGACATCCCCCGATCATATTCCTGCTGTGGGTGATCGGGGGCATCCTCGCCCTACTAGGTGCTCTTTGCTATGCCGAATTAGGCGCGATGATGCCGCATGCTGGGGCAGAGTATGTCTATCTTCGTGAGACTTACGGTCGGGCTCTGGGGTTCATGAGCGCCTTTGTCTCACTGGTTGCTGGTTTCTCAGCAGCCATTGCTGCAGCAACGAAGAGTTTCGTTGCGTATCTCAGCCATTTCTTCCCCTTCTTAGCGGAAGACCCAACGGCCGCGGGTGCAATATCTCTGAGTAATCTCATTGCTGTGGGCCTGGTATGGCTTCTGGTTGCGATTCATCTGCGTGCGGTCCGCTCCGGCACCAGCTTCAATGACTTGATAACAGTTTTTAAGGTGGCTGGGATCGTGGCCATCATACTTGCGGCGGCATCTTTCGGTCGTGGAGACGTAGCCAATCTCACCACCGTATCGGCCACGTTCGAGGAATTGAGTCGAACCGAAACATTCGCAGCGTTTGGCACCTCACTGATCTTCGTCATGTTTTGCTTTACAGGCTGGAATGCAGCGGGCTATGTGGCAGGTGAAATGAAGGATCCTCAGCGCGATCTTCCTCGTGCTTTGCTTCTAGGTACAGTGGTTGTGCTTTTCCTGTATCTAGGGTTAAACGCCGTCTACTTCTATGGAGCAAGTGTAGATGAGTTAGCCGGACAGGCGGAAGTAGGATTAGTAGCTTCTCGTACCCTGTTTGGTGAACGAGGCGTGAGTCTGGTTACGATTGTATTGTGCACGTCCATACTAGCCTCAGCTTCTGCGATGACCCTCGCTGGGCCACGGGTATACTACGCATTGGGACGCGACTTTACTCCGTTTTCTTTCCTTGCCAAGACTCGATCGACGGGTGCTCCAGTCGCGGCACTTCTTGCGCAGGGAATCGTGACTTCAATCATCGTTCTCTCGGGCAGAATTGATCAGATCCAGCAATATGCTGGCTTCACTCTTACGTTGTTCTCGAGCCTGGCAGTTTCGTGTGTAATTGTATTGCGAATCCGCCGTCCAGAAATTGAGCGTCCATTCCGTGCGTGGGGTTATCCTGCCACCCCTATAGTGTTCCTGGTTGTATCGGGTTGGGTGATGTATTGGGCCCTCCAGGGGCGACCGGTTGAGTCAGTGCTCGGTTTGTTGACCGTACTTCTTGGTGGTCTCATTTTCGCCATCTCGAACTCGCCACGTGAACCTGAAAGGAGATAAGTAGATGCCTAGATTCTTGAATGTCACGTGCGTGACCGCCTTGATGGCCTTGGTTGTTTCGGGTCCCCTCGATGCCCAACTCGGTGGCCGTCCAGCAGAGCAGTGGGCGCTAGTACTTGAGAGTGGTCGACGTTTGGGGAGCCTGGAAATTGAGAATGTCGTCTCCCTGATCGGAATCGAAGAGGGTCAGGTGGTGGCAGATCTCGGTGCCGGGACGGGTGTGTTCTCAGTACCGCTAGCACGCGCCGCAGGCACAACTGGAACGGTTTTAGCGGTTGAGGTCGACCAGGGATTCCTCCCCATGATCGACGAGAAAGCCAGACAAGCAGGGCTAGAGAATGTACAGAGCGTGCTTGGCGAGTTTACGGACCCGAACCTACCTCGTCGTGATGTAGATGTGGCTTTTTTCCATGATGTACTGCATCACATCGACGAGCGTCAGTCTTACCTGCTAGCCGTTGCCTCATATATGGCCCCTGGCAGCCGCATGGTCGTGGTAGACTATGATATGAATCAACCGGGTGTTCCACATGGTAATCAGCCGGAGATGTTGATTAGCCCCCAGCAGGTAGCGGAGTGGATGGCGAATGCTGGCTTCGTGGTGTCGCGTGAGGTGGATCTCTTCGAAGAAAAATTCTTTGTCATCTACACGAAGGTTGATCAGTGATCATAAAGCTAGGTGGGACCTTGTTGTTGATTCTGCTCGGCCTTGGCCTCGCGGGCATGATGTACGAGGGCTATGTGCGCGATCTGTTCCTGGAGACACCCAGGGATCTGAATGAACTGATTTCAAGCGGTGCTGATCCAATCAAGTTCTTGGATCCGGAGACAATGGAGCCTTATTCTGGCCCTGTTTTTCTTACTGAAATCGGATCTCTTTCGACGCCTCAGCTCAAGATGTCAGGAACCCTTGAGCAAGGATTTTGGCATGGACCCTGGGAGAACTATGACGAGTACGGTGAGCTAATTATGCATGGCACCCGTAACATGGGCGTGGCTTGTGGCCCTTGGATTGAAGCTGGTCTTGAGAAGACCTATGAGCCCTGTCCTCCAGGACTTGAAATAGACTGGTCGCACATAGAGCCAGGGTAGTTCTAGGTGTGCCGTAGTCGCAGATAAGAGGGATGAGCCCGGCTAGAATCAGGGATTCGTTACGTACCTCGAGAATTTCCCCGCATCAGGCGTCTGGTATTCGCCATAGATAAAGTCTCGATAGCGTTCATCTTCATCGAGATAAAGCTTCAACCAGGCGATCCCGTAGCGCCCGACGGTCGCAAGGTCGGTCCCGCGATCAGTGTCCGCGATGTAGTGATTACCGCCATCGATCTCCATGTAGACTTTAGTCGTTGATTCCGGGATGGATTGAAAATGTCTCCAAGCATGGTCATCCACTCCAGCGATCCGGTCTGCGGAGCCGGCAATGATGAGTGTGGGAACAGTAATATTATCGAACGGACCACCTGGCTCCCACGGAGTGAAGGGAATCGCCGCCTGTATTTCCTCCCCGTGTTCGTTCGCTGCGATCAGAGTGCCACCTCCGCCCATAGAATGGCCCATGACTGCCATTTTTCCGTCATCAATCCTGCCCATCAGGGGACTGCCGTTCCTACTGTTCTCGGCTTTGAGCGTTCTCACAGCCGCAATCAATGCATCTGCCCTGAGATTCGGGCGATCCCTTCTATCGTTCGTGTCCAGCACTAGCACTGCATAACCATGAGACGCCAATAGAGGCCCCCACCACTCGATATGGCTTTGTCGTTCCGTATATCCTGGAGCAATCGCGACTCCACCGATCGATCCACGAGTGTCTAGCGGATAGTAGATCGTTGCATCACCGAATTCCGGCACATCTGGGAAGTCGGTATACGTCATGACTTGATATTCCCCATCCCCGGATAGCGACTCAACAGTCGGCTGGGGAGAGTTCGCACAGGAAGCGAGTAGTAGGCTGAAGGCCAGCAACAACACTCTTGGAAAAAACCATCTATTCATTTCATGCTCCGTTCGCCGCGATAGTTCATGCCGCTGTGTGTGTGATAACAGTGATTTCACATATCTTCCCGAGGCTTAACATCCTACTACTCACGCAATATGAGTCTGGCCTCTTTGGTAGCGCCACCAAGAAGGAATTTCTGTGAACTGGTCTGATATCTGGGTTTTATATCGTCGTGAGCTTCGATCGGCGTTCCGAGATCGGACTATCGTGATGAATGGTATCCTAGTGCCCGTGTTCATGTATCCGATCATGATGTGGGTGATGATGACCGGGCTCATGTTCGTTCTAGGCCAAATGGACCGGGAGAGTTCACGACTCGTGATTCTCGATCCGCCGCCCGAGCACTCCGCGCTCTTAGATACCTTGGGCGCCCAGACGAACCTAGAGATCCAGGAAGATGTTATCAGCGAGGACTCTGCTATGGTGCTTCTTCGTGCTGGTGACCTGGATGCGTTAGTCGAGTTTCTTCCGCCAACAGATGAAAGTTCAGCGCTAGAAGACAATTTCCAGGTTCTGATCCGTTACGATCGCGCCGTTAATCGAAGCAGCCAGGCTAGTGCTCGGGTGGAGAGCGCGATCGCTGACTATCGCAGTGAGTGGCTAACCCAGCAGGCATCAGATCTCGGTATACCGGAAACCGACCATGAGCAGTTTCGGATTGTCCAAGATAATGTTTCCACAGAGGAAGATATCGGCACGCTACTTATGGGAATGATGATCCCGATGTTTCTGGTCCTGATGATTGCTATGGGCTGCCTGATGCCGGCCATAGACAGTACAGCCGGGGAGCGGGAACGCTCGACCTGGGAAACACTGATGACTGTCTCGGCATCACGCCTGAGCGTGGTCACATCGAAGTATTTCTATGTGGCGACGCTGGGGATTTTGGCGGGCGTGCTAAACGTGATTGCCATGTTTGCATCGATGGGCGTGATCATGGGGCCATTACTCATGGACCTGGGTGAATCTGCAAATGCATTCCAGTTCAGCCTTCCGCTCTTGGCGCTCCCGGTGATGATTGTGGCGGCCATCGCTTTAGCACTGTTTTTCGCAGCTGCCATGATGATTCTCGCTGCTTTTGCAAGAACGTTTAAGGACGGCCAAGCGATGGTCGGTCCAGTTTTCTTGTTGGCTATGATGCCTATTCTGATGGGTCAGCAGACCGATCAGACCCTCACGCCTCTCACTGCCGCCATTCCTGTGGCCAACGCTGCCATGATGATCCGGGATGCGATCAACGGGGTTTTCTTGTGGCCTCTGATCGCGGAAACGCTAGCAGTCTTACTGGCGATGGTGACCGCGTGTCTGCTTATCGCTCGGGTATTGCTCAAGACAGAGGATTTTATCCTGCTCTCGCCGGATGGGAGATTCTCGAAATTTAGCAAGATATTCAAATCGTCATCTCGCTCGAGACTTGGCCGGAACAGCTCGGAGGGTCTGAAATGAGAACTCAAGTGTCTTCGACACCAAAGCAAACAGGCATAGAGAATGGCAATCGCTAACGTAAAGGTCGAAGGACTCCAGAAGTCATTCTGGGACGAGTCCCGTGGAGAGGTCCGTGCCGTCGACGGTATCGATTTTGACTGTCAGCCCGGTGAGGTTTTTGGCCTCTTAGGAGCCAATGGAGCCGGAAAAACAACAACACTCCGAATGTTGGCGACGATCCTGAAGCCTACCGGAGGTAGCGCGTCCCTAAACGGATACGATGTACTTGCCGACCCCGAGGCCGTTCGGCGAAGTCTGGGTTTCTATTCGGCTTCTACCGCTCTGTATCCACGCCTGACCGGTCGGGAAACACTAGAGTTCTTCGCCCGTATCAACGGGTATCCTGCCAACCAAGTGAATCAGCGCGTCGAGGAGCTCATCGACCGATTCGGTATTCGTGAATACGCGGGAGCCCGGGTAGGGAAATTATCCAGCGGTATGAAACAAAAGATTTCTATCGCTCGAACCATCGTGCACGATCCTCCCATCCTCATTTTCGATGAGCCCACGGTGGGCCTGGATGTGATGGCCGCACTAGAGATGCAGAATGTGGTCCACGAACTCCGGGACGAGGGGAAGGTGATCATCTTTTCCACGCACATCATGAGCGAGGCAGAGAAGCTGTGTGATCGTATCGGGATCATCCATCAGGGCCGGATCCTTGCACTGGGAACGCTTGAAGAGCATAGGCAGGCCACTGGGAAACATTATCTCGAAGACGTTTTTGTCCACGAAGTAATGCAAGCTGAAGATCAGAGCGCGAAGGCAATGGCCAGCCCAGGAGAACCTAGGACTAGCCTGTGAGTCCTAAGCGGTCGGACAATACGTCTGTATTGGGCACACTCTTCCGTTGTGAGATCAAGAGACTCATGCGAGATGCGCGTGTCCTCCTGATCTCTGTGTTCGCGCCCCTCGTGATTGTGCCGGGTTACATCCTCGTAATGCAGTGGATCGGGAACTCTGAGGAACAAAGACTAGAGGACACGGTCTACGAGTATGCTCTGTCAGGGGATGAGACAGAATGGGGTCTGGAAATTGTCTCAGCGGCCCTAGCACTCGAAGCCAACGACCCTGATACCTCTCAAGCGGCAGTGCGTTTTGAGCGGCAACAAGTCACAAATACCGATTCTCTCCTGCAAGCAGGAGAGATCCACCTCGTGATTGAAGCGCTTTCCCCTGAGGCTTACGAGAGAAGTCGTGCCGAAGAAATAGCAGCTGATACCCTTGATCCCGAAGAGGACGAAGTAGCACCTGAGATTGAAGAAGGGTCGGATGGAGGGACTGCTTCCGAACTGCAGTTGCCTATTATTCGCCTGCGCTTCCGGAGTAACAGCGACTTCTCCCGCAGGGCCCATGATCGACTTGATGCCCGGATCAGGGAAGTGCGTTCGGAACTCAGGGATAGTGTCTACCTCGCTGGCGGCTTTCCCGTGGGCAGGGAGGAATTCGCTTCCGTAGAGACGGAAAACACTGCTAGTGCGGAGAAAGAAGGGGGCGCGCTCCTGGGAATGGCGTTAACGCCGTTTCTGCTCCTCCTGATGCTATCGGGTGGCTCCATCATGGCCGTGGACGCCATCACTGGTGAAAAAGAAAGAGGCACGCTGGAGACGCTGCTCACCTCAGCAGCGAGTCGGTCGGAGATTGTTGCTGCCAAGCAGATGGGCATCATTGCGGTAGGGGTGGTGGTGGTGGTGATCAATGTCCTGAATCTTCTCGCCTATCTCGTGCTTGGGCTCTTGGAGCTTCCCGAGAATCTTGCTGTGGCATTATCACCGCTGGACTTGGTCCTCATCCTGATCTTGTTCCTTCCTCTAACCGTGCTCATTTCGAGCACTCTGCTGCTGATATCGGGCTACGCGAAGAGCTATAAGGAGTACCAGATCTACTTCTTCCCGCTTTTCTTGGTATTCCTAGTGCCGTCACTGGCAGGGATCTTACCTGGCCTCGATTTGCGTTCCGCTATCGCTCTTGTGCCCATCGCCGGTGTTGGAGTAGCGGTTCGGGAAATCATGGTAGGGGAGTATGACTGGCTGTTCTTAGCGATAGCTTTCGCTTCTACCGCTGGTGCCTCCTGGTGGGCTAGCCGCCTTACCCAACGGACCCTCTTAACTGAGCGTCTCATATCAAGTTCCGATCTGGATGAGGCCGATTTGCTTGGAGGGCCTGCCCTCTTTCCGCGGCATGTACTTCGCTGGTTTGTGGGGATGTGGGTGGTCTTTTTCCTTACCGCGATTTGGGTTGGTGGTGAGCTAACCCTGCAGGGGCAAATAATCCTGAATCTGGGCGTGATCTTCCTTGGTGGATCACTCTTAATGGTAAGGAGATATGGGCTAGACCCACGGAAAGTCTTCGCGTTGAGGCCAGTGCACCCCGCGGTGCTGCTGGCTGTACTCGTCGGGATTCCAGCCGCCTATCTCACGGGTATCGGCCTCAGCACTCTAGTGGATGCATATCTTTTTCCAGTACCTCAGAGTGTACTCGAGGCTTTCGGTGAAGCGCTGTTGCCTGAGGAGATACCTCTATGGCAACTCATATTCTTCATATGTGTTATGCCTGGGATTCTAGAAGAGTTGGCATTTCGAGGGGTACTCCTACATGGCCTAAGAAAAACCTGGAGTCCGGTGATTGTCTGCCTTGTCGTGGGTGGAATTTTTGGACTCTTTCACGTTGATCTCTTCCGATTGATCCCAACCGCTTATCTCGGGGTGATCTTTGCCGCTGTGGTTTTGCTCACAGGCTCAATTTTCCCAGCTATGCTTTGGCATTTCGGGAACAATGCCCTTGGACTTATACCACAGCGCATGGGGTGGGTCACAGAAGAAACGGTATTTCCGGAGTGGGTTTTGGCCATTGCGGTTGTGGCGTTGCTCGTTGT
>UINC01001332.1_pt1 | contig 16468 bp, 14 predicted proteins | sample 5385821 | NCBI WGS metagenome assembly UINC01 (sample SAMEA4666929, study PRJEB26691) | marine metagenome | isolation source: Pacific Ocean | place: Pacific Ocean | collected 2011-10-13 | reverse complement strand
CATGATGAAATGATAGCATTTTCCTTAAATCGTGGTTTTATAATTACAGAAGAAACTCAAATAACTCCAGCTGAAGAAACTCGCATCTGGATGGAAAAATCATTAAACTGCTAAGGATATTAAGGTATGCTAAGTCCAAATTATTTCTTTGTGTTTCTTAGTGAAGTTCGTGGCAAATTAAAATAGTGTGGATTCAAAAAACAATTACTCTTTCTCCCAAGTCTCGCGGATTTCACATCATCACCCATGATGTATTGGAAAATATTCCTGAATTAAAGGATCTCAAAACAGGGATTCTTCAATTATTTATAAAACATACATCCGCTTCCCTAACCATTAACGAAAATGCGGACCCAACTGTACGGACTGATTTCGAATCTCATTTCAATATGCTGGCACCAGAAAACCAGAGTTATTACCAGCATACTTTCGAAGGGTCTGATGATATGCCCGCTCATTTGAAAGCATCTCTATTGGGATCGTCAGTTTCAATACCTATCACAGATGGGAGACTCAACTTGGGCACGTGGCAAGGAATTTATCTCTGTGAACACCGGAACCGTGGATCTGACAGAAAATTGATTATAACGATCCAAGGATCAGTATGATAAAAGCATTAAATGCTCTTGAAGCAATTGGGAATACACCTATCGTTAAATTGAATAAGGTTGTACCAGATCATGCGGCGGATGTGTGGGTGAAGTTAGAAGGCGGTAATCCCACAGGTTCATACAAAGACCGAATGGCCCTAGCCATTATCGAAGGTGCAGAAATCCGGGGAGATTTGAAACCGGGGATGACAGTGGTGGAATATACCGGTGGCAGTACGGGCTCCGGACTTGCGTTTGTTTGTGCAGTGAAAGGATACAAATTTCATGTGGTTTCTTCCGACGCTTTTGCTAAAGAAAAGTTGGATACTATGCGGGCCTTTGGCGCTAAACTCGAAGTAATTCACAGTCCATCGGGCAAGATCAATTCGAATCTCATTAATCAAATGGTCGATCGCGCTAAAGAATTGGCCACAAAAGATGATTATTTTTTTTCGGACCAATTAAATAACGCTGACATCATAAAAGGCTTCGAGAAAATGGGGCGAGAAATCCTGGACCAAATAGACGGTTCTATTGATGCATTCACCTGTTCCGTAGGTACGGCCGGGGCATTCATGGGTGTATCCAATATTTTATTGGATTCTGACAAAGACACAAAGATCGTGGCTTTAGAACCTGCTTCCGCACCTTATTACTCTAAAAATCAATCCGATGGAGATCACCATGTGGAAGGTATTGGGTTGGGGTTTGAACTCCCTTTATTAGATAAGAATAATTACCATGAAGCCAGAGGAATAGATGAATCTGAAGCGAGAGAAATGGCAAAACTATTAGCCAGTGAAGAAGGAATCTTTGGAGGCACATCCAGTGGGTTGAATGTGGTAGGCGCTATTCAATTAGCTGAAGAACTGGGAAAAGGTAAAACAGTAGTTACAATTGCTGTTGATACAGGTTTGAAGTATTTAACTGGAAATTTATTTCTTTAAACATAGAGATTCTTGCTATGCACAAAAATTTTGATAAGTAGCATGTGAGTATGAGATTGTTTTCTCGGTTGTACTGATAGAATTGAAATAAAGAACTAGGATCCCTTAAATATGTAAAACATAATTATTTACGAGTTATACTTTCCCTTTCGCCTTTTCCCATATCTCTTCCATTTCTTCTAAAGTAGATTCTTCCAGCTTTTTCCCTTTTGCCTTTAATTCTTCTTCTATTTTTTGGAATCGGGTCGTGAATTTTCGATTCGTTGCCCGGAGCATATCTTCAGCTGGGATATCAAAAAACCGCGAAAGATTCACTACCGAAAAAAGAACATCACCAATCTCTTCTTTAAAATTTTCCATATCTCCGGTTTTGTGAGCTGATTTCAATTCATCTATTTCCTCATGAAGTTTTGCCCAAACATCATCCACATTGTCCCAATCAAATCCAGCATAGGCCGCTTTTTGTTGGAGCCGTTGGGCTCGAGTAAGCGCTGGTAACGCCAAGGGAACACCATCCAATCGGGATTTTCTATTTTTCTCTACATGTTTTGTGGCTTCCCAATTTTGTTTGGCTTCAAAGGCAGCATCGGCTTTTTTATCCCCAAAAACGTGTGGATGGCGCCGGACCAGTTTTTCATTCACTGTGTCCAATGAATCAGAAATATTGAATTTTGAATCTTCTGATGCAATTTGTGACTGTAACGCTACATGAAGCAATATATCACCCAATTCTTCCTGGAATGTTTCAAAGTCGCCCTTGTCCACGCTTTCCATTACTTCATACGCTTCTTCAATAAAATAGGGGAGCAATGATGCGTGCGTTTGTTCCTTGTCCCAAGGACACCCATCTGGCCCACGAAGTTTTTCAACGATCTCCAAAAGTTTAATAAACTTGTCTGCAGCATCCGGTTTATTCATTTAAGTCCCAAAAAGTTTATGCCAGTCTAACTGGTTTAATAAATTATTTTCTATTTTTGTCATTTCTATTTTTTCTTTTTCTGATTCGTCATTAAACCCAACCAAATGTAGGCATCCGTGAATGATGAGCCTTGCTACTTCTTTTTCATAGGGTTCCCCAAAAGATATAGCATTCTCATTTGCTCGTGGAAGGCTAATATAAATTTCACCTTCTACATCTTTTTCATCATATTCATTTAAACGAAAAGCGATCACATCTGTCCAATGATCTCTTTGGAAAAATTCTTTCTTCAGATTGGACAACAATTCATCAGATCCAAAAATAAAGGAGATATTTCCACTAGGGGCTTTATATTTATTTAAGACCGATTTGGCTAAATTTATAACTAATTTTTTATTAGGGCATTCCAGCGTTGGATCACAATCCACGGAAACAATGATCATGCAGAAGCAGTGCTTTTGGGATCATCGGGATATTCCACCCGAATATGATAAATTCCACGTAGTACAGGTAACATTCCCGTGGTACCATCTACAGTTCCCTTGATCTTATTCAATTCGTCTAACGTAAGGGGACATTCATTCAATTGACCATCATCAATGCGTCCCTTAATAATCTTATCAATCATATCCTCGATCTTGAAAATATCCGGTTTCTTGATAGATCGAACGGCTGCTTCTACTGCTTCGCAGATCATGAGAATGCCTGTCTCTTTTGTGTTTGGTTTTGGGCCAGGATATCGGAAGGCACTTTCATCTACTTTGGCACCTGAGTCTTCAGCTTCTTTCAATGCCATTCGATAAAAATATTCTACGCGGGTTGTTCCATGGTGCATGGGAATAAAATTAGAAACAACTTTTGGGAGAGCATATTCCTGTGCAAGATTTAATCCTTCTTTCACATGTGCTCGGATAATACGTGCACTCATGGTATGTGTAAGTGAATCGTGTTTATTTTCCCCGCCGTATTGGTTTTCAATAAAATATTCTGACTTCGCCATTTTTCCAATATCATGATAATAAGCACCCACGCGACAAAGCAATGCATGCGCTCCAATCGCATTTGCACATGATTCTGCAAGATTGCCAACCACGATGCTATGATTAAAGGTCCCATTTGTTTCTTGTTGAGCTCGTTTTAATAGTGGATGGTCATAATCTAATAATTCAATCAAAGTTAAATTGGTGGTTACTTCAAACAATATCTCAAATAGACCAATCAATCCATAAGTCACAATTGGTGCTAGAATACTGTTGATGGTTAATAATTGGATATCACTTAACATGGTAATCCAATTATGTTCTTTGAAAAGCCCCAACCCAATAATGACAAAAATACTAGCAGCAATGAGAGCAAACATTGTGGTGAATAATTGGCTCCTTTTTCTCAATTGCCTGATATTATAAACGGCAATTGTTGCTGTGAAAAGTGAGACAATGACAAGATCAATGTTTTGTCCCATCATGAGCCCCATGAGAATTGCCATAGAAGTTGTAGCCATAAATCCGATTCGTGCATCAAATAAAATAGTAAGGGTCATGGCACCAACAGTTACCGGAATTAAATATTCCGACCATTCCAACCTAATCACGAATATATGAGCCAATCCCAATTGCAGTAAAAAAACGATTGAGATTAATAAAACCAATTTCCAATCTTGGAAAATGGTAATACGGTACACTACTAAAAATGCAAAGAACAGGGAAACCACTACCAAGAGCATCATGATTCTCCCAAGAAAGCTCCAGGCAATTTTCGCCCAGCCGGAATTGGTTTCCTGTTTTGTGATTGCCACAGATAATGAGTTCAATTTTTGGAGAACATCATCAGTAATCCGAATATTGGCATCCACAATTAATTCATTTTCTAACACTACACCTTGGCTACGGGGAACTTTATTTAAACTCTCAATTTGATGGCGCTCAGTGAGTTGTCGATCAAATAACAGATTTGGTTGCATAAACTCAACAATGAGATCATACCCCAGATCACGGAACATATCACCTTCAGAAAAAATAGAAAGCAATTCTTTTCTTGCTTTTGTCCATGCAGACTGAAGATCATTAAAACTCTCTGGTGTTGCTAGATCCGGAACATCGCTTTGATTGATCATAACTTGGTGACTAGCAATATCACTGACTACAATATCATAAATACCTTCTGTCCATCTATTTTTGCAAATCTGAATAACATGATCTCTATTCCGGTCCAAATCCTTCATATTTTTCGGATCTTGGTCCGCTGTCACATAGGTAATCCATTCGGGCTTTTCTACAGTGAATGAATAGATCCGGTGGAATTCATTTGTCAGAATGGATAGATTAGCACTGTCAGATACAAATTCGGAGTGAGCTTTTTCATATTGCTTGTTATAACGACGTTCATAGACCAATCTCTTGGATTCTTCAAGTCGCCAAATGGCATGCCGTAACTCGTTTGTCATAGCAAAGAATTCACCCAAAGCATCTATCTGTTTTGCTACAATTTCATCATTTCGGTTAAAAATATAAGGTACGGACTTTTTCTGTTCATCCAAATCACTCTGTAGTCGTCCTTCAGTTTTTAAAATGGAAAAAGTAAAGGGGGCAATAATGGGTTCCCTAGTGATGTCATTGACTTGATAGGAATATTTTAACGCTTTTCCATGGGGGAAAAGAATAGAGATCAGCATTATTAAACCGAAAATGATCAGGTATTGTCTCCAATATTTATCAAATAAAAAATATAGGAAAAGTGGATTGGGCTTTTGTTTCTCAGTCATTAAATCTGAATTTCTTTTAGTATTTCTCTTGAAATGATAAGTCGCTGGATCTCGCTGGTCCCCTCACCAATCTCTAGTATCTTAGCATCCCTGAAAAAGCGTTCTACATCATACTCCTTTACATAACCGTATCCTCCATGAATTTGGATTGCTTCGGTGGTCACTTCCATTGCTGTTTCACTGGCAAAAAGTTTTGCCATGGCTGCTTCTTTAGTAATGTCCAATCCTTGATCTTTCATCCACGCCGCATGGAAAACCAGCAATTTTGATGCTTCTATCTTGGTTGCCATATCTGCCAATTTGAATCCAACAGATTGAAAATTATTGATTGGTTTTCCAAATGCAATTCGTTCAGTGGAATAGGCTAATGCACGCTCATACGCACCTAAAGCCGTCCCTATAGATAATGCACCGATGGAGACTCGACCAGATGTCAATGTTTTCAAAAAAGTTTTAAAACCATTTGTGGGGGTTCCTAGCATGGATGACGTTTTAATCCGCATATCCTTGAAAAATAGTTGCCGTGTGTCACTGGCATGCCATCCCATTTTTTTTTCTTTAGGACCAATTTCCAAACCAGGTGTATTTGTGGAAATTGAAAATGCAGCAATACCCAGATTTTTTCCATTCTCAATCACTTGAGATGTGAAAGATAACACACCTGCTTTTCCAGCATTTGTAATAAAAATCTTTCCGCCATTTACCACATATTCATCACCATCCCGAACTGCTTTTGTTTTTGTGGCACCTGCATCACTACCGGCATCCGGCTCTGTGAGGCCAAATGCACCCAACATTTCGCCAGTTGCCAGTTTGGGAAGATAGGTATTTTTCTGCTCATCCGATCCAAACATCAGGATGGGGAGTGAACCCAATGATGTATGTGCTGCCATAGTGATAGCCACTGATGCATCGGCTCGTGCCAACTCAATAATAGCTGTGGCAAAGGCAACCATATCCAACCCTGAGCCACCATATTCTTCCGGAATCAAGATGCCCATGAGACCCAATTCCCCCATTTTATTAACGAGAGCAATGGGAAATTCCCCTTGCTCATCCAACTCTCGGGCAACCGGCGTGATTTCGGTATCAGCGAATTCACGAACCATATCACGAATCATGATATGTTCGTCAGTAAAAAATAAATTATCCATTGAAAAGGTGTTCTATTTTAAAGGGGTTAAGTTTGAATTTACAACAAGAGTTATTCAGTCGAAGACAATCGAATATCTCTAGCATTTAGTTGAATTGATTCTTTCCCTCTCCATACATTTGTCTCTACGATACATGCGATATCTATAGGCACTCCCAAAATGAGATCCTGATAATGATGAGCTAGTCCGAATCCCACCACATCAATGACGGATTGTTTCTGTTTCACTTGGAATCTAATATGATCCCCATTTCCGATCACCTTTGGGTTTCCAATTACATTTGCGTTTGTAACAAAAAATTTTGGACGCATGTTTCCTGGTCCATAGGGACCCAGTTTTTTTATGAATTCCATAAACCGACGATTCAAATCAAATAATCTAATTTCCGCATCCAAATATAATTGAGGCTCAAGGTCATTAACATTTAATACTGAATCAGCATAAGATAAAAAAGCATTCCGAAAATCATTTAGTTTTGATTCATGAATTGCCAACCCTGCCGCCATGGCATGGCCGCCGTAATTCTCTAAATGCTCACTAGCTGCTGTTAAAGCATTGTAAAGATCCAACCCTTTTATACTTCGAGCAGAGCCTTTTCCATTTCCTTCTTCATCAAAAGAAATGATAATGGATGGTCGATTGAATTCTTCTTTTATCTTGGATGCAGCAATACCAACCACCCCTTGATGCCACCCTCTAGATCCTAGCACAATGGCTTTATCTTTTTCCAAATCCACTTCTGAATTCACTAAAAATAACGCATCGTCCACAACACCTTGCTGGATTACTCTTCTTGATAAATTCTCCTGATCTAATTCTTGAGCCAGTTGATTAGCTATGCCAGTATCCGTTGTGGTTAATAATTCTACAGATCTATTTGCATCTCCCAATCGACCTGCTGCATTTATTCTTGGTGCTACATGAAACACAATTTGTGTAACAGATAAATCCCTATCTAAATCCACTTTTGCTACTTTCAATAATGAGCGAAGTCCGGGTCGCCTCGTTGTTCTCAAGGTTTTTAGTCCAATATGAACAAACACCCTATTTTCGTCTCTCATGGGAACAAGATCAGCTGATGTTCCTAATGCTGCCAAATCCATGAGATCGGTTATTAAATCAAATGAATACCCCATCTTTTTCACTAGTCCTGATAAAAGTTTTAATGCAACGCCGCCGCCACATAATCCCTTAAATGGATAATCGCAATCCACTTGTTTTGGATTTAAAATGGAATATGCATTTGGCAATATTTCTCCAGGAATATGATGATCAGTGATAATCACATCAATACCTTTCTCATTAGCATAATTAACACGGTTGATGGCATTAATACCACAATCGCAGGTGATAAACAGGTCAGCACTAAATTTCCCAGCTTTATCAATACCCATTTCTGAAACACCATAGCCTTCCTTTTCACGATTCGGAATATAGGTTTTCACCTTTGCACCCAAATTGGAGAGCCCTGTATAAAGAATTGATGCACCTGTGGTTCCATCCACATCATAATCTCCAAAAATAAAAATGGGTGTTTCAGATTCTATATTTCTGATGATCCGGTTCACTGCTTTTTCCATCCCCTTCATTAAAAAGGGATTATGAAGTTGAGAAATATTTGGTGAGAAAAATTCTTTATTTTGATCGAAATCAGTCAATTTTCGAGAGACCATCACTTTCGCAATTGATTCTGGAACTTTGTAATGTTCCATGGTTGTTCTGATTTGATCAGATTGAAGATTTGGGAATATCCAACGCATAATATATAGAAAAATTGAGTCGGTCTATAAGCCGAGTTCTGTCCTTTAGCCTGAAGATTCAAAACCAAAGGGATGGTCATTCATCTAGCCATAATGTTACCATCATGGTCGAGCAACCTACCCGCTTCTTCTACGATGCGAACAACATCTTGAAGCCTATTCGATCTTGCACCGGATGGGGTTTACAAGCATCCTGAATTTATTCACGACCTGGTGGTCTCTTACACCACCCTTTCACCCTTACCCCGCAAATAACGGGGCGGTTTACTTTCTGCTGCACTTTCCATAATTCGCAAATGCGAACCTCCCCCCATTAGGGGGCATCCTGTTCTGCGGTGCCCGGACTTTCCTCCCTTAGACCGCTCACGCGGGCCAAGAGTAACCATCCGACCGACTCAATTTTTAAATAACGATCTAATTTACAGAATTATTTTCACTATAAAGGAATCTTCCACAAACATCACATCGATGAATAGCAGAATTAGCACGAACTTCTGTCACTTTTTGCATAGGCACATGTGCGCCACACCCTCCACAACCGTTCCCGGAGAGATTCACAACGGCCAATCCATCTCGCGCTTGAAATACACGATTGTAAATTGACACAGTATTAAGATCAAGACTTTCCACTTTATTTGAGCGCTTTTGTTCTAAAGATGATTTTTCTTCAGCAGAATCTGAAATAACTGATTCTAGTTTTTCACGACGAACAGTTATTTCATTCGATAAAGATCCTAGATCTGATTCCATAGTTTCAACAGATTCCTTTAAGGTTTCTATCTCTTCTAAAAAAGATAACGTTTCTGTTTCAATAGTGGACCGTTCTTCTTTCATATGATCCATTTCATGCATCAATGCATCATATTGTTTATTATTTGTCACTAGAAAGAGTTGGTCTTTTAATTTACTAACCTTGTCATTGATTTCAGCAATACGAACCTCCCCTTTATGAGATTCAACAGCAAGTTCTTTCAATCTTTCTTTCTTTTCTATAAGTGAATTTTTAATAAATGCTTCCTGCTGATTTAATTCGTTAACCTTAAATGGTAAATCACCTAGAAGATCATTCAGATCTCTTAATTTTGTATCAATTCCTTGTAATTCGATTAGTTTTTCCATAGACATAATTACCTCAATGTAAAAAAAATGCACCGTACGGTGCATTGTAAAAATTGTTTTTAGGTCCCAGTTTCCTGCGTCAACCTTGATTTCACCCCCACAAGAATAATCATTGTGGTTCTTGTTTGAATTATTTTATTCATATTTAGCCTGAAAATTTACCCATTTAATCTATCAATATGAATGGTTTAATGATGGATTCGTTTTCTATCTCAAGGCTTTTCAGAAACAAGAGTTTTAACTTCCTTGACTGTCTTTTGAATGGTGTGACTTTCACCCCCAATACCCTCTCGGTAAAGAGTGACTATATCATCAATTACTTCAGCCGCTTTCCATTCAACGTCATCAATAAAAACCCGTTCTCCTATCTTAATCAAAACTTCTTTTTTAACTTGGAACTCTCTGGTTTTTCTCATAATCGTAGATTACCTAATAATAACCCATAAAAACAAGGGACACTGATGAAAATCTAAATAGGCTAAAAGATGGAATTTCTTTAATCTTACTCCATTATTTTAACCATATTTTTCCCATTTGATTTATGTTCAATTCTTTTGTTAAACGACACATTGGCTCCAATGATGCCCATATCCAGGCAATGCTTTCTGAACTGGGGCTCATATCTTTAGACGAGCTTTCTACAACTGTGGTTCCTGAAAATATTCTTACCAAAACATCCTCGAATTTTCTACCTAAAAAATCCGAACCAAAAACCATTAATCAACTACAAGAATTTGCTAGAATGAATTCTGTATTTCGGTCTTACATAGGGATGGGATATTATGGGACAATCGTTCCTGCCGTTATTAAACGAAATATATTAGAGAACCCCGGCTGGTACACTTCATATACGCCTTATCAAGCGGAGATTAGTCAAGGACGCTTGGAAGCATTGTTAAATTTCCAAACTATGGTTTCTGATCTCACCGGGCTTCCGTTAGCAAATTCATCCTTGCTTGATGAAGGTACCGCAGCAGCAGAAGCTATGCTCATGTTTTTTAACGCTACCCGAGATCCAAATAAGAAGACTTTTTTGGTGTCATCTAAATCCCATCCACAAACTATTGATATTTTAAAAACTCGATCTGAACCATTAGGTATTGAATTAAAAATATCAGATCACAATCGGTTCGAATTTAATGAGTCTGTCTTTGGTGTCCTGATTCAATATCCAGATACGGAAGGCTATATTCAAGACCATTCTGATCTGTGTGATTCCGCTCATGAAAATAAATCTTACGTATGCGTGGCTACGGATCTTTTGGCGCTGACGCTTCTCAAATCACCAGGAGAAATGGGTGCCGATGTAGCAGTAGGAAATGCACAACGGTTTGGCGTACCCATGGGCTACGGTGGGCCTCATGCGGCATTTTTTTCCACAACAGAAGAATTCAAACGAAAAATCCCTGGACGTATTATTGGTGTTTCACAAGATGCTCAAGGAAACCCAGCATTTCGAATGGCACTTCAAACCAGGGAACAACATATACGCCGGGAGAAAGCAACTTCTAACATCTGTACCGCACAGGTTTTGTTGGCAATCATGTCTGGGATGTATGCGGTTTATCATGGACCCGAAGGATTAAAAAAGATTGCAGAACGAGTAAACTATTTATCAGCAAAATTAGCGAAATCACTAGAAAAAGCAGGATATGAAGTTGTCCACGAATATTTCTTTGATACAATTCGATTCAAGGCAGATGGTTGGAATGATAAAGCTAAAAACCTTGAACTAAATCTTCGAGATCATGGAGATGGAACCGTTGGGATTTCTTTAGATGAAACAACCACAGAAGACCATCTTGATGAATTGCTTTCTGTTTTTAAAGCACAAAAAATTGATGAAACAGGAAATACCATTCCATCTGATTTAGACAGAAAATCTTCATATTTAGATCATCTTGTGTTTCATTCATACCATTCGGAGACAGAAATGCTCCGGTATCTCCATCGATTAGAGACAAAAGATTTATCTCTGAATACGAGCATGATTCCTTTAGGGTCCTGCACCATGAAACTCAATGCAACTACGGAAATGGAAGCAATCACCTGGAACGAATTCAGCAATATTCATCCATTTGCTCCAAATAATCAGACGGATGGCTACCATAAATTAATTGGTGAATTAGGCAATTGGCTTACTGAAACAACTGGTTTCGATGAAATTTCCATGCAACCCAATTCTGGTGCTCAAGGTGAATATACCGGGCTTATGGTCATACGTGCATTCCATAAAGAGAATGGCAATGATCATCGGAATATATGTTTAATTCCAGCATCTGCACATGGAACCAACCCGGCATCGGCTGTCATTGCAGGATTGAAAGTTGTAATTGTTGAATGTGATAAACATGGAAATATCTCTAAAGATGATTTAGCAGAAAAAGCCAAAATCCATTCTGAAAATCTGGCAGCAATCATGGTCACTTATCCTTCGACTCATGGTGTTTTTGAGCACTCTATCAAAGAGATTTGCCAGATCGTTCATGACTATGGTGGTCAAGTCTATTTAGATGGCGCCAATCTCAATGCCATGCTGGGATTATGTAAACCGGGAGTATTTGGAGGGGATGTAATGCATATCAATCTCCATAAAACTTTTTGCATTCCCCATGGTGGCGGTGGTCCCGGAATGGGCCCCATCGTTTGTAAAGATCATTTGGCGGCCTTTCTACCCGGACATTCACAAATTAAAACAGGTGGAGAAAAGGCTATTCATGCTGTGTCTTCTGCCCCTTTTGGAAGTAGCAGCATATTGCCCATTTCCTGGTCTTATATAGCGATGATGGGAGGCGATGGCCTTAGAAAAGCAACTCAAGTTGCTATACTGAATGCCAATTACATGGCGAAAAAATTAGAGAATTATTTCTTAATTCTTTATAGGGGAATTGGTGGGTATAATGCCCACGAATTCATTATTGATTTAAGGAAGTTGAAAAACCAATCTGGAATATCTGATGAGGATGTTGCCAAACGACTCATGGACTATGGCTTCCATGCGCCAACTATGTCATTTCCGGTTCCTGGAACCCTCATGGTTGAACCTACAGAAAGTGAGTCAAAAAGAGAAATGGATCGCTTCTGTAATGCCATGATTTCTATTCGACAAGAAATCCAAGACGTCATTGATGGTACGATGGATGCTAATGATAATCCGTTAAAAAATGCGCCGCACACTGCTTCTGTCGTTACTGTTGATGAATGGAAGCATTCCTATTCTCGGCAAATAGCAGCTTACCCGGCACCGTGGCTTAAAGAACATAAATATTGGCCAACAGTTGGCAGAATTGATAATGCATTTGGGGATAGAAACTTAGTGTGTACATGCCCGCCGATTGATAGTTATGAAAACTGAAATATTATTGCTATGTTTTGATAGATACTCTGGCAACCCCGTATATTAGATTATAAATAAAATTATAATAACGCTATGCTAAAGGGGATTTAACTTTCTTGAATAATATGAAAACATCATTTTTAATACTATCAATTGTGTTATTGATCTTTTGGTCCTGTGAAGAGAAAAAAGATGATGAAAGTGTGGATACAAATCCTCCTAGCGTCTTAATTACATCTCCAAATAATAATTCAATAGTGAATGACACAGTCGTTGTTGCCTGTGAATCAATTGATAATGATGAAGTAGTAAAAGTTGAACTCTGGATCAATAGTGATTCAACTGGGATTGCCGACAGCACTGCTCCCTACACTCTTACATGGATAACAAATAATTATGAGAATGGCGAGCACACATTATTTGTCCGTTCTTATGATAAATCTGGCAATACCGCAGATAGTGAAACAATAATTTTATCAGTATATAACTTTTTAGTTTTTAATGCTACTTTTGGATTGGATTATGTAGATGACGCAGGATATTCTATTTTACAGACAGCAGACAGTAGCTATGTCATCTTAGGCAGTACTGGAGATGATATCTCGCTGATCAAGACAGATTATAAAGGCACTGAACAATGGAATCATAATTATGGTGGCAGCGAAATTGATGATGCTCGGCATATCTTACAAACATCCGATGGGGGATATATTATTTCCGGTACAACAGAATCCTACGGTTTTGGTGGCAGTGATATTTGGCTAATTAAGACAGATCCTACAGGTTTAATGGAGTGGGATACCTATTTTGGTGGTTCTAATACAGATCAAGGCGGGGCGATACAACAAATGACAGATGGCGGTTATATTATTATAGGGAATAGTGACTTTTCAGGTGATGGAGATCAGGATATATGGTTAATTAGAACAAATTCTCAGGGAGATTCACTTTGGACAAAAACATTTGGTGGGGCAGGTTTGGATCTTGGGGCTGATGTTCAGATACTTGAAGATGGTGGATTCATTCTTCTAGGAAGTACAGAATCTTTTGGAAATGGTAGTTCTGATATCTGGTTAATCAAGACAGATTCACAAGGAGAAACAACGTGGGCCAAGACTTTTGGTGATAATAGTAGTGACTATGGAAAATCCATACTTAAAACACCTGATGACGGTTACATTATAAGGGGTGTTACGGAATCGTTTGGATATGGGAATACAGCTCTGGTCTTGATTAAAATAGATTCAACTGGTGACAAAATATGGGATAATGCATTTGGAGGCAGTAATGGTGAAGGTGGCAACGCTCTGGGGGAAACTAATGATGGTGGACATATTTTGATTTGCCATTCATATGTTCATGAGAATAGTGCTTATGATATCCGGTTAATTAAAATTGATGGCAATGGCAGTGTCGACTGGGATAAAACCTATGGAGGCATAACCCACAATTATGGATTTTCAGTTTTGCAGACATTTGATGGAGGATACGCCCTAACCGGTAGCATTGGTATCATAGGGGACGGAGATGAAAATCATAGTGACATCTGGCTCATCAAAACTGACCCAGAAGGGAATACCGTATCCTTATCAGAATAAATCAACTGGCCATTTATATTAGAGTCTTATAGTATTTAATCGGGGAAATGTTATTTCAACATTAACATTTTTTTGGTCTGGCTAAAATTCTTAGTTGTCAATCTTGCAAAATAAACCCCTGAAGCCACCTGTTTACCAATTCTATCAGTTCCGTTCCAAGTAACTGTGTGGTATCCATAATCTTGTTCTTTGTTTAAAAGAGTTGTTACTTCCTGACCCAACACATTATAGACAGAAATAATTACTCTTGATCTTTTAGGAAGTGCATAATTCATCTTAGTGATCGGATTAAATGGATTGGGATAGTTCTGACTTAAAGAATATACTGAAGGAATATTATTTAATATTTCTTCAGTCATTGTAGCCACGTATTCTATATCACCAGCCACAAGCTTTAGATCATAGTCAAGATTTGGATCCTTTTTAATTGCTAACCCCTGGTTTAAAATCTCATGCGATACTTTACGTTCCTGAATATCAACAATAGCTATACGAAGACCTTCTGGGATAGAACCCTTTAATACGCCTGAAAGTACCATTGATCTTTCGTCACTATTCCCATCTAAGCGCAGATTCCAAACACCATTAAACTCGTCTAAATCACGAATATCTTTTGTATAGCGAAACGATGAATTCCCGTTAAGATCCATGAGCAAGGAGATAGTTTCATTAATGTCCGGTAACTGAGGAGTATCATAGAGACCTTGTCCATTAGAAGCATTCTCGTGGCGACCGATTTGTGCAGCATGATGAAAAAAGTTTGGACTCTCTGCTTTTAAATTCAGATACCAACCATCAATATTGGCAACCCTTTGCGCAGAAGAGTCTTGTTCCTGAAACGGAATTAGAACCAAGTCCGATTCTGCTGAAGCATAGACCGCATAACCATTCCAAGGTTGTAATTCAGTTTGTGGGCCACTCCAACCATCTTTATCAGAATTCCCATATGTGATTGGATCATCTATATTACTATCTTTTACATATTGAACTGGGAATGAGAATGGGTTACCCACCATATTCCAGCCTTGTTCAAGTTTGATGGTATAATTCTCCAAAGGCATTGCTGTACTAGAATCCTCCGAAAAGACTACAGGATTTTCATATTTATGCCTAAACCAATATGAACGACCAACCTCAATTAAATCGGGAATGAAATATTTATTTTTCTCAATATCCCAAGAATAAAAAACATGGCCATCTTTTAGCTTAGAATGCGCCAGATTGGTGTTAACCGGTTGTCCGGGCCATGATATTAATCTCCATTGTCCAGGTGGGATACCATCAGGATACTGGCTGTTATCATTATCCATGGATAATTCACCATTGCTGAATTGGATCTCCGACGTTTTATATTCTGATGAGGCAACATAACCCATATTATCTGTCCCAACTATCCGTGCACGAAAATTCTGCACTCCAATTAAAGAATCATGGATCAGTACCTCATAATCTCTATCTTCACTATTAGACATGGGTAATATTATTTCAACTGTACTTCCACCTATTTGTAGATTTAAATCTACATGGTTGATACCATTCAAATCGTACAGAGTAGCCAAAATAGTAGTTGAAGAAGCAGACTTCACTATAATATCAGGAAAAGTAAAATTGGAAATAACCGGAGGTTCTGAAAAAATGCTCTGGGTGGTATTTAAGAAGCCAGTCCCAACCACAAAAGAATCTGAACTAACATCTCGTAAAAGAATACCGCCAATACTATTCATCACACCTATTGAATCATTCTGCCCCATCCCTTGCCCTGTTGGAATATGAGCAAATTGGATCTTGTACTCCTGGCTAAACAGAAGGCTAAATATAAATAGCATAAAAAATGTATGACCCATTTTTTTTATTATTATCGACATATTTATTTAATTCTCAGCTTTAGACTATCAAGAAGTAGCTGTTGTGATCGCTTCAGCTACTTTACACGCACCTGAAAAATACCAGCTTGTACCATCGCTCACCACTCGAACCCAATCACCTACTACTGCTGAACCACCGACAAAACGAATAACATCTGCATTATCATCGGTTGCACCTAAATCATCTGCTGTCGCACAGGTTACAAGACCAATCAAAATATCTGCGTCACCGTTAGTTTTTATTTCATAACTGGCGCCTGAAGGTGCTGCTTTAACTATAAAAGTGTATTCCAAGCCCGCTGCAGGAGCAGGAAGAGTGGATTCAAATTCAGTTCCTGAATTAAGAAAAAAAGTTTTTCCTGTTTCAGCAGCAGTTATTGAATTAGTAGAAGTAACATTCTCTACTCGGGTATCAATA
>UINC01000107.1_pt1 | contig 16504 bp, 11 predicted proteins | sample 5385821 | NCBI WGS metagenome assembly UINC01 (sample SAMEA4666929, study PRJEB26691) | marine metagenome | isolation source: Pacific Ocean | place: Pacific Ocean | collected 2011-10-13 | reverse complement strand
GACCCCCCCCAAGTGATTGGCAGGTACTTTGAGGCGTTGCTCGCAATGAGGGCATGACACTTCCCTCTTCGCTTGTTCTCCTCGGCTGGCCCTCGGCTCTCTGGGGGCCCTCAGGCCCCCTTGCTCGGTAGAAGGAGTCCTTGATGAGACTGCACGCCAAGTCACTCTTGCTGCTAGGATGGATGCTATGCCAGCAAGGGCACCGTAGATTGCAGGGGCAGCGTCGAATGGCAACTCGAAGCCGCCGTCCTCAACCTTTGACTCGATAGAGACGAAACTAGTGGTAGACTCTTCACCCATCATCCAGACGAGATCGAACTCGACGACAGTTGCATCGGGCCATGAGGGGATTTCCATGACACTGGAGAAACTACCTTTGGGAGGAACCGAAGGGATTGAGGTCTCAGACAGAATGGTATAATCGGGAAAGAGCACCAGCCTTGCCTTTCCGGCAGGGGTCGCGGAATTGCCGTCATTGGACAGGGAGAATTCAACGAGTACCGACTCTCCCTCCTTCGGAAATTCAGGTAAGGCGACTACGAATGATGCAGAGGGGGCGGGATTGGGTACAACGAGGGATATGGCAGTGTAATTGATGGATGCCGCAGATGTTGCCCACGAAATCGGAATCAACTCGATTGTAAGCGAGTCGGCCTCAGGATGGCCGAGTTCGATGGTCACGCTTCTTCTCCCCGGGTCCAACTCAACCGTGAAGCTCTGCATCAGTGAGCTATCACCCTGGTGCTCCTTAGAGATCTCGAGCAGCAGGGCACGAGAACGGCCGGGTGAGAGAGCCATGGAGACATCCACTGAGAGGCCACCGTCCAACGACCAATCGTATGACTCCACAGATGCTTCGATTGATTGGGACTGGTAAACCTCCACGACAAAATCCCCAGTTAACGAAGTGTCGACTTGGGCACCTAAACTAGTGAGCCACCAGCGATACGCCAATGACCCATTGTATTCTGGAGTGAAGGCAACGCTGACCTCCCTACTGGAGCCAGAAGTTATCTCCATCTCGCTACCTGAGACAGTAACTCCATTGATTGTGTCTTCTAGGTTGAGGACGACAGAACCAGTCTCCGAACCATGATTACTCACGAGGATGGATGCTAGCAGATTGTCGCCCACGTGTGCAGGCTCGCCAACTATGGCCACTCCATAACCACCTGCTGAGGTGAAGTTCGCGGAAGTTGAGCCCGATGTCAATGACGGGTTGAAAGATTCTGCAGAAAGCCCTTCGGTGCCCTGGCTGGATGCGAGAAAGACGGGGACCAGCATCAAGAGCGCAGTTATGCACAATGCTCTAACAACTGTTCTTGACATTGCTACATCCCCCATATGTCATCGTATCAATCAAACCCAAAAAGTTCGGCCACAGAGGTCTTTAATGCATGGATTGCTCCGCGCCAGATGGCCATGGACAACGATGCACTGCTCAAGGTCGAGCCCGATGAACTCGCCCAATCTCTACTAAATCGGAGGAGGATGCTGAAAGAAAGCCTGCCAGGTGTAATCAGAAACCTAGAAGCTGAGGAGGAGTCGCTCACGCCCAAGCTAGAGAGGCAGACTAAGGCTCACCGGCAAGCTAACGAACGAGTCGCAGAATTGAAGCGAATCAGGGATGAGAGCCAACGAGATGCGGGGCTGGTATTAGTCGATGTGAAATCTGCCAGAGAGAACCTGATGCAAAGCGGTGGCATGGTCAACCTAGACCCGAAGTGGAAGAAGGAGAGACTCTTTGAGAAACTAGAGGCATTAGAGCATGAGATACAGACCTCGGCCCTTGACCACAAATCAGAGGGGAAAATGTTGGATCGGAGAAGGAAGCTGCTCCAAGAGAACGAACGCTGGATCGAAGACAGGAAAGAGTCCAATGAGGAGATGGTGGATTTCATCGAAAAGAGAAGGGAGATGTCCAAGTTCTACAAGGCCGCTGACAAAGCGCATATGGGGATGCTTGCAGCAGTGGAAAAGGCACAGCCGCTTTATGAGAAAAAGGCAGTACTCTCGGCAGAACTGAGAGACGTAAAGAGCCAACTCGATAGGGCCAAGGAGTTGCTCTCCCAGTCAGACAAGGCAATCAAGCATTGGGAGAGGAGGCTATTGGAAGGCTACGGCGACCTCGGGCCGGGATTCCCTGACTTGCTCAAGGACATGAGGGAGGTCACAGACGGGGGGGCCTCGTCATTTGCGAGGAAATCCAGTTCTATCAATACACACAATGCAACTAAGCGCTCCGGGGGTAAAGAAAAATGAGCGATTCGGTGCAAATCAGTTTATGGGACGACCTAGAGGAAATTGACCAATCTGATATCGAGGATTTGAGGGGGGATCAGAAACGTTTGCTGGCTACGTTTGAGAACGAACTTAAGGAACTCAGAGCAGAGAGGAAGGAACAAGTCGAGATTGTGAAATCCCTCAGGTCGGCGATTGGCAAGGTGGAAGTCGCGGATTCTGGCCGAAAGTCACTACTGAGAGAGTTTCATCGCTCTAGGAAATCCGCTCAGCAGGAGAAGGAAAAGAGGGATTCAATCAACAAGTGCATCCCACCCCCAACGAATATCCTGTTCGAATGGCTATCCGTTACCCACACGAGGCTCACCACCATCGACAATGACCTGACTGCGGTTCCAATGCTCAATAGGGAGCTCGGTTCGTTCAGCAGGTTCTTCGAGTTGCAATCCTCGATAGAAAGGAAAAAAGTGGCGGAATCCGCCCACACTAGATATGCAGAGCGCATCAGCGAAATGAGAAGGATAACGACGAAGCTCGATAAAAACAAGGCTGACAAGGGGAGAAGCGTGTCTGAAATCACTGGAGACCTTGGAATAGAAGACGGGAGAATCTCCAGGAAGGAAATTAGGGGCGTTAGCAATCGAATCTCTGCCATCGACAAGAGGCTGGACGTACTTGGAGGAGAGCGTAAGGCCGCCCGCAAGGAACTGAGCCGTATCGAAGCATACTCTAGGATCACCCAAGGTAGGCTAGGACGGGTCAAGATCTCCGACATCAAGGATATCGCACGCAGTGGGGGCAGCTTAAGCACGGCCGAGATGGGTGCCTTGCTCGACATAGGTGGTCTCTCTTCTTTAGGAGAAGAGCCCGATGCGGAACCGGAGCCTGCTGTAGAGAGGAGGCAGAAGAAGAAAGGTAGGAAACTAGGTGTGGCCAGAAGTGGCAGCAGGAAAGGAAACCTAGCTACTCGTAAGGAGGAGTAAATGGCATAGACTGCACGTTGGTATGGCTTAAATGGAAAGTCAAATTCGAACGTAACGGGCCTAGCATTGGTACTCAATCACACGAAACTAAGTGAGATCTTCGAACCCCTGTCCGTCAAGGTCAGCGTGAAGCTCTCCGATAGCAAGGTCAAACGCGATGATTTGAACGGGACAGGAAGGGTTCATCGCGACAAGAGAAACGAGATTAACAGGCAAGTGAAAGAGCTGATTTATGAGGTTCAGAGTCAGAAGTCAATACGAAACATAGAGAATGCGAAAGTCAAGGAGCTGAAGAAGATCAGACTGGATAGGTCTAATGAACTTAAGGAACTGCGTGAAATACTTAGGAACGGCAACAATCGACGAACGGTCGAAGAAGGTGAGAAGACGAAGACGAAAGTACGCTCCGCTCGCATACTCAGGACTACTAGAGAAAGTCTCGAGAAGAAGTACGAAAAAGGCGGGTTTCCAGGAAACAAAGAGAAGGATTATCACAAGAAGATGAAGAGTTTGCAGAAGGAGCTCAAGGAGGCCACAGATAGGGAGTCAGCGAGCAATTCCAATGCCTTGAAGAAAGTGCGGTCAGCAGAACTCCTTCAGACAGAAGCCCACAAATCTGTAGAGAAGGCGGTCATTCATGCTCAAGATGCACATGATTTGATGATAGAGCTCTCAGAAGAGGTAGACAGGTTAAGAGAGCTTGCTAACAGTGAGCATGGTAGCCTCACTTCCGCTAAGCGTGAGGCTGATCATCTCCATAACCAATACATAGTCTCACTTCGTTGCATTCACTCAATGCAGGACATTATGAAATTATCAGAATCCAGACAGAAGCTGCACGATGAAGACGGCAGGGTCGAGATATCCGACTTGATGACCCGCCTGATGTCTGGTGCCACCCTGTCTACCGAAGAGCTCATGTTGTTGCAGAGGAACTAGCCGCCAAATCATAGGTTCGACCGTTCCTGCCATGCAATATCTTCTCCTCGGTAGCATGAATAATCCAGCCTGGGATCAGTAGTGCGGACTCCTGGTAATTAGCCGACTCGTGGCTGAACGACCAAGTCTCCAGAAGCATGCTTCTGACAGGTCCGGATAAATTGGTGTTCTCCACACTGCCCTTTTTCCTCACTTCGAGCAAATTTTGAATCTCCGTGGAGAGCCCAGTCTCACTCAGCCAAGACCCCTCAATGGGAAAGATGACTCTGAGGTTGGGGGTGTGGTCGATCCTGTCGAGGGGGTCTAGAAGATTCAGGCTAGCCGACCATGGATCCTCGATGACGAACCAACGGCCCCGTTCTAACTCCATGGAGGGTCCCACTAGCTCGCCGCTCACGGTCCACATCCTCGCCTTGAGGAGGACTGGGGTGGCAACGGCCCCCTCCATACCCCTCCGTGCAAGCCAGCTGGCAAGATCGACCAACGGCCTCAAAGAAGTGGCATCGTCCTTACTCAATTCCTCCAGCTCAGTACCGAGAAAATCCATTCTTGGCACAACATCGGGAGTTCGAGCGACAAGATCGCCGGAAAGCACCGCCCCACCGATCCATGTTGAAATGGTATCTGGGCCCCACAATACGACATCGGGCATGTCGATTAGGTTTGCATCCGATGGTAACGATCTCTCGCTTAATATCCAATGCCTCCCCACAGGAGCATCCACCCCCCAACGCTCCAAGTCCTGTTCCGTGAGCGGAAGCAAGCCCGAAGGAACATGCCAGACGAAGACCTCACGGTCGTCTGAGGAGTCCAAGTCCGGTATTCTCTCCGCAATGCCGATGCACACGAAACCATGTGAGGAATAGACCTCCAGGGAGGGTCGAAGCCTGACGGCTCGGTTCTCAAGCAAATCTCTCACCGCAGCCTCCATGTTGCCACGGAGGAAGAGGTGATTTTGAAACGAACCCTAGATGGAGGTGGCTCGATACCGATTTCAAGCATCAGATATTGGGGGCGAAGTGAAGGAGTTCGCTCTGGCCTGCATCCAATATGCAAAGAGCGCTGACAGGGAAGGGCTTTCCGCAAGCAGCGCCTAGTTGACGATTGACCAGCATAACCTGATGAATCGGAACGTCGGGATGAGAAATCCGTAATTCGTCGATGAAAGACTCGGGGCAGTTTGCCGCTACGAATACGAGTTGGGCTTCACCATTGGCGCAAGCAGAGGATGTCTGACGTTGTCCGAATACGAGGCTCCCTGTGTTGATGCCTTGCTTCAACTGCCTTGCCATATCCATTCGCTCACCTCAGGGGTGTTCCTCTGGGATGTAGAACAGCTCAACGCTGCCCGTTCCTAGTGCCACTGGCTGGCCGACGATGATGTTCTCCGTAACCCCGGACAGGCCGTCCCTCTCCCCGATGATGCCCGCCCTTAGGAGATGAGTCACGGTGACCTCGAAAGCCGAACGGGCAAGGATAGAGTGCTTGGTACCGCTGACACCGTGCCTTCCTATGGCCCTCACCTCGCCCCCCGCGGTCATGACATCAGACACCATAAGCAAGTGTCGGACATCAACATCGAGGCCTGCTCCCTCCAACGTATCCCACATCTCGTTGATAATGGCTTGACGGGCGGCTTCGATGCCTAGGAAGGCGTTGATCTCGGTGATGTTGTTGGTGTAGGTACGAGACGTGTCTATTCCCGCGAACTCGCTCACTTTTGCCAGGTTGGAGCCGATGGTGGAGATGTAATACTCCCCGGTTTCTGCGACGGGTCCCTGAACGTTCGCCCTCGAAATTCCAGGAAGTCCTTTCAGTCTCAGCTTCTTGATCTTGTCCTCGAGCTGTAGTAAAGCGGTGTAGGTAGGTGGGTCGGTGGAAATATTTGCAAGATCCTGCTCCTTTACGATTCCAGGTATGATCCGCAGGGATTTGGGCCTGTCTTCGTTGTCGGCTTGGACATAGAGTCGGAGGGCCCTCGATAGCTTGTCCCTAATCTCTGCACCGGTCATCTTCTTTAGCCTCATGTTGCCAACATGCAACTGGAGGCTAATGTTCCTCTGTGCCACGTCCACATCGATGGCTGCGATGTCTGTGGCGGTGGTCGTCTCGATTCCGGCAGCGATGTCTCGAACTAACTTCTCGTTGGTTCTCAGGGGCTTGCCCTTGGCATTGAGCTCATCCAGATAGATGATCATAGTGGGGGTCTTGGGAACCTTGCGAGCATCGACAATCTCTATGATTCGAGGCAGTCCCTGGGTGACGTTTACGGTAGCGACTCCAGCATAGTGGAAGGTCCGCATAGTCATCTGGGTGCCCGGTTCTCCAATCGACTGGGCTGTGGTAATCCCGACGGCTTCGTATGGAATCGCCTTGGCCTCACTGGCGAAGCTCTTCGCTGATTTGACTACCTTCTTGGCTTTGGCGGCAGTCAACTTCTTCTCGCCTCGCTTCTGTAGCCCCTTGACTAGGTCATCTATCATCCTCGGTGTCAGTATGGTGCCACTGCCTTGTGAGGCCTCGAAAAGTTGGATGTACATCTCGTCGTCCGAATCGACGTCACGGATGAGTTGCTTCTTCTTGGCATCTTCATCGTAGAGATCGAGGGGAAGGGAACGCTTCATTCGCCTGGTTCTCGACGCAGTTCTCCTGCGAACTATGGTCTTCTGCGAGGAAACGGAAGCCGCCCTAGTGGACTTCGTGGAACTGGACATGATTTCGTGAATCCTCTGGGAGGTGCCAGAGTCAATGCCGCAGATCTGAGCTATCTGGCCCGGAGAGAGGTCCTTGACATCGTCCCACTTTCGGTCGTCTGCTAGCTTGTGAGCATACTCTTCCTCGATTCCGAGGTCCATCAGCTTCTTCTTTGTCGCGCTCTTGACGACCATCAGTTAGCACCCCCCAATGCGTCATCTAGTACTTGATCGACGTCGAACGGGTTTCCTTTGCGACTACGAGCGGGGTCTACACCATCCTCTCCGTACTCAAACTGGACGATTCGATTGGCGGTGTTCCTCACAGATGCCCTGTCGTCGTTTGAGACCTTGAGGTCGTCCATCGCATTGATCAGCCTGCGTTGCATGTAGCCAGACTTGCTCGTTCTGACCGCGGTGTCTACGAGGGACTCCCTACCTGAGACTGACAACATGAAGAACTCCGTGGGCTCGAGGCCGCTCTTGAACGATGAAGAGACGAAGCCCTTTTCCTTGGCCCCCTTGACCTTACGGGGGAAGTGCGAAAGCACGCGGTCCTGATAACCACGCTCTAGCCTCTTGCCTCGGACCTTGGGCTGTCCGATGGACCCAGCCATCATCGCTAGGTTGTCCATGGAGCCTCGGGCTCCCGAGGTAGCCATCAACACGGCTGAGTTGTCCTCACCCAACAATGACTTGGCAACGTTGCCCGTCTCGGACTTGCCTTCGTCGAGAATGGTCAGGATGTTCTCCTCTAGCGTCTCTAGGGGAGTCCTTCCAGGCCTCGATTCGTACTTCTTCCCGTCCTTGCCAAACTTCTGCAACTCGGAATCGACCTTGGCGCTGGCAGCACGGTTGATTTCTGCAATTTCCTTCATCGCCTCGGGTGGAAGGTCCTCGTCGTCTATGCCCGTAGTGAAACCCATGGCCGTGCACATAGCGATGGTCATCTTGGTCATCTTATTGATGAAGTCGGCTCCTATGTCGGTGCCGTGAGTCTGAACTACGGCATCGAGGAGCCTACCGTCCTCAGCACCTATTCCGCGCTTGTCTATCGCGCCGAGCACATCGCCCTTTGAGACATTCACAACCTCGCCAGCACGGTTTTTGAAATTGAGGTTGAACCCTTCACTCACGAGGAGGCTGAAGATTTCGTTCCCCCTGTAGCCGATCTGGCCATTCTCCTCGACTTCCTCGGGAAGGATGCCGTCCCAGCCCACTGCACCTAAGACGTCCATCACCACGTGCTTTGGTAGGAAGGCATCACCGTGAGTCATTAGGTATGCACCGGAGATATGGTCATGTATCCCTCCGATGACGCTGCCCCCGTAACGAGGAGAGATAATGTGCTCCTGCACGCGCATCAGGATTCTGGCCTCGGCCCGCGCCTCCTCGCTCTGAATTACGTGGAGGTTCATCTCGTCGCCATCGAAATCTGCGTTGTAGGGGGTGCAATCAGCGAGGTTGAATCTGAACGTCTTTCCCTGCATCACACGTATCTCGTGGACCAGCATGGACATCCTGTGCAGTGATGGCTGGCGGTTGAATATCGCAACGTCACCATCGATGAGGTGGCGTTCGACGACTACCCCCGGGCGCGGATTGCCGTCCCTGTCGTAGGTACTGAGACGATCCTCCACCTCAGTGGGATATACGTGTCCGTGCTCGTCCTCTATCTCTGGGCTTCCACAGTGGGGGCACTTTACCTCTAGGTGCTCAGGCAAGTACTCCGAGGGATGTTCGACCTCCCACCTCCATCGGTAGTGAATGACTGCATTGTGGTCAGACTCGGGCAAGGATTTGCCGAGTTTGTCCTCTCCCCTGAGGTTCGAAAGTGTGCCCTCGAGATCGACGGTCCACTCCTCATTCAGATCGTCGGTGATGTGGTCCCTGCGCATCTGTCGCATCAGGGCCAATCCAGGCAGGAAGTTTGGAGCGGGTAGAACCTCGTTCAACTCGGGCTTGTAACCGGTGTAGGGCTCGTCGTCGTTGCCAGCATTGCACTCTGGGTTCAGGCACCTGAAACCAGACCAGATGAACTTCGTACGATCGGTGATTCTGACACGGAATCGATCACCCCTGATGATGTAGTTCACTCCCGGGTGCACATCTGGGCCACGCATAATCATCTGTCGGAGCTGCTCCCTGTTCCTTCTGGTGACGCGGATGGGCACGGTGAGTTCCTTGGCTGACGAAACGGGAACCCCTACTTCGTTGATGCCGAGGTTGGGGTCCGGGCTGATCACCGTCCTAGCGCAGAAGTTGACTCGCTTGCCCGAGAGGTTGCTGCGGAACCTGCCCTCTTTGCCCTTGAGGCGCTGGGAGAGCGTCTTCAGGGGCCGGCCTGATCTGTGCCTCGCTGGGGGGATGCCACTGGTCTGATTGTCGAAATACGTCGTGCAGTGGTACTGCAGTAGCTCCCACAAATCCTCGACGATGAGTTGGGGGGCACCCGAGTCTCGGTTCTCCCTGAGCCTCTGGTTAATCCGCAGCACATCAACTAGCTTGTGAGTCAGGTCATCCTCTGACCTGTCGCCGCTCTCGAGGGTTATGGAAGGACGGACGGTGATGGGGGGTACGGGAAGTACCTTCATGATGGTCCACTCCGGCCTGCTGACATCCTTCTCCATTCCGACGAAAATCAAGTGCTCGTCGGGAATCTTCTCTAACCATTCCCTGATGTCCCTGGCATTCAGCTTGTGCTCTCCCTTGTCGGCCTTCTTCTCCTTGAAGGTAGTGGGCTTGTCGAGGATGATCTTTCCCTGCTCCGACCCACAGTGCATGCAAATGGCCCTCTTCGGACCCGCGCAGATATTCTCTATGTCCTTGGTGACCTTCTTGAACTCCCTGCCACCGACGCCGTGCTTCAGTATGACGTCGTTCACCTTGTCGCGGTAGTAATCCTGTTCGGACTTCTCAGGGTCGAGAGGGTGCGTCTCGGGAGCGTCGAGGAGAAGGACCTTGCTGCACTTGTTGCACGTTGCCTTTAGGCACGTCTTGATTAGCATGGAGAAGCCGATGTGCATCACGGGCAGCTCCAGTGCGATGTGACCGAAGTGACTGGGGCACTCCTCATGCTTGTTGCCACAGGTCTCGCACCTGATGCCTGGGTCAATGACGCCCATCTTGGGATCCATTAAGCCCTGCTTGAAGGCATGCCCGTCGTCCTTGTAGGTATCAGCGGTCTTGACCTCTACCGAGGACATCTTTCTAATTTCGTTGGGATCCATCAAGGTGAACCTGATTGAATCAATTCGCTTCGGAATTTTTGCTGCGTCACGGGCGCTCATCTTCGGTCCTCCAATTCCAGTCTCATGGCCACACCAAGGCTCTTCATCTCATCCAAAAGGAGCTTGAACGCGTACGAAGTCTGCACAGAATGAACATCTGCCCGGTCACCGCAGACTGGACAGACGCTGGTTCTCCTCTTCCAGTCGTAATAGGCTATGTGCCCGCACCTGGGGGTGTTGCATACCATGAGGTTCCACCCATCGGACTCGTCGAGGAGCCGATCCTTGATTACCATGGAGGCCCCATGGGAAATCAGGCAATCCCTCTCCATCTCACCGAACCTCAGACCACCTTGGCGGGCCCTTCCTTCAGTCGGCTGCCTAGTAAGAATCTGGACTCGTCCGCGACTTCTGGCGTGAAGCTTGCTGCTAACCAAGTGATGCAGTCTCTGGTAGTAGATGACGCCAACGAAGGTGTCCACAGGGAATGACTCCCCGGTCTCACCGTTGACCATGGTCTGACGCCCGGTGTGATTGAGGCCGTTCCTGAGGAGGCCTGCGCGTAGAGACTCCTCCTTCTCCCCGGTGAAGGCGGTCCCATCAATTCGGTGGCCCTCCATCGAGCCGACCTTTCCTCCAATCATCTCGAGGACGTGGGCAACGGTCATCCTAGAGGGGATAGCGTGGGGGTTGATCAGGAGGTCGGGGATGACGCCGTCCTCAGTGAACGGCATGTCCTCCTGGTCCACCAGTCTGCCGATGATGCCCTTCTGGCCGTGCCTGCTAGCAAACTTGTCCCCCAACTCCGGAATCTTATTTGTTCGCAGTGTGATTCTGACTAGCCTACCTGAGTCTAGGGACTCAGTGACGTACACGTTGTCGACCCATCCCTTCTCACCATGGCGGACAAGCATCGATGACTCTCGGCGCTCTTGCGCCTGAAGGAAGGCTCCATGGGCCTCTTCGAGGAAACGAGGTGGGCTTGTCTTTCCTACTAAGATCGACCTGTCGCCCTCGGCACTTGTGAGTTCTTGCTCTGGGACAGGTAGTCCATCGCGTTCTAGGTGAGAATAGGCGCTCCAAGACTTCAGTCCTTTGATCTCGTCGAGTCCGGTGCCGGGAATCTCGATCTTCTCTTCCTGGCCTCCTGGGAATCTCTTGTTCTCAGCGTTGTAGGTACGAATGAAGGCTGAGCGACCGAGCGCACGCTCTACGGATGCCCTGTTCATGACTACTGCGTCTTGCATGTTGTAGCCGTGGTGACTAATGATAGCGACAACGAGATTCTGACCACCGGGCCTCTGGTCGAAGTGTGTTGACTTCATCGCCCTAGTGCCCACAATGGACCTCTGGGGGTAATGCATGACGTGAGCACGGGTGTCCGGGCGAAGCCGGAAGTTGGCACTGGCAACGCCAAGGCTCTGCTTGACCATCGCAGTGCCCCCGGTGACCCTAGGGGTGGAGTTGTGCTCAGGGTATGGGACAAGCGAGGCGCAGACGCCGAGGATGAGTTGGGGGTCAATCTCGACATGGGTAAAAACTAGAACGGTGTTGTCCTTCTTTTCCTTCCTCTTGAGTGAGTCGATGTTGTCCTGGTAGTAGTTTAGGGGGACATTAAACTCCTCGACAATGGCGTCCCCGTTAGGCAAACGCACTTCCACCGAAAGCTCTGCATGGGAGATTCCATGCTCCCCCATGTTCAACCACTCCACCTTCGATGGATTCATCGGTCTCTTGTTCTTGGGCGAGAGGGGGGGCAAATCGAAAGGCCGCGGAGCGATGAGTAGGTCCTCTTCTTCCTCTGCGTCGACCCACTCGACCACGCCTCCGGAGACGAGGTCGGCGAAGGTAATCTCTCCTGAATCGAGGCCATCGAGGTGCATCTTGGTAACCTGCAGACTGCCATGATCGAGGATAAGCAATGGTCGAAGCATCCGGCCCCTGTCTGTGTTGATGTAAACATCACGATTCTCGAGATCGTGACGAATGCTGACCTCTGGCCTGATTCGGCCAGAGCGGCGACGTCTCTTGAACTGGCTAACCAACTTGTGTGGCCTCTTATGCAAGCCGAAGATGTCGCCGTTGACATGGATTCTCGAGCCGGATGCCCAGCCATCGGGGTTGTCGTCGACGCCCGCTTCCTTGAGAAGGGCCTTGACATCGTCCTCCGGGACCTCTTCCGAGACATCGATCATCTGTGCGGCGTTCTTGACTAGGCCGCAATTCTGACCCTCGGGCGTCTCGTTGGGACATAAGCGACCCCATTGAGTCGGGTGCAAGTCCCTAGCCTCGAAGTGAGGTTGGCTCCTGACAAGAGGGCTTGTCACCCTCCTGAGATGAGACAGGGCAGATAGGTAGGTGGTACGGTCGAGAAGCTGGCTGACTCCGGAGCGACCGCCTACCCAGTTCCCAGTGGCGAGGGCATGCATAATCTTGGTCGTGAGTACATCGGGTCGCAGGCAAGAGGAAATCCTCAATTCTCTCTTGCGGTTGTGGTGCCTCTCGAGTTGATACTTGAGGTCCCTAGCCAATTGCTGGAGGCTGACGCGGAACAAGTCCTCCACTAGATCTCCTGCAAGCCGAACACGTTTGTTCGCATAGTGATCCTTGTCATTGGGATCCCTGTTCATAATCGCCATTTCGAGGACTTGCCTGGCTATCCTTCCGAGGAAGATGGCTTTCTTCTCCCTGTTATCGGGGCTCGACCCCAAGTGAGGAAGTAGCTCATTGTCCAGCAAGTTCTGAATGCGTGACTCTCTGTACTCCTTTTGCTGCCCGGCAGCGAACTTCTTCTCAAGCCACGAAAGTGCCTCTTCGCAGGTGTCGACGCCGTACTCCTCATTGTCTCTGACATCATTCAAGTTGGCGACGGTGTATTTCATGGCTTCAGGGGGTCCGGCTATGGAGGCAAATATCTCCCTGTCATTCTCAACCCCTAGAGCCCTCATCAAGAGAACGAGAGGGACAGGGGTGGTGCCGGCACTGGGAATCTTGACCATCAGCATGCCGTCTCTGCGCTTCTCGACGTTGAGGGGTTTCCTGACGCCGTCCTTCTGTGAGAATATCTTCGCGACCTGTGTCTCGTGCGCGTACTTCTTGTTCTTCTCTACGGTTACCCTGTTGGGAGCAAGGTCTTCCATCGAAATGAGTACGCGTTCCGTCCCGTTGATTATGAAGTAGCCGCCCGTGTCGAGGGGATCTTCACCCTCCTTTCTCAAGAGCTGGGTATATCTCTCGGAGTCCTCAGTAGATGTTCCAGGGGAGAGTCGCCTGTTCTCATCTAGGTGATTTGGATGCAGGTTGCATCGGGCTGATCGGACCATTATCGGGAGATTACCGATGTGGACACTCGTCTCTTCGATTGACCCGAGGTCGGATCCGGGTGATGGGGGGAGGTCATCACGGAAGATCTTGAAGTCAAGGTATACTGGGGAGAAATAAGTCAACTTCCTGAGGCGGCACTCTAGTGGGGTCGCGGGGTGCTCGGCACCGTTGGCCTCCTTGATTGTGGGCCGCCCTAGTCTGAGGTTCTTCAGCCTCACGATAATCTCCTTGTCTAGCAAGTCGAGCTTGACCATCCCGCCTTCGTCGTCATCGATCTTCTCGTCGCTGCCAATCTTGATGTTCCTGACGATGCGCTCCATCCTGCTCTCCTTGCCATCGCCTATGGGAATGCAATCGTTATAGGAAGCAAGCTGGTGATTGACTAGGCTTCTATGCTTGAAGTAACTATCAACTATCTCTTTCATTTTCCCAACTCCGAATCTACGTCCTTTCCACTATGAGTCGATAAGCGACAGAGCTACCGGCGGACCTACTGTACCTAATGACCTTAACAACACGATTTGCTAGCCAACCAGCAGGGAGTTCATCGTTCTCAGACTCCTCCACCTCCTTGATGACCTGGATGGCCGGGTCGGTAATCAAGATCTTGGGGAGCAGCTCCTTGGCTAGGCGATCGTTACCATGAATATCGTTTTCAAGCAAGTCCCAAGGCTTGAGCTCGTCGGCCTCGTGGTCAATGGGGACCAGTTCGTGATGAGGCACGAGGAGGTGATTCAAGACGTTGAATCTGTACTCGCCCCTGGGTATGTCCTCGTCCAGTAGCGCCTTCCTCGAAATGGTAATGCGATTGCTCTTGCTGCGCTTACGGGAGCCGACATGCTCGCTAATCACGTTCATGATGTTCTCCAAGGCAGAATCGCCAGTCTCAAGACTGACTTTCTTAGCAACCTGATCGACGGTCATCCTCTTGATAGCGTCCAGGTTCGCATCGTCTGCCAAGCTGTGCGCGTGCCCTTCGGATATGCCGAGTTCGATAAGCCTCTTTTTCGTTGAACTCTTAACCGCCAAACGCTTCCCCCCTATCCAGAAAAGCGAGGACCTGAGGCGCTATTCAGGCGGGCCTGAGGGGATTCGAACCCCCGGCCACCGGGTTAAAAGCCCGGCGCTCTACCTGACTAAGCTACAGGCCCAAGGCTAATGCTGGGCCATCCTGCGAACTGGGGGGGGTTGAAGAACCCTCCGGGACAGTGACCACTACACGTGGGGGCCCCGCTCCCGGGGGGTGCGCGGAGCGTATGCATCTTCCGGGCATTTCCGCATAAATGTTTTCAGCGTCCCCGGGTTGCAAGCACAGGAACAGGATATCTTGTCTCAATGCGATAACATAGCGAATCAAGGGGTTCGGGGCCATTTCCATGACTTTGCCCTAGACGGGATTGGATCGTGGAAGATACTGGTTCCGCACACAGTCTACCCCCCTAGAGAGGATACTGAATTGATGTGCAAAGCTGTTGCGGATCTCAGGCGTTCAGATGGGTTGGCGCTTGAGATTGGTTGTGGCTCGGGCGCCGTCACCCTAGTCCTAGCCAGCTTAGGTTGGGACGTCCTAGCCTGCGATGTCAACCCCTTCGCCGTAGCTGCTACAAGAGGCAATTTGGAGGAACACGGACTGCAGGAAAATGTGGAGGTCGTGGAGACGGGAATCAATGATGGGTTGGAAATTCCAGATAACACCACGCTGATAGTCTGGAATCTACCGTATTTGGAGCCAGAGGTGACAAAAGGCAGATTGGATTCGATCGAGGAAGCTTCCTTCACTGACATAGAAGGAGGTGGTTGGAGTGAGCTCCTGATGGAGTTATTGACCAGGGATAACGATGCGATGAACGACGACTGCCTAGTCCTGCTGCTGTTTCGAACCGATCCCAAGAGCCCTAGCTCTCCCTTCAGTTGGAAAAGGAGTGGGTGGTCTGCGCGCTCGGTAGCTTCGCTGAGATTGGGAGGGGAACGATTGCAGGTCTTCGCATTGTGGAAGCCAGGTCAAGGCATAGGGCCTAGGGAACTCGAACGATGCGATTCGACCATGGATGAAGCGGTCTCGATTGGTGGCGATGGATGGCAAAGGGTCTTCGCACACGAACAGGCTAGAGGGAGGGGCAGAAGGGGCTCGGAATGGAAGTCTAGGAGAGGTGATGTCTCCGCGACGTGGTCGCTGTCTCCTGAAGTCGCTGGGAAACTCTCACCCGGGCTCCTACAAACCAGCATCGGGGCCATCGTATCCAATGCTCTCGGTGCTGAAGTCAAGTGGCCCAACGACATCATGTCGGACGATATCAGGAAAATGGGCGGGATTCTCGTTGAATCAAGCGGTTCAGAGAATATCCGAGTTGGTGTGGGGGTGAATGGGCGCGACTTCGAAGAAGAAGGGATCAATGCGAGTGGGTGGTCGAATACCCTAGGGGAAATGAGTGGGGTCGAGGTGTTCCGAACGATCGATGCATCAATTTCAACCCACTTTGAGGATACAGGATGGTTGCCGATGCCGACAGTCGATGAATTGCTGGACATCTCCTGGAGGGGCATTTCACGCCAACTATCCAGGGGGGTCTCTATCAAACTGGGTGGCACCAACCTGAGGCCTGTTGGAATCTCAACGAGTGGTGGGCTTGAGGCTCTGGGCCGCGAGTCATCTAGGATTGTTGACGATCTCGATGGGTTGGAGTGGTTATTCTGAGATTTCGGAGGACGACAACCTGGACCGGACCAAGCGAATCTTGCCTGAGCTCGTAATTGTCGCAATCGAGGCAACGGCATTCAGATTTGATAATGCAGAGAGGTGGTCTTCTAGGCTGACCTTAAGGATTGCATGAGTGGGGCCCCCTGATTGCTTGACGTCGTAAAGCCTCCAACTCAGTTCACCAAGAGCGCCCCTTATAGCGCTCTCAACTTCCCCTCTAGAGGATGGCTGATCTATGCAAATTCCTATCCACCTGTGTTTCCCGCGAGCAGTCTTGTTCAGCTTCGCCACGGCACCGGGTAGGGGTTTACCTTAACCAATGGTGGGTTTCCCCGATACTATGGAGGAAGCGTCTCAGTTCGACGAAAACGATTCTCAGGGTATCCTCCAGTCCTT
>UINC01000105.1_pt1 | contig 16522 bp, 13 predicted proteins | sample 5385821 | NCBI WGS metagenome assembly UINC01 (sample SAMEA4666929, study PRJEB26691) | marine metagenome | isolation source: Pacific Ocean | place: Pacific Ocean | collected 2011-10-13 | reverse complement strand
CGACCGACAGGCAGGACCCGGTGACCCCCGAACGTAGGCTCCGGCGATGGCCGACCGACACCCCTCCCCTCCCGGTCCGGCCGTCGACCCGGCCCTGGTCGAGTTCGCCGTGGACATCGCCCGGGAAGCCGGAGCCCTGACCCTGCGGTACTTCCGCCGCTCCGACCTGGCCGTTGAGGGCAAGGACGACGGCACGCCGGTCACGGTGGCCGACCGGGGCGCCGAACGGCTGCTGCGCGATCGCATCGGCGAGGCGTTCGGTGACGACGCCATCGTGGGCGAGGAGGAAGCCGACGTCTCGGGCTCGTCGGGTCGGACCTGGATCCTGGATCCGATCGACGGCACCCAGTCCTTCGTCCACGGCGTACCCCTCTTCTCCAACCTGGTGGCCCTGGAGGACGAGCACGGCCCCGCCGTCGGGGTCATCAACGTACCGGCCCTGGACGAGTGCGTCTGGGCCGGGCGTGGCCTCGGCTGCTTCGTCGACGGCGAACCGGCACGGGTATCGGACCGCGCCGACCTGCGGGGGGCGTGCATAGTCACCAGCGGCGTCGACTACTGGCCCTCGGCGACGGCCCTGGACGAGTTCGTCGGACAGGGAGCGGTCATCCGGACCTGGGGCGACGCCTACGGATACGTCCTGGTGGCCACCGGCCGGGCCGATGCCATGGTCGATCCGGTGGTGTTCCGCTGGGACGTCGCCCCGATGCTGACGATCCTCCCCGAGGCCGGAGGCGTGTTCACCGACCTGTCCGGCTCGGTGACCGCCGAGGGTGGAGATGCCCTTGCCACCAATCCGGCCCTCCTGGAACAGATCCTGGACCTCGTCGGACGGCGCTGACCCTGTAACCGTCGCCTCAGACGAGCGCCCGGTCTCCCTCGAACACCTGGGCCTCCAGGCCCGTCGCGGCGAGGTCGTCCAGGAAGGCCAACGGCTCGACCATCTCGGCCAGGCCGACCATTCCACGGACGCGGTTCCGACCGGCCAGCAGCCACTCCACAGCGGTGGCCACCACGGCTGCTGCTGCGATGGCCGGCCGCCCGCTAGCACCCAGCACCACCACGTCCTCGACACCGTCCCGACGTCCCCGAATCTCCACCCGGACCGCCCCGGCTCCACCCTCCAGGTGTGACGGAGAGAGCATCGGCATGGGGGCCGTGAGCCTGTCGCGACGGGTGGCCGCCATCCGGGCCGTGATCCGGTCCACGTCGGGAAAGGCGTGGTGGAGCAGGACCGGGTCGGGCAGGGCGGCCCGGTAGCAGTCGCGGGGACCCACCGGATCCGGGAACCAGGCCAACTCCCGACCCGAGCCGCCGGGTCGCCGGACCCAGTCCCCTTCACGCCAGTCGTAGGAACGACGGCTCAACGCCCGATGGTGGACCAACGCACATGCCGGCCCGCCGGTACCGGCCTTGGCCACGTGGATCTCCTCCACCCGTTCGAACCAGGAACCACCGTGGGCGGCAAGCAGACAACTCAGGCCCGGAGCGAAGCCACACCCAACGGCCACCGGCACCCCCGCCCGGCCGGCCACTCCAGCCAGGGCCAGTACGGCGATCGTCTCGGCCAGCCCGTCACCGACCAGCACGGCCGGCCGTCGGGCCTCGATCGCGGCCTCCACGGCCTCCAACTGGGTGCCCCGGGGAGACGCGATGACCATGACATCGGCCTCCAGGTCGGCCGGGAAGGGATGGTGCTCCAGGACCACCCGCTCCCCCAGGGAACGGGAGACCCGTGCCAGGCGGTCGGCCGAGGTGTCCCGGAGGACCACCCGGTCCACCGTGTCGGTGGTGAGCAACTGCCGGGCCACCCGGGCGCCGACCGCCCCGGCACCGAGCACGGCGACCCTCATCAGCGCCTCTCCGGGCCCGAGAGCACACGCCACCCGCCCGATCGGCGGGCAGTGCCCGCGCCGCCGCGGAGGCGAAGTGCGCCGGCGACGGCCGCGGCCACCGAGACCGCTGCGAGGGCACGTCTAATCACCTGCATGGACGTGGGGCTAGCTGGATTCGAACCAGCGACCTCACCCTTATCAGGGGTGCGCTCTAACCGACTGAGCTATAGCCCCGCAGAACCCGGAACGGTATCCCGGGCCCCAGACCGCTGGCTACCCGTCGGTCGGCGGTGCACGCCCCTTGTCGCCAGTGCCTGCCTTCGGGTCCAGGAGGACGTCGCCCCGACGCAGTCGGCGCTGCCTGACGGCCGTCTCCTCCTCGATCATCGTGAACCGGATACCTCCAGTCAGGTCGCTGATCAGGTTGAACAGCACGACCAGGACGACGGTGATCCCGATCCAGCCGACGACCAGGACCAGGCCACCCAGGACGAAGATCCGAAAGATCTGGGCGGTGTCGAACTCGAAGGACTCGAGGGCGAAGAGTTCCTCCACGAAGGACTCGATCTTGGAGATGGTCCCGGCCTCGTCGGCGGCGCTCCACAGCATCCGCGTGGCTATGACCAGCAGGCCCCAGACACACAGGTAGAAGACCAGGCTGACCTTCAGCACCGACCACGGTTCGATGTGGCGTACCAGACGCCGCACCCGCCGCACCCGATAGCTCTCACGGGGTCCCCGGGGCTCCTTCGGGGCTGGAACGGCCGCCCTGGTACCACCGCCACGTCGCAGAGCCCGCGGAACACGGGACCGGTCCTCCCGGAACACCGGCTCGACGGCTATATGCCCATCGTCGTCGGGTTCGTTGAATTCATCGGCGAATTGGCGTGCCAGCAGGTCTGCCGAGGACTCCACAGCCGGCGCTGCCTCGGTGGTATCGCTGGCCTCGGACACGGAGGGGTCTGGTGCGACTCCAGGCTCGGTCGTAGGGGAGTCGGGCGCGTCACCCGGGCCGTGCTCCGGTTCCTCGGCGGCCTCTTCGAGCCGACGCGAACCCTCGATCTCGTCGTCGGCCACGGGCCCGGAGTCTAGGGGTAGGCGTGGGGACGGCAGCGGTCGCCCCGACACGGAACGGCGACCGCACGGGCCGAGGCGAGTGCACGCCCGACCCGGACCGTGACCTCCACGGAGGTTCCGACCCGCCGGAAGGCCTCGAGTACGGCCCCGTTGGCCACGGCCAGCTCATGGGCCCTGCTCCGCCCGTCGTCCGGGTCGACGGCCGAGGCGAGTGCGACAACGTCGGCTGCCGCCTAGGCCACTGCCCGCTCGCCCACCAGTCGGGCCGTCTCGACGGTCAGGACGGCCAGCCCGAGTGCCATGGCCACCAGCAGTGCCACGAGGGGCAGGATCTGGCCCAGGTCGTGGCCACCATGTTCCACGTCTCCCTCCCCGCATGCACCGGCGGACAGTCCTGTCGCGGGGAAGCGTTCGCTCCCGGGGAACCAATCAGTCGATCTGTGCGCCTTCCAGGGGCCCGTCGTCGAGGTCCTCGGCGGGTGCCGGCGACACGGCGGCGACCTGCTGGCCATCGCCGGGCGACATCACCCGTACGCCGGTCGCATCCCGGCCCTGGACCGAGATGTCCGATGCCGGCATGCGGATGATCATCCCCGATGTGGTGACGGCGAACAGTTCGTCCGTAGAGCCGACAACCAGGGCCCCGGCGACCCGGCCCCTGTCGCTCGTGGTCCGGATGCCCCGGACCCCCATGCCGGCCCGCCCTTTCCTAGTGAACTCGTCCAGTTCCGTACGTTTGCCGTAGCCCTCTGTGGTGAGGTGCAGGATCATGGCGTCCGGCCGGGCCACACAGCACGACACCAGCTCGTCGTCTCCCCGGAACTTCATGCCCCGGACTCCGGCGGCGTCACGACCCATGGCCCGTACGTCGGCCTCGGAGATGCGCAGGGTCTGGCCCGAGCGGGACACCAGGAAGATGTCGTCCCGACCGCTCGTCGGCACCACGGCCACCAACTCGTCACCGTCGTTCAGGCGCACCGCGATCAAGCCGGCCTTCAGAGAGGAGTCGTAGGCGGTGAAACGGGTCTTCTTGACGCGGCCGGTCCGGGTAGCGAAGAACAGGAAGCGGTTCGACTCGTAGTCCCTGGTGTCGATGATCGCCTGGATCCGCTCGTCCGGCTGGAGCGGCAGGAGGTTCACGAGCGAGGTCCCACGGGCCGTCCGGCCCGCCATCGGAACCTCGTGGGCCTTCAGCCGGTACACCTTCCCCCGCGTGGAGAAGAACAGCAGGAAGGCGTGCGCCGTGGTGTGGATCAGGTGGGCGATCGCATCCTCGTCCTTCAGCCTCGCTCCGGTGACGCCCTTGCCACCCCGGCTCTGGGTCCGGAATTCCGAGGTGGACATGGTCTTCACATAGCCCGCCGCGCTCATGGCGAAGACGAGTTCCTCGTCGTCGATCAGGTCCTCGATGTCCAGGTCGCCCGGGTCGTGGACCATCTGGCTGCGACGCGGCGTGGCGTGTTCGTCCCGGACGGCAGCCAGCTCGTCCTTGATGACCGCCCGGAGCCGGTCCTCGTCTCCGAGGATGACCTCCAGCTCGGCGATGGTGGTCAGGAGCTCTGCCATGCGATCCTCGAGGTTGCTGCGACCCAGCCGGGTGAGTCGGACCAACTGCATGTCCAGGATGTGGTTGGCCTGGACCTCGCTGAACTCGAACCCGTCGGCCATCAGGCCGTCACGTGCCGTGGCCCGGTCCGCTGAACCGCGGATCAACGAGATGATGTCGTCGATGCTCTCCAGCGCCTTCAGCAGGCCGAGGGTGATGTGCGCCTCGTCGCGGGCCCTGCCCAGCCGGAACTCGCTCCGCCTCCGGACCACCTCCATCTGGTGGTCGACGTAGGCCGCCAGGAGGTCCCTCAGGTTCAGCGTGCGGGGCACACCGTCCACGAGGGCGACGGTGTTGACCGAGAACGTGGTCTGCAGTGGCGTGCGCTTGAACAGGTTGTTCAGGACCACCAGCGCCGGGGCGTCCCGCTTCAGCGAGATGACGATCCGGGTCTTGCCCTGGGCCGACTCGTCGTTCACGTCGGCTATGCCGTCGATCTCCCGGGCGTCCACCAGGTCGCGGATCTTGGACATGATCAGGTTCGGGCTGGCCTGGTAGGGCAGTTCGGTGACGACGATCCGGCTGGACCGCGGCCCCTCTTCGATATCGGTGAGGGCCCTCATCCGGACCTGCCCCCGGCCGGTCCGATAGGCCTCCCGGATACCGGACCGGCCCAGAATCTGTGCTCCGGTGGGAAAGTCTGGGCCCGGAACGTGCTCCATCAGATCGTCGGGCGTGGCGTCCGGATGGTCAATGAAATGGATCGTGGCGTCGATGACCTCACCGAGGTTGTGGGTCGGGATGTTGGTGGCCATGCCCACGGCGATGCCCTGGCTGCCGTTGACCAGCAGGTTCGGAAACCGGGCCGGCAGCACCTCCGGTTCGGTGAACTCGCCTGAATAGTTGTCGGTGAAGTCGACAGTGTCCTCGTCGATCCCGGCCAGGAGCTGTAGGGCGATCGGGTCCAGGCGACACTCCGTGTAGCGGGCGGCGGCGGCGGCATCGTCCGGTGAGTAGCCGAAGTTTCCCTTCGGATGGACCACCGGATGCCGGAGGCTGAAGGACTGTCCCATGCGGACCAGGGCGTCGTAGATGGCCTGGTCACCGTGCGGGTGGTACTTGCCCATGACCTCGCCGGTCACCCGGGCGCACTTCATGGTTGGCCGGTCGGGCCGGGCCCCCAGGTCGTACATCCCCCAGAGGATTCGACGGTGGACGGGCTTCAAGCCGTCACGGGCATCGGGCAGGGCCCGCGACACGATGACCGACATGGCGTAGTCGAGGAACGACTGCTCCATCGCCTCCTGGATCTCGATCGGCTGGATGGCTCCCAGGCTGACCACGTCGTCCTCCACGGGCGGTTCGATGACGTCATCCATCAGATGTCCAGGAATCGCACGTCGTGGGCGTTGTTCTGGATGAACCGCTTGCGGCTCTCGACGTCCTCCCCCATCAGGGTGGAGAACACCTCATCGGCGATGGCCAGCATCTCGACCGAGACCTGGAGCAGGCTCCGGCGGGCCGGATCCATCGTGGTCTCCTTGAGCTCGTCGAAGTCCATCTCGCCGAGGCCCTTCAGGCGCTGGAACTCCCGCTTGTGGGTCGGATGGTCGACCATGAAGGCGTCCTTGGCGTGGTCGTCCTTCAGGTAGACCTTCTCGCGTCCGACGACCGTCGAGTACAGGGGCGGCTGGGCGATGAACACGTGTCCGTTCTCGACCAGTGCCCTCATCTGGCGGAAGAAGAACGTCAGCAGCAGCGTCCGGATGTGGCTGCCGTCGACGTCCGCGTCACAGAGCAGGATCACCTTGTGGTAGCGGATCCTCCCGACCTCGAAGTCCTCGCCGAAGCCGCCTCCGATGGCCTGGATCAACGTCTGGATCTCGGTGTTCTTGAGCATCCGGTCGGACCGGGCCCGTTCCACGTTGAGGATCTTTCCCCTGATGGGAAGGATGGCCATGGTCCGTGGGTCCCTGGCCTGGACGGCCGAGCCACCGGCCGAGTCACCCTCCACGATGAAGAGCTCCGACTCCCGCGGGTCGCTTGAGGCACAGTCCTTGAGCTTGTCCGGCATGCCCGCGCCGTCCAGCGCCGACTTGCGCCGGGCCGACTTGCGGGCATCCTGGGCAGCCACCCGGGCCCGCTGCGCGTTGAGCGCCTTCTGGACGATCCGCCTGCCCTCCGACGGATGTTCCTCCAGCCACTCGGCGAGCTTCTCGTTGGTCGTCCGCTGCACCAGCGAACGGGTCTCCACGTTGCCCAGCTTGGACTTGGTCTGGCCCTCGAACTGCGGGTCGGCCAGCCGCACGCTGATGATGGCGGTAAGGCCCTCCCGGATGTCCTCTCCCTGGAGGTTGGCGTCGCTCTCCCTGAGCAGGGAGCGCCGGCGCGCGTAGCGGTTCATCACCGAGGTGAGGGCGCTCCGGAAGCCCTCCTCGTGCATCCCCCCCTCCAGGGTGTTGATCCCGTTGGCGAAGGAGTGGAGGCCGTCGCTGTTGAAGCCCGTGTTCCACTGGAAGGCGACCTCGACCTCCTGGCCCCTCTCCTCACCCTGGATGTGGCCCACCTCTGAGAACAGCGACTCCTTGGAGGCGTTTACGTGGGCCACGAAGTCGCGGATTCCTCCCTCGTAGCAGTAGACGACCTCCTCGTGCCGGTCGCCCTCCCGTTCATCCGTGAGGCGGATCTGCAGCCCCCGGTTCAGGAAGGCCATCATCTGGAACCGCTCGGCCAGGGTCTGGAACCGGAACCGGGTCTCGTCGAAGATCGTGCTGTCGGGCCAGAAGCGGACCGTGGTTCCTGTGCGGCCGTCCGGCGAGGCTCCGATGTCGTCCAGGCGCGTCTCGAGGCGGCCGCCGTCCACGAAGTCCATGTAGTGGCGACGACCGTCCCGGTCGATCTCCACCTCCACGCGGGCGGACAGGGCGTTCACCACCGAGATGCCGACCCCGTGGAGGCCACCGGAAACCTTGTAGCCCTCTCCACCGAACTTGCCGCCGGCATGCAGGATGGTCATGACCACCTCGGCTGCGGTGAGGTCCGTGTACTGGTGGTGCCGGTCGACCGGGATGCCCCGGCCGTCGTCGGACACCCGGCAGCAGCCGTCCTCCATCAGGGTCACATCGATGGTGGTGCAGTGGCCGGCCATGGCCTCGTCCACCGAGTTGTCCACGACCTCCCATACGAGGTGGTGGAGGCCCGTCGGACCGGTCGAACCGATGTACATCCCGGGCCGCTTCCGGACCGCTTCCAGCCCCTCCAGGACCGTGATGTCGGCGGCGCTGTAGGAGGTCTCGGCACTCGTCATCGGGGCCCCTCCGGAGGCGTCGGGCTGCAGGGGCTCCGAGAAGCCGAAAAATCCGTCTGATAGGCACAAAACCGCAGGTCAGAGTGCCAGTTCACGACCACGCCAGCCTACCAGTTACAAGGCTTCCTCCCACGGATCCGGACCTTCCCCGCTGGGCGCTGTGGTCCTCGGCGCAGGGCCTGCATGCTGGTCGTTCAGGCCTCCCGTCGGGGCTCCACCCGGACCCGTACGGCGGTGATCCGACCGGGGCCCACGATCCCCGCGATCCGCTCCAGCAGCTGGGCTTCCAGCCAGGAGATCTGGCTGGCCCAGGCAGGGTCGTCGACGCTCACCAGGAGCTCCGATCCCCGTACCGCCACGGCCCTGATCCTCTCGGACAGGCGGTCCCCGACCACCTCCGGCCACCGGTCCATGAGGGTCGCCACGGAGTCGATCTGGGGCGACCCCATACCAGCCAGAAGGCGTTCCAGGCTCTTCCTGATGGGGGTCGGCCCCCTCTCCTCACCCATGGGGTCGAAGGTCGGGGACAGGCCCCGTGTCGCCAGTCATGAGATCCGACCGTCGACGATCCGCAGCAGCGTGCCGGGCTCGACGCCGGAAGGGACCGATCCCGCCGTGGTGATCACCGACTGGGTCGCCGGCAGGAGGCCGACCAGGGCCCGCACCCGGTCGTCGTCCAGTTCGGAGAAGACGTCGTCGAGCAGCACGACCGGATCGGTACCCGTCCGGTCGACGACCACCCGGTGGCCGGCGAGGCGTAGGGCGAGTGCCACCGACCGCTGTTCGCCCTGGGAGGCGTGCGTGCGGGACGGCAGCCCGTCCACCTCGATCGCCACATCGTCGCGATGGGGTCCGACGGTGCTCACGCCACGTCTGACGTCGTCTGCGCGGGCATTCCTCAACGCTTCCACCAGGCCAGCGGCGGACCACTCATCGCGATAGGCCATGGACATGGTCGACGCTCCCCCGCTGACCGCTTCGAGGAACTCGCCGGCGACCGGCCCGAGTGCCTCCAGGAGTTCCTGTCGGACGGTGGCCAGTTCCCCGCCGACCTGTCCCAGCTTGGCGTCCCATACGTCCAGGGTCACGGCCACGTCGGCGGTCAGCCGACCACGCGCCTGCTTCAGGAGCGCGTTTCGCTGCCGCAGGATCCGTTCCAGGTCGGAGCGCAGGGCGTGGTTCCGAGGGTGGACGTCCGTCAGGAGGTCGTCCAGCCACCTGCGCCTCCCGCCCGGACCTCCCTTGACCACGGCGAGGTCCTCCGGACCGAACACCGTCGTCCGGAAGTGGCCCAACAGGTCCCTCACCCGGGGCACCTGGTTCCTGTTCACGAGGATGCGGTTGCGTCCGGAGGCCAGCAGTTCGGCCTCCAACAGGATCGTCCTCTCACCCCCGCCCACCTCCGCCCGGATGACCGCCTGACCGGCGCCATGCCTTATCAGGGCCTCGGTCGGGGCCCCCCGAAACGACGAACCCCGGGCCAACCAGGCGATCGCCTCGACCAGGTTGGTCTTCCCCTGCCCGTTGCCTCCCACAACGAGGGTCACGCCGGGATCCAGGCTCACGTCGACCGACGCGTGGTTCCGGAAGTCGGTGAGCCAGAGCCGGTCGACGGTCATGGCCGGTTTCCAGATCGACGAACGACCGGATCCTCCGCGACCGTCAGGAGACCCGAACGGGCATCAGCAGGTAAAGGAACTGGTCGTCTCCGGTGCTACGCAGGATCGCCGGCTTCAGCGAGTCGACGGTGTCCAGCCGGACCTCGTCTCCCGGGCTGACCTCCAGTCCATCCAGCAGGTACTCGGGGTTGAAGGCCACCGTCAGGTCGGACCCGGTGTACTCCGCATCGAGAGTCTCACGGGCCTGTCCGACGTCCTGGGTGATGGCCATCAACTCCAGACCGTCCGAGGACATGGCCAGCCTGACAGGGGTCGAGTCCTTGGCCAGGATTCCCACCCGGCGGACCGCGTCCAGCAGCGCGAGGCGGTCCACGACCAGCGAGTTCGGGTGGTCCACCGGAATGAGGCCCCGGTAGTTCGGAAACTCGCCCTCGATGAGGCGGGTCACGATCTGCACGTCGTCGACCACGAAGCACGCATCGCGCTCACCGAGCCGGATCGTGAGGTCAGAGGCGTCGCCCAGAATGCGGGCCACGGCATCCAGCGCCCGGGACGGCACCAGCACGGTCTGGTCACGTCCCAGGATGGAGGTTCCCGGGAGGTCGCGTACGGCCAGCCGATAGGAATCGGTCGCCACGAAGCGGAGGCCGTCCTCCTCGGCTGCCATCAGGACACCGGTGAGAATCGGTCTAGCGTCGTCGATGCTCGCTGCCTTCACCACCTGGTCAAGGGCGGCCGACACCATCACTGCGTCGAGGGTCACCGATTCTCCACCGGGTTCCTCGAACCGGGGATACTCGTCGGCCGGCATCACCCGGAGGCTGAAGTCGGAACGCCCGGACACCAGGCTCGCACCATCGTCTCCTACCGAGAACTCGACCTGCCCGCTGTCCATGGCCCGCACGATGTCGGATCCCAACTGGGCCGAAAGGACGACGGATCCGTCCTGTTCGCCACCCACCTCCGCCTCGACACGGATGGTGAGGTCAAGGTCGCTGCCCATAACCGTCAACCGGTTACCGGTGAGTTGCAGGTGGAGTCCAGACAACACCGGTAGGGTGCCGCCGCGCCCGGACACAGCCCGACGCGCTACAGAGAACGCCCGGTCGAGTACATCTCGCTCGCATCGGAACTTCACAGGCTTATCACTTTCGATTGGTCAGGATTCAAATCTGGTAGTAGTGGCAATAGGTGCTGTGGATTGTGGAGTATCGCCCATCTCCGCAGGTCAGGAGGATGATGCTCGGAACTGCGTAGTCCACCGTCGTCCCCAGTGTCACCGCGGTGGTTGGCTTGTCCTGTGGATGGGCTGGAGGTAGTCCACCGGAGGTCCACACCGTCGTCCACAGGCGGGGGATCAGTTCCTGGCCCGTACAGATGAGATCAGGGTGGATACCTGGTCGTAGATTTCCCGTCGCTCGGGCATCAGCTTGCTGATCTTGTCGACGGCGTGGATGACCGTCGTGTGGTCCCTGCCGCCGAACGCCCTCCCGATCGCCGGGTAGCTCATATCGGTCAGCTCGCGAAATACGTACATCGAGACCTGACGTGCGGTGACCAGGGGGCGTCGCCGGCTTCCACCGATGAGGTCATCGCGTGGGAACCCGTAGAGCTCCGTCGTCTTGGACAGGATGAGGTCCGGGGTGATGATCAGCGGCGACGTGCTGGAGATCAGGTCGCTGAGGATGCTGATGGCCATCGCCCTGGTACAGGGCTCATGGTTCAGGCTGGAGTAGGCGGCGACGCGGGTGAGCGCTCCCTCGAGTTCCCGGATGTTGTCGGTGACGCTCTCGGCGATGAAGAGGAGGACGTCGTCGGGCACCTGGACGTCGCTGGGGGTCTGTTCCGCCTTCTTGCGGAGGATGGCGAGGCGTGTCTCGACGTCCGGAGGTTGGATGTGGGTGACAAGGCCCATCTTGAAGCGACTGCGGAGTCGGTCCTCGAGCGTCGAGATGGAGTCCGGCGAACGGTCGCTCGTCAGGACGATCTGTCCACCCTCCTGCTGGATGGAGTTGAAGGTGTGGAAGAATTCCTCCTGGAGGCCTTCCTTGCCCTCCATGAACTGGATGTCGTCGACCAGGAGCACGTCGTTCCTGCGGTAGCGATCCTTGAATTCTGGGAGCTGCTTGTTTCGGATGGCCTCGACGAACCGGTTCATGAACGTCTCACTGGATACGTACTGCACCCGGTAGGTCGGATAGTGGGCGGCGACGTAGTTGCCGACGGCCTGGAGGAGGTGGGTCTTGCCGAGGCCGGCGTCTCCGTAGATGAACAACGGGTTGTAGGACCGTCCGGGGGTCTCGGCCACCGCCTGGGCGGCTGCGTGGGCGAACCGGTTGGACGAGCCGATCACGAAGTCCTCGAAGGTGAGCCGACCTGCGAACGGCACGTCGCTGGTCACTACCGGAGTCGGATGGGTGAGTGGGTCGAGGGCCGGCTCGGGTGCTGCCACAGGTGCAGGAGCCGTCATGAGGTCCAGCGGTGAGGCGAGCAGGTTCATGGTGAGTGGGGGTTCCTCGTCGAGGTTCTCGCGGATCACGATGCGCAGGCTCAACTGGTCGTCACTGATCCCGGCCACGGCGTCGTTGACCAGGGCGTGGTACCGACCCTCGATCCGGTCCCGGATGATGCTGCTTGGGACCGACACGGTCAGCGTCTCGGCGTCGGCGGCCACCGGTTGTGCAGAGTTGAACGTCATCTGCCACACCACGTCGGACACCTGCGCCTGGATCGCTGCTGCGCAGGCTTCCCACAACACCGTCGCGTCCGTCATCGTCGTCTCCGTTCGGATTGTCCACAGGTGTGGAACCTGCTGTGGAAAGGTCGGCGAAGGTGGAAAACGGTCGTACGAGGCCCACTCCGCCCTGTGTGTGGGCGGGGCAACGTAGCAGCCTGTGGACGACGGCGCGCCAGATCAATTCGCGGTGGACATCGCGCCTGTTCAGTCCCACTTTCGCGCGATCAGCGCGATCCGGGGACCTGCGGTCCCATCCGGTCCCGTGTCGCGGCCGGACAGTGCGGTCGGCCGCCCGACCCTGTGGATACTGTGGATAACCCACTCACCAGCTTCCATGACGGCCAGACGACAGGACGTCGCGGCCTGAGGGATGACGGGCCGCCGGTTGGCGCGTACCCGAAGTGCCCCGTAGCCTGAGGGTCGGGTCATGGACCGCCCCGAGCCGGGTGGTCCGATCCGGTCGGCATCCGAGCCGGCTCCGTCAACCATCGGGTCGGCGAGCGGACGCATCCAGTCCGCGGTGAACGAAAATCGACGGCCAACTGGGCGCTCCCCCTCCTGACGACGCCCACCGTGCCAGCAGGAGACCTTTCATGAAGCGTACGTATCAGCCCAATACCCGGCGTCGGGCTCGGAAGCACGGCTTCCGGAAGCGCATGCGCACCCGTGCCGGCCGGGCGATCATCAATGCCAGGCGCCGGAAGGGTCGAACCCGCCTGTCGGCTTGATTACCCGTCTCAGCAGACGAGACGACTTCCATGCGCTCCGTCGTGATGGTCGATCCGTTCGACGCGGTCCATTGCGGGTCGGGTTCCGACCAGCGGACCTGCCTGTGGCCGGGGTCCGCGTTGCGTACGCCATCCCGAAGCCGGTTGGTTCCGCGGTGGTCCGCAACCGTGTGCGTCGTCGGCTCCGGTCGATCCTCGCGGGGATCGACCGTTCCCCCCGCTCCCTGCCGCCAGGGGACTACCTGGTCCGGGTACGTCCCGGAGCCGCCGACTCGTCGTTCGACGAGCTTCGGCGCCACCTGATAGAGGCGATCGATGAACTCTCCGACCGTTGATGACCTGATGGAGGCTCGTGGCGTCCCGGCTCTCGCCGGGCCGGGACTCCCGGCCCGGCTGCTGCTCGGCTGTGTGCGTGGCTACCAACGCCTTGCTGGTGGTCGGCCGACACCCTGCCGCTTCCTGCCGACCTGTTCGAGCTACGCCCTCGACGCCCTGGAGCGTCACGGCGCCGTGCGTGGATCGTGGTTGGCCCTGCGGCGACTGGGCCGCTGCCACCCGTGGGGTGGCCACGGCCTGGACCCGGTTCCCGGCGACTCCCCCTTCTCCAACAGAGGTGACGCCTGATGTTCGATGTGATCGCTGCCGTCCTGGCCTGGTTCTACAGCCTGGTTCCCAGCTTCGGGCTGGCCATCACCCTGCTGACCGTCGTGGTGATGGTCGTCGTGACTCCGCTGACCCTCAAGGGCACGCGGTCGATGATCAAGATGCAGCACCTCCAGCCGGAGATGAAGAAGATCCAGACTCGGTTCAAGGGCGACCGGGAGGCCATGAACAAGGAGATGATGGCCTTCTACCAGGCCAACGGCATCAACCCGATGGGGGGGTGCCTACCCCTGTTCGTCCAGGCACCGGTGTTCATGGTGCTGTACCAGGTGCTCAGGGGCATGACGCGGCGGCTCTCCGACATGGGGGGAAACATCGGTTGGGTGGCCGGTCGTCTGGGCGCCGGGGAGACCCTGGCCGGGGTACCGGCCGATCCACAGACCTTCTACCCCGCCTACGTCGACTCGGGTTCGGAGCTCTTCGCCGACCTGAGCAACGAGACGGAGATGCTCTTCCTGGGCTTCGACCTCTCCCGGTCGGCGAGTTCAGCGCTGTCACAGAGCGTCCTGGCGGGGTTCCCCTACCTCGTCTTGATCCTCGTGGTGTTCCTCAGCGCCTGGGTCCAGCAGCGCCAGATCCGCGGACGGAACCCCGACGCTACGGTCAACCCACAGCAGCAGATGCTGATGAAGGTGATGCCGTTCATCCTGCCCGTCATCTCGTTCAACCTCGATGCGGCCCTGGTTCTCTACTTCGTGGTGTCGAATCTCTATCGGATCGGTCAGCAGGCCTACATCACCCGGACCCTGTACGGACCGGGCCATGGGACCGAGCTGGTCGTTCTCCCAGAGAAGCCGACTAAGGGCGAGAAGGGCTCATCAGAGGGTCCCAGTGCCGAGAAGGCGTTGAAGACCACCACGAAACCGCCCCAGGCGAGGCCCTCGTCTCCGTCAGCCCGACAGGGTCGGACCACGGCGGGTATAAATAGGAATGAGTCCCAAAAACATGAAGGACCATCGGATGCGGATGATTCCGGTAGACGCGCTTCGCGTAGCCGGAAGTCGGCGAAGCCGGCGGCCCCGGCGAAGAAGAAGGATGGCCGTCGCCGGCGCAGGAAGGCGTCCGACGAGCCGAAGGAAATCAACAAACGGCCGCCGGCGGCCCGTGCACGAGGGGGACGTACCACTCCCCCGGGCACGGCTCGGGCGAGTGGCCCCAGGAAGAAGAAGAGGAGGAAGTGAGCCATGGAGTGGATCGAAACCACAGGCGTCTCACTCGATGAAGCGAAGGAACGGGCCCTGGATCGTCTGGGCGTGGCCGAGGACGAGCTGGAGGTCGAGGTTCTGTCTGAGCCGACGCGCTCGATATTCGGCCTGAGGAAGTCCGAGGCCCGCCTGCGGGCCCGGGTTCGTCCTACCAGTCCCCGACCGAGGGTTGATCGGCGTGACCGCAACCGCCGTAATGACCGGAACGGTGGTCGGGGACGCCAAGCCGGCGGTCGACAGGACCAGAAGGGTGGGCGCGGGTCCCAGGACTCCCGTCAGGGTGGATCGGGCGATGTCGGCAAGGGTGGGAGAAACCGCCGTCGCCGGGGTAACGGTGACGGTCGTCAGGCCGACCGCCAGCAGGATCAGGTGACCGCGTCCGCCGGGCGTGATGGGGACGACGGTCATACGAGTGGGAGTCCGGACAAGGGCCGGGAGAAGGGTCGCCAATCGGCGGCCGGGGAGTCGTCGGCGAAGTCGGCGAATGGCAACGGCCGCAGGAGCGACCGGGAGAGGGCTGAGGTGGAGGCCATGGATCTGCAGACACAGGCTGGGATCACCGAAGGGTTCGTGCAGGGTCTGCTCGACGCTATGGGTCTCGATGCCCGTGTGGAGAGCACCATCGAGGAGGATCGGCTCACGGTGGAGGCCCACGGTCTCAACCTGGGCCTGGCAATCGGACAGCGCGGGGAGACAGTCCGTGCCATCACGGAGCTTTCGAGGACCCTGGTCCAGCGGAGCTCGGACGGTCAGGCCGAGGGTTTTCTGGTGGTCGACATCGGTGGCTATCGTGAGCGGCGACGGTCGTTCCTGGCCGACTTCGCCAGGGTACAGGCCGAGGCCGTCCTCGAGGATGGACGGTCAAGGGCGATGGAGCCGATGAGTGCGGCAGACCGCAAGGTCATCCACGACACGGTGGGTGAGATCGACGGCCTGGCAACCATTTCAGAGGGAAGTGACGCCGACCGCCGGGTGGTCATCATGGTTGAGTCCGCCGGGTGACGACACCGGTCGAGGAGATCCTCGACGCTGCGGTCGCTGAGGGGTTCCTCACCCCCCTGGCGGCTGCCGAGGGGCCCGCGCACAGCGCGGGCTTCCTTCGTTTTGGGGCGCTGATCGAGGCGGGGGCGGGTCCGGGGTCGAGAGCCGGCGACGGTGTCCAGGTGGAGCTGGATACCGGCGACGTCGCTGTCGATCTTGGTACCGGGGGAGGGGTCCCCGGGTTGGTGCTGGCTGCTCTGACGTCAAACAGATGGGTCCTGGTCGATCGAGGTGATCGGCGGTGCACGTTCCTCCGGTGGGCCGTCCGAGAGTTGGGTCTGGGCGATCGCGTGGAGGTTCTGGCTGTCGACGCCGTGCAGGCGGCACGGGGCGGCCTACGCGGAAAGGCGGCACTGGTTACTGCTCGGGCGTTCGCTCCACCAGGCCCTACCGCCGAGTGTGCGGCACCGTTCCTCGCCACGGACGGGATCCTGGTGGTCAGCGAGCCGCCAGGTGATCAGGTCGACACGGTGGGTCGATGGGTACCCGATGCCCTCGACCAGCTTGGCATGGTGGACCTTGGAGGATGGCGATTCAGCGGGGCGGGATACAGGGCCATGCGGGCCACCAGGACCTGTCCGTCCCGTTTTCCGCGTCGATTCAGTCGTCAGCTGGCGGGTCCCCTGTTCTGACCAGTTGGGCTCACCGATGTTCCACGTGGAACATGCAGGGCCTTGCCTGGATGTCGTGTTCGGAACTCGCAGGCGAACGGCGCGTGCAATTTCCGCTGTCGTCCACAGGATCCTTGCATTTGTCAACGGGCA
>UINC01000103.1_pt1 | contig 16526 bp, 15 predicted proteins | sample 5385821 | NCBI WGS metagenome assembly UINC01 (sample SAMEA4666929, study PRJEB26691) | marine metagenome | isolation source: Pacific Ocean | place: Pacific Ocean | collected 2011-10-13 | reverse complement strand
TGGATGTACCACCAAAACTGCATTAGGGAATTCCTGCATCAGGGCTCCGGCTCCACCGGCATGGTCCAAATGAACGTGGGTTGGCATTACGTGTGTTACTTTTTCACGCGAAATCCCTTTTTCTGCAAGAACTTTGAGGAGTAATGGGACGGAAAGTGAGGTGCCGGTGTCGATAAAAGCCGCGTATCCATTTTCAACGATTAAATGGCTCGCGGCAAAACCTGAGCGGACATAAGCGACATCAATCGTGGTTACACCGTCAGGATAATCTATTGGAGGAAGTGGGATGCAGGATTCCTTCATAAACAAAGATTAAAAATCTTCATCTATCAAATCAATTTCATCAGCAAAGTTCAGGTCGTCATCCGACTGCTTGGAAGAACTGCCCGAATTATTCACAGGTTTAGGTTCAGTCTCATCGATGATTGGCGCTTCTTCCGGGATGTCATGTGACTCAGTGACAAGATCTCCAACATCATCATCAATATCATAAATATCGGTACGGCTAAACTGAACTAAAATACTCTGCGCAATTGTGGATAAATGTAATGGGCGGGTCAAATAATCGAGAGCACCCGCATTCAGGAACTGCAGTCTTCTCTCCAGACTCACAGGTCCGGAAATACAGATAAAATGAACCTCCGGAAATTGATCCTTAGTTTGCTGCATAAGCTCCATCGCGTCCGAATTTCCTTCAGTTCCAGTTTCCAGAATAATCAGATCAAGAGGATCTATTTTCAGGAAACGCCAGAGATTTTCTTTTTTGCCGACACACTCAACTTCCATTCCGGCACGTTCGCTGAGATATTTTTTCAGTAGCCCCGCCTGCTCTTTTGCAGTGTCAAAGATCAACAGCTGTTTTCCCGCAAAACTAAACGGACTCAGGTCATCATCATGAAATTTGTCAAAAAAATCGTCCTGCTGAGTTGTTACATCGAAATCAGCGGCATCATCCAGCGGTTCCACAAGATCGATATCCTCTAAATCACTTTCATCCAAAGGCGGCAGATTATCAAGCACTTCGTCACTATTTTCAAAATCAGGACTCTCCTCCTCATCATAATCTTCATCAGTAACAACATCAAAGTCGAGATCCCCTAAATCTCTTTCTGTGGCCTCTCCTGCCACTTGCTCATTTCCTATTTCATCTTCTTCATCGTCAACTACGTCAAAATCCACTATATCAAAATCCAATTCACCTGAATCAATATCTCCAACAGTAATTTCGTATTGGTCTCCGCTCAAATTTTCATCTTCAGTCAAATCATCACCATCTGCGGAATTTGCTTCAGCATTTTTTTCATCTTCCATTTCCATTTAATGATCCTCCTTTATTGCTTCGCCATTTGAAAACGATTTATGATTATTAATCGATCTTCGCCTGAATTATTTAGTTCACGAACGAACAGAGAAATTCGGTTGTCCGGATTAAGTTTCTGCCAATAATTATCAGCGATTTTTTCGGCATCGCCTTCTAGAGGCAGCAAAATTGGATCTCCCGCAAAAGCAGGCAGTGGATTGCCGTCCCCCATGTAGGTCGTCACACAATATCCGTAACCCGCTGGGATGTCGGTATAGCGATAATAAAAATGTGCTGAATGCTCTGCGGAAAAATCGCTTTTGCTTATTCTGGACAAAGTCATACTGGAATCTGACTGCTCAATTATTCCGGAAATGCGCGTCGTGTAATTCGGCGCATCCGGTTCATGTTTTTCGGCATGTAGAGATGTGTAAAAACTTTCACCCTGCACTAAACCGTCACAAATTGTGTCGGTGTGACTACCGTTTGTGACCACAATCCGCCTATCAACATCACGCATTACGTTGTAAATAATCAAGCTCGGATCTTCAAGCAGTGTAGGATCAGCGGCTTCGGTACGCAAAATTCCGTTTTCGTGCGTAAAAATCCGATTCCTGCTGTTGGAACTGCGTCCCATAATCCAGTAAATCACAATCCACGAATTTTCTTCGTTACGGCCAAGCACAATTCCGCGTCCCGGATAAACGTTTTCCGCAATGTGCTGCTTTAAATTTTTTCCCGCAAGTTCCATGGTCAAATTAATATTCGTAGAGTTCAAATTGTTCATGGTGCATTTCGTCTGATATCTTAAAAGTAATGGCTCTGCCCATTTCCACCTCCAGTTTTTCAATTGCTTCCTGCTCAGTTTGCTGTATGTAGTTAAAAACATCAGAGTGCAAGAATATTGCGATGGAACCTTTTGTATTTCTGCGGCAGCTGCGCCGAATTTCACGAAATGCTTCGTAACTGACTGTTGACGCGGATTTTATATGACCGTTGCCGTCACAATATGGACAAGGGTCGCACAGGTAACGGCTCAGATTTTCTCGGTCACGTTTACGAGTCATTTCGACGAGCCCCATCTCGCTTATCTGCAAAATCTTGCTCCGTGCTTTATCGGAACGCAGTTGATCCTTGAGCGTCTGATAAACCATTTGCCGATGCTGTTGCGTTTCCATGTCGATGAAATCGATAATGATTATTCCGCCGATGTTACGCAACTGCAGTTGGTAAACCAGTTCCTCTGCGGCTTCAATGTTGGTACGCAGAATAGTTTTTTCGTGACTTTCCTTACCTACAAAACGGCCTGTGTTCACATCAACCGCAGTCAGGGCTTCTGTCTGATCAATGACAAGGTGTCCTCCGGAACGCAGCCAGACTTTGTTTCCAAGCGCGCGGTCAATTTCATTTTCAATTCCGTAATGATCAAAAACAGGTTCGGCTTTTGAATAATTTTCCAGCACAGATCCATAACGCGGCAGGTAGGAACGTACAAATTGACGAACCTTTTGAAATTGGTCTTTGTCATCCACAACCAGTTTGCGGATATCCGTGGAAAAGAGATCACGGATTGTGCGGAAAATTACATTAAGATCCGAATGTAAAAGCGAAGGCGCGGGGAGGGTTTTATATTTTTCCAGCACATCTTCCCAAATAGAAACAAGGTAGTTAATATCGGAATGCAAATCTTCTTCTGTGTGGCCTTCTGCAACCGTTCTGATGATGAATCCCGAATTTTCCGGACGCAGTCGATTGACAATTTCCTTGAGTCGGTCACGTTCTTTGTCGATACTGATTTGACGTGAAACTCCAAGGGTTTGGGTTGTCGGTAGGTAAACCAGGTTTCTTCCGGGGATGGATACATGATTCGTTATGCGCGCACCTTTGGTGCCGATTGGCCCTTTTGAAACCTGTACCAGCACATCCTGACCTTCCTGAATCAGCTGGCCTATTTGCTGTTTGTCGCCGTTTATCTTTGATGTTTCTCCAAGAATTTCATGCTCCGGAAGGATGTCATCAATATGTAAAAATGCCGCCCTTTCCGCGCCAATGTCAACAAATGCGGACTCCATTCCCGGCAGAACATTCAGTACTTTGCCCTTGTAAATATTGTCCACAACACGTTTCATTTTTTCCCGTTCGTGATGCAGTTCGGAAAGGACTCCTCCTTCCATCACGGCGACACGTGTCTCGTGCGAAGTGTGATTTATAATTATTTCTTTTGACATAAAATTATTATGAATTAAGAATTATGATTTCTCTCATTTCCTGAACTGCTTGAGTAAGGCCGACAAAGATTGCCCTGCTTACGACACTGTGACCGATGTTTAATTCACGCAAATGCGGTAATCCACAAATCCGCTGAGTGTTGATGTAATTCAGCCCGTGTCCTGCATTGACCTGTAAATTTTGCTCATTCGCGAATTCTGCAGCGGAAACGAGCCGCTCATATTCTTTGTCCTGCTGAATTCCTCTTTCCGCATTTGCGTAACATCCAGTGTGCAGTTCAACATCTTCCGCACCTGCTTTTTGAGTGGCCTCGATTTGCTCTGCTTCCGGATCGATGAATAAACTCACTCTGATTCCGGCTTCACGGAGTTGTGCGATTCCTTTGTGCATTGATTCAGGAGCGCCTGCTACATCAAGCCCACCTTCGGTTGTCACTTCTTCACGTTTTTCCGGCACAAGAGTCACAATGTCCGGACGCGTTTCCAGAGCGATGCGGAACATTTCTGCTGTTGCGGCCATTTCCAGATTGAGCCTGGTCTGTACAGTTTCCCGCAAAATCCGCACGTCACGGTCAATAATGTGTCTTCTATCTTCACGCAGATGTATTGTGATTCCGTCAGCGCCCGCCAGTTCTACTAGACCTGCCGCTGTTACAGGATCAGGTTCATTTATTTGACGCGCCTGTCTTACTGTTGCTACGTGATCAATGTTGATGTGTAATGATATCATTATTTTTGTTATTATTTTATTCTAGTTTTTCATTCTTAACCCAGACAGAAACGATGGGCCACTGCTGCAGTACGGTAATTCCTTCTGGAGTTACTACTTTAGGTGTCACCTTTGGATAGTTTCCAGGTTCATATGTCGAAAGATCAATTTCTCCATAAAGCTTATCCCGATCTAATTCCTGTATCAAGTATTCCGGGCCTTCAACAAAAACATTAAAAGTATTAGGATTTATCACACTTACATAATCCATGTTTCGTAAATAAACCGGAACATTGTCAAACCGTTTCTTAATCGGAAGACTGTTGATCGTCACTTCCGCAGTGTAAAAATCAACGTTTTGATGGATAATCTGTACGTTTCCTCCAGGCAAATCCAAATCAACACGCATAGTGGTACTTTCATTTAAACCTTCCAGTTCAATTTCATGTGCGGAAATATGTTCCATTTTTTCCAAAACGGAGCGCGGACCACGCATGGTAAGAGTGTCCGGAACTATTTTTATGTCACCCAGTAGATAACCTTTTTTGGGTGTCCCCTGGTAACGTGGTTTGATCGAAAAAGATTTTTCAATCAGTTCCTCTATTCTAACCGTGATTTGTGAAGGATGAATGCGTGTTATCTCCACTTTAACCGGTGATAAAATGTGATTCTCGGTCATCACATAAGAAAGTGTTCCTTCCTGTGCTTTGTCCAGATCAAGCACCGCCTGAATCTCCTGAGGATTAAATGAATCCCTGCTGTTGGTGTGTACCACAATGTTGACCTGCGGTGGATCAGACGTGACTTGGAATTCGGGGGATACATTTTTAAAAACAACAGGTGCGTAAAAACTCATCTGTATCGGTTCGCCGGATTTCCGTGCGAGAAACCAGACGAAGACCGCTAAAACTACCGCAAGAACTTTGTATGAAGCATTTATCCGCATTAGTTTTTCTCTGTCTGGATATCAGGTGACTGGCTGGAGTTATCCGGAATTTCTGAACTTTCGGTTGAATCGGATGTACCAGTAATATTTACTGCAGCCTCAGTCGCGGCTTTTCTGGCAGCATCTTTTGTTTCCTTGTCCTGAATTGCAGCCGGAATGTTTCCGGAAAGTACTTCCATCAGAGCTTTACGTATATCCTCATTTGCACCGCGAATCAACTGTCCACGGTAACTGAGACTTATTTCTTTGCGTTCCTCAGAAACTATCAGGACTGCCGCATCGGTTTCTTCTGTTAAACCAATTGCCGCGCGGTGTCTCGTGCCAAGGAAAGAACTGAGACGACTGTTCATCGACACTGGTAAAATACACTGCGCCGCCAGCAAATCCCCTTTAGTGTTGATAATCACTGCGCCGTCGTGCAGCGGTGAGGTTGGATGGAAAATGCTCAGCAAAAGCGGTTCGCTGACTGTCGCGTTAAGCTGTGTGCCGCGGTCGCTGTAATTTTTCAATCCGACTTCCTGCTCAAAGACAATGAGAGCTCCAATCCTCTGCTGTGTCATCACCAGACAGGCCTGCAGGATATTGTCTACTACATCTTTTTTTTGCTGATTACTTTCACGGAAAAGAGTGAAAACTCCGATTTGCGCCAACGCATTGCGGATATCAGTTTGAAAAAGCACAACCAGCACCAGCACCAGCGATTGCCCTAAATTATCAAGCAGTAGCTGAGTTGCTTCCAGATTCAAAATCAGCGAAACAAGATAAAGAGCCAGCAACAAAACAAATCCCATTAACATGGGAATCGTGCGGGTACCTCGAATAAGAAGCAGGATTCGGTAAAAAATAAGAGAGAGGAGGACTATATCAAACAGATCTTGCCAGCGAAGGGAAAAGTTGCCGCTAAAAATTGATAAAAGTGTTTCCACTAAAGTCTCCGGAAGGGAAAGCGGTTCTAAGTTTTCTGATTAACACAGTTAACCTGGGACGTTATTTTTTTGATTCTCTGGTTTCTTTAAATAACCAACTACTTTGTAATTATTTCAAAGATGTCCCAGGTTATTAAGTAATTCTAAAAATGCTCAAAAGCAATTTTAAGTCTTTGAACTTTTTTTCTGCGGAGTCTGTCTTTTAGTTTTAGGTGCAAACTGCTGCATTGCCTGGAGTACATGGTCGCCATCGATAGTTTCTTTTTCCAGCAGTGTTTCAGCAAGTGATTTAAGAGCTTTACGATAAGTTTTTAAAACTTTGTTCGCACGGTCATAGGATGAATTTAGAATCTCAAGCACTTCTTCATCTATCATCTTCATTGATTCATTGCTGAATTCCTTGTGCTGTTGTAAATCACGACCCAGAAAAACATGCCCCGCGTCTTCCGCGTATGTCAGCGGTCCAAGTTTTTCGCTCATTCCCCACTGGCAAACCATTTTACGCGCTAATTCAGTAGCTCTTTTCAAGTCATCACTGGCACCTGTGGTGAAGCGTTTGAAAACAAGATGCTCTGCCGCACGTCCGCCCATCATCATCGCAATTTGACCGAGCAATGCACGTTTATTGTGACTGTGTCGATCTTCTTCCGGAAGCAGCATTGTAACACCCAAAGCACGTCCACGCGGAATAATGCTCACCTTGTGCACAGGATCTACTTCTTCAATACTGGCCGCTACAAGCGCGTGCCCAACTTCATGATAAGCAGTAGTTTCTTTTTCTTCATCAGTTATCAGCAGACTGCGCCGTTCAGCACCCATCATGACTTTGTCTCTTGCATATTCAAAGTCTTCATTCTCTACCGCATCTTTATCCTGACGTGCTGCCCATAGCGCCGCTTCATTAACGAGATTTGCCAAATCCGCGCCGGTAAAGCCTGGAGTTCCACGGGCGATTGTATTCAAATTTACTTCTTTATGCAGTTCAATATTTTTGCTGTGCGTTTTTAAAATATTTTCACGTCCGTTAATATCCGGAGTCGGAACTACTACGTGACGGTCAAAACGTCCGGGACGCAGCAAAGCGGGATCCAGCACGTCCGGTCGGTTAGTCGCCGCGATTACAATGATACCTTCATTGACTTCAAAACCATCCATCTCAACCAGCAACTGGTTCAGCGTCTGTTCGCGTTCATCGTTGCCACCGCCTAGGCCTGCTCCGCGGCTGCGTCCAACCGCATCTATTTCGTCAATGAAAATTATACAAGGTGCGTGTTTTTTCCCCTGCGCAAACATGTCCCTGACTCGGCTTGCGCCAACACCCACGAACATTTCCACAAAATCAGATCCGCTGATACTGAAAAACGGTACAGCGGCTTCTCCGGCTATGGCTTTGGCCAGTAAAGTTTTTCCGGTTCCTGGTTCTCCCATCAGCAAAACGCCTCTTGGAATTTCACCGCCGAGTCTTTCGAATTTTCCCGGATCTTTGAGGAAATCTACAATTTCCTCCAATTCTTCACGTGACTCATCAATTCCCTGAACGTCTTCAAACTTGATTGGATTATCTTCAGTGTTGGTAATGCGTGAGCGAATTTTTCCAAAACCCATCGCTTTGTTTCCGCCGCCCTGAACCTGCCGCATAAAGAACAACCAGATTCCAATGATGAGAATCATCGGAAGCCAACTGTTAAGAATCGCCATAAATAAATTGGTTTGATCTGTAGGTTCCACACGTACACGTACCTGATGACGGTCTAAAATTTCAAATAACGCGGGATAGTTTGGAGCCTGTGTTTGGAAAGAACCGTTTGTGTCACTAACCCCGTGAATTTGACTTCCGCGGATTGAAACCTCAAGTACCGAGCCGGATTCGATTTGAGAAATAAATTCCGAAAATGAAATTTTTCTTTCGTTCGATTCTTTTGGCCCAAGCAGATTGAAAAGCATCAGCATCACCAAGCCGATAACGAGCCAGATTCCAATATTTCTTAAAAATGTGTTCACAGTTGTTTGTTTTTTAAGTTAATGATTTTAACCTATAGATGCTCCCACATTTTCTGTGGAAACGCAAGTTTGAGACTGAGAAATATACAGTTATTAGCCAAATTGATTTATAATTAACAGCAGTCAATTTGCGTCAGAGTCTACTGAGCAGGTTTTTTCACTTGACAACAAAGCTAAAAGTACCAGAAGATGCTGTAAAGACTTGATAAATTTTTCTATGAAAGAGTGGTGAGCGAAAATAAAATTCAGCTGCGTAAAGTAGGGATTTTTTCCCCGCAATATGAACAGCCTGTGACGGAGTTGGTGCAGGAGTGGTTTGTTCCTCACGGTATCGAAATTTCACCACTCGAAGAGAACGCGGGCAGAAATGAGGATCTGGATTTGGTACTCTCATTCGGCGGTGACGGTACTGTACTTGCTGCTTTAAGTCTTTTTCCGCAGTGTCCTGTTTTGGCAGTCAACTTTGGAAATGTCGGTTTCCTGACCGCCGGAGACAGAGAAGAATTGACCGATATGCTGCAGAGTGTTCTTGAGGGGAAATATATAATCAGCGAACGCTCAGTACTTGAGTGCGTTCACCCGCAAGGAAAGGATTTTGCGGTGAATGAAGTTGTTGTGCGTGGAGCGACCAGACTGATTGCGGTTGAGTTGAACATCAACGAGCAACACATTCGCAGGGTGCGCGGAGACGGCGTAATAGTTGGAACGGCCACCGGTAGTACAGCATATTTACTGGCCGCGGGTTCGCCGATTGTTATGCCGGAACTGCGCTGCATGATTATCACCGGTTTGAACGAGTACGATTTCCGTTCCCGACATTTGGTTGTCACCGGAGAATCATTAATCAGACTTCAAATTTCGGAGGAAACTCATGAAAAAGAAATTTATCTGTCTGCTGATGGTAAAGAAAAAATTCCGCTTGAAACAGGTGATGAGGTTATCATTCGTGAATCCTCCAGGCAGGCAAAATTAGTTTTCATGGAGAAGAATTATTTTTTTCACAATCTTTCTTCGCGTCTCTCCTGGTTCCGCAGCGGTGAATAAAAATTGGCTTAGCTTATGGCGTTGAAATGGCGTTTTTCAGGTGGGATCCTGTTTTCAACAGCACTGCACGTTTTTTTGCTGAGTGCGCTGATCTACTGGTATCCCGGTATAATCAGCAAGAATGGCTGGCAGTGGGATGAGTGGTCGCCATTTTTCGCAAACGAAACCGCGTCTTCCGGTGTGCCAGGTTTAACAACTCAGCAGTACGGCAGAAAAGCTTCCAACGGAATGTTGATATATCCGGATATAGTTTTGTCAGGGCAGCCGAAAAAAGCGCCCGTGATAACTAAAATCAAAAAGAAATCAGCACAAATCTCGCTCAAGAGTATTCTGACACAGGTTGAAAAATTTCCGGGGCGTATCAAAAAATCCGACGTTTCAAGAAAAGCGCTTTCCGGACAAGTAGGAAAAATACTGACGCTGCTGACGCCTGTTACTTTGCAAGATGCTTTGCCGGAAAAGAAGAGTCTCAATTTAAACGCAGTTGAATTAAAAGAATATCATCAGCAGCTTAAAGGTTTACTCTCTGAACGCTGGGAAGTGCCGATACATTTGATTGAAAGTCAATTCACTGCCGAGATTCAGTTTGAAATCACAAAAAACGGTCGACTGTTAAGTTGGTCGATGGAAGAATCCGCAAATTCCACACTTAATAAAACTGTGAAAAATCTGTTGAAAAACTTGCAATTTCTCCCATCCTTGCCAGAGTCCTATCCTGAAGATTCATACAAATTCGGTGTCCGGTTCACGCCGGCGAACTTCCAATTATGAGATGTTAGTGAAGCCCAAAAACGGTGATCAAGCAACAATATTACGTATCAAGGCGGGTTTTGTTTTTCTGCTGTTAGGACTAATTATGTCCGTATCCGGAGGTTCCGCACATGCTATTGATTATTTTGAAATCACTAACCCAAAGTTTGTTCCTGTTAAAGTTGGCCTGATTGAAGGAACTGGCACGGAAGCGGCGGCTGTTCAAAAAGTATTTAAAGATAATCTGAGAAAAGTACAATATTTTCAAATAATTAATGGAACAAAGGCAGAGTTTGCGCAATCCGAAGAAGTAGTATTTCGGCTGGAACTGCTTTTAAAAAAGAATCCGGATAAACTGGAATTTACTCTCTGGAGGCAGGGTGAGGAATCGCCAGTAGCGCAAAAGTTACTCCCGTTGGAAGAAGCAGAGAATTTGCGGCAAACAGGACTTTTACTGGCAGATTGGTTTGTGGAAAAAACGCTGAATTTCAAAGGTGTTTCTGGCAGCAAAATTGCTTACACATCGCAAAAAACAAACCAGAGAAAAAACATCATGCTCAGCAGTTATGATGGAACTGTGCAAAAAAGATTTTCATATAATCTTGGTTCCAACAATCTTGCAAGTTGGTCTTTTGATAATAAAAATATTCTCTACACGACTTTTACCCGTTCCAGCGTGCAGTTGACCATTCAGCCGTCGATACGTCTACGTGCAAAAATCCTCGCCTTTCCTTCCGGATTTCAACCTCTTGGTGCAAGCTGGCGTAAGGATGGGAAGTCAATTTTGCTGACACTCATGAAGAAGGGCAACTCCGACATCTTCAGCTATAATTTGGCAGACGCGAAGTTGGAAAAGATTTTTGCCTGGAAAAGTTTGGAAACTTCACCGCAAATGTCTCCAGACGGACAGAAAATAGCGTTTGTTTCCGACAGCGCACGTCCGCGACGCCCGCAAATTTATGTGCATAATATACTTTCTCATAAAACGGAACGTGTGACCTTCAGAGGTAGTTACAACAGTTCTCCAAAATGGTCTCCGGATGGATCGCAACTGGTTTATGAAAGGCAGTTAAAAGGAGTTTTTCAGCTTTTTAAATATACACTGCTCACCCGCCGGCATCTTCAACTCACATTTGGGCGTTATGATTCTGAAAAACCCGATTGGTCTCCGAACGGGAAACAAATTGTTTTCTCTGCGAAAAAGAAAAATGTATCCAAACTTTATTATATTTCTGCTTTTGGAGGCCGCTCCATTCGTGTTACCACAAATGCCAACAATATTGCCGAGACTAATCCGGTCTGGAGTAAATAGTTTTCCGACTCAGTCTTTCTGCAAATCTTAGCCCCGCTTTGAAATAACTTCCTTTTTATGTCAAAATATCTACAAAGATTCAACAAAAGTATTGCAATGCCCCCTTTTATGAAGATGACAGGAACAAAGATCTTTTATCTAGTTTTGCCGGTCTTACTTTTTGTTTTTAGTGGCTGTTCCACCTCTACGCCCAAAAAGACGATTGCGCAAAAAAAATCTGAAGAAATTACCGCTTTACAAAAAACAGTCGTAGAACAGCAGGAATTACTGCAGAATCTGCAGGCATTGACCGCAGATCAAATGCAGCGTAACAGTGAACTCGAACAGGCGATTCCGCCGCGGGATTTGCTGGAATCTCTGCAGAACGGTTTTGTTGAATTACGCAAAAAAACAACTGTGCTGGAAAAACAACTTTCCGAGCTACAGAAAAGTTCTGCAAAATCCGCCAAAAAGGAAACAACTCCAAAAGTTCATGAGACGCCTGAAGTTGAATTTCCCAAAGATCAAAAACAGCTTCTGCAGGGACTTATTTCACTGCAAGCAGGAAATCCGGATCAGGCAGTGGAGCATCTGCAGGAAATATTAATGCAGAAAAAACCAACCCTGCTCAAAGCCGAAATCCTTTTGGCCGTCGCACACAGTTTCTTAGCACAGGGACACGCCAAACAAGCCGCATCTCATTACGGAACATTTCTTCGTGAATATCCAAAAAGCAGACACATACCTCAAGCACTATATTTTTTAGGCGACGCGATAGGCAAGCTGGGGCAGCAGAAAAAACAAAAAGTGTTGTGGAGGGAATTGATAAAAAAATATCCAAAATCTCCATTTGCAAAACGTGCAAAATAATCCTCATGACTCTCGCACAGACGCAAATTTGTAATAGAATATGAAAAAAAACTCTTTAGGAAAATCCGGAATTGAAGTCAGTTGCATCGGTCTGGGCACAATGACATTTGGAGAACAGAATACTGAAGAGGAAGCATTTGCGCAAATGGATTGCGCACTGGCGGCAGGAGTTACTCTGTTTGACACTGCTGAAATGTATCCGGTACCTCCACAGGAAAAAACTTTCACTAAATCCGAACAAATGATCGGCAAGTGGATGAAACAGCGGAAATGCCGAGAAGGCCTCGTTCTGGCAACAAAAATTGTTGGACCCACTGTGACATCACGTGCCATGGGTGGTTACATTCGGGACGGAAAAAATCATCTCAGCAGTGAAAATATTAACAAAGCTCTTGAAGGAAGTTTAAGCCGACTCGGAACAGATACGATTGATCTTTATCAAATTCACTGGCCTGACAGGAATGTAAATATTTTCGGCCAACGGGGATTCACTTCTCCGCAGGATGAAGACCCGGAAAATGCGGAAATTTCGGAAACTCTGGAAACACTGGAAAAACTACGCAAAGCAGGAAAAATTAGGGCTTTTGGAATTTCCAATGAAACCCCGTGGGGTGTCATGTGTTACCTGAGTCTGGCGGAAAATAACGGTTGGGAAAGAGTTGTCAGTATTCAGAATCCTTATAATTTACTTAACCGTAGCTTTGAATCCGGGTTGGCGGAAATTACATTTCAGGAGTCTGTCGGCCTGTTGGCCTATTCTCCGCTGGCTTTTGGCATGCTGAGCGGAAAATATCTCGACGGACTAAAACCGGCTCGCGCGCGTTTAACTTTGTTTTCCCGTTTTCAACGATACCAGACAAAAAACGCGCTTAAGGCTACTCGTGAGTATGTGCTGCTTGCCCAAGAAAACGCTTTGGATCCAGCGCAAATGGCCTTAGCTTTCGTTCGGACACGGCCGTTCACGGCAAGTGTGCTGCTTGGAGCCACCTCAGTCAAACAGTTGGAATCAAATCTGGAGAGCGCGGAGTTGGAACTTTCCGCAGAAGTACTGGATGCAATTGACGAAATTCATAACCGTATTCCCAATCCGTGCCCCTGAAAAATTTTCCGGAATTGGATTAACGCCAACGGTAGCCGAGGAGTATTCGCTGACCTTCTACACGTTGATCCGGAAGATCGTCGAAAATGACTTTTCCACTTTTTTCACTGTACCATGAAAGCGACCAGCCGGATTCACCTTCAAGTCCTAAACCCCATCCGCTTCCGCCGCTCCATTTAATTCCGGAATAAGAACTCAACGATTCAATCCATGTCAGATAATATTGTCCTCCATGTATTCCAATAAATAAAGGCCCCATCCATGCCCGTAATTCTGCGCCAAGAATACCTGCCTTGTAATATTCAAATTTTGTGTTGTCCGGCAATGCCCCTTTTCCGCCGAATTCTGTGCCGAAAAGTGAGAAAGAAAAAGAATCACCCAAAGGGAACTGATAGTCATATTGGACGCCGCCTATTTTGGAAGTCTGATATTCTGTCTCAGTGTCATTATTAACCGCTTTTAGTTGTCCAAAATCCAGAAACAACCCCAATCCATCTCCGGCTCCAGCCTGCAGGACGGATGTCCAAAATGTCAACGCAACCGTCAAAAGGAAGATGAAATTCAATTTCATTAGGATCTCCTTAATAATTGTGATGTTATCCTAAAAATGTTTGATACCGTTCATGTATTTCGCGGCCTCAAGGATTCCGTTTATCGTGAGCGGTTTCATTTTAAAAACTTTTTGAACATAAGGTGCGACCGTGCGGTTCCAGTACTGTTTTGGAGTAGGGTTTATCCAGACAACATAGGGGAAATGCTCGTGCAGGGTTTTCAAATTTGTCAGACTTGGCGTGGACGATTCTTCCCGAAATTCAATTGAGCCAAAAGGTGAAAGCAATTCATGCGGCGCCATGTACGCGTCACCAACGATGAAAACGCGGTAGTCCGGACTGTTCTCCATTATTCTCCGGAGAGTTACCGGTTTGCGCCGGGCTTCGTCTTCATAAACCTGATCGTAAACTGCATTGTGAAAATAAAAAGTTTTTAAGTCCTGCGGAAAACGGCGTTTGATTTTTGCAAAAAGTGTTTGAACTTTTTGGGCATGAACCCACATTGAATTTCCACCGTTGTCGAGTAACAGCAAAACCTGTGTACGGTCCTGCTGTTCCCTCAAAAAATGTGGAATTACAATTCCCGCATTGCGTCCGGTTTCCTCTACGGTACGCTTCACATTCAGTTTCCTGTCCGGATGCATATCCTCAATGTTCCTGAGTGCCTGCAGTGCCGCATCCATATTGTTATCGGTAATCGGTGCATCCAGATCAATCGGATAAAATGAAGGATCACCAAGTACCTTACGCGCCGTTCCCGCATGAGCCGGGCCACCAACCCGGATTCCATTTAGACCTTGTCCGGAATGTCCGTAAGGCGAAAAACCATGACTGCCGATCCAGTGTCCGCCGCCGCTGTGAGCTGTTTTTTGCTGCTCCATCACGCGCTTCATCCGTTCCATCAACTCTTCAAGCGAAATTTTTGAATAATCCACCATCTTGTCACTGGTTTGCGCTGGTCCCGGAGGTGCGTTATTGACGCGGTCGCTCAAATCCTGATTGTCCTCATCAAGATGTTTTCGCGCATCCAGTTCTTGTTGAATATTAGCCTGCAAATCCGATTGCAGTGTTTCATTCAAAAATTCGTCTATCAGTTTTTCATAATCAAACTCACCGGCGATTTTTCCGGTTTCCAGTTTTTGACTGAGCCAATGTTCAAATGCGGAAGAGTTGCGGATCGCATCATCAATGCTGTTATAGTTGGTTGAATCGATTCCTAAAAAATGGTCCCAGAACGCAAGTGTATAGGGTGCAATTTCCCGCCGTGATTTACAAATCAAATGCTGTCCAATGTCAAAAAGGGAACCGAGATTGGTGATCAACCCAATTTCCATGGTACGGTACAGTTCCATCAGGACACGTACATCTGTATCAAAACCGTAGTGCCGTAGAGTATGTGGAAAACCTGAAAACATGTTTAGTTAATGTTTGTTGCTCTGTGACTGCTTTTGAAAAATTATCTGGAATTCTGAATTTGTAGAATCACAACATAATTACCGTATTTCAGCATAGCTTCCGGAAGTGGAGCAAACTGAATTTCCTCCAAAGACATAATTGCTGTATCATCAAAATCATGCGATCCGCTGCTTTTAATAACTTTATGATTCACAACTGTACCTGATGGATCTATGCTGACTTCAAGCTGCACAAACATTCCTGTACGGAAAATTTGAAGTGCATAGGTTACATCAATCAGTAATTTGCTGATTTGCCGGTTATATGAATTACGCTCCACAACATAAGGATCCTGAACAGGTGTTTCCTTCACGGGTGCTTCCTTCACAGGTGCTTCGGGAGTTTTATCTTCATAAAGCTCAGGGCTCTTTGCTTGTTTCTGATTTTCAGCTTCTTCCGGCAAAGCGATTTCTTCCCTCAGTGGCGCAACTTTTTCGGAGGCAACAGCTTCTTTCCGCGGAGCAATGTCTTCGCCTGCTATTTTGTCAAGCATCCTTTCTACTATAATATCAACCTGCAGCTTCAATTTCTCAAGATTACATTGCTGACAAGTTTGAGTAACTATTTCCTTCGTAACTTCAGGCTGTGACAATGAGCTAAGTTTTAAACTAAGTTGAACCTCAGTTTTGCTTCGGACAAGCTGAAATAAAAAAAGTTCATTTGTATTGAATTGCTGACGTAAATTTTTCACAAAACTTAAAACACTCCTCACACATTTACTGTCAGTGCAGTCTTCAAGATCAATACTGGAAAGTCCCTGTTCCGTAATCAACTCCAATACCATGTGCGAAACAAGATGATAGCTCTTATTCAACTTTTCCCGGAAACGGTTAAACAGTATTTGCTGTTCAGCAGCAGACACTTCCCCCACCACGGAGATGGGGCCGACTATCACACGAGTGGATTTCGCGTAACTGCTGTTTGAAAAAAAGAGTGAACTATTTAAGAGACTTAACGTCAGATATAAGTATAATAATTTGTGTTTTCTCATATTACTGCATGCAGAATTGTACATTTAAAGAATCATCTTTATAGTGTTTAACCCATTATAAACTAAAAAACAAAATAATAATGTTGATGTTTAAATAATAGTATTGACAGTATTTGGTAGTAGAGCTAATATAATGAGCTTTGCAGGAGTTGAACGCAAGTTCTTTGAAAAGGGAATCAGAAGAGACAGAAAGCCTGTTCCTATCCATCCAAAGAGGTGGATAGACGTTAATTTTTTTGTATTCTCAAGATTTATTTTGAGGATAACAAAACCTGGAATTTATTTCAGGTCAGTAAAAGCATAGGATTATAACTTGAGAGTTTGATCCTGGCTCAGGACGAACGCTGGCGGCATGCCTAACACAT
>UINC01000102.1_pt1 | contig 16541 bp, 10 predicted proteins | sample 5385821 | NCBI WGS metagenome assembly UINC01 (sample SAMEA4666929, study PRJEB26691) | marine metagenome | isolation source: Pacific Ocean | place: Pacific Ocean | collected 2011-10-13 | reverse complement strand
GATTAGTTTATAAATTGTACCCTTCTTCAAACGACACGCTTTGGTCCTGAATTATAGGTGTTTCTATTATTTTCCAATTATAACCTTTATCTTCGCGTTATTCACAAGACCATTTATTCTACCATATTCTTTAATTACTAGTTCGAGAGATGTTTAAATCTTTTGATAAAACCCTTGTTGGAGGAAGTCTTTGATTTTCAGATATTCTACCATTAATTATTGTTTTTTTTATTTCATTTGAATAAAATTTATATAGAGGATTTTCTTTTTTGTTTGTAATTATATTTCGAATATTGTAATACAAAATTGGTATGCTTAACTTTTATTAATTGGTATTAAAAATAACTATTTAATTTCATAAATTCATAAAACAACAACTAAAAGAATATTTGAATGCATTTTTATAAAAAAATACCATTTATTTTCTTCTTTTTATTTGTAAGTAGCTGTTATACAGTTAAAAAAGTAAACTTTAAAAATCCGATTGATACAAAAACGAAGAGGATTGAAAAGCAAACTATAAAAGACTTTTATATAAAAGATATGGGATTGTATGCTTCAAATAACTTTACTAGTTCAAGGATAAATGATTTTTACAAATTAAATGATAGTACTGTTTGTGTTTTGATTAACCCTGAAAATAAACCAATTAACAAAAGCCCTTATTATGCTTTTAAGACTTGGTCAAATTCTCCTAAATCGATTTATTATTCTTTTAAATATCCAGAAAATTTTAATCATCGTTATATTCCAAAAATTAAATATGATGATACTTGGAGTATTATAGACTCAACAAAAGTGTTTAATACAGACACTTCCTATTCAATAAAACTAGATGTTTCAAGTAACCCAATCACTGTTGCTGCTCAAGAAATTCAATCTTCCATTGATGTTAATAATTGGATTAATTCTCTTATAAAAAATAAAGATTTTGCTAGAACTAAAAGTTGTGGAAAATCAAAACTTGGTAGGAATATACCTGTTATAGATATTTATAAAGGATCAAAAAAAGAAAAAGAGATCATAGTATTATTAACTCGTCAACATCCACCTGAAGTAACAGGTTATTATGCATTTCAGAGTTTTTTATCTAGAATTTTAAATAATGATGAACTGTCCGATAAATTTTTAAAAAAATATAGAATTTTAGCATTTCCAATTGTGAATCCTGATGGAGTAGATTTGGGGCACTGGAGACATAATGCTGGTGGAGTAGATACAAACAGAGATTGGTCCGAATACAATCAGCCAGAAATAAAAAAAATAACTAGATTTATAACGAAAACAAGTAAGTTGTCAAGTTCTAAGATAATTATAGGTTTAGATTTTCATTCAACATATAACGATGTATTTTATACAAATAGAACTATACCTACAGCTAATAAAATAACTGAGGTTTTTGTAAATAAATGGTTTAAATCATTAGAAAAAAATATTCCAAATTATAAAGTAAATGAGAAATCTTCTGACAGTAAAGAACCTGTTTCTAAAGGTTGGTTTTTGTATGGCCATAATGCTGTTGGAATTACTTATGAAATAGGTGATGCGACGCCTAAAAATTTTATTAATTTAAAAGGTCGCGTTTCTGCTACTGAAATGATGAAAATTTTGGTAGATAATATTAACTAAACAAGACAATTATGAAAAGAAAATTTCTGAGTGCAATTATGATTCTCTGTGTTGGATCAATTGTTTTTGCACAACAAACAATTTCTGGTGTTGTTAATGGTAATGGTAATCCACTACCTGGTGCATCCGTTATTGAAAAAGGAACTAGCAATGGTGTTAGTACAGATTTTGATGGTAATTTTTCGATTACTGTTTCTAGTAGTGACGCTGTTTTAGTAGTTTCTTATTTAGGTTACAAAGATGAAGAAGTATCCGTTTCAGGAGTTACTTCATTAACAATTAACCTTGAAGAAGATTCTGAAGCTCTAGAAGAGGTAGTAGTTACCTCACTTGGATTTACTGCAATCAAGGATCAACAAGGTTCAACTTTTTCTGTTTTAGATACGGAATCTGTTGTTCGTTCTGGTGAAGCCACAGTAATGAACGCTTTAAGTGGTAAAGCATCTGGAGTTAGAGTAACAAGATCAAATGGTGATCCAGGAGCTGGTAGTACTATCAAAATTAGAGGTGCTAATACTATTGATGGTGCTAGTAATCCTCTTATTATTGTTGATGGTGTTCCCTTAAACAATGACACAAGTTATGCCGGAGGTAATGGAATTACAGGAGGTAAAGCTGGTGGAATTACACAGGGATCAAGAATGAATGACTTAAATGCTTCAGACATAAAAAGTATTCAAGTTTTAAAAGGAGCATCAGCAGCAGCCCTTTGGGGAAGTAGAGCAGCTAATGGAGTTGTTGTAATTACCACCAAAGAAGGCTCAAGAGGAGAGGCTAAAATTAATTTTACATCAACTTATTCCTTTGATGAAGTTTCTGAAAAAATTCCAATGCAAAATACTTGGGGACAGGGTAGAAGTGGATCATTTGGAGCAACAAGAGCTGAATCTTGGGGTGATTATATCCCAAACAGAGCTGGTGGCTCAGATACATTTAACACTTCTGGAGCTTATTTTGTTGCTGATAATGGAACAACATATTATCCGATTACTGGAAAAAACTCTAAACAAACTTTTGTTGATACTAACTGGAATTCTGTATTTCAAACTGGAGATTTTTGGCAAAATGATTTCTCTATGAGTGGTGGAAATGAAAAAAACACTTTCTATTTTAGTTTAGGAAATATTAAACAAAAAGGTATCATTAGAGAAGCTACTTATGATAGATCAAGTATAAGATTCAATTTTAATTCTAAACTTAATGATAAGATAAGTTTGTCTAATAAAATGTATTATGCTTATACGGATTCAAATAGAATTCAGCAAAGTTCAAATACAGCAGGTGTGATGCTAGGACTTTTAAGAACTCCGCCTGATTTTGATCAAAGAGATTATAGAGGAACCTATTATACTAGTAGTGGTACAGAATATACAAAAAGACATCGTTCTTATAGAAAGTATCTTGGTAATAGTCAAAATCCATCCTACAATAATCCTTTATGGACTATATATGAACAAGTAGCAAATACTAAAGTAAATAGAATTACTGCAACTCCTCAGCTTACATTTAATCCTATAGATGTTTTAAGTGTTATAGCTAGAGGAAATGTTGATGTTGCTGATGATAGACGTACTTACTTTTTCCCGATAGGTTCTGCTGGAGCTAGAAATGTTGGAATCTATCAGGAAGATGCACTTAGTACCACGAATTTAAATTTTGATTTGATTGGTAAAGCAAATTTTGAACTATCAAGTGATGCTAACTTAACAGCTACTGCAGGATGGAGTTTCACCGATAGAAAATATAAAAGGAATTCAGGGCAGGTTAATGGTTTTTTAGTTAATTCTTCAAAACAAACAACTTCATTAAATACTGCTGCTGAATCATCGACATTTCAAACTTATAAAACTCACAGACGTTCAAACAGGGGTTATGCACTACTTAATTTTGATTTATTTGATCAATTATATGTCAATGTAACAGGTGCATTAGAAGCGTCTTCAACAATTAATGGAACCTTCTTTTATCCTGCAACTGATTTAGCTTGGATATTTACTAATCAATTTGATTCAAGCGCATTATCTTTTGGAAAGCTTAGAGCATCATGGGGAAAAGTTGGTGTACAACCATCTGCTCATAAGTTTGAAACATTAGCTGAAGGAGGTTTTGGATATTCAACTTATAGTGATCCATTAGATATAGATTTATTTGGTGGTGGTTTTAGACTTGATAACAATCTTGGAAACGCAAAATTAGAACCTGAAATCAAAACAGAGTGGGAAATTGGTAGTGATCTAAGATTTTTAAATGATGATTTAACTTTTTCATTTACTTATTATCAAAATAAAATTGAAGGTATATTACTTAATGTAAGTCTTTCTCCTTCTTCTGGTTTTGCTACTCAATATGGAAACTTTGGTGCTATGGAAAATAGTGGTTTAGAACTTGATATGAGTTGGGATATAGTGGATAAAAGTGATTTTAGTATTTCATCTTCATTAAATTGGTCTAAAAATACCAATGAAGTGACTGACCTTTATGGAACATCATCAATCGGTTTAACTGGTGCCTCTATTAGTTCAAGAGCAATAGTTGGTCATCCATTAGGTGTATTATATGGAACAGGCTCTAAAACAAAGGCTGATGGAAGTCTTGATCTAAATGCAAATGGATTTCCACAAATTACATCTGGACCTATGGTTTTAGGAGATCCAAATCCAGATTGGAGAGGTGGTTTAGGTTTCGATATTACTTATAAGAAACTTAATCTTAATGTTTTAGTAGAGCATTATCAAGGAGGAGAGTTTTCTCCAAGAACTATATGGGTTTTAAATCGATTTGGTACAACTCAAGAAACTGCTGGCAGACTTACACTAAGTCAAGACTTAGTTAATTTTAAGGGGAATACAATTGCAGCAGGAACTACTGTTAGAGGTACAGTAAAAGACTTTGGAGGTGGTCCAGTTTTACTTGATGAGAATTGGTATAGAACTGGAATTGGTGGAGGTTTTGGTGATAATCAGGCCTATAACTTTTCTATCTATGACGCTACTTTTACAAAACTTAGAGAAATTTCTTTAAGCTATGTTTTAGATGGGGATAATTTAAATTCTTTTGGACTAGATAATGTGATTTTCACTCTATCAGGAAGAAATTTAATAAATATCAATAAAGTTCCTGGAATTGATCCAGAGGTTAATCAATATGGTGTTGGTCAAGGATTTGGACTAGATTATTTTACAAATCCTCAAACCCAATCAGTACTATTAAAAGTATCATTTAATTATTAATATAAAAATTATGAAAAAAAATATTATTAAAGTTTTATTATGCTCAATGATTATTTCACTTTCATCTTGTGAAGACATGGTTGAAGGCATAAATGAAAACCCAAATGACATCTCTGTGTTAGATGTTGAAACTAAATTATTTCTGACAGGAGGAATGTTAGCTAATGTTCAAGTTCAGTGTGGACATTTAAATAGAATTTCTAACATGTATTCTGGACAATTAATTGGATTTTCTTCATTATATTCCAACATCTATGGTTTTAATCTATCTACGGTTGAATCTAATGATGAATGGACTCAAGTATATGGTGGAGTAATTACCAATATGCGCCATATAGCCAATAATTCTACAAGTGACCTACTTGTTGGAATTGCTAAAGTAGTTGAGGCTCATGCTATTGGAACAGGTGCTTCATTGTGGGGTAATATTCCTTATTCAGAAGCGAACAATATAGAAATTTCTGACCCTGTTTTTGATAGTCAAAAAGCTGTATATACTGCAGCTATTGCTTTATTAGATGCAGGGATAGCTAAATTAAACTCTGCTACTAGTTTTAGTTTGAGTCAGGATATTTACTTCAATGGAAATAAAGATAAATGGATAAAGGCGGCTAATACATTAAAAGCTAGATTTTATTTACATCAGAAAGATTATTCAAGTGCTCTTTCTGCAGCTCAAACTGGTATTAGTGATCCTTCTGGTGACATGAAATATAAACCAAGAGGAGCAGCAAGTCAAGCTGCTGGTGATAAAAATTTATTTTGGACTATTTTGGAAGGTTCAAGAGCTGGAGATATAGGAAATTCTAGTGGAGGCTCTGATAGTTATCTATTACAATTGTTGGATGCTTCTAGTTCTGTTTCAAGAAACCATGCTAAAACCAATGAGGCAGCGAGACATGCATATTATAAAATTGATGCTTCTGGAGGAAAAGTCAATAAGGGGATTGTTGAACAATTTGAACCTCAAAATATGGTTACTTATTTTGAAAATCAATTAATTAAAGCTGAGTGTGCTGCTCGTTCCGGTGGAGTTGCAGCAGGACTCTCCCATTTAAATACTATGCGTTCTTGGTTAAATTCTGGAGGACAGCTTAATTCAAGTTTTGCTGGCATGACATATAAGTATGATGCTTTTGTTGCCGCAGATTTTGATAACGGAGGAGTTGAAAATGCAGATAATGTGGATTCCAAAACAGCTTTTTTAAGAGAAGTAATGGAAGAACGTTATGTTTCAGGTTTTGGAATGCATATGCCTTTTAATGATGCTAGAAGATTAAGGAAAAGTGGTTCTAGTTTTGCAGTTCCTTTTGTTTTAGTAGATGGACCTAACCCTCCATATCCTGAAAGGATGCCATATTCAGCAAATGAATTAAATTCTAATTCTAATGCTCCGGCTGATCCTGGAATTTTTGCAAAAACCGAGGTAAATAATTAATAATTACAACCTTGATAGATACTTTAGCTATTTGATAATTTTATCAAATAGCTTGGGTGTCTATTAACTAATATTTACTCAAGGAATGATCAAAGTCATACAGATTGGTTTTGGACCACTTGGCGTTCAAATAGCTGAATTTATCGCAAAAAAATCTACCATTAAAACGGTAGCAGTAGTGGATAATGATCCAGATTTATATAATAAAAACATTAATGATTTTTCTTCAGATCTTAATGATCAAATTTTCATTTCTAATTCTGTTAATGAAGCATTAAAAAATATTAATGAAATACCTGATGTTGCTATTATTACTACTGTTTCTAGTTTAAAAAAGATTTATAATCAAATTAAAGAAGTAGTACAACATAATATAAATGTTATTTCAACTTGTGAAGAACTGTCTTATCCATGGAAAACAGATCCATCTTTGAGTAAGAAATTAAATGATTTATGTAAACTTAATAATGTAGCGTGTTTAGGAACTGGTGTAAATCCTGGTTTTCTTATGGATTACTTGCCTTCAGTATTAAGTACAGTATGTAAAGAGATTAATAACATAAGAATATGTAGAGTTCAAGATGCAACTTTTAGAAGAATTCCATTTCAAAAGAAAATTGGAGCAGGTTTAGATTTAAGTGAATTTAAAAATAAAGAACTGGAAGGAACATTAAGGCATGTTGGATTAACTGAATCGTTGCACTTACTTGCAAAAACACTAAATTTTGATATTGACAATGTAACGGAAACTTTGAATCCAGTAATTTGTAAAAGTGATTTAAATGGTTCAATTAATATAAAAAAAGGTCAAGCTAGAGGAGTTGAACAAATTGCTTATGGATATTTAAATAGTGAAGTAGTAATTGAAATGCAATTTAAAGCCGCTGTAGGAGAATCACGTTCATATGATAGGATTGAGGTTGATGGAATTCCCTCTTTTGTTTCTGAAATTGAAGGAGGCATTAATGGAGATATTGCTACATGTTCAATTGCAATTAATAGTATTAAAAGTATTATGAAAGCTTCTCCAGGTCTTCATACGATGGCTGACATTGCTGTTCCAGGATATATACACTAAATTGTATTAACAAATATTAATTTTTTGAAACATCTCAGATATTTATTTCTTATATGTCTTTTGTCTTCTTGTAAATCTGATATCAATGTAGACTTACTAATTATAAATGGAATGGTATATGATGGAATTAATTCTGAACCGCAAAATATTGATATTACTATTGATAATGGAAAAATTATTTATTTAAGTAATAATAAGCAGTCTATTAATGCTGATAAAATTATTGATGCAGAAGGTCTAATTGTTTCCCCTGGTTTTATTGATACTCACACTCATTCAGATAGGGACTTGAATAATAAGGAAACCTCACACAATCTACCTTTTTTAAAACAGGGTATTACTACAGTTGTAGTTGGAAATGATGGCGATAGTTATTATCCTATTTCTGACTACAAATCATTATACGAGTCACAGGGAATCGGGACTAATGTTGTTATGTTAGTTGGTCACGGTACAATTAGAAATAAAGTATTAGGAAATATTAATAAAAAACCAAACTCGGATGAATTGAGTGAAATGAAAAAATTAATAACTCAAGAGATGAATGCTGGAGCGTTTGGAATGTCTACAGGTTTATTTTATTCCCCTGGAAGTTATTCTAATACTGAAGAAATAGTTTCGTTAGCAAAAATCGTTTCAGATAATGGAGGAATATACGATACTCATTTAAGAGATGAAAGCAACTATAATATAGGTTTAATTTCAGCTGTGAAGGAAACAATAGATATTGGATTAAAAGCAAATATTCCAGTTCATATTTCACACATAAAATGTTTAGGAAGATATGTATGGCATCAAAGTGATTCCATTATCAAATTAATTGAATTCTATAGGAATAAAGGGTTGAATGTTACTGCTAATCAATACCCTTATGATGCATCAGCAACTAGCTTAAAAGGTGCAGTTGTTCCTAGATGGGCTGAGAGTGGAGGTAAAGATTCTTTATTTATTCGTTTTAATAACAAAAAAATTAAAACTAGAATATTAAAAGAAACAAGTTCCAATATATTTAGAAGAGGAGGAGCTGATAAATTATTGATTGTAAATTCTAAAAATTCTGATTTAATAGGAAAAAATTTGTTAGAATTATCAATTGAATTTGATAAACTTCCTGAAGAAACAGTATATCACTTGATCAAATCAGAAAATGTCAGTGTTGCTTCGTTTAATATGATTGAAGAGGATATTATAAATTTTATGAAGCAGAGTTGGGTTTTTACAGGTTCTGATGGTAATACTGGTCACCCTAGAAAATATGGTTCATTTCCTAAAAAATATTCTGAATATGTAGTTAATAAAAAGGTTCTAAATTTTTCGGAATTTATTGCTAACAGCACTTCAAAACCAGCAGAATTTTTTAATGTTAACAAAAGAGGTAAAATTAAGGAGGGATATTATGCTGATATTATTATATTCGATCCATTGTATTTTAAAGATAAAGCTGATTATTCTAATGCATTTGTATATTCAGAAGGTTTAATTTATAGTGTAATAAATGGGGAATTAATAATTGATAAAAATAATTTTACTGGTAAATTAAAAGGAAAAGTTTTAAAAAAATAAAAAATATTTCTATGAAAAAATTAGAATTACATTGGAAAATCTTAATAGGAATGGCACTAGGTGTTGTTTTTGGTTTTATAATGACAAATTTTGATTTTGGAAAAGATTTCATATCTGATTGGATAAAACCTTTTGGAACAATTTTTATTAATTCTTTAAAGCTAATAGCAATTCCATTAATATTAGCATCTCTTGTAAAGGGTATTTCAGATTTGAAAGATATTTCAAAATTGTCACAAATGGGAGGAGTTACAATAGTTACATACATAATAACAACTGTTATAGCTGTTAGCATTGGTTTAATTATAGTAAATGTTATAAAACCTGGTGATTCAATTTCTGAAGAAACACGAATAGAATTAATAGGTGCATATGAGAGTGATGCAGATCAAAAAAGAGAAGTAGCTGCAAATACAAAAAATTCAGGCCCTCTTCAAGCTCTTGTAGATGTTGTGCCTTCAAATATAGTTTATGCTGCATCTAATAATAAGAATATGCTTCAAGTAATTTTCTTTGCAATCTTGTTTGGCATTTCAATTATCTTAATTCCTCCAAATAAATCAAAACCAATAAAAGAATTCTTTGATTCACTAAATGAGGTTATCCTAAAAATAATTGACCTAATAATGTTGTTTGCACCATATGGTGTATTTGCATTATTAGCAACATTAATCGTAGAAGCTCCAAAATGGGATCTACTAGAGAGTCTATTATTGTATTCTATTACCCTTATTCTTGGATTATCGATATTAATAATACTATATGTAATAATTGTAAAGATTTTTACTGGAAAAGGGCCTAATTACTTTTTAAAAGGTATTCTTCCTGCCCAACTAGTTGCATTTTCAACTAGCTCTAGTGCAGCAACCCTACCAGTTACTATGGATAGAGTTCACAATCATTTAGGTGTAAAAGAAGAGGTTTCTAGTTTTGTCCTTCCAATTGGAGCAACTATTAACATGGATGGAACGGCATTGTACCAGGCTATTGCAGCTGTATTTATTGCACAAACATTTGGTTTAGATCTGACATTGGGGGCTCAGCTTGGAATTATTCTTACGGCAACACTTGCTTCTATAGGGGCTGCAGCAGTACCTAGTGCAGGTATTATTGTATTAGTTATTGTATTATCTCAAGCAGGAATACCAGAGGCTGGATTAGCATTAATCTTTGCTGTAGATAGACCTCTAGATATGTGTAGAACAATAGTTAATATTACTGGAGACGCAACAGTCTCCATGATAGTAGCAAAATCAGTTGGAAAATTAGATGATTCGAAAGTTAAGAATTGAGATGACTATTATAATAATGTAAAAGGTTAATATTTATAGATTAAAATAATATTTGATTAAATAAATAATGACTAATAAAAATAAAATAAACCGTTTTCTATTAAAACACGGAATTAAAGATTCAAAAATAAATTATGGATTAAACTCAGATGAATTAAATGAAATTTGTATTAAAAAAGGCTTAGGAATTTATGCTGATTCAGGAGCATTAGTTGTAAATACAGGTGAATTTACTGGAAGATCTCCAAAAGATAGATTTATTGTAGAAGACAAAATAACTAAGAATAAAATTTGGTGGGGTGATATTAATTCACCTTTTGATTCTAACAATTTTGACAATTTGTTCAAAAAAATTGTCAAGCATATTTCAAATAAAGAACTTTATATATCTGACTCTTATGTATGTTCTGACCCTAGATATAGAGTTAACTTAAGAGTAGTTACTGAATTACCCTGGGTAAACATTTTTTCTTTAAATATGTTTTTGAACCCTAAGGAAGAAGAGTTAGATAGTTTTAAACCAGAATGGCTTATAATTCAATCGCCAAGTTTTATGGCAGTTCCAAAAAAAGATGGCACACGATCTCATAATTTCTCAATAATAAATTTTTCTAAAAAAATTATACTTATAGGAGGATCAGGTTATACTGGTGAAGTGAAAAAGGGAGTTTTTTCAGTTTTAAATTTTCTATTTCCGGAATCAAAAAATGTTTTACCAATGCATTGCTCAGCAAATGTTGGAAAAAATGGAGAAACAGCTATTTTCTTTGGTCTTTCTGGAACAGGAAAAACTACATTGTCTGCTGATCCTAATAGAAAACTTGTAGGAGATGATGAACATGGATGGTCAAAAGACAATGTTATTTTTAACTTTGAAGGAGGATGTTATGCTAAGGTTATAGATTTAAAGGAAGAAAATGAGCCTGAAATATATAGAGCAATTAAAAAGGGTGCATTGCTAGAAAATATTGTTTTCAAGAAAAACAGTAATTCTGTTGATTATATGGATTCATCTATAACTCAAAATACTAGAGTTAGTTATCCAATTAATTATATAAAAAACATTCAAAAAACTTCTATTGGATATAAACCCAAGAATATTTTTTTTCTAACAGCTGATGCGTTTGGTGTATTACCACCTATATCAAAATTACTTCCCAGTCAAGCTGCATATCATTTTATTTCTGGATATACAGCTAAAGTTGCAGGTACAGAAGCAGGGGTAATAGAACCAATACCTTCATTTTCAGCATGTTTTGGAGCTCCTTTTATGCCACTTCACCCAACTGTTTATGCAGAAATGTTAATTTCTAAAATGAAAGAAGCAAATGTAAAGGTGTGGTTAGTTAATACAGGATGGTCAGGAGGACCATATGGAATTGGCAAGAGAATTAAATTAAAATATACCAGAAGAATGATTGATGCTGCATTATCAGGTGAACTTGGCCCATATTCATATAAAGATTACCACATTCACTCAGTTTTTGGATTAGCACAACCAAGAGAATGTCCTGGAATTCCAAAAAGATTACTTAGTCCTAGAGCTACATGGAAAAATGACAAAGCTTATTATAAAATGGCATTTAAATTATCCAATGCTTTTAGAGAGAATTTTGATAAATTTGAAAACATTGCAAATGAGGAAATTAAAAGAGGTGGGCCTCAAAGATTTTCTAATAAGGTCTTTGATTTTAATTAATTTATATAAAATGAATAGAGTATTACTAATATTTACTTTTTGTATACTTTTAAATCCGATTTTAGCACAACAACAAAAAACTCCAATTAAGATACTTTTTGTTGGGAATAGTTTTACTTTTTTTTGGAATATGCCACAGTTAGTTTCTGCTATGGCTGAATCACAAGGAGTTTCAATTAATTCCTATCAATCAACTGTAAGTGGAAGTAGTTTAGAACAACATTGGAAAGGTGAAAAAGGTTCATTAACTAGAAAAAAAATAGACGAAAATAATTGGGATTACGTAGTCTTAAGTGATCATAGCCTTAAAACAATAGATGCTCCTGAAAAATTTAGAGAATATGGAAAAAAATTTATTGATCTTGTCCGTTCAAAAGGTGCTGAACCTATTTTTATGATTACCTGGTCTTACAAAGACAATCCTTCAATGCAAAAAATTATTTCTAAAGAATATATTAAACTTGCCAATGATTTCAATGTTAAAGTGTTCCCTGTTGGACCAATATGGGATGCTATTAGAAAAGATAATTCGAATATTGATCTCTATTTTGACAATAAACATCCATCATCTGCTGGATCTTATTTGATTGCATTAATAATAACCAAATCTCTTACAGGAAAATCATTAAAAGATATTCCAAAGAGGTTATTTAAAATAGATGAGAAAGGTGAGAAATTTTATTTATCTTTCGTTTCATCTTCAAATTCTAAATATTTAAAGGAATTTGTAGATAAATCAATCAAATAACTAATAAAAAGTGAAAGCAAAGAAAATTGGATTAATATTGGGTCCAGCCCTTTTTTTAATCACACTCTTGTGGTTTCATCCAGAAGGATTGAGTAAAGAAGCAAATGCCATTTTAGCTTCTACACTTTGGGTAGCAGTTTGGTGGATTACTGAAGCTGTTCCCATTGCAATAACCTCTTTGTTGCCAATTGTTTTATTCCCATTGACTGGTGGACTGGGATTGGCAGAGACCACAGCTTCATTTGGTCATCGTTATATTTTCTTATATATAGGTGGTTTTATATTGGCAATCGCTATTGAACGTTGGAATTTACACAAAAGGATAGCATTAAATATTATCCAATTCATTGGTACTAATGTAAAAAGTATCATTTTAGGATTTATGATAGCTACCGCATTTCTTTCCATGTGGATTTCAAATACAGCAACCTCAGTGATGATGCTTCCTATTGGTATGGCCATCATTAGCCAACTAATTGATAATCCAGATACAATTGAAAATGAAAATAAAACCTTTGGAAAAGCATTAATGTTAGCTATTGCATACAGCGCATCAATAGGGGGAATAGCAACATTAATAGGTACACCACCTAATTTAGTATTAGCTGGAATTGTTCAAGAAACCTATGGAGTAGAAATTACTTTTTCAAAATGGTTCATGTTTGGCCTACCTATTTCATTAATTCTTTTAGTTCTCTGTTGGAAATATTTAACTGAATTTGCTTTTTCATTTAAACAAAAAGCTTTTCCAGGTGGAAAAGCTGAAATTAATAAACAATTAAAATCATTAGGCAAAATATCTTATGAAGAAAAAATGGTTTTAGTAGTGTTTATTTTAACTGCAGTAGCATGGATAACAAGGTCCATTCAAATAGACGGTATTCAATACGGATTAGTAAAAATAATACCTAATATAGACGATACAATTATTGCAGTTATTTCAGGAATAATATTATTTATTTTACCTGCATCAAAGGGGAAAAATCGAAAACTTATTAATTGGGAAGAAGCAGTTAGATTGCCTTGGGGAATTCTTTTACTTTTTGGAGGAGGTTTAGCATTAGCACAAGGATTTACAACAAGTGGTTTAGCAGAATGGATTGGTGGACAAATGACTTTATTGGAAGGTGCATCACTTTTCATCATACTTTTATTTTTAATTGGTATGGTAAATTTCTTAACTGAAATCACGTCCAACCTTGCTACAACTGCTATGATTTTACCTATCCTAGCACCTTTAGCTTTAATAATTGATGTCCATCCTTTTATTTTAATGGTCGGTGCAACTGTTGCAGCATCTTGTGCCTTTATGTTACCTGTGGCAACGCCTCCAAATGCAGTTGTTTTTGGATCAGGCTATCTAAGAATTCCTGATATGGTTAAAGCTGGAATATGGATGAATTTATTTTCAATAATCTTCTTGACATTAATGGTATATTTTTTATTACCTCTTCTTTGGGATTTTGATCCTAATACAATAATAGATTTTCTTAGAGAGAAATAGTTAGCTTTCCTTATTTATTTGTTAACTTGAATTGATTATAAAATTTTACAACTATGAAACAATTTTTATTATTATTATTGACCTTTTCCTTATCAATACAATCTCAAGAATCAAAAACAACAGATGTTATTGATATTATTAAAAAACATGGCATGGAAAAAAGCAATGTTATGGAAATTGCTCATTGGATAACTGATTATAATGGTCCAAGACTCACAGGCTCTCCAGGATTAGACAATGCTACTAAATGGGTAGTAGATGAATTAAACAATTGGGGAATGAATAATGTTCATCTTCAAGAATGGGGACCTTTTGGTAGAGGATGGGAAATGACACATTTTGAAATGCATGCAAATAGTCCTAATTATTGGCCAATTATTGCTTATCCAAAAGCTTGGTCTTCTTCTGCAAGTGGTGAAGGAGAAGTAGTTTATTTAGATATAAAGGATAAAAATGATATTGAAAAATATAGAGGACAACTTTCTGGCAAGTTTGTTCTAATTGATAGTATACTTGAAATTAATGAAGCATTTAAAGCTTCTGCTAAAAGACATGATGACAAAAGTCTCCTTGAATTAGCAAATGCAAATGCACCATCTCCAAACTCAAGAAGGTACAGAAACTTCTCAGGAAACTCTATAATAAATGATATTTGGAATATGCTAGAGGAAGAAAGACCTATTGCTGTTCTTAATAGAAGTTACAAAGGAGAATTGGGTACTGTTTTTGTTTCAGGAGCTAGAAGTCCTAATGGAAATCGTAGAGATATTTACAAAAATGATAAATATATTTTACCACAAGTTACCTTAGCAATGGAACATTATAATAGAGTATTTAGAATTGTTCAAAAAGGAACACCTGTAAATCTTAATATAGATTTTAAATCAAATTACACTAATCCTGATGGTATGGAACACAATATTATTGCTGAAATTCCTGGAACAGATCTTAGAGATGAAGTTGTTATGTTTGGTGCTCATTTTGATTCTTGGCATACGGGAACTGGTGCTACAGATAATGCTTCAGGATCAGCTGTTATGATGGAAGCAGCTAGAATACTGCTTGAAACCATAAAAGAAAGTGGAATAAAACCTAGAAGAACATTAAGGATGGCTTTATGGACTGGTGAAGAGCAAGGTTTACTTGGTTCAAGAGCTTATGTTGCAGAAAATTTTGCAGATTTTAATGGTTTCAGAGTAAATTCATTAAAACCTGAACAAAAAAAAGTATCTGCATATTACAATTTGGATAATGGAACAGGTAAAATTCGTGGTGTATACTTACAAGGAAATGATAAAGTATCTCCTATTTTTAGAGATTGGTTAAGCGCTTTTAGGGATATGGATGCTTCAACACTTAGCATAAGTAATACTGGTGGAACTGATCACTTAGCCTTTGATATGATTGGAATTCCAGGTTTTCAATTTATTCAAGAACCTATTGCATATTCTACAAAGACGCATCATTCAAATATGGATAATTATGATCACCTTGTTGAAGATGATCTCAAGCAAGCAGCTACTATAATCGCTTATTTTATTTGGCAAACATCACAACGTGATGAAAAACTACCAAGAAAAGAGAATAATTTAAAATATAGTAATTAGCTCATAGATTATTGAATCTATTAAGTTAAAAAGCATTGTATATGAGTGACTTAAAAGGGATGTTAATTTTATGAGATTTGCCTCAATTGATATTTTAAGAGCAATTACAATGGTTCTGATGATATGGGTAAATGATTTTTGGACCTTAACAAATGTTCCAAAATGGTTGAAACATGCCAATGCTGTTGAAGACTATTTAGGATTTTCTGATATTATATTTCCATTATTTTTATTTATTGTTGGCTTAAGTATACCATTAGCAATCAATAACAGAACAGATAAAGGCCATTCCAATATTTCTATTTCTAAGCATATTATAGTTAGATCGATTTCTCTATTGATAATCGGAGTTTATATGGTTAATTACGAAACTGCACATGATGAAAGTATTTTTATAGGAAAAACCTACTGGACATTATTAATGGCTTTTGCTGTTATATTAATATGGATAGATTGGAAAAAAAGTCCTATCAAATCCTATTGGCACCCTTATATACAGTTTTTAGGTTTTATTATTTTAATCTTTTTGGCTTTTATATATAAAGGAGGTGAAAATGGTTCTCTTTGGATGACAACACAATGGTGGGGGATTTTGGGTCTTATAGGCTGGGCATACCTCTTAAATTCACTGGTTTATGTGTTTTCAAAAGGTTCCCTGTTAATCATGTCTTTATTATGGTTGTTATTGATATCATTGTCTATATTAAATCATTCAGAAATGTCTATAGAATTCACAGGTTTCTCTGGATACTT
>UINC01000100.1_pt1 | contig 16568 bp, 15 predicted proteins | sample 5385821 | NCBI WGS metagenome assembly UINC01 (sample SAMEA4666929, study PRJEB26691) | marine metagenome | isolation source: Pacific Ocean | place: Pacific Ocean | collected 2011-10-13 | reverse complement strand
GACATTCTGGCGGTAATGACTGCAGCTACTCTTTGGGCAGAATTCGCGGGCCCAGCCCTAGCCTTTATTCCGTGTTTCAATGGACAGATTCGATTAGTTGTAATCGTGGCTTTCATTTCCTTGCACATCGGGATTGCACTGACACTTAACATCGGGTTCTTCCCCATTGTTTCCATCATAAGTTTGATAGTCTTCCTTCCGGGATTGTTTTGGGACAAGCTGTTCTCTCGGTTGGCCATTCCCTCCCGGACTGGCCTCAAGATTTATTACGATGGCGAATGCAATTTCTGTTGGAAAATTGTATCGCTGATGCGCACTTTCTTACTGGTTCCGGGCGTTCGGACCTATCCAGCACAAAATGACGCTCTAGCAAACGAAATATTTCAAAATAACAATTCCTGGGTCGTGATGGACCATAACGGAACCACACACATCGGGTTCCCAGCGTTTATCTACGTTCTTAGGTCCTCGCCGTTGTTTTGGCCCGTGGGCATGCTCCTCTGCATCCCTCCGATACCGTGGGCAGGGAATAGGCTATACCGGTTAACGGCAGAACATCGTGAGGTATTTTCTCAGCTGACCGCCTTCCTCAGTTTCAGACCTCTGAAGATAGGCCTTCCCGTATGGGCGCAGGCTTTGGCAGTGCTGTTCTTGGCGTTCATCATCTATTGGAACATAGCCCTGGTACAGCCCGTAAGCGTCGCCCCTCAAGTCCGCTGGATCGGTCCCATATTCCGGATTTACCAGAATTGGGCGCTGTTTGCCCCATACCCTCTCCGCGATGATGGTTGGTACGTAATACCCGGCAAACTTAGGAATGGTCAGGAGATAGACGTTTATCAGGATGGAGAACAGGTGAATTGGGCAAAACCAGAGCACGTTGCAACCACTTACGACAACAATCGTTGGCGGAAATACATGATGAACATCTGGAAGAAAAAGTTCTACCCACAACGTCTTTATTACGGCAAGTATCTATGCCGGGAGTGGAATTCCAACGTACAAGATGGCCAACAATTGGAGACCTTCGATATCTACTTCGTGCTGGAGACCACCTTGCCCAATTTCCAAAAACCTGAATTAGAGCGGGTTCGGCTTTGGAGCCATTATTGTTTTGCTCCAAAGTAATCCAAGTTAGATCCGGAAATTCGAAAAGGTAGCTCAGTGAGGATACCGATTCTAAATTACCCACAATCGTAGCAATTGCCGCTGTGCATACGGAGCGGGGCATGTCGAAAGAACGAAGGGGACACAGCACATCATTCGAGGTCAAGATGGGCATCAAGAGCTCGGAGACGGTATCCCAGCGGGCGGCTCGCCACGAGGTACATCCCGACCAGACCCAGTCCTGCATTAGCTATGAGACCAACAGAATATATCCCCTTGGCCCTGTGGTAACATTTGGCCTGCCAAGTGTCAGACGGTAGGCTGTACAGCAAAGGATCAACCCGCACCCAAACCTAAGGAGACCTAAGAAGATATGAAAGCACTTGAAGGGATCAGGGTCCTTGATCTGACCAGGGCCCTGGCAGGTCCGTTCTGCACCCTGATGTTAGGCGACTACGGCGCAGACGTGATCAAGATCGAGATTCCAGGTTCAGGAGACGACACCCGCACCTGGGGGCCTCCGTTCGTGGGCGATGAAAGCGCTTATTTCCTGTCCATCAACCGCAACAAACGGAGCCTGACCCTCAACTTCAAGGAAGAGAAGGCCCGGGAAATATTTTTAAAGATGGTCAAAGACGCCGACGTGGTGGTGGAGAACTTCACCCCGGGGGTGATGGACCGCTTTGGCCTGAGCTACGATGCACTCAAAGCCGTGAACCCAGGCATAGTTGTCTGTTCCATATCCGGATTTGGCCAGACCGGGCCCTACCGCAGCCGCCCCGCATACGACCAGATCATGCAGGGGATCAGCGGCCTGATGAGCATCACCGGAGAGCCAGACGGAGAGCCTCAGAAGGTAGGGATCGCGGTCGCCGATATCGGCGCCGGCATGTGGGCAGCATTCGCCGTTATGGCCGCCATTCACAACCGGTCGCACAAAGGTGAAGGCCAGGGACAGCACATAGACATCTCGATGATGGACGCCCAGGTAGCTTGGCTCACATACCAGGCCGCAAATTTCTTCGCCAACGGGACACCACCCAAGCGGCTAGGGGCAGCCCACCCCAACTTGGTGCCCTATCAAGCGTTCATGTGCCAAGACAACAAGTACCTGAACCTGGCTGTGGGCTCGGAACGGATCTGGGACCGTTTCTGTGAAGGAATGGGAATGCCCGAGTTGCGAGAGAACCCAGATTATAAAACCAATATCGAGCGGGCCCAAAACCGCGCGGAAATCGTGCCATACCTCCAAGAGATTTTCATCAAGCAGCCAGTGGCCCACTGGGTGGAGAAGCTCCAAGCGGTGAGCGTGCCCTGTGGTCCCATCAACAATCTGGAAGACGTGTTCTCGGACCCCCAGTTATTGTCCAGAGAGATGTTCGTCGAAATGACCCACCCCACCCTGGGCAAAATCAAGCAGACAGGTCTGCCTCTCAAGTTCTCCCGCACTCCGGGTGGTCTCGATCGGCCGCCGCCGCTGTTGGGCGAGCACAACCAAGAGGTCCTGCAGGAGATCGGTTTCTCGGCCACAGAGATCGAGGAATTGCAAACCCAGGACGTTATCTAGCTATTCGCTGTTATTTACTCCGATATAGGTTCAACAGGGGAATTGTGCCAACCAAATCGGCGTGATAGTCTGGCCGGTGTTCCAGGGTCATAAGAACGACCCAGGAGGTTGACCGTCCATGGACTTGGGACTTAAAGACCGGGTTGCCATAATCGGAGGCTCCAGCAGGGGCTTGGGCCGGGCCATCGCCCTGGCGTTCGCCCAGGAAGGCGCGAACGTTGCGATCAGTGCGCGTACGGAAGCGGATCTCCGCCGCACGGAGATCGAGCTGGCCCGCGTTGGGTCTCAACAACACGTCCTCGCCATCCCCGCTGACCTATCTGTCTCCAGAGACATCCGCCGTGTCGTACGGGACACGTTCAATCGGTTCGGCCAGATCGGCATCCTAGTCACCCACATGGGCTACGGCCCACCCGGACGCCCATCCGAATTCAATGACGAGATCATAATGGCGGCCCTTGAGAAGAACTTCCTCAGTTCCGTCCGCTTTGCCAGGGAAGTGATCCCTTATATGAAGCAGCAACGCTGGGGACGCATCGTTCACCTGCTCCCGTCGCTGGGCCGGCGTTCAGCCAACGGCACAGCGCTGTCCGCCACCTCACAACTGGCCCTGGTCGGCTACTCGAAGATGCTGGCCAACGAACTGGCCCCGTTCAACATCACCGTCAACAACCTGGTATCCGGACCCATGGAGACCAATTTCCTAACATCGTCGATGGAATCCGAAGCTCAGGAGTCGGGTAAAGCTTTCGACGACCTGATGCGGGACACGGTTACCAGCATCCCCATGGGGCGGCTGGGGAAGCCGGAGGAAGTGGGAGACTTGGTGGCTTTCTTGGCCTCGGACCGGGCCTCATTCCTGACCGGCTCCAGTGTGGTTCTGGACGGCGGCATGAGACAGCAAACGATCACCTAGGCATTCGTTTCAAGGACCGGTATGAAACAAAAAGAGATATACAGCACTGCCCAAGAGTACCTCTCCCAAGATGGCATCCCCGGCTGGTTGGTCTACGACTATCGACAAGCCAACCCTGTCTTCTGGCTGGTAATCTCAGCCTCGGGCCACGTGACCAGGCCCTGCTATTTCTACCTCCCCGCTGATGGTGAGCCCACACTGCTAGCGCACCACGTAGACGCCGGAAAATTCTCCGACTCCGGAGTTCAAGTAACGGTCTACAGCAGCCGGGACTCCATGTTAACGGCGCTGGGCGGGTTGCTGTCGGGGGTAAGCAAGGTTGCTATGGAGTACTCACCCGAGAACAACCTCCCGCGCGTGTCCAGAGTGGATGCCGGGACTGTGGAGTTGGTGCGCAGCCTCGGCCCTGAGGTGGTCTCGTCCGCCGATTTGATGCAGTACGCCACTCACCAGTGGACGCTCGAGCAACTTGCTGACCATCAGGCTACAGCAGCCAAGCTTGGCTGCATCGTGAACGAGGCCTTTGCCTACACCGGGGAACACCTGGCCACGGGAGTAACCGAATTCCAGGTGGCCGAGTTCATCCGGGAGCGGTTCGCCGAAGAGAAGATCGCGTCGCCCGACGGTCCCATCGTGGCGGTCAACGCCAACGCTTCGGACCCTCATTACGAGCCTTCGGCTGACCGGACCAGCGCTATCAAACAGGGTGACTGGCTGTTGATTGACCTCTGGGCCAAGGGAACAGCCGACGGCAGCGTCTACGCCGACATCACCTGGGTGGCCTACGTAGGAGACACGGTACCCGAACGGCAGCAAGAGATATTCGACATAGTGATTGGGGCCCGCGACGCCGCCCTGAACTATCTGGAGGGCGCCCACAACCAGGGCACCACAGTACAGGGCCGGCAGGCCGACCAGGTGGCCCGCGATTTCATCTCCAGCCGTGGCTACGGCGAGTACTTCACCCACCGGCTCGGGCACAGCATCGGGTTCGAGGTTCACAGTGAGGCGGTCAACCTGGACGGATTCGAGACCCACGACACCCGCCGCATAATCCCCGGCGTTTGCTTTTCTATCGAGCCGGGAATCTACTTACCCGAGTTCGGAGTCCGTTCGGAGATTGACGTTTTCATGTCGGCCAACGGCCCCTACGCCAGCTCCCCAGTCCAACACGAAGTGGTGCTGATCAAGGGCGGTTAGGGGCGTCGAGGCCTGTCTCTATCGTGATTCCAAGTTATTCACTAACGACAGTGGTTGCCCTCTCCTAGCGTTGCCATTAGAATTGCCGCGACTCCATTCACCCGTATTTTTCTAACGAGGGCAACGCCATGAAATTCTCACTGGCCTACGAGATGCAGCGGCCAATGCTCGACGACCATGCGGTAATCGAAGAGACCATCGAACAATGCATCTTGGCGGACGAGATGGGGTTCGACGCCGTTTGGTTCGTGGAACACCATTTCCTGACCACTTTTTCCGACTCTCCTTGTCCCGAGGTCATATTCGGAGCCCTCAGCCGGTTGACCAAGCGCATCCGGTTGGGCTTCGGAGTCTCGGTCCTGCCCTACCACCACCCGGTCCGCGTGGCCGAGCGAGTTGCCATGGTCGACCAACTCTCCCATGGGCGTGTGGAATTTGGGACCGGGCGTTCGGCTCCCTACGAGCAACTGGGCATGGGCATCGACCCTCGCAACACCAGGGAGATGTGGGAAGAATCGCTGGGCATGATCCCAAAGATCTGGGGATCGGACTACTTCGAACATGAGGGCCAATTCTGGAACGTGCCCCCTCGGCAAGTGCTGCCCAAGCCATACCAGCAGCCGCATCCGCCCATCTGGGTGGCGGCGCTGCAGCCGTCAACCTACGAGATCGCCGCCAAAAAGGGCATCGGCGTGATGGCGTTGGGCGTTAACGCCCCGGCGGTGTTGGAGCCGGAGATCAAGAAGTACAAGGAAACCGTCAAGAACGCCAATCCGGTGGGCGCCTTCACCAACGACCAATGGCTGAGTTCTGTGTTCGGGCTTTGCGGCGAGGATAACCAGGCCACCCAAGAGCTGTCGGCCCAGTCATTGAAGACCTTCTTCGGTCCGGGCCGTCCCTACGTGCAAGACCAAAAAGACGTCTACGAAAAATTGCTGGAGCAGTGGGGCGGAATACCCGAGCACCTGATCTCGAATTTCGCCCGGTACGTCGACGTCGAGAAAGCCTCCCTGGGGACCGATGGCGACTCTGCAATCTCCTTTGACCTGTCGGGTGGGGCGCTTGCCCAAAAGATATGGGAGGAGTTCGACTCCGCGACGATGGCCGAGCGAGGAGTGATCGTGGCCGGGGACCCGGAGGCTTGCATCCAAGGGGCCAGGCTCCACCAGGCCACCGGCGTGGACGAGCTCCAGTTCCTGATGGCCACCGAGACTGTAGACCACCAGGCAGTCATGAAGTCGATAGAGATGTTCGGCCGCCACGTCATTCCAGAGTTCCGAGACGGCAACGAACCAAAAGCGCCGGACTGCCCTCTAGACTAACTTTGGTAGCACTGCATGATTTGAAAAACCCCCGTCCTTTCGGGCAAAGACGGGGCCTTTATCAACTTTTGTTGGGCTGTTTAACCTAGGTCCGCGATCCTGGAGCCGACGTCGTTCTTAAGCAGCTCCAGACATTCGTGCTGCCACTGGTGGTTGTCGGGGTCCTGGGTGACGGTCAGCAGGGTGCCGAAGCCGCCCACTTCGCCGTAGATCTTGCGGATCTGGTCGGCACATTCCTGGGGGTCGCCCACAATCCAGACATTATCCATCAGGTACTCGACATCGACGGCACCGTCGGGCATGTCAGGATCGTTCTTGGAACCGGCCAACAGGCTGGGCTGGCGGTTGGGTTGTTGGTGTGTGTGGTAGTTGTTCACCAATACCTCATTGGCCCGTTCCCTGGCTTCCTGAGCCGTGGGGGCCACCAACACGTCCCGGGCGATGTGCCATTGGCTCCGGTTAACGGTGCGGCCGGCGCTGGCTGCACCAGATTCGTACTCATCCCAGTGCCCGGTCAGGTTCGGCACGGAGAGCGTCGGGCTGCTCATTGGGATCCAGCCTTTGACGCCAGCGTTCCTGATGGAGTCGGAGCGAATGGTTGTCGCGGCGGCGCTGATGGGCGGATAGGGTTCTTGGAAGGGCTTCATGTGCAAACCCCGTTCTTTAACTGAGTCGAGCTCCGGGGCTGAGATGTCAAAAAACTTGCCGTGATACTCGAACTTGCCCTCGTTCTGCCACATCTTCAACACCACATCCAGTACCTCTTGCGAGCGTTCGCCCACGCCCTGTCTATCGCTGGCGTCTAGGCCGTAGAGCTCCAGGTCGGTGGGAATTGCCCGGGTGCCGATGCCCCAGTAGAACCGTCCACGGCACAGGTGGTCCAGCATCGCCAGCCGGTGGGCTAGGTCAACCGGATTATGGATCGCCAGCAGTGTGACGCCGGTGCCGAACACGATGTTCTCGGTCATAGCCGAGGCCTTGGCGATGAGCAGATCCGGAGCCGGAGCGTTCTCCCAGCGCTCCGTGAAGTGTTCGCCGATCCAAGCCTCGGTGTAACCAAGTTGGTCGGCTTTAACGATCAAGTCCAAGTCACGGTCATAAGAGTCGGCGTAGGTGCGATGGGGCGGATGCAGCGGCATCATGAACAGTCCGAATTCCATGGGTGCTCCTTTCGTCAGTGGCAGACGGTTTGCTTACGCGGCTTCCGCACGGGGGTTTCAAGGTTGTTTGGTGGGCTGATACTAAGTCAGGCCTATATCGGTGTCAAGGATTTTTCCCTTCTGTCAGGCACAAAGTTGACAGCTTGGACGCTGTGGCTGGGGTTCGACCAAGATTTCGAACCGTGGTAAAATTCCTCGGTAGCTCAGATACGGATTATCGGGAATGGTGGGTATGAAAAGGGTAGTTAGTGAGACCAGCGGCGCGGTGTTCAGTCTCCCTTGGTTCGTGGCCAAGGATGAGGGCTTCTTCGCCGAAGAGGGCATCGAAATGGAATTCGTCGAGTCCCTATCCATAAAAGTTGACCAGCACACCGCCAATCCGGAAGAGGTAGACCCAATTCTCGGCCACACGCCATTTGAGGACCGGCAGGTCGCCATCTACCGGGCTTGAGAAGAAGGTCAGGTCCGTCGGGCCTATGAGAGCAAACAAGGCGCCAAGGTCATCGGGCTGCGCTCCGCCGTGGCCAGCCAGGCCTTGATGGTCAGGCCGGAGTCTGAGCATTACTATCCCAGTTCATTGGCCAGCCGGCCAATCGCCGTCCAGTTCCATGCCGGGTCTCACTACACCGTGCTTCGGCTGCTGGAGGGTTATATCCCCGAAAAGAAGATCAACCTGCTGCATTACGGTAGCCCACGCTATCGGTTCGAGGCCATGATGAGTGGTGAAGTGGATGCCGCTATGCTGATGGAGCCCTGGATCTCTCTGGCCGAGAAAAATGGCTGCCGGGCGGTTTGTGAAGGCCACTACCTGGGTGCTGAAAATGCCAGCGACAACATGGATAAGGAAACCTTCGCCGCCATCAATCGCGCCGTCGTGAAAGCGGTGGATCTGATTAATTCGGACAAGAAGCGATTCTTGCACTACCTGATTGACCAGCCCAAGTTCGCTCAAGTTGCGAAAGAATGGGGAGGCCTGACAGCAGACGACTTCCACTTACCTCGCCTGCGCTACGCCCATCCAAGGCCCTACACCGAGGAGCAGTTGGAAGACACCTACAACTGGATGGTCCGCTGGGGATTGCTGAACGCCGCAGTCTGCGCCACCGATTTCGTGGACAACCGAGTCATTGACCCGGTTGCGGCCGACGACTAGTACAATAAAAGTTTATTCCTCGGGCATCCAGCCGGCCCCGATTAAAATCGGGGCCGGTTTTTTTACCGCGTGGTGTTCCGACCTCCACGCCAGCATCGATAAAGTACAATTGGGTTGACTCTAGCAAGGAGAAATCCGCCATGAGATTCCGTTTCAGACAGCGTGCTAGCGTTGCAGTCATAGAGATACACGGAGTTATCGGTAACCACGTGAAGATTCCGGAATTCTCGCGGCTGATCGATTCCGTGGCCGGGAACCCACGCCAAAAAGCCCTGCTCCTGGACATCGATTCTCCTGGCGGGTCGGCCACCGGGTCCGAGGTCCTCTACCGGGCCATCCAGCGGGTTGCCGAGCAGAAGCCTGTCTACGCCTACGTACGGGGGATGGGGGCCTCAGGCGGGTACTACCTGGCCTGCGCAGCCAGCAAGGTCTACGCCCTACCCACGGCGTTGGTTGGCTCCATCGGCGTGATTTACCTACGCCCCGTGTTGGAGCAACTACTGGCAAAGGCGGGAGTGGAATTCTCGGTGTTCAAGAGCGGGGAATTCAAGGATATGACCGGCTTCTGGCGCAGCCCAACGGACGAGGAATCAGAAAAATTCCAGGAACTGATCAATGAGATATTCGACAACTTCGTCACCGTGGTGGCTGGCGGACGTTCTCTGGAGGAGGCGGCGGTCAGGGAGATCGCCACGGGTGAGGTCATGACCGCCCGACGAGGCATCGGAGTCGGGCTCGTGGACGAGATCGGCGATTTCAAAGACACACTGGAGGCGGCCGCCGAAGCCGGGGGTTGCAAGCCTACAGCCCGGTGGATACGCCCCAGTCGCAGCCTTGGCCAGAGGTTCTTCAGCCGCACCGGCATCGGGCAGCAAAGCGGCGGGAACTTACTCGCGGAAGGATTGCAGAGGTTGCTTACCGGAGGGATATATTACCTTGACCCTGGATACATCGGGGGAGACTACCCAGGCACATCCAGTTAACCAACATGGCCGGGCCGGGAAAGGAAGCAGTAATTGAGGGGATTCGGCCGGACGACCATTGTGGGGATAGTCCTTTTGGCGCTCATCGGGGTCTTGGCGGCATGCGGTGTTCTTGAGTAGCATGACCCGTAAGATCGACGCCACCCCGGATTATTCATCGAATTTGCGTCCTCGCCGCCCATCCAAGAAAATCTAATCACTGAGCTCGGTGGTTCTACTCTGCTGCTGCCATACCTGGCATACACCGTTGGAGCCGGACATGACGACACAGAGTCGTACATGGGGTTGGCCCTGGTACACAGCGATTGGGAATCAGCGGAAGGGAATCAGCAGCGGTCAGAGCAACTGGTCACTCAGAACGAAGTTTGCAGGCTTGGTTGAAAAGAATAAAAGAATACCTCTCCCAGTCACAGGAAATGGATTTGTCGGCGAAGATACGAGGGCACGGGGCGGCTTCCAGGTGGAGAGGGCTAACTTTCAAGATATGGCCCTTGATCCCCGACGTGTAGCAGCCGGCTAAGCCACCACCCGCTTGGCTTCCTGCCAGAGTTCCTCTTTCTGCTCCAGCGGGAGGGCATCGAAATCCAGGCCCCGCTCCGCAGCAAGCCGCTCCATGAATAGATAACGCTGGCCGAAGCGCTGGTTAGCCTGACGCAGGACATCCTCGGCGTGGGCGCCGGACCAGCGGGTCAGGTTGACCATGGTGAAGAGCAGGTCGCCCAATTCATGGACTTTTTCCTCCGGGGTTACGGCCTCTTTGAGCTCAGCCACCTCTTCGACAATCTTATCTAGCACCCCGGAGACGTCGTCCCACTCGAACCCGGCCTTGCCGACACGGTCCTGCATCAACTGGGCATAGGCCAGGGCGGGCATGTCGATGGGGATTCCCTCGACAGGCGATTTGCTTTCCCCTTTCTCTTTGCGTTCCAGAACCTTGATCTGTTCCCAGTTCTGTTCCACCTCTCGGGCGTTTTCGGCATGCCCGTCAGCAAAGACATGGGGGTGACGGCGAATCAACTTGCCATTTATCTTGCGCAGCACGTCCTCAAGCTGGAACTCGCCGGCCTCCCGGGCGATGTCGGCGTGAAAGGCAATCTGGACCATCAGGTCGCCCAGTTCCTCTGACAAGACGGCTGGATTGCCTTGGTCGATGGCCTCTATAACCTCGTAGGACTCTTCCAGCAGGTGGCGCTTCAGGGACTCGTGAGTCTGTTCCCGGTCCCAGGGGCAGCCGCCGGGGGCACGCAGCCGGGCGACGATATCCACCAGGGTCTGGAATGTGCCCAGTTCTTCGTTGGAAAAAGAGTCTTGAGAAAATACCTGGTTTGGAGATGAATCCTCTTTGGGCCTCATGGACTAATTATAGATTGAGCGCCGGTTGCTTCACAAGCTCGGCGGTGCTAACTTAGGTTCGACCGGCGAGCGCAATATTCGCGATTCATGGCCTCGGCCCGGTCCGTTAAAACGGAGAATTCATGGGCCGCGTAGGCTGGGTCCCCTGGGCGTTATTCATCGTTGCCGTGCCCGTGTTTTTGATCACGGCCAGCGTTACTTGGGCGTTCAACAGCCCGAGCCTGTACAACGACGGTTTCGAGAAGTATTCCATTTCCCGCATCTCGGGCATCACAGACAGCGGCCTGCGCCGGGTGGGGGCTGACATCCGCAGCTATATCAACTCCGGGGACGAGCAGCTTAACGTCCAGACCAAGATTCTCGGCGAGGAACGGGCCCTGTTCAACGACCGGGAATTGGCCCACATGAAAGACGTAAAACAACTGGTGCGAGGCGTGTACGTGCTGGCTTTGGCCTCAGCGGTGTATCTGGCGGTCATGACATCTATTGGCTTCGCCATGCAGAGGGGCCGGTTCTTGGCGCTCTTCGCTAAACGGCTGGCCTGGGGAGGTGGGCTGACTTTGGTGTTGTTGGTGGTCTTCGGGGCCGTAGCATCGGTAGGATTTGACAGTGTGTTCCTGAGGTTTCACCAACTGAGTTTCGCCAACGACTTCTGGCAACTGGACCCGCAGACTGATTACCTGGTGCGCATCTTCCCGCAGGACTTCTGGTTCGACGCGACCTTGTGGGTGGCAGTCCGGGCTATCGCCGGGGCATTGTTGTTGACCGTCGCCAGCAGCGCTTTCCTGGTCTGCCAGCGGTATACCGGTTGGCAGCGGCCCCTGAACGGACTGGAGAGCGCACGAGACCTGAACTAGGCTAGAATAAGGTACGGGGTGGAAACACGCCGGACCTGTCCCATCACAGAAACATAAAACAGGGGCAAGTGTTACTTGCCCCTGTTTTATGCAAAAGCCAAACCTTGCGGCTTATGGGCCGCAGCCACATCCGCCGCCGCAGCAACCGCCGCCGCTCAACGGAGGCAGTGGACCCATCGAGGTGGACATCTCGCTGCCGCCCTTCATCACGGACGCGAAGACCGAGATGGCGCGTTTGGCTGGCTGCTCACAATTGGGGCAATCGGCCCCGGTGGCGCTCATCGATTGGAGCTTTTCAAACTTGTGGTCACAAGTGGGGCACATATATTCGTACAGAGGCATAGCGGCGACCTCCCAAAATCCGATCCGGTACTAGTCAGCAGTAACTGAATTGAATTTAACCGAAGCAATTATGAAGCGTCAAGAGCTAGATCATCGTTAGCCAGGAACAAGAACAACGCGCCAGGCGCCCGCGCCGACGTTTGCAGACATTGGACTCATGGAGAGCCTACCGGGATTTTCGGTTTCTCTGGATAGCCAATTTTTTCGCCAATACCGCTCAGTGGCTGCAACTGCTCACGGTGGGCTGGCTGGTGCGAGACCTCACCGATTCTTTCGCGTCCTCGGGGCTCTTAGTGGTGACAGTGGGCGGCATGATCACCCTCCCAACGTTGGTGGTTGGGCCTTGGGCCGGGGTGCTCGGAGACCGTGTCAACCGCAGAAAATTGGTCATGGCTGTCCAGACATTCATGGCTGTGGCGGCGGTGATATTCGCCATCGTGGTGCACTCGGGGCACGTCGAGTGGTGGCACGCCTACATCTACGTTTTCGTGTCTGGTATCTGCTGGTCAACCTCCCTGACCATGCGCCAGACCCTGGTCGCCAACACGGTGCCCAGGGAGTCCTTGGTCAACGCCTACGCCTCCAACACCCTGACCATCACCGGCACTCGGATGGTCGGCCCGTTCATCGGCGGAATCCTGATAACCACAATCGGTTTCACCTGGAATTTCGCCATCGAAGGGGCCCTCTACACGGCCACGGTGTTGACATTCTGGCCAATGAAGACACCTTATCTTCATGCGCGCCCGGAGGACATCGGTGGGTCGCCTTTAGCCAATTTCATGGAGGGCCTCCGGTACGTAAGGAAGCAAGAGCGGGTGATTTGGAACCTGCTGGTGGTTGGGCTGATACCTAACGTCCTACTCCATCCGGTCTGGTTCGTGTTGCCGGTGTTCACAGTTGAGGTCCTGCACCGGAGCGCCGACACTGGCGGCATCCTGCTGGCCGTGACCGGAGTCGGCGGCCTGCTGTCGGCCCTGACCATCGCTTCCGTGGGGCTCGGTGCCCACCGCGGACTTATCTGTTTGATGGCCATCCTAATTGCATCGGCATCTGTGATCCTTTTCGCCTATTCCCATTGGCTGGTCCTGGCCATGATATTGATCGGGTTGATGTCGCTGGCCCAAGCAACCTTCCGCACTTCGTCCAGCACCCTGATCCAGTCATTGGTACCCGATCACCTACGAAGCCGCATCACAAGTTTACATCTGTACAGCCAGGGGTTCGTCTTCATGTCCAGCCTGGCGGTCGGACTGTTGGTCGACCTCACAACCGTGGTGGTAGCCCTGACCTCGGTCGGCGCCGCGGGGCTGGTATTGGGTTCGGTATCGTTTCTGATTCTTCCTAGGGTGAGGCAGGCCCGGTGAATGGATCCGGCGGGATTACTGGAGAGACTTTAGGAGTAACCTAGGGTAGTGATTTCCGCCATCAAGGCCAGTTGCAACTACAAGTGGTGGGTGTTCGGCACCATCGGCATCGGAACATTCTTGTCGGTTGTCGATCATGGCAGCGTCATGGTGGCGTTGCCCAGCATCGAGCACCATTTCGGCTCCGATCTCCCGACGGTACAGTGGATCGTGGTGGGCTACGCCTTGGTCATCAGTGTCCTGATCCTCCCCATGGGCCGTCTGGGCGACATCATCGGCCGCAAGCAGGTGTACGTGGGCGGAATGATCATCTTTGTGGTGTCCGCGGGGCTGGCAGGGGCGTCCCCCAATCTGGGTTCGCTGATCGCCGCCAAGATATTTCAGGGCGTAGGGTCAGCCATGGTACAGAGTTCGGGCATCGCCATGGTCATCTCATCATTCCCTGGAATAGAACGCGGCAAAGCTTTGGGCACCCACCTAAGCGTAGTTGGCGCGGGTGCAATCGCTGGACCGGCCATCGGCGGACTGCTGGTCAGCGCCTTCGAGTGGCGGGCGGTTTTCTTTGCTAATGTGCCCGTGGGAATCTTCACCATCGCCGTCTCCATTTTGATAATTCCGATGGCCAAGCCTGATCCACCGGCGGAGGGCGAGGCGCGGCACCAGTTCGATTGGGGCGGCGCGGTACTGTCCGGTCTGGCACTGTTGGGATTTTTATTGGTTGTGGGCAACGGGGACCGGCTGGGTTGGACGTCGGTACTTGTTTACTCAGGAGCAATTGTCACCGTTGTCGCGGGTGCTGCCTTCATCTGGTGGGAGCTGCACTTCCCATCACCCATGCTGGATATGCGGCTATTCAAGCGGAAACTGGTCAGCTTCGGGGTGGCGGCGGGCTGGTTCTCCTTCCTTGGCAGCTCAGCGTCCAGGTTCATGATGCCCTTTTACATGCAGCGGGTACTAGAGTTCAGTCCCAGGGAAGTTGGTCTGCTGCTGATACCGCCGGCCATGTGCATGGTGCTGCTAGGCCCCATCAGCGGCCGGCTGTCGGACCGGTTTGGATCGCGGGGGCTGACTGTTGGTGGGCTGACAGTCTCAGCATCTGCTTGGGTCATCATGGCAATCAAGCTCACCGAGTCGTCTTCTGTCTTGCTGATCGTCATCCTGCTGATGGCCCAGAGCACCGGCACGGCCCTGTTCAACTCGCCCAATAACAGTTCAATTTTGAGCGCGGTGGGCCGGGCGCAGTACGGGGTGGTCTCGGCTCTGACGCAACTGGTCCGAAACTCGGCCAACGTGACCAGCATCGCCATCGCCACCACAGTGGTCGTCGCCACCATGGGCGGAAAGGGAGTGGAACCAAGCCTGGATGCCGTCTCCCCCGCCGTAGCCGACGCATTTGTAGCGGGCCTCAAATGGGCCTTCTGGATGATGGGAGGGCTACTGTTGGTGGGGATCTCCTTATCTGCACTCGGGGGTGGGCGCCCAAACCGGAGCCGGCCGCCGGGCCTGAATCCATGACCACAGGCCCGGCATCTGATTGATTCGATGGGCGTTCGAGGGGTTCCCAATCAGCTTGACACCCCTAGCTAAGGGTGGCACACTGATTTTCCATTCGTGATAGCTGGCGCAAAGCTCGAAACGGCCTGCCCATCTATCCATTACTAGAGCATGAACGGAGGAATTCACATGGCAGGCGTCAATATCGAGATTCGGGAGAACGGCCCTCTGCGCGTTACGGGACCCATCACCATCACAGACAAAGATGGCAAAGAGTACAGCATTCCCGAAGGTCAATGGGTGAGCATGTGCCGCTGCGGCCTTTCTGAAAACAAACCTTTCTGCGACGCAGCCCACCGGGACCAGGGGTTCCAGGCCGAGTCAGTCGCTAAATAAGCGCTTACCGCCGTGAAAATTGGCGTAACCCTTAAAGGGGTCCGCCCAATTATCCTGAATCCCTTCCCTGCAAGAAAAGTTCTATGGCAGATTTAAATATCGAATGTAGGGAGAACGGTTCCTAGAGAAATACCGGCACCTCCACGAATAAAAAAGGCGAAATTACGCCATGCCAGAAGAAGGCACAGTACCTCTCTGCCGTTGCAGTCAGTTTACAGATAAGCCTTTCTACTCTGAAGGCCACCACGACGCCGGACTTGAGGCTAAATAGATTCCTAGATCGCAAATACGCAATAAAAAACCGGCGTCCTGACGAATCGGAACGCCGGTTTTTTATTGCGTATTTGCGAAATGCCCGGTCACTAGTTCGAGCGGTAGACCCGGCGTATGCCCTGAACCGCGTTCAGCCGGTCTTCCGCCATACGGTCCGCCGCCTTGGCCGTGGGGATCTCCTCGTTTTTGGATATGGCAATCACCCGTTGCATGATCTCGTAGATACGCTCGGTCTTTTCCCTGGCTCGCTCGGGGTTGTATTCCCGTCCGATTTCAGCTTCTGCGTTGATAATGCCGCCGCTGTTTAAGATGTAGTCTGGACCGTAGATGATGCCCAGACGGTGCAAGTCCCCTCCGTCGCCATCGGTCAACAGTTGGTTGTTGGCGCCCCCGGCAACCACCTTGCACTTCAACTGGGGAATGGTATCGGAGTTGATCACCCCGCCAAGGGCGCAGGGCGCGAAGATGTCGCAGTCAATTCGGTAGATGTCGCCAGGTTTGACCACCGTGAGTCCCATATCACGGGCCTGGTCCAGCGCCTCGTCGAAAACGTCGGTCACAACCAACACGGCGTCCTCTTTCATTAGGTGGTGAATTGTGTGGATCGCAACTTTGCCGAAGCCCTGCATCGCCACGGTCTTGCCAGCCAGCGACTCCTGGCCCCAGGCCTCTTTGGCGCAGGCTTTCATCCCCATATAGACCCCCAGGCCGGTCATTATCGAGGTGTCGCCGCTGCCGCCGGAGGTGGTGGGCAGGCCAACCACGTAGTCGGTCTCTTGCTTGACGTATTCCATATCCCGGCCGGTGCTACCAACATCGGTGGTGGTCAAATACCGGCCGCCCAGGGTGTCCACGAACCGACCGTAGGCCCGGACCAAAGCCTCGGTTTTCTCGGTGTGGGAGTCGGCTATGATTACGCCCTTGCCGCCGCCCAGGGGCAGGTCGGCCGCTGCCGCTTTGTAGGTCATGGCTCGGGACAACCGAAGGGCGTCCCTGATAGCTTCTTGCTCCGACCCGTAAGGCCAGATGCGGGTGCCTCCGCAGGCCGGTCCCAAGGTTGTGTCGTGGATAGCGATGA
>UINC01000095.1_pt1 | contig 16589 bp, 12 predicted proteins | sample 5385821 | NCBI WGS metagenome assembly UINC01 (sample SAMEA4666929, study PRJEB26691) | marine metagenome | isolation source: Pacific Ocean | place: Pacific Ocean | collected 2011-10-13 | reverse complement strand
CCCAAGATAGGATAGATCCATATTCAATTCTTCATCTTCCGCTATCTGTTGATCGTTGATTAACGAGGCGCTAATATTAATCAGCCATCCGGTCCAATTATTCTGTGGATCTTTCCCATAACCGGCAATGGTATTTCCATCATCAGAAACACACAAAGCTCTTTGTAAGTCCCAATCATTTATTTCAATCATTCCCAGGTCAAATAGGTATTCCTGAAGGTTTACAAACTGTCCAGTCTCCTCAGTATAGATACATGCCTTATAGAAAATAGGTGTCTCATTTAGATATTGCCCTACGACCACATTGTTTTCGGAAATATCCATGGCCAGGCTGCGATTGGTAGCCGCAGAGTTTGATGGCACTCCCAAACCAACCATTCCATTTTGTGCTGTCCAAATAAAACCCTCAGTATTATTTCCAGCACCTCCTGAACAATAACCCACGACCTGGGTTCCATCATTGTTGATTGCATGGACCTCTCCGTAGTCACTATTCTCCTGCAGAGATCCGATAAGGGTTATATGACCATCCCGATCCCAAAGACAGGTTGCACGATTGCTTGTCTGAGCCCAGCCACCGATCAATTGACCATCGCCAGACACTGCCTGTGCCTTTGTGCTCTCGCCAAGGTATTGGCCTAGCTCAATGATACCACTATCATCTGTCCAATAAAAGGCGGAGGTTTTACAATCCTTCCACCCCATGCCAACTCCAGTAAGCCCATCAGAACTAATACCCAGACCATGACTATAGAAAGCATCACATGAATTTCCATGTTCGATATTTCCTAGTAAAGTTGTTTCCCCATTTTCAATTAGAGCTGCTTCCCAGTTTTCTACATCATTTGCAAGTTCACCGAATATTCTATCATTGTCCGATATACCCCACATCTTGCCTATTCCCATTACCTGTGTCCCTGTAGAATCAGACCAATAGACTGCCTCTCCACCGAAATTTGTTCCCACAATTTTTGTACCATCACCATTCATACTTAGTGGAGTTTCCATATTCGGAATAGAGTTAATCTCAAACTGATAAACTTGACAAAATAATTCTGATAAGAAAATAATATGAATTAGATATTTCATTTTAGGTGACCTAAATCTACAAAAAATTACCCTACAATGTGCGTTATCGTCTACAAACAAAAAATCCACGGTTGGTGAGGCTTCTCATCTAGTACCCGGTGCCGGACTCGAACCGGTACGGCATTGCTGCCAACGGATTTTAAGTCTGCTTCCGAGATTGTCGTGATCTGGTACACTGTAGTACATAATTTCTCACAATACTATGCGGCTAGTTACTTTAGAAGTACCATTTTTCTAGTTTGCCTAAACTCTCCCGCCTGGATCGTATAGATATACATCCCGGCAGACACTGGCTGGCCTAGATTATTTGTTGCATCCCAGACAATAGTCCAATATCCTGCGCCCTGTATAGAGTTAACCAATGACTTTACGTATTTCCCATTAAGATCATAAATATTAATACTTATATATTCTGAATTTGACAGTTCGTATCGCAACCTCGTCGTCGGATTGAATGGATTTGGATAGGCAGAGTACAGTGTGTGTGTGTCCGGTATTCTTTTAGATTCCACCGTAGAAAGGTTCGGCCCAATGAAAAAGGGATCTCCAGTTTCTGATGACATTTCAGCGCCAAAATATCCTGACACCAGTACATCAACAATTGATACTTTTCCTGAGAGTTGAGGAAAATTACCGCTATTCCAAGGAATCTCAGTAAGCAAACCCTCTCCCGCTGGGATTGGACTTCCTGTTCCCTGGGCAAGGCCGATTACAAATCCAGAATCGTTAACACCGACCGTCCACCCTGATTCTTCAGCTCGCCCTCCATTTCCATTTTCAAAATTTATTTCGCCCAGGCCTACGCCTTCTATTTCGTCAAGATCTAGCCTGAATTGTATGCCATAAACTGGAGCATAATTTTCAAGGTAAATTTTGAGAGATCCAGTGGACGTGTCCTGTCCCATTATTACAAAATAAGTGTCTGCGTTGGAGTGCCACGACTGTGTGTGAAAGATCAGATGTGAGCCGATATAATAAAAAGGTTCTGTATGACCTGTATTATTATAATTACACGAAGAGCATGTTACTCCATTTACGCAGGAAGGATTATTGGGTGAGCATTCATTAAAGTAATCTTCTAATATATAATTCAGCTGTAATGTGTCTCCCGGAAGTGAGTAGTCTAATATGCTAAAATCTTGGGGGGTCACCTTATCACCTGGGCAGAACCCCGCACGATCATATTGCCAGGTTCCATTCTGTGGAGAGCACTGATTAAATTCACAATTATCTCTCCAAAAATTGTGAAAGTATGTCGACTCGCCATTGATTAGAATATTATGACGTTTAATTGAAAACTCGGCAGCATTGTCTGTATTACCTTGGCCATGCCCGGTAGTAGTAATTCTAAGATAGGCATCCTCAGTATCTTCAGGAATGTATTCGGTAACAGTGGATATATTTACAGGGTTGGTTGGATCTCCATAGGTAACATAATCATAGTTCCAGACGTTCCTGATTGATGTAAATGGGTGATCAGCTGTGCCTGCTATAAACTCAAATTCTATTGACACCAGCCAGCCTGGCTGCACCCATGTATCAATGTAAGATCGTAAAGCCACCTCTCCTTTTAGAATTGAACGATAGTCTGTGACATCAATGTCCCAACCACACTCAACACCGTAAGGGGTAACATAGCGACCAATCTCAAACCATTCACCTAGATGTTTAACCGATATCTTAGCTTTCCTGTCCCAGGGGTCACAACCGCCATCGGGACACTCAAGACTAAGATGCATTATGATGTCGGAGTACTCACTGTTGGAATCAGGAAACTGAATCGTGTCAACAACCGTGCGGTTATTGCCCATGCTCCCAAAGTAATGGTGAACAGCATCAAAAGCTACTACAGTTGTATCGCTGTATAATACAGAGCATTGTAATAGGATAATGTTTAATAAGATTTTTCTCATTAGACTATTTTAGATATAGTATTTTTTCAATTTGTGAGGTATTACCATCGGATATATGAATAAAATAGGCTCCGGAAGAAAGATTTGACGGCGACCAATATAGTTGGTGGCTTCCTTCTTTCAATTTTCCTCCGATAATGGATGCAACATACTGTCCCTTGAGATTATAAACATCCAGGTCAATATTTACCTCATTAGACAGTGTAAATGAAATAGTACATCCAGGATTAAATGGATTAGGCCCTACGTTTAGTTTAAACGAATTAGGTAATAGAACTTTCTTCGCTTTGATGGTTTTACTTCCCCATCCAGCAAGTTTTATATGATCAATAGCGGTAGATCTTTCAAGCGTAATTGTAAACATATCTGGAAGAGATGATCCGTCCATACTATAGGCAACACACGTGCCACCGTTCTGGCTCCAGCCCCATCCGGGGGGCAGGTTGATATCCGAAACAAGGACTGACTCTGATAATTGAATCTGAAATCCAGCGACTTCCCCCTTCGATTCAATCACTATAGATCTATTATCCTGGTAGTACTGACCATTAGAAATTTGATCACGGCTATTGATATCAATATCTAATATCCACTGCATCAGCAAAACAATATCTTCTATATCAATAACCCCATCCTGATTCGTATCGCAGGCATACAATTGAAATTCATTTCCATCTTCAAGTTCAAGCATAATCGCAACCAGCATCACTGCGTCATAGATATTTATGCCCTCGTCAAAGTTAACATCTCCAAGGAGGCCTGACAGGGTGTAGCCCGATGCCCAGGAAGGACCACCGACCAAAGTACCATCGTGTCCATTGTCTGTTTGATCGTAGAGTATAATACCGCTTCCTTCATTAAACGTATAATATGCCACTAGGCCTGTTTCTGATCCTGATAATACTGTGTCCATGGTCGCAATAATATCATCCTGCTCTCTGGTCACATTCCAGATCCTTATTTCATCAATTCTTCCATCAAAAAATCTACCTGAATAGTCAGACCCAATCCTTAGTGGGTCATTATTCGCAGATACATTCAATGGGGATCCACTAATATTGAACTCTATACCGTTTATATATAGTTTTCTGCTTCCCCCATTGTTTACAGCGGCAATATGATACCATTGATTGCTGTTTAATACACCTGTACTAGTTACAACCTCATCGAATCCTAAGCCTGTGTAAGGAGACTGGTGAGTCAGTCTAAGCATATAACCGTTAGCCGCGCTGGTCTGGTATTTAGAAATAATTCCAGCAAGCCAGGAAAAAGATTCAGGAAATATCCAAGCCTCTAAGGTATAATTCTCCGTTAGGTCAAGTGTAGCATGGTCTGGGATAAGTATATAATCATTATTTCCATCAAAACTAATAGAATGATCTTGACCAATGATCAGACTAAGAGAAAAGAAAATTATTGGAAAGATGCTTTGAAATATTTTCATAGTAATGATCAAATATAGTCAGTTTAAACTATAGGTAACATAATAACTATATAGCAAAAAACCCCTCGGTGGGCGGCGTTTATCGACGATTACCTGGGGCCGGACTCGAACCGGAACGGCTTATACAGCCACCGGATTTTAGGTCCGCTTCAGAGATTTTTGTAAAACGTATCTTTTGTACCTAAATGTACTAAAATTTTAAAGAGAATAGGAGACTATGAGGTTATCTACTTAAGCAGTATCATCCATGCCAGGGAGTTTATTCAATCGTAAAAAATGATTTTACTAAAGTAATTATCCATTGATTAAATCACAAACATGTATTAAATCAAAAATATCAATCACACCATCAAAGTTAATGTCAGCTGAATTTTGATTGTCCTGTTCTATGACATAGCTTCCCATCAAATGATTAATCAGTAAAAGTATATCAGATAAGCTCAAAAGATTATCGCTGTTAATATCTCCCATTAATATTCCTACTATCTGATGTAACTCATTTAAATTTGTACAAACATACCAAATTGAGTTATCAGGACCCACTTTCACAGACATCACTTCATTTGTAAGACCCGTGTTAATTCTACCTATTTCATATATTTCATCGGTTTCAATGTTGTATATGATAATATCCCCGTTTGCAAAATCACTAATCAATAATCTATTTTCATGAACATCTATTCCGGTAGGTTGAATGAGTGAATCTGTTATGATAGTTTCAAAATCTGCTCCGCTCATACTATAATATCCTTCTAGAATTTCTCCATAAGGGTTCAGTGTTTGAGCTATAAATCCAGAAGAGGTATTTAATCTTAGAACTCTTTGATTACCAGTATCACAAAAATATAATAAGCCAGTAGCTTCATCTATATCCATGTGACTGGATAATCCGGGAACCCGATTAACGTTAACTTCATCATACCTGTAAACTATTCCATCAGAATGGTCTTCGCCACCATGCTCAGAGTCAGGATGTGGGTCTTGAAAATCATATTTAACAATTGTCTGGTGAAATCCATCAAATATCCAATAAATATTATCTGTTTGGCTTGCAATACCTATGCTGTAGGGGCTTTGATGTATCATATCCCAGTGACTGCCCAGCTCAGGTCCATTTTGATGGATTCTAGCATAAATTGAAGTGTCAGAGTCCCAAAGTGTAGACCCTGAAAAGTAACCCCCAGGAGTATTGTTAGCATCTTGCACATCAAGAGCGTTTGCAAAACCACCATTATCGCTGAAGGCAATTGCACTTGCGGTATGCATAAAGTGTGCTGAAAAAGCATCCTTCCTATATTCAGCCCACTGAGAATTAGAACCGGCATTATAAAATGTTACGGTGCTGCCACCATTTGAACCATCAAAAACTGCTGAAGTTTCATTAATGACCCATAGTTCACCATCTCTTTGTGGGTCTTTATGAAAGTCTAAGTCTCTTGGTACCTTCAGGCCATCGGAAGAACTGCCTCTAATTATAGTTGAGCTGCCAATGTGTACATAATTGTCAATGATATTTTGGCTAAACAAAATATTATGAAACATTAAAATGAGAATTAATAAATATAATTTCATATAGTATGACAGTAAGAATTTAATTATAACCTTGTATCCTAAGTAAATATTTAACAAGATAATATTATTAACTAGCTTACAAACTATTTCACAAAACTAATATGGTGGTCAATGAATTCTATTCTGAGAAACATTGCAAGCAAGTGCAATAAGATTTGGAAATATTTGGCAGTGGAATTTCACCAATTTTCTGTGAGGTTCTATTTTAGCAGCACCATCTTCTTGGTCTGCCTAAACTCCCCTGCTTGTATCGTATAGATATACATCCCCGCAGATACTGACTGACCTAAGTTATTTGTCGCATCCCATTGAACAGATTTAAAACCTGCCTCCTGATTAGTGTTTACTAATGATTTTATCTCCCTACCCATAATATCAATTATATAAATACTTACAAATTCATTATCTGGTAACTTATAATTAATTCTTGTTGTTGGGTTAAATGGATTGGGGTGATTTTGATAAAGAAAATAACTTAAGGGAATGTTTGGGCTTTCTTTTAAGCCATTTTGATCTATATCAAGAGATTCAAAATGATTAACATTTTGTTGCGCTGCCTGGTAAACCTCATTGGTTAATTCATCTTGTAAAATAGCAATAATTTTGATTTGATCTGTGTTCCATTCATTTTGGTCTATAACAAAAGACCCAGAAAAGATTTGATTTCCATTTGACGAATCATAAGAAAGAGAATCCGTAAACCAATCTCTGACAACGTTTCTGGCAAAGGCCAACGAGTCACCTGATCCTTGGTAGTTCCATGTGGTCAGTATACTATCTTCGACAATGAACACATGTAAATTATGTCCATAGAATACAGAGTCATTATCATTTACTATATCGATAGAGTAATTAATATTTGAACCCTCTTTTGAGCCATCAATCATAATATCGTAATCGGTCATGTTTTCGGACAAACTTTGAAAGGCACTATCATACCTAGCAAAATTTTCCCAATCTATATCTGCTCCCACTACAATGCCTGTGCCATTAAAAACCTCAGTCGGAATCCCTGTAACATCATACAAGGATCCTCTGGCATCAACACAATTACCTAGTTGGTAATATTGGCAGTCCTCTTCATTGAAATATTGACTGCCCACCTGCCACTGGATTGACACAATTTGCTCTGGATTTTGGTCATATAATTCATTCATAGTGAGACTGGCAACAGGACAGTATGGACACCATTCTGCAGCAGTAAAATCCTCTACAAATACCATTTGACTGTAGGCAGATTGAGTCTCAAAAAGGCATTCACTTAATACGTAGTGCATCCACTCGGTGTCTATTTCATTGTTAGCATATTGCAGAGTTCCCTCTTGGTCAACAATAAAATCTCTTGGATAAGGAGAGCCATCATTGGGCAAATAATAGTCGTTGTATGTGTCTCCCCCTTGTACTCCTCCGGGACTTCCAGGGTCAAATAAGATGGGGAAGGTTAGACTGTTTTCTTCAATAAAATTATTAATTTGAGTTTGATTCGATGTATTTATAATTCCGACTACCACTACCTCATCTTGAGGGTAAGTTTGCCAAATTGTTGTTTCCAAATCCGATAACTCCGGACTGCATACTGGTCAGTTAGGTGCAAAAAAGGCAATAACAACAACTTTCCCTAGATGATCTGAAAGTCTGAATGAACCCTCTCCATTGGCTATGTAATCAAGCTCAAAATCAATGGCAGGCTCTCCAATATTTGCTCCATCAATGTTGCCATTGGTCTCACACATAACCATAGACTGATCAGGGTCATTCGTATATATTCGATAGGCACCGGCAGAATTAAGATCGCTAGCGTTATAGATAATTTCAACAGTCTGAGATTGATTTGGCTCTAAATCATTTAACTGGTTTACAATTTCGAAATGACTATTTGTGACATAATCGTCTACTATATTCAGAGTCGAACTACCATTGTTTATCACTTCCACTGATAAAGAGTAAGAGTCTCCATCATTTACATAGGGGTAGTTAAGCTCTAAAGTATTCAAATCAATATCTGGGCCACTGACTGGCCCAAACTCAAACGCCTGGACGGAGGCCCACTCGGCAGAGTATATATAGTTATTTTTGGTGGCAATGGCCATAGTCCGGTTCCCGGTATTTTTATAGCCCACTCTGTTTAAGGAGTTTCCGTCCCACTCTAAAACATCTACATCGTCCCAATCGGATACCGCTAATTTATTTTCAAAGGGTGAGATTCTGTTTGCTAGGGTGTTTGTGTTATAATTATCTAAAAATATTGGACTCTCAAGATTATAAAGGTCATAAATATCTACACCATCTGAGCCGAGAGCTACATACATGAAAGATTGGGTCAGTGCGATATCCTTAATAGCATTGGATGTTTGAATCTGATTGATAAAAACCGGATCTGAGCTGTTGCTTATATCATAAATCTTTACGATCAGCTCATCTGCAATGTAGGCGTATCCCTCTTTAAGACGAACGGCCCATGCATTTTCAGAATTAATGGTGGATCTTAGCTCTAGATCTTGAGGGTTTGAGATATCATAAAGCAGGACACCATCTTCATGAGCGGCTACCGCAAGCATATTATTATCTGCATCTAAATTTTCAAGGATGAAGTTATTGGTTCCATCTACTCTGCCTAAATTTTGAGGATTAGAGGGGCTGGATATGTCAACAACATATAGTCCATTTTTTGAAGTAAAATAAGCGTAATTATCAATCGCTTCCACGCAGTTCGCTTTTCCATTTTGACCTAGTGTAAAATGATCAATATGATTTAATTGTCCGCCACCTGAGATATCATAAAATTCAATACCCTGAACCATCGCAGAAATAATTAGCGTATTCTCATAAATCTCGGCATCAAGTATGTGATTGGCCTGGGGATCATGGTAATCTGTTATTGTTAAATTGAGAGAATAGCCCCAGGAAAATAAAATTAATATGTGTTTAATAAGTCTCAGATCAATTGCCTTCACCAAAATTTATTCCTTTTTAGTGTATAAAAAAAAATATAATAGATAACAAAAAACCCCACGATAGGCGGGTTTCTCATCGGGTACCCGGGGCCGGACTCGAACCGGCACGGCTTATACAGCCAACGGATTTTAAGTCCGCTTCCATATAGACGAAAAAAGTGTTTTCTGTAACACTATGTAACACAAATTATAAAATAGATTGCTTTTTTATGAAGCATAAAAAAGACAGCATTGATAAATGCACGTAAAATATTCGTATATAGAATTATGAGTATTTAATACTTTTAGAAAATAGATTTATAAAATAAATACTATGTTCGAACACTATTCCAATCGCCATTTATTGCTATTGTTTGTCCATTTTGCTGAATATTTAAATATAAAATATAATTTTTTGAACCAAAACAAACGCCAGCTAATTCAGCACTACTATAATTATTCTCAGCAATTAAATAAGTTGTTCCACTAGGTGTAATACCCCATAAGCGGTCAATATCAGGGTTATCTTCACATATAATAAGATCACCCCATGGAGCTACTGTCAGATTATCAGGCATATTTAAATTATCTTTTTTTCCGACTTCAAACCAAAGTTCTAATATTGAATTTTCTTTTGCTCCTGGTGTCAGTTTCCAAATTTGTCCTTTTTTAAGATAACCACCGCTGGTGCAAGTAAAGAACATTGATTCACCATCATGTGTTATTCCTTCACCTCTAGCAAATATTGTTGCACCTTTTTCAATACCTTCTTCACGAAGTGTATCAGATTCTGGGTCTACATCTTCGAGCTTAACCCATTCTATCTCAAATTTTTGGTTTATAAGAATATCATTTTTTTTCCAGTTTCTAGAGTCTTTTTCTATTATTTTCAAAGCATATAGATTGCCATCAACAAGAGAAGTCTTATTTTTTGGAATAAATTTATACAAAAGACCATCACCCCTATCCTCAGTGAGATAGGCACTACCATATTTATCAAAAGCAACAGCCTCATGTTGAAATCTTCCCATTTTTTTTAATGGCACCGGATTTTGTAAAAAATCCTTTTTGGGATCAACTTCAAAAACATATCCATGCGAAACTTTATTTTTCTGTTTTTTGCTAATATTTTCTTCACAAGTTAGCCACGTATTCCACGGTGAAACGCCTCCGGCACAGTTTGTCATAGTACCACTGAGACTTAGATATTCTTTTACTACTTTGTTTGTTGCATTATTAATAAGAACATTTGTTGTCCCTCCAAAAGCTTTTCGATCGTAATGTTTTTCTCCTAAAGCAATAGCATCCTTCTTAGGATCTTTAAATGGACCCATCAATCGACCACTTGCTCTACCGAGCTCATGATTTCTTACAAGTACAGTATGATTACTATCCACCAAGAAGGCAGACATACCATCAGGACTACCTGGTACGCGAAAGCCATCAGACATTACATCACCCTTATTTGAAATAATATTATAAGATAGTGACCTATGTATATCTATGACATTATTAGGATCTTTCTTCATTTTACTATTAAAATTTTTATTGTTTGAAGCTAAAAGCATGCGGCTCAATGGATCAGAGAATGCATATGCAGAAACTATTCCTGATAGGTATAAAAACGATCTTCTTTTCATATTAAAATTTAATCATCGAACATTTATTTATTTAAAAGAAATTCAAAACAACTCAAATACTAAATTTAATTTTTAATATATATAGCAAAAAACCCCACAGTGAGTGGGGTTTCTCGATGAGTACCCGGGGCCGGACTCGAACCGGCACGGCTTATACAGCCAACGGATTTTAAGTCCGTAGTGTCTACCAATTCCACCACCCAGGCAACAATTATTAAAATATCAAAAAATTAATTGAGGCGTCGGCCGGATTCGAACCGGCGAATAACGGTTTTGCAAACCGGTCCCTTAAACCACTTGGGTACGACGCCATTGTCTCATCAAAATTTACATTCATGATTCCTATGCGACAATTGACCTTTTCATAATTAATCAGAAATACATAATATAAATTCAATCATGAACACTGACAGAATAAACATCTATAACAGGCTCCGCGATCACTTCATTCCATCTGCAGTGTTAGATGAAATCTTTAGTAAGGAAGATGATATAGAGACCCTTGAGTCAGCATTTAATTCTCTTATAGATGATGGACATACAGAAGACGGTGCCGCAAAAATAATCTCTGAGCTTGTTTTTAAAGAGTCCGGTATTGACCCTGATTATGGTCTAGAAGAAGAATGAAAGTAGTTTATCTGGTAATTTTTTTTGGGTTGTTGTAGCACTTCAAACTCTTTCCCATCTCTAATTTTTACAAGCAAACTGTCTAACCTAGGATAATAAGTATCAATCAACTGAGCAGCGGGAATATTACCTAGGCTGTCAAGAGCAATATCACAGACCCGCAGCGCACGATTTCTCAGATACCCTTCACTAGTATCTTGCCAAAGAATTGGATTGGCATTCAGTTTGCTTTTTAATAATAACATTTGATTGTAAACAATAGGATTTAGAGGATCTGGCTCCTGCCCGATCAATTGGCTGATCACAAATAGTAGATAAATATATCTTAATAGGTTCATTTCTCTACTGTTATTAGGCCAACAAAATAGTAAAATATAATTGCTGTCACACACATACCATAGGTAGAGGTCCAGCCGGACATAAACTTTGACTGTTCAAAGTCTCTGTTGTATTCGTTTATGCTGATTTGATCTATGAGAATATCACCGCCCATTTCCTTGCAGGCCTTTGACACTTTAAAATAGTGAGGCAAATCTTTCACTGGCAGTCCCTTTACACCATGTTTTCTGGCATAGCTGATGGTAGGATCAACACACGGATTTTCCTCTTTTTTTTCTTCATCCTGTGAGAAAGAAATTCCAAGCCCAATGATAACAAACAAAATGATTCTCTTCATTTTAATGCATAAACCACTTTTAAACTAAAGATTGGAATATCATCAATCTTCATTTCAGGGCCATTTACTTTTTTACCCTGAAATCTCCATCTTTTTTTATTATAATTATTATTCAAAAATCCCATCTTAAAATCGATCCCTATCCAGGGCCTAATATAATACCTATATCCTAACATTCCAGAGTATCCAAACCAGTCTGATCGCATGCCATTCTCTGACGCGACCTGGCTTAAAGGGTTCTCATCTCCAAAGCTGTTCAACAGTTCGTTCCAATCATCGGTGATTGTGTGTCCCTCTCCATTTTCTGAGCTGGCGGGTTTTGTCTCTAGGGTAATCCTTCCTCTTCCCCAGATCGGAGTCAGTGTAAAGTTTAGCTCTGTCTTGGGCTTCAGTCTGAAAAAAGTCTCCAGCGGAAACATTCGATAGCTAATTGTCCTGTAGAAAACAGGCTTACTGGTCTCAAAGCCCTCTAGCCTTCCGATATCGACAGATTTCAGTACATTATATCCTATCCTGGCATTGTGAAAAAATTCATAATATGTACTAAAATTAAATAGAATATTTCTGGTGATAAAATTTCCAGTGGGAAAGGCGACAAGATCATTTTTATCAAATCCTTTCATGGTTGGCTCATAGAAGCCCATACCAAGATCTACACTTACTTTGGGCTGACCGCAGAGTGGAACCAGTAGAATTAGCAATAAAATACTTCTAAACTGTAGAATTTGACACTTCATAAGACCATCGTAATTTACATGCTATGAAACGAATACTAGAAATATTCATATTTAGTCTTGCAACTCTGTCTGCTGACAGTCTGGACACTGACGTGAACCACGTGATCGTTGATCACAAGGGGAACACAATAATTGCGATTATTGACTCGATTGATCTTGACCGCGTTTACTATAAAAGTAAAAATAACAGCAAAACATCGACAATGGATATTGATAAAGTATATTTTATTTATAATGATTACGATAGGATATACCACTATGATTGGAGCTATTATGAAAACCTTCGTCGCATTACAAACAGAACCGGAAAAATTATTACTCTCGATAATGACAGTATATCATTTAATAACATTGAGTTTTCAGCAAACCGTATATTCCCAGAAATATTAGTCCATGGCACCAACGATACCTCGTTCTATATGCCCGCGCTTGATGTGTATAAGATTCAGACAGACTATTCCATAATGCACTATGCCGCAGAAAGAGGATTCTGGTATAGCTTTAGCTCGTTTATCCTTTCAGCCGCTTTAGAAACAAGACAGAAATGGGATAAAAGTCGTCGATTCTCACCGCAGGTATGGGACCAGTATAATGACCTGCTTCCGGCAATCAATTTTCTTAATCGAAAGCCCACGGGAGTGACATATGCTTCTGTCTCGTATATTATACCTCTATCAGTGATCGGTTCAATGGTCTGGGACATCTATAAAGATAAAAGGTCGTTTTATTTTCATCCCCTGGAAAAAGATACACAATATCCAAGGACAATGTATGTATTTTCTCCCAAGCATATTGTGGAGTCGTTTATCCAAAAAACTCTTGTCCGAGTGGAAAGAAGCAAGATCGGAAAATATATTTTCTCATCTATAAGGAAAAAATTTAATTAGAATCATATTATCAATGTATAGATCATATAATTATAAACTGCCTCTTCTGCTTGCTGCTATTTTGGTGTCATTTTCATGTACCACGGATAATCCTACAATAATACAGCTACCGGATAAGACTCCCCCTAGTGGCTATATTGTCAGTCCACTTGACGGCTCTTCGGTATCAGGCAGCACAACCCTTCAGGTGATTGCGATAGACAACGAAGAGGTTGATACTGTCTTTTTTATGATAAAAGCGCAGAGCGCAGAGCGCTATCAGAGCATCGACTCGACCACTAACGAGTCCGGAGATATATGGAACGGTGACTGGGACACACAAGACTCACGTTGGATAGAAAATGAAAATTATTTTATTACCTTTAGGGCGGTTGATCTTGTGGGTAACAGTTATATAGGCCCTCCTGTAATTGTGAAGGTCGATAATCAGGATGATGAGGCACCAACAGGCTACATAAAAAATCCAATCACTGGACAGAGCGTAAACGGTGTCGTTGACATCGAGGTAGAAGCCAGCGATAATACAACCATTCAGTATGTCAGTATATTAGTAAACAATGATCTAAAGATTACCCGGCTGACGGAGCCCTATAGTTATCAGTGGAACACTGAGGAAGAGGCTGACGATCTGGTCTATTCAATATATGCTGTCATTGTTGATATTGATAATAATAGAACAACAATACCTCCCATTAGCGTTACCGTCAACAACCTACTGCCTACGGATGTTACTCCACCAACAGGTGCACTAACAAGCCCGCCCGCTGGGTCAACAGTATTCGGGAATGCGCTTATCCAGGTCACCGCAGCAGACGATCAGTTGGTAGACTATATTGAGTTCTATATCGATGGTCAGCTAAATGGCACGATTGACTGCAATGGACCGAGTTGCACCGGTTCATATGAGTGGAATACTTTAGAAGAGAGTGAAGGCGAACACACCATCCAGGTTATACTCGTAGACGGCTGGAACAATACCACAGTATTAACCTCTGTCAATGTATGGGTAGACAATATTGACGAAGACAGTATACACCCAGACGTAGTAATTATAGAGCCGGCATCAGGACAAACGGTCAGCGGCTATGTGTTCATCGAAGCCTTAGCAACAGACAATAGCGGAATAGATAGAGTCGAATTTTTTATTAACGCAGATCTCGTTTACATAGACAGCCTCGGCCCTGAATATAATTACACATGGAATACAAATCATTTCCCAGATGATCAGGACTATATCATTTCATTAATCGGCTATGATCTAGTTGACAATGAAGGTCCTAGCACGCCGATTACGGTACATCTTGACAACTATGATAATATCAGCCCAAGTGGAAGCATCCTCTATCCTTATGCCGGACAAAGCGTATCCGAGATTGAGACCATCAGCGTATACGCTGAAGATAATGATGCCGTGAGTCAGGTAGAATTTTACATTGACAATGTACTTGTCCATGCAGACACCGAAGAGCCATATGAGTATGACTGGGATACATCCACAGAGGCAGAAGATTTAAACCACATAGTTGGAGCTAAAATAACAGATCCATCTGATAATATTTTTGAGGTACCCTCTGTCAGCGTATATGTAAATAATATTCCAAATGATACAAGCCCCCCTATCGTAGTCATATCCAGCCCGTCCAATGGACAAACGGTAGCAGGCACGGTTAATTTTACGGTACTGGCAAATGATGATAGCGGTATATCTTTGGTTGAGTTTTTCATTGACGGAGAATCAGTAGGTACATCTGAAGCAGCGCCATATACGTACCTATGGGACACTACACTAGGCCACAATGATCCACATGCACTGTCTGCGAGAGCTGTAGATCTTGCTGGTAACATTAGCTTTGCACAACCGATTTTAGTACTGGTAAATAATTAAATGATCATTAAATCAAAATATTTCCTGATTATCATGGTATTATTCCTAAGCTGCGAGGGTCCCCTTTTTGAGATACCCCCCGAGCCAGACACTACCGCTCCGCTGGTTGTCATAACAAACCCGGCGGATAATGCAACACTTTCAGACTCTGTTTTGGTTACAATCTATGCGTCTGACAATGATGAAGTAAACCTCGTTCAGCTATTTATCAATGACTCTCTTGTGCTTGACTCTATGGAGGCGCCTTATGAGTACAACTGGAATACAATAGAATATACCGAGGATGAATTTCACAATATTCGTGCACGTGCTGTAGACTATGCGAACAATGATAATCAAACGAGTCCCGTAAGGGTAATGGTCGATAATAATGATAATATCAAACCTACAGGATCTCTGCTCTATCCTTTTAGCGGCCAAGTATTAAATGGATCAATAAGCATTATCGCTGAGGCAGATGATAATGACTCATTGAAATCAGTAGTCTTTTATATTAACGGAGACTCCGTAGGCGTAAAAACCACTGTCCCATTCATATATGAATGGGACACTACACTTGAGTTTGATGATTATTATTATGTAATAAATGTCCAGGTTAATGATGCCAGCAATAACCATATCACCCTGGGCCCAATAAGCGTATACATCGATAATGAAGAAAATATTCAGGTTGATACTACCCCTCCAACGGGTAACATTGTTTATCCTCCTGCAGCAGCTGTAGTCTCTGGTAACGTAACGATTGAGATAGACGCATTTGATAATGAAAAAGTAGAGAAAGTAGAAATTATCATCGACGGAAGTTTTAGCGTGGTTGATCAAAGTGCACCCTATGAATATGTTTGGAACACTACAACCTATACAGAAGATATGGATCATTTTATCTCTGCAACGGTTACAGATAGTAGTGGCAATAATACAAATCTAATGCCGGTTACAGTGTTTGTAGATAACGAAGAAAATGTGATCGATGACACAACTCCACCATCTGTTGTTATTACAAGCCCGGCAGCTAATCAAACTGTAAGCGGGAGTATAAGTATAAACGCCGCCGCATTTGACAATGTAGCCGTTAGTAAAGTAGAATTTTATCATAACACCGATCTACACAGCACTGATAATAGTTATCCATATGAGGCATCCTGGAACACACAAGATGAGACAGAAGACAGTGAACACATTTGGT
>UINC01000091.1_pt1 | contig 16610 bp, 9 predicted proteins | sample 5385821 | NCBI WGS metagenome assembly UINC01 (sample SAMEA4666929, study PRJEB26691) | marine metagenome | isolation source: Pacific Ocean | place: Pacific Ocean | collected 2011-10-13 | reverse complement strand
TTACCTTTGCGAAGACTACCTACAGCGAATTACCGCACAAATTCGAGGCGGGGACACCCCACATCGCTGGCGCGATTGGTTTAGGAGCCGCACTCGAATATGTCAACAGCGTTGGTTTGGACGCAATCGCTGCACACGAGCGAGAATTACTCGCTTACGGAACTGAGGCATTAACGAGTATTAAAGGACTCCGCATGATTGGCACAGCGCGGGAGAAAGCGAGTATTCTGTCGTTTGTGCTCGACGGCGTCCACGCTCATGACATCGGGACCATCGTGGATCAAGAAGGCGTTGCAATTCGTACTGGTCACCATTGCACGCAACCGGTTATGGATCGTTTTAGTGTTGCAGCGACAGCACGTGCGTCGATTGCGATGTATAACACGCGGGATGAGATAGATGCGCTGGTTAAGGCGCTCGAAAAAGCACGTGGGGTGTTTGCGTGAACCTAGATCTGCGCGACCTGTACCAAGAAGTCATCCTCGATCACAATAAGCGACCGAGAAATTTCGGTGTTCTGGAAGAGGCCGATCGAACTGCTGAAGGGTACAACCCACTGTGTGGCGATAAACTGACGCTTTATTTACAATTCGACGGCGAAGTGATACGCGACGTGCGATTCGATGGGTCCGGATGTGCTATTTCGAAAGCGTCGGCCTCATTGATGACTGAAAGCATCAAAGGAAAGTCCCGAAAAGAGGTCGAGGTGCTCTTTGAAAGATTTCAGGGCATGGTAACAGCCGACAGTGCCACATCACCAAATACGGACCATCTCGGCAAATTGTCTGTGTTTGCCGGTGTACGAGAATACCCGGCACGTGTGAAATGTGCTGTGCTAGCGTGGCATACTTTGAGATCAGCTTTCAGTCTCGAACCCAAGGTTGTAACGACTGAATAACAACAGGAGTGTATGAACGATGGGGATCTTAAATCTTAATTCCGATTCGAGGCTCAATGCGGAACAACCTGATTCGCCAGAAACAGCGGTGCATTCCGATACCGTGACCGTGGAATCAACTCAGAATCTACCAAGACCGGAACCATCTCCAACGTCCAGTGACGATCCTTTAATGACCCTCAAGTTAAAGCCGCGCATTATTGAAGCTATCTCGAAAGTGTTCGATCCAGAAATTCCCGTCAATATCTATGAACTTGGTTTGATTTACGACATCCGGATCAACGCTGATGCGGTAGTCAAGGTGCAGATGACCCTCACAGCACCGAATTGTCCGGCGGCTCAAGTCTTACCCAGTCAAGTCACAGCCGCGGTGAAGGAAGTGACTGATGTCACTGATGCCACAGTCGAAGTTGTCTGGGAACCACCTTGGGATCAAACAAAGATGTCGGATGCTGCCAAGCTCCAACTCGGACTTCTCTAAGAACCGTAGGAAACGTGAAGAGGCTCAAACATCACTTTGTCTATTCGTTAGTGTGTGGACTAGTAGTCACTGGTGCAGCTTGCGCGACACAGAGTGAGACACAGCTTGTCATCCTTGCTACCAGCACAAGTGTCAGCAATAGTGGCCTGCTTGATGTGCTGTTACCCGCCTTTGAGCAGGTCTCTGGTGCGCGGATAGACGGCCATCTCGTAGGTAGTGGCCTTGCACTGCAGATGTTGGATCGTGAGCAAGCCGACCTAGTGATTAGTCATGCACCAACTATGGAAGCAAGCTTTCTCGCGAAGCACCCTGAGTGGTCATACAAGAAACTAATGTACAACCAATTCTTACTGGTTGGACCACTCGACGATCCAGCAAACGTCCTGTCTGCGCCGTCCATTGAAGCCGCAATGCAGCAAATCGTTGAGCACGGAGCCCGTTTCGTTTCACGAGGTGACGAATCCGGCACCCACACCCGTGAGCAGCAATTGTTCACACTAGCCGGTGTGACTCCGTCTGCAGATCAACTGGTTATTACGGGACAGGGCCAGGGTCGAAGTCTGCGTATAGCAAGCGAGATAGAAGCCTATCTACTAACGGACGAGTCGACGTTTGCACGCGCACAAGATGCTCTAGATCTGCAGCCTGTTTTTCAAGGAGGACCGCAACTCTTGAACACGTATGCAGTCATCATGAACACCGAAGACCCGCATCAAGAATCACGAGAACGAACAAAACATCTGTTCGAGTGGCTGACGGACGGTGGCGGGCGAACAGTAGTTGCGGAGTTCAAGGTGAATTCAAGTCTAATTGGCTTCAGTGTATGGCCACTGGATAAGCCCCGTGACCAGCCAAGCGCTTCACCATATTGAAAACCACAATTTTCGGTAGCACACTCCTTGTACAGTGTTGGGTAAGTGCCAACTGACAGGTATTACGTTAGAATCACGGCAGTGTGAGCGTGAACAATCGAAAACGGGTGCGTGGCAGAGACCAAGTCACGTCCACTGGCCACGGCCTCCTACTATTCGTTGTGCTTGTACCGCTGCTGGTCTACGGCCAGAGCGTTCAGTATGATTACGTGCAGGCAGACGACGCGGATCTCATTCTCAAGAACCGATTATTTATCAGTCAGTTAGGGAATATCCCAAACACCTTCACGCGCAGCTATTTCGAAGTCGATGGCGAACTTAATGACCAAAAAACTTACTATCGACCCTTAGTTATTTCTTCGTTGATCCTGGACACTCAACTCGGTAGTGGTGCAGCCACGGTGTATCACGTGACCAACGTGGCCATGCATGCACTGGTTGTGTTCCTGCTTTACAGTCTGCTGATTGCAATGCAGGCAGATCGACGAGTGGCCGGGGCGTGTGCGCTGTTGTTCGCTGTCCACCCCGTAAACGTTCAGGCTGTTTGTTGGATCGTTGGACGAAATGATCTCCTCCTCGCAGTGTGGGTACTCACATCCATGCTCAGTCTAATCCGGTTCAGTCGAACCAATGCCACGACTGCTCTGTTGGGTCACCTTGTCGCATTCGCCCTGGCACTGTTCACGAAAGAATCCGCGATCATGATGCTCCCACTATTCTTTTTATTCGCCTGGTTGTGGGTCGGGCAATCCAGTTTTTATCTACGGCACCGCAGCTTGCTCATGGGTTATGGGGTAATTCTGCTTGGCTGGTACGGTCTGCGACAGCAGGCCCTCTCAGGTGGTGACGTGTTTGAAGTCACAACAATCAGGTCATTAAGCCAGACGCTGTTCGTGAATATTCCAGACCTCTTAGTCCATACCGGTAAAGTTGTCGCACCCATTCGTCTCAGCATCATGCCATCGTTGGACCTCACTGGACTTATGCTAGGGGTGTTGGCCCTTGGTATCTGTGCGACCATATTTGGTCGCGTGCTGACACCACGTCGACAGGTGTTTGTCTGGGGATGGTTCCTCCTCTTTTTACTGCCGACCTTACTGGTCGAAGAAATGCCAATCTACGAACATCGCGCCTACGTCCCCCTGCTCGGCCTGTGCATTGGCCTCTCCCAGATCAAGATCGCTGAACACACGGCACGCCGTCAGCACGTCGTGGCCGTAATCTTATTGGCTCTGTTCACCGTCCAGACTGTCCGACATTCAGCAGTCTTTACCGATCGATTTACATACTGGGCCAGCGCCACAAACGACAGTCCGTACGCGCCAATTGCGCTCGTCAATCTTGGTCAGATGGAAGAAGAACGCGGCCGTCCGGGTCAGGCAGAACTCCATTATCGTCGAGCACTCTCACTCGATCCTGAAACACCGAAAGCCAATAATAACCTCGGTATCGTCTTGATGGCGAAAGGGGACTCAGCGTCGGCGAAAGCACGATTCTTGGAAGAACTGCGGGTCAACCCTGAAAATGCCGAAGCCCATTTCAATCTCGGTTTGTACAATAAACTGGTTGGCCGCATAGCTGAAGCGGTGCCCTACTGGAAAAGCACGCTCGAACTTAATCCCTACTTTGTGCCGGCCTACCAGAACCTCGCCGACTACTATCACGGAATCGATGACGTTGCTACGGCCAGATACTATGAATCTCGCCTTGCAGCACTCAACGTACCTTAGCGAAACATCTCATCCTCTCGAGTGGTTCAGTCGTCGGAGAGAGGGATGGCCAGGTATTGATTAAGCGCAGGATCCTCAATGCGCTGATGCGTGCCATCGGCCCATTGGATTTCAATCGAGTCAATGGCCGTTAGGGCACCGAGGCCAAAGTGTGCGGTCGCTGAGTGTTGTGCAGAAAACGAATCGCCGGTGACGAAACGGGTCATTTGTGACCCTGTAGCCGTCACTACGGTCACGGTTGCTCCAATCGGCGACCGGTTTGAACTAGCCGGATCCAAGCGTACCCCGACCCAATTGCCAGCTTCCCTGAGCCGATTCTGGTAAACATGGAGAATCTGGTCGTTCTGATCTCCAGCACCACCACCCGACTTAATTTCGAGCACCAAGAGGTCCACACGACCATCTGCATCCAAGTCTTCGGTTACCACAGCGCGCCCGTCGTACTCAAAGCCTACACCCAACAGATACGCTACGTTCGTAAACCCGGTACCGCCGTGATTCATTAATAAGACCTTGTGCTCATAGCCGTTCCAGGAGATTTCAGTTTCCTGGAGTGGGGTCATGACAAATTGAAACATATTTTCGCGCGCAACATTATCCTGGGAATCGTCCGTATAGATATCGTGCCGCCAGAAAGTGGTGCAGTAATCCTGAGTGCTCCCCCCGCTAATATGCCCATTAGCAACGAAGATGTCCTTATCACCATCATTGTCAAAATCGAACGATGACGTTCCCCACGACCAGCCGGTGCGGGCGACATCGGCATTAAATGACGCTGGCGCGAACACATTTCCGTTTCGAAGGAACATCCGATTGCCATATCCCATCGCCTGGCGCAATGCGTTGTGTTCTGGTTTGTCGTTTCGCCCAAGTCCTAAACTGTCAAGCCGCCGGGCGGTCGTTGAGCTCATTCCAATCACGTAAAAATCCAGATCCCCATCAAGATCATAATCCCCGAACGTATGGGACATGCCAAACATGTAGCGGTCACGACCGAAGACCTCAGTGACATCTTCGAATTGCCCGTGCCCATCATTCAGATACATATCGAAGCCGGCGAAATCGCTCACAACCAGTAAATCCATATCGCGATCCTCGTCGAGATCGACAAACGAGCTGCTATAAGTCCGCCGGAATCGCTTGCGACCGAGCCCTGCCACGTCGGTGACATCCGTGAACGAACCATCGCCCTCGTTGCGCAAGAGTGCCGCTGGAAAACCGTCGTTGGCGTCGTAGTATGGACTGGGCATTTGGCCACCAATATAGGCGCTCTTATAGTTCGCAATAAAGAGATCGAGATCCCCATCGGCGTCGATATCGCCAGCCGTCAGTGACCTGGGTTGTTCAAAGGTCGCCTCAGAAATCTGATATCCCTTCTTTACGAACTGTCCCTCGGCACTGCCCTCAAAAAGAAACGGGTGCAGGCTGGTATTTACCGCAACGAAGTCGGCGTACCCATCATTCGTAAAGTCAGCCAGAATGCCAGCGTCGGAGAAGACGTGTTGGTCATCAGCCAGAAACGGTTCCGCAGCAAATTGACCGTTTCCACGATTCCACAACGTCTGGTTAAAACCGCCTAGGATAATCTCTGAGAGCCCATCCCCATCAAGATCCTGTACGAGTAGCGGACCGAGTGGATACCGCGTCTGTGTTCGTTCTACCGTAAAAACTTCCTGAAAGGCAGCCGGCGCGTGCCGTTCCAGCATTTCAACATCCTTGAGCACAATGTGATCTGGAATCGGCAGATCCTCTGCATCAACGCGAGGCGACCATTCCACTCGAAGGGCTGCCCGGAGTATCACACGGTGGGCAGGATTGTCACGGGTTGCATGAATCACACTTACGACTTCAGAAGAGGCGGGACGTTCATTCTGGGGCATTTCGAATTTGCTGTGGTGCCATTCGGTCTGTTCGATCACATACCCCTCACGCTGAAACCGGGCAAGGAGGCGCTTCCAGGCTGCTGGATCTAAGTCGACCGTCGGCGCGCCAAACTGGCTCCGCTGAATTCCCAGATCAAGCATCTCGACCTGCCTAGGAGTGCCCATGGTGAGTTTGGAAAACGGCACCGCCGCCAGGATTGCAAACTTGTCATCGCGGGTTAGCAAGGCATCCCAAAGCGCCACAAAACGCCGCTCATACTGCTGTGCCAGCACTTCGGGTGCCCAAAGGTTTTGATCCAGTTGCTCACGGTCACCAAACAGTTGTTGTGCGCCCACTGGTAACGACAAGGGATTTGTCGACTGGGACGCAGACTGTGTGTGAACCACATGTGCCGCCAGCACAATGACCGCCACACAGATGATTACCGTGGTGACGCTGTACGCAGATCTCGGATATTGCATCATATTGTCCTAGGTGTTCTTCTTTCACGATCGCCGAGATAGCGCGCGCTGTCAAGCCTTTCGACGTGCCACAACACCGTGAATGGGCACGAAGAACGAATAAAGGCAAGAGTCTTAGGCGTGCGGACCCATCCGTTGCTCGTCAGAGCGGCACTGGGCAGCACGACGGTCATGCGTGTTTCGAAATCACCAAGTGTGAACACACCGAACCCTCACGAAACCAACTCAGCGCGTAGCGACCCGAAGTCCCGCAATGACGCTGCGTCCAAGAGCTGGGAATCCGAACGCCTCTTCGTAGTCACGGTTGAACAAATTCTGCACGCGAGCCGTCAGTTCGAGCCCCTTTAAGATTTGGAGGCTGCCACCCAGATCGACCACCGCATAGCCAGAATTACGGAACAATCCTCCGAACGTGCCGTACGACGGGTCGACATCGAGTGTCCGGCCGCGCGCACCGACCGAAGTGAAGACTGTGAACAGGGACTGCGTGAACAGGATTTCGAGACTGCCCTGATGACGCGGCCTCCGGAGGAGTGGATCGCCCACGTCGAACCCGGGCTTGGCTTGTCCGACGGCCTCGTCGAGCTCGAGCACCTCAGTGTGAAGCCAAGTGTAGGTGGCGCGAACCTCAAGCCCCTGCTCCGTGCGCGCACTGGCGGCCAGTTCAAGTCCACGCGCCCGGGAGTTATCGAGGTTGTCAGTCCGAAACTGGCTAGCATCCTTGAACGACTGACCCACCGAGATAATCAGATCGTCGTAACGATTGAAGAAGGCCGTTGCCTCGACGACGATGCGACCGGAGGCGAGCGCTTGCCCCAAACCAACATCCATGCTCCTAGTTCGCTCCGGCTTCAGCGCGGGATTGTCGGTGAACGCGATCTCGAATGCTCCTGGTGGCCGGATACCCGTGCCAGCGGTCACGCGAAGCCGGCTCCAGTTGTCCGTGACGTCCGCCGGTCGCATATACCAGCCGAACGACACCTTGGGGTTTACCGACATCTCCGTCTGGTCGGTAAACGTCGGACGCCCAAACCCGTCGCCGGCCAAGGCCTTCAGTCGGATCTGATCCAGACGGACCCCTCCAGCCATCGACAGGCGTGTGGTCGGGTCGAACCGGAGTTCGCCAAAATAGCCTATGATCTGGCGCTCGACCGGTATTTCGTTGAACGCGCTGTCCGTGATGAAGGCATTGCCGGCCTCTTCGCGCTGGAAATCGAGGCCGCCAGTCACCACAAGTCCCGGTCGCAGCCTGGCGTCGGTTCGCGCCCGGACTGTCAGACGACTGGATTCAGATCTCGACTCGCCTGACGGGCTCTTGAACAGACTCGTGGTCCTCGTGTGGTTGACATCGACTCGCTGGTCGAGACGTCGACCCAGCCGCTGAAGGACACCGACCGAGAAAAGCCGATTGGTGTTGTGGCCACGCGAGACTGGATCGATACCGGAATAAGTACCACCAGGGTCACGACCCCACGGCCCTGGAAAACCACGGTCGTTGGTCCCGTAGCGAAACGTGGAGCGGAGCACAGTACCCTTGGTTCCGCGCCAGCGCCCTGTCAGTGACAGGTCGCGCCGTAGGTAGTCATCATTGCTGACTGTCTCGCCTGCCGCGAGAGTCCTGCCGTTCTGCCCGTCGCTGTCAAGCTGCTCGAAAGCCGCACCCCAACTGAAGGCATCCAGAGTCCCGGCAGTGTTCACGCCCACCCGGGATGTGCCGAAGGCACCTCGCTCGATTACCCCGTCGGCCCTCGGTGGTCCTCCCTGGCGCGTGATGATCTGTACAACAGAACCGATTGCGTCCGACCCGTATATGGCGCTCTGTGGGCCTCGGACCACTTCGATCCGCTCGATGTCACTGACCGGCAAGTGCGCGAAGTCATAACTGCCCCCGAAACCATTGACCCGAACACCGTCGATGAGCACGAGCGAAAAATCTGACTCGCCGCCACGCGCGTACAATTCAGTGAGGCCACCTCGGCCACCGGCTCGCGTCACACTGAGGCCTGGTATCACCAAGCGGAGCGCGTCGGCGACCGTCTCGATCTGGCGGGCGGCGATCTGCTCGCGCGTGACCACCGACACACTGTCATTGACCCGCGACCGGGGCTGTTCCAGTGCGGCCGCCGTCACAACAATCGATTCGGAAACTGCGCGCACCTGCAAGACGATCGACACCGAACGCACAACGTCACGTACGAGATTCACCATGATCGATGGCGCACCGAACCCCGCATGAACCACTCGCACTTCGTAACGTCCTGGAGCTAGATTGGGAAACGCAAACCGGCCCTGATCGTCCGTCAAGGTCGTCGCCCGGATCATGCTCACGTCAGACACGAGCACCGTGGCACCTTGCACGACGCGACCAGCTGGGTCAAGCACCTTGCCGTCCAGTCCAGCTGCAAACGTCGCCGTCGCCATGCCCAGCGAGCTGGTAGACAGGATCACAAGCAGACAGCAACGGATGATGAATTGGATCAACAGAAAGGAACTCCCACCGGCATTATGTCGTCCTACGCACGACTTCTCTCCCACAATCGTCGACAGAGTGCGTTCTGTCAAGCGCTGCTAGGCGTGCCGTCAGACTTGGGATGGGAATAAACACACGAACGCCAGATAAACGCGACCGGGGACCACAAAAAAAAAGAGGCGGCCCGAAGGCCGCCTCTTTCAATGTTCAAACAGACTGACTGCCGTCTTAGTAGGTGAGACGGAAGCTGATCTGCCAAATGCGCATGAACCCGTTCTGACTCGTAATTCGACCAAAGGACGAACTATTGAACGAGTTGGAGCTAAGGCCACCGAACTTCGGTGTTGCAGTCGCATTCAGGATTTCAAACCTTGTCTGGAAGACCGCGCCGGCACCAACATTGGTGTCCTTTGCGACGACAAAGTCAACATTCTTCCGGAACTGGTATCGGGAGTTGCCATCCGCACGCGGGGCATTTCCGAAGACACCCTTTCCAGGATCCGAATACGATGCTGCCTTGAACCACCGAGCTGCCTCGTTACCCTTACTGGCAACACGCGCCAGATCGGTACCGGACGTGCTCGATGAACCGCTCGTGTTCGGCCGCTGGCGTGCACCCATCAGGCCGAGGTTGGAGTCTGAAAGACCGCCGCTCGCCACAACGTTGACAGGCGGGCCGCTAACCATCTCCACAACAGCAGACATCGACCAGCCGCCAAGTAAGAAGTTGGCTGCTGGATTATCGTCGCCAGGTCCTGGAATCCGGATGATCGGAGCCAAGATTAAGCGATGCGGCGAGTCGATGATGCTGCGACCATACTCACCATTTTCGATGTCGTAGACATTCTGCGGGGCCGCGGTGCGGCTAGCGAAGCTGACGCTTTCGCCCCACTGATTGTCGTTCATGCTGCTCAGCGTGTAGCTTACACGACCACCCCACCAGCTTCCGCCAGTCCGCTTGTCGAGCTTGAGGATGAGAGCGTGATACTGACGCTTTCCGCCTGCTGTCTGCTCGAGGCGACCGATGTTGCCGAATTGCGGGAACGGTCGAATCAACTGACCAGCTGCAATCGTGCTCCGGGTCTTGAACTCACCCGCACCTGCCGCACCCAAGAATGGGTTAGTGACAGAAGCGCGCAGTGCTGCCGGATCCCAGGTGCTGCCACTCGGATGACTCGCTTTGGCAGTCGCTGGGTTGATCTGGTTGATGTTGACTGTGCAGCCTGAGTTCGTGCCGCAGTAGCCGATGTTGCGTCCGGTCGCGCCCGTGTAACCAATGGTAAGAGCCATGTTACCTGGGAGTTCCCGCTGCAAGTCGACCGAGTACTGATGCACGGTTCCGTCACCCTTGTTCTGATCAACATACTGGATGCTTCCGCCAATACCCGTCAAGAGACCCAAGGTGCTACCTAGAGGGGCCTGGAGGCCGGATGGGAACGGATTGTCAAGCGTTGTGATCGGGGCTTCGGTAAGGTCGGCGCTGGTCTGGCTCACGGATGTAGACCGTGTGAACCCGATTTGGCCGTGACTACCTGTTGAGTACTGCCATGGCGCGTAGAACAGACCGTAACCGGCACGAAGGACGGTTTCGTCGTTCAGCGAGTAGGTCATCCCCAAGCGCGGCGAAATACGGAGTGCCGCAAGGTTGCCCTGCTCAGTTGGTGCACCATTGACACCGGCGAACTTCAAGCCACCCATCAGCGTCGTACCAAGGGCCGCGTTTACAGTTTGGCCAGCAGTATTCAACTGAGTACCGAGTGGACTCTGAACGTTCGGATCGAACGCAACAGTAATCTTATTGTCTCTCTCACTCATGCCGTCTTCATGCTCGAATCTCAGACCCCAGTTGAGGGTGAAACGCGAGTTGACACGCCAGTCATCCTGGATGTAGGCGCCCATGTATCCAAGATACATGTCGAGGATGCCACGGTTGGCATCGACGGCACCGCCATTGAGTGCACCGAGTAAGAAGCTCGCGTACTCATGACCACCCTCGCCGTTCGGGCCCTTCGTGAAATTCTCTTCGAAGGTGAATCGTCCGGCAGTGTTATACCGCGTCGGCGTCTCAATACCCATCTGACGGTAGTCCACACCGACTTTAACGGTGTGAGCTCCCCATAACTTCGAGAGGGCAATGTTAGCCGAAATCGGCGACTTCCAACGTCGACCAAGAGTCTTGGCGTTTTTACCAATGGCTCGGTAGCCAATGTTACCGGAGAAATTAACCCCTGCCAGCAGGGTCTTTCCGGTTTCATGAATACCGTTGGTAAATGAGGAGTCGAAGCCAAGTGCTGACGGCCCCTTCGGTGACACGCCTGGAATCGTGTTATCGAGCCAGGTCGTCCAACCATACCTCATCGTCAAAACAGTTGAGTCGTTCAGGATGTTCGTATTGTTAGCCACGAACACGTGCGGGCGGCGCTCAAGGTACCACGTCGCACCACTGAAGAAGAAGTCAGTCTTCGACGTCTTGTCTCCAATGTAGTCAGAAGCCGGCTCGTCCGTCTTGTTATAGAGATACAACCCGCTGAGCGACCAATTGTCGGAGAACTTGTGCTCCACCTTGAAGGTGTACATGTCCGCCTTATCAATCGTCTGGGATGAATCTGTGGCATTCCACAGACCATCTTCGTTACCAGCATAGGTTCTACCGCTAATGGTCTTGGTCGGCCAGAGGGCATTGATGTTGCCTGCCACTGTGGACCGTGCCGGATGGCTTGTTGGAATGGTCGCGTTCGTGAACTCAGGTGTCGCAAGCGAACCAGAGCCAGTCGCCGGGCACCGCGTGTTCGCAGCTGTTAGGCCACGACAATACGGATTCCAGATTCGGACGGCCGTTCCACCAATCGTCGACGACGAGAAGTCGCCGAGCTTTTGGTTCGGGCCAGCCCAAGTACGCGTTGGGGTGTCAGTCGTGAACGACCGATACCCTTCCATGCCATACCACCAGAATGTTCGGTTCCGAACAATTGGGCCACCAACACCACCACCGAAGAGACGGTAGTAGGACTGGTCAAGCGCGCTGCTCGCCTTCGTGCCACCTGACTCGCTCACGAAGTAGTTCAGCATCTGACCCCAAACCGGACGAGTCTGGAAGAAGCCGCTGCCATGAAATTCGTTCGTGCCCACGCGGCCGGTCGTGTTGAACACGCCGCCACCGGTACGACCCATTTCTGCGTCATACGTGTGGACCGAAACTTTAACGTCAGCAAGCGCCTCGATTGTGGGGTTAAGCACCGCGCGACCTGACAGTTCCGTAATTGGAACACCGTCAAGAATGTAGTTGTTCGCACGAACACCACCACCACCTAGCGAGATACGCGAAGCATTGGTCTGATCCTGCTGGCGATTAAACCGCGGGTCGCCAACCGGCATGACCGTTGGAATCGTAACCGCGATCAAGAAGGCGTTACGGCCAGGAGCCGGCAACGTTTCAAGAATTTCACGGTCAAGACTCTCACCGACCGAAGCATTTGAGGTCTCGATCAACGGCGCTGCGGCCGTAACCGTGATCTCTTCTTCGACGGTTCCAACCTCCAGCACTAAGTCCAACGTAATGTTGGCGTTCGTGCCGATGGTTAATCCACGCTGCTCAAGGGTTCTATAACCAGGGAGCGACGTGCGAACGGAATACGTTCCGTTCGTGACGGCGGGGAAAGCATACTCTCCGACGCCATTGGTAATCGTATCGCGGGCAATAGTTGTGCCCTCGTTGGTCAAAGTGACCGTCACACCGGGGATGATCCCCTGTGCGTCAGACACCGTGCCACGAAGATTACCGGTGAACTGCTGACTCATTGCATCCGTGGCACTACCGACGAGCAGTAGCGCACAGAGAACGAGCATTACCGACTTCCTCATAAGTGTTCCCCTCCTACTATGAAGAACATGATTAACAAATTAACAAACAAACGTACCTTCTTTGCAACAGACAAACATACCTTCACTTCAAGAAACAATTCTGTTTCTGGAAATCTGAGTGATTTTAGGCCTGTTTTTGATTAGAAGCAAGCCGTAATCATCAACCCAGTTCACACTTCTACACACTAATCCAGAAACGTATAGACATAATAAGCAAGATCCGGGCCAACATTGATTTTGCAAATTCCTTAGTAAATACTCACTTTATGTGGTTTCAAGGCCTCCAGAAAAACCAACATTCTTGATGATTTATTCAAATTTTTGAATATCCTCTGAATCACACCATATTCTTCGTCTTTCAAGTCAATCAATACTTCATTTTATTGAATTACTGAAAAATAATTAAGTCACGCTATATCAATACTTTAACGAATAAAACGTAATTTGTTCGTTTTATGTTCGTGAAATTGTGTGCAATTTGTCACCCTAAAATAGAGGCTTTTTAGTATGCAAAACTGTGCACTATTAATTGTTTCGCACCACTTTGGAATAGACATTACACTGTGCTATCTATGAATTTCACGAACACATCCCAACGGTTGCCTGTCTTATTCATAGCCAGTATCCACGTGTTCATGACCGTGTGCATCATCGCCTGCGGAACCGCCAACCTCCAGGCTGAGGCGAACGATCTTCACGCAATCTCTAAAGTTGCTCGGGCTTCGCACCAGCACGAATCGCGGCATTCGCATGACAGCCAGCACCACGACAGCGCGGAAGCCACGTGTGAACATACACTCGATACACCAAGCGTCATCGCCTCAGTCAAGAATACTGTTGTAAACCTCGAACACCTCGCGGTGTTGAAGTCTCCGTTCGGCGACACAAGCTCGGTCGTCCAGCCACCTACCTTACTGGCGGCAAACTGCGCCTCGCACTCGGCGGCGGTGTTCCCACTCGCTGTCCCACTCCTGATCTAGATCGCGGCACCCGTCCGTCTTGCCGTAACTCGGACAACTCATCTCGCTTTTTTCATAGAACGTGAAAGGTCGCTATGTGGCTCAACGAATTTTTTGTACGTAAGATGTGCGTGTCTACAATCGTCACGTGTTTACTCACCATTAACGTGACGGCACAGCAAGACGACCCTGGAGAACTGCAGCAACCCACAGACCCTCACGCCCATCAAACCGAACACGAAGACAGTCATCCAACTACGGGCTGGCATTTTATGCATGATGGCGTCGCCTTCCTCACGGTTAACCAGCAAACCACACCCCGAGGAGCCACAGAGTTCGTGTCACAGAATTGGTGGATGGGTATGGGCAGTCGGTCCGTCGGTAACAGCACCCTGACTCTCAAGGGTATGCTCAGCGGGGAGCCCGCGACCATGCGTGGGAACGGCTATAGCCAACTCTTCCAGACCGGTGAAGTCTACAAAGGCCAACCCATCACAGACCATCAGCATCCCCACGATTTTGTCATGCAGTTGGCCGCCGTCTGGTACCGACCCTTGTCGACCCGAACCGGAATCACCGTTGCGGGAGGACCCGTCGGGGAGGCCACTTTAGGTCCAGTTGCCTTTATGCATCGGCAGTCTGCCGTCGAAAATCCTTTTGCGCCACTGGGACATCACACGTTCGACGCAACACACTACGTCAAAGGAATCGTGGCGATGCGTGTGGACCATGGTCCGTTTGCTCTGGAGGGTTCAGTCTTTCACGGCGGTGAGCCGGATGAACACCGCTGGGGCATCTTGGATGTCGGCGCGCTCAACTCCTGGGCGACACGTGCCTGGTGGCAACCCGATCCTCACTGGTCGGTCCAAGTGTCCCATGGATTCTTGACGAAACCCGAAGCTCTTGAACCAGGAAACGTACGTCGGACCACGGTCTCCGCGGCGTGGCACACTCAATCGGAAACTGGATTCACGGCGGTTACGGCTGCCTACGGCCGGAACGACAAAGATCACGCAGACGTCGGCTCTGACGCGTTGTTTGTAGAGGCGACCCACCGCGTTGCCTCGCAGGTTGTGTACAGTCGCCTGGAAGCGCTGGATGTGGAAACCAATCTGCTGCTTGGGACGCAACAGCACGGAGGCCACCTCGACCCGAGTACGGTTCTGGCGGCGACGTTCGGTGTGATGCAAGACCTACCGGCACTTGGTAATTTTGATTTCAGCCTTGGCGCGGACGTGACACTTCACAGAACTCCTGAGCAATTAATCGGAATTTACGGCTCGCGTCCGGCCTCCTTCAAAGTGTTCTTACGTCTCCGTCTTCCAGTCCCAGCAATGGGAAGAATGCGCGATGCGACCATGATGCAGCCAAGGGGAAGAATGTAGCAGTATAATTCCACACAACTTGGGACGCCCATGTTTCTCGATCACGCACTCACTTCGTGTGCCATTATCCTTGTCGGTCTCGACCGACTTCGAGGCGCACTGCTTGTCGGTCCAGATGTCGTGTCGGATGAAAGTCGTCCGACGAACAGTTTCACTATTGACCACCTTAATGAGGACACCATGAAACTTCATACGTGGATGATTGGCTTCCTGCTCTTGCTAACTCTTCCCTTAGTAACGTTCGCCAGCCAGGAAAATCAAGCGGCGCTGACTGCAAACTATCAACTTGCAAGTCGATTCGCGCCGTACAAGTTGAACCGGCTCATCTATAGCACCACTACTAACCCTCACTGGATCAAGGGAAGTGACCGCTTCTGGTACGAGTGGGAAACTTCAGAGGGTAAATCATTCTACTTAGTGGACCCGGCGCAAGGCACCAAGACACTGATATTTGATAACGACCGTATTGCTGCCGAACTCACGCGACTCACGAAGGATCCCTGGGACGGAAAGCACTTGCCAATTCGAAGCATCAAGTTTATCGATGAGGACACACTCCAGTTTGAAGTCGAGTCGTCCCAAGACGAAGAACGCACCGACATCGACCAAACCGAAGAAGAACAGCAGCAGGAAGATGACGGCGACAACGATCAAGAGGAAGCCGTCAAGAAGCAGGTATTTCACTTCGAATACGACGTGGTAACTCGAACTGTTCGGCAACTTGCAGACTGGGAAGGTCCCGATAATCATCCTGCGTGGGCTAGCGTGTCCCCTGACGGCCAGGTGGTGGTCTTTGCCCGCAATCACAACCTTCACATGATGACCAGCGAAGCCTACCAGCAGATTCTCGATGCGCGACGCGGCAAGGATGGCGACGAGGCGGACGAGGCGGAAGAGAACATTGAAGTGGAAGAAGTCCAGCTCTCGACAGACGGCGAAGAACACTACAGCTACGCTGACACTGCTCGCGGTGACACTGACCTAGAGAAGGAAGAAAACCGCGAAAAGCGTAAACACGCCAATATCTCCTGGGCTCATGACTCGCAGCGCTTCGCGATCGTGCGCCGAGATCAGCGTCAGACCGGTGACTTGTGGGTCATCCACTCCGTGGGAAACAAGCGCCCCGAACTGGAGACCTATAAGTACGACATGGCTGGAGAAGACGCGATCACCCAACGCGAACTTCGCATCTACGATTTCGAAACCCAGGAGATGCTAACGGTCGATACTGAAAAATTCAAAGATCAGCAACTGGGGATCTGGAACGCCCGGATATTCGAATATCCGGATAGTGATGAACCCGATCAGGACCTCTGGCTCTCGAACAGCTCAACCGAGTTACATTTCTGGCGGCAAAGCCGTGATCGGCACCGGGTCGAGGTTTGTGTCGTGGACACTACGACGGGTGCAGTCCGCGTACTGCTCGAAGAAGAATTGAACACATACGTGGAGACGCAGCCACTCGAACGCCTAGAGTCAGGCGACTTGCTCTGGTGGTCAGAGCGAGACGGCTGGGCACATCTCTACCGCTACAACTCGGATGGCACGTTGCAACATCGCTTGACCGAAGGCCCCTGGGCCGTTCGACGAGTGGTGGGCCTCGATGAGT
>UINC01000089.1_pt1 | contig 16625 bp, 13 predicted proteins | sample 5385821 | NCBI WGS metagenome assembly UINC01 (sample SAMEA4666929, study PRJEB26691) | marine metagenome | isolation source: Pacific Ocean | place: Pacific Ocean | collected 2011-10-13 | reverse complement strand
CACCCCTCTTTACTCCCTGTTAATCGTAGGTCATCACGCAACACGTCGAGCAATGTCTGCTCAGTCTCACATAAGAACTCAACGGCATCATCGTTGATGGTTGTCGAAACATGCGTCTTACTCACCGCTCTCTCCTTGCCCGCTGTAAAGCAATTCGGCACACGCGCCCAGCCAGTACCCCAGCGACCTGGGTTCTATATACCACCGTGCCTCGCTTGTCATCGATTGGGTCACAAGAACCACGCACAGCAGCAATCATCTTTTCAATGGCAGCATCATCTACCATCGTTCCCACCAGTGCCGCGGCTGATTCTCCTACCAGTAAAACCGTTGGCGCTACTGCGCCCACAGCAACCCGTGCGTCCGAGCAAACACCATCGGCGTCAAGGGACAGATGAATCCCCACGCCCACTACCGCAATATCCATCTCAGTCCGGGGAATAAAACGCAAATAGGCATCACCTGACCGCGGTTTCGGTATTGGAAATAAAAACGATACTACAAATTCGTCAGGCGCAAGACTGGTTTGTCCGGGGCCCGTGCATACCGCCTCTACCGGAAGTTCCCGACGACCATTTGGTCCTGCGATCATGCACATGGCGCCAGCCGCTACAAGAGCAGGCACCGCATCTGCAGCAGGTGAAGCGTTACAGAGATTGCCGCCCAGTGAAGCTCGACCTTGAATTTGAGTCGAGCCAATCAATTCGACTGCTTCAACTACTCCGGGCCACGCTGCCTTCAGGTCTTCATGCTCGCCAAGTTCGGCGCCTGTGACTGCTGCGCCGACTCGGTATTTTCCATCTTCTTTCAGAATCGTTCGAACCTCTGGAATCTTTTTGATATCCACAATCAACTCGGGCTCAATCATCCCCGATCGGAGTTGTACTAGTAAGTCAGTACCTCCTGCCAACACTCTGGATGCGTTTCCCGTATTGTTAAGCAACGCGACCGCTTGGTCGATTGTAGTGGGGGCCTCGTACTGCATATTATTCTGTCGCTGCCTCTTAAGTAAGTGAATTTCCTGAACGGATTATGTCTATTTTATCGAAGCCGTCCCTACTGGGTACAGCCCCACCAACAGATTGGAACCAATATAGTTCAGTCACACAATAAATATGTCTATCCGACAATCATCCGCATAGCCACCACGGTCATACCACAAGGGCGACTACAGTACCGTAATCGCCGCTAAAAACGATATGATCACGGAGAATTTTTAGGAGCAGCAAAATGTCGTACCTGCCAATTGGGCCCGACGATGGCCTGTACTACGAGCACGACTCTCCATCGGACACCGGGATGCCCACCTTTGTTTTTGTCAATCCGGTCTCTGGAACCACACAACAATGGCAGGCGGAAGTCGGGCCCGCGCTTCGAGATGCCGGTTTTGGCACGTTGGCCTATAACTTTCGTGGCCAACCCGACAGCCCGTTCTCTGCAGGAAAGATACTCAATGACACACTGATCTCTGGTGACCTGCGCCTACTCGTCGACACGATAGAGATCGCGCGACCTATCTTGGTTGGACTGTCAATTGGTGGCCTTTTCGCAGCCCAGACGCATCTCGCCGGGCTTGCCGCAGATGGTCTGGTTCTTATAAACACCTTACGTAAAATTGGTCCTCGCATAGCCTGGATTAACGATGCAGTGGTCCGTGTCATGGAAGTCGGAGGCCCGCAACTTATGGCAGATATGATGACGCCGTTGCTCTGGGGACCTAATTGGCTGGCCGCCAACCGAGCGAATTTTATTCAGCCAGACACCAACTACGAACCGCTTGATAAAGACTCTGGCACGTACAATTTACTTAAGAATATGGGTGCGGCCGACTGGGAAATCGAATACGAGAAGATCACATGCCCGGTTCTAATCGTTATGGGCTTAAACGATCGTGTGTTTTTCGACGCCAATGTGATTGACGAGCTGATGGCGCGAATTCCCAATGCGAAACGAGTGGATATAGAGGAAGCTGGGCATATGCTTCCAATTGAGACGCCTCGACCACTTATTGATTCCTTGCTTGACTTTGGGCGAAATTTGTAAAGCCCAAGGGTCAACGATCTATTACATCACTACATCTCGCTCTCCCTACTAATCCCTCTATGCTTGCTGGACTCCGGCGCTCTCTGTTTCAAACTCTAAGTCGTCGAGTGTTCTATGGCTGGGTTATTCTCCCGGTCGCCGCAATTACGATGTTTGGCACGGGGCCGGGGCAGTCGCATCTGATTGGCCTATTTTTTGACCCTCTGTCGCGGGAACTGGGATTAACTCGGACCTCCCTTGCTGCAGCCTACGGTTCTGCGACGTTGATAGCCGCCTTTTTGTTACCGAAGCTTGGCAGTTTCATTGACAGGGTCGGCCCGATGCGGATGCTCTGGATCCTGACCCTCGGACTCGGTGCGGCCTGCATTTTATTCAGCTTCGCCTCTAACTGGATTTATGTGGCCATCGGGTTCGGTTTTTTGCGATTCATTGGTCAAGGCTCGCTGATGCTGAATTGCAATAACATGGTCTCACAGTGGTTTGTTCGTAAGCGCGGTTTCGCACTTGGCGTCATGTCCTTAGGGTTTCCAATTTCGATGGCGATTCATCCTCCCTTGTGCCAATGGTTGATCGAGACCATAGGTTGGCGCGAGACGTGGATATGGTTAGGCATTAGCACCTGGATTATTTTGCTACCGCCGATCCTTCTGTTCGCCTACAACAAACCAGAGCAAGTCGGCCTCGCTCCGGACGGTGTTATCGAAACGGCCGACTCACCTAGTTCCTCAACGATCACTGGAATGACCCGTGCCGAAGCACTGCGAACACCCGCTTTCTATATCATCACGGGAAGTCTTTTCACGCTTTCAATGCTGGTGACCGCGCTTCATGTAGAGAACAAAGGTATCTTGATGGAGCACGGACTCTCCGCGCAGAACGCAGCTTCTATGTTCACAATTACCGGAATTTCCGCAGCCATTATGATGCCGATCGTCGGTCGAATGCTCGATCACTTTCGAACCGAATGGATGCTTGCTGGTGGCCTCCTCATCATGGTCGCGTCACTATTTTCTGTCACGTTAGTTACTGGATTGTCCGGCGCCGTTATCTATGCCTTGATTTTTGGCTTAAACAATGCGGTAACCATGACCTTTGTTGGTTTCATGTGGCCGAGGTATTTTGGCCGGAAACATTTGGGCAGCATTCAGGGATTTGGCCAAATGATTGTCATTGTCGGCGCATCGCTGGGTCCGCTCCCTCTTGCGGTTGCTTTAGATTCTTCCGGGTCTTATGACATTACTCTTCGCAGTTTAACTATCCTACCAATACTCTTAGCATTCGTTGCTCTATTTTTGCGAACCCCTGAGAAAATGTCACAGTTGTCGAAATCAACTGGCGAAACAGGATCCTAAGCAATATCATTTTTCTGGAATACGTCTAGTCGATCAAAAAAATAAGAAGATGGAAAAACCTATAGTGGTGGTCACACGAAGTTGGACAGCAACTGCTCAAAAAGCAATTGCCGAACGATTTGAGGCAAGACTAAATCCAACTGATCGAATCCTGAGTCCAACAGAGATCATAAAGCAGTGTGATGGCGCCACCGCACTTTGCCCCTCAGGTTTTGATGCTATCGATAACAATCTAATATCCAAACTCCCAGAAAGCGTCAAACTGATCGCAACGATTAGTGCAGGCACTCAACATATAGATATTTCCGCAGCCACAAAACGTGGAATCCAAGTCAGCAACACACCAGGCGTCGTAGCAGAAGACACGGCAGACCTTACAATTGGGCTAATGATATCGGTCTGCCGGCGCCTAGTTGATCTAGACGGCATTATGCGGCGTGGCAACTGGCAGGGATTTAAGGTCGACGATCCCTTATGCGGCCTTAGAGTCTGGGGGAAAACAATCGGAATTATAGGTCTAGGCGGTATCGGTAAAGCCGTTGCCCGCCGAGCCCGCGCGTTTCGAATGCCAGTCCTTTACCACAACCGAAACCGAGATTTAGCGGCCGAGAAAGAGCTTGGGGCTCGCTACTGCCCTGAGTTATACGATCTGCTCTCACTATCCGACATTGTGTCGATTCATTGTCCGCTCACCGCCGAGACCCACCATCTGATCGATGAGGAAGCTCTTCAGGCAATGAAACCTAGCAGTGTATTGATTAATGCTGCAAGAGGAGGCGTGGTAGACGAAGAATCTTTGATATATGCATTGCAAAACGGTTGGATTGCTGGCGCCGGCCTTGATGTATACAAAAACGAACCGGACTTCAATTCCTCTCTAATGATGGAAAATGTGGTGCTGTCTCCTCATGTGGGAACCGCAACGACTGAGGCTCGAGATGACATGGGTTTTCGCGTTATAGAGAACATTGAGGTATTCCTTGAAACAGGTACACCTAAAGATCCAGTAACTTCTTAAATCTCATACTTCCCCTAGCACTCCAATACGCTTATTTCCTTGCAGATGAGACCTAACTGTTATTGTTCAACGAAGTCGATGGTTGCGAGTACCCCAATCGACTCACAAAACCAATTTCACGAGCGGCGTCTAGTAACCATTTCGCCAAGTAATCAGCATAACTTCGACGAACAACGAGATCGAATCGGCAGATACCATTTTCATTATTGCTACTACGACTGATCAAAACCGGGACGTGGGCCAACAACGACTGTGCGCAATGCCCCACTTTAAATGCTCTATGATGTAAATCTAGAGTACAACCCTGGTTTAATAATTGGCCCGTCCTTTCTCCTTCAATCCGCACTACAGTTTGCCCTCCAGTGATGTCTGTCACCGAATGATGGAGCCCCGCCCATGCCGAATTGATCTTTTCGGATAGGTGTATGTCAGTCATTGGGGCTAATACCAACCATTCATCCGGTCCAAGCCAATGTATTCGTGTGTCCGATGCCTCGTGAAATGTATTGGGGACCAACGGTAAACCGACACCAAAAATGGTGGAGGCTGCCGTAAGTGTTTGGGAATCGAATGGATCACAACGCAGGTTAAGATGCACACAAAATGCCAATTCTTCGAGTATCACGCCACTCCGGCCATCTACCCCGACCTGATTGGAAACGTCGGCATGGTGTGCCAACGGAGATACCCTAAATATATTTGACTGATCCACAATGGTTCTCTACAAATCGACCGTGATCGAGCGGGGGATGGGAACTCGGATAAATTGCATTGAGTTGTTATTCATCTAACAATTAGACCTATCACATCTTCTGGCGTTGATTTTCTACGTCATAAAATCTTGCTTGTCCGATCTTTGCGGCAATGACGCGTCCATCCATCAACTGCGCATAGACCACACTACCTTCCCGACTTCGGCCTCCCTTGACGAGCGCCAACGCAATCGAGTGCTGGAGGGCCGGACTGAAGTAACTGGATGTTACGTGACCGACCATAGCCGCCGGAAACTCTGTTGCTGCCTCATTCAGTAACTGCGCACCCTCGGGTAACACCAACGCTGGGTCGATCGTCGTGAGCCCAACCAGTTGTTTCCTATTTTCCCGTCGAGTGTCTTGCCGGGACAGCGAGCGTTTCCCGATAAAATCCTTAGTGGTTGACACGATCCAATCCATGCCGAGATCACCTGGTGTCACTGAACCATCGGTATCTTGTCCAACAATGATGTAGCCTTTTTCCGCCCGCAGCACATGCATTGCCTCCGTACCATATGGCGTGATATTGAACGACTGACCTGCCTCCATTGCTGCCTCCCAAAGGCTACGGCCAAAATTGGCAGACACGTTAATCTCGTACGCCAGTTCACCACTAAAACTGATTCGATAAACTCGGGCCGGGATTCCAGCAACGGTGCCTTCGTGAAATGACATGAAAGGAAAAGCATCGGGTGAAAAGTCGATATCGTTGCAAATTTTAGAAATAGCCTCGCGACTGTTTGGGCCCGCTATACTCGTTACCGACCAGTGATCTGTTACAGATGTTAAATAGACCTTGAGGTGTGGCCACTCCGTCTGTAACCAACGTTCCATCCACGCCAGCACATGCGCTGCGCCACCGGTCGTAGTCGTCATCAAGTAATGGTCCTTGCCAATTCTTGATGTGACTCCGTCATCCATGACCATGCCATCCTCGCCCAACATCAATCCATACCGGCACCGCCCTATTTCAAGCTTTAACCAAGAATTGGTGTAGATTCTATTTAGAAACTCCGCAGCATCGGTGCCGCGAATCTCGATCTTGCCAAGCGTTGATGCGTCCAATATTCCCAAACTTTCCCGTGTCGCCAGACATTCCCGCTGCACAGCATCGTTGATGGACTCTCCTGGTAAGGGGTAGTACCACGGCCTCTTCCATTGCCCGACGTCTTCGAATTCCGCCCCACGCGCCACATGCCATTCATGAACAGCTGTCTTTCGAACCGGATCGAAAAAGGCTGGCCCAATCTCGCGGCCTGCTATCGCACCGAAAGTAACGGGGGTGTAATTCGGACGAAAAGTTGTCGTTCCTATCTTTCCTGGCTTCTTCCCCAAAACACCTGCAAGGATCGCTAGCCCATTAATGTTGCCTAGTTTCCCCTGGTCTGTTCCAAATCCCAGTGCTGTGTATCGCTTAACGTGCTCAACAGAACGATATCCTTCTCGTGCAGCAAGCCGAATATCCGCTACCGTCGTATCATTTTGAAAATCTACGAATTTTTTTCCACCGCGTCCCTCACCCAAACCATTCGGAACGACCCAGATTGGATTTAGCGATCCTTCTAAAGTGGTCTCGACCTTCGGAATGTCGACAATGCCCTCGCCAGTTAGCCCCGCATCTTTTGCGGCCCGTCTTCCCACTTCCATTCCTTCCCGCAAACAGTCAGCGAAACCAAACGTTCCGTTTCCTGCCCCTGCGGATCTTTCTCTCTGTACCGATGGACCTGGTGTAAAACTGGCACACTCTTCGTCAAACACAGGCTTACCCCCAGATTGCGCATGAAGATGAACTACTGGATTCCAACCCCCCGAAACCGCAAGGACATCGCAACGAAGCTCCCCCTTATGGCTTAGTATTTCATCCAGTGTGCGATTAACTCTGGCAATTGAAGCCATACTCAATCCATTGGCCCCCCCGCGAACGTCAACAACTACATGCCCTTCGAGTATAGGAACGCCTATTGAACGTACTTCCTGAATGAGATCACCGTGGAGGTTGCTCCGGACATCAACGACTCCGACGACCTCCACTCCCGCATTAACAACTTGCAATACTGTGCGATAAATTGAATCATTGTTCGTAAAGAAAACAATTTTTCGTCCAGGTAAAACACCGTAGCGAATCAGATATGCAGACACTGCCGACGCCAGCATTACCCCCGGTTTATCATTATTTGAGAAAACCAGTGGCCGTTCTATCGCGCCGGTTGCCAATACCACCTGACTCGCCCGGACTCTCCAGATTCGCTCCCGACTAAACCTAGGATCTGGTTGCTCCAGATGGTCTGTACGACGCTCATTAATCACGAGAAAATTGTGATCGTAATATCCAGTGACTGTACTGCGGGGAAGCAAAATGACTTCTGACATCCGAGTAAGCTCACTGACAACCTGGGTTATCCAATCCGTCGGTTTCTTGCCACCAATCAACCCCGTACTTGAAAGAAGACTGCCTCCCATTTCCGCCTGTTCGTCAGCCAGGATAACCCTGGCCCCTGCACGACCCGCGGCGAGCGCTGCCATAAGGCCCGTCGGCCCTCCTCCAACAACAAGGACATCACAATGAACGTTGAGCTTATCGTAGTGGTCTAAGTCCCCTTCGGTGGGGGCTCGACCCAAACCAGCGGCTTTTCGGATTTGACGCTCATACCAATCCCAAAGAAAACGGGGACGCATGAATGTCTTGTAGTAAAAGCCTGCCGGCAACAAACGACCCAACAGGCCAGTCAATGCATAGATATCGAAACGTACGCTCGGCCAACCCGATACTGATCGAGCAGTCAAACCATCGTAAAGTTCGACTTGCGTCGCACGCAAATTGGGTGTTGTCTTCGGTCCTCTCCCCAATTGGACTATTGCATTTGGTTCTTCTGCGCCGCTGCCCATCACTCCGCGCGGGCGATGGTATTTGAAGCTCCGGTGTATTGTGCGCACATTATTGGCAAGCAACGCTGACGCCAAGGTGTCTCCTTCGAAGCCCCAATACGATTTCCCGTTAAACGTGAACGCCAGGGGTCGGGTGCGACGAATGACTCCCCCAGTCGATGTCCGCAACGAACGACTCACTGGTTGGCCTCGCCTGGGGGATCCTCCCCAACACGATAGATCGCCTCAAACTGATAGGTCACCGTATCCCGAACTGCGTTGAACCACTTCCGACATCCGGCTGTGTGACACCATTGTTCGTGGTGGCGACCTTTGGAGTTCTTGCGGTGAAACAGGTAATCTGCCCAATCGCTATCCGATAACTTTTCTGGCTCGTCTGGACGAACGATATGTGCTTCACCACCGCAGGTGAACTCGACCTGATCCCTTGGCCCACACCAAGGACAATTAATTTCCAGCATATTTACTTCCGGTAATCAGTGCGCTACACCCGCTGCGCCATGTTCGTCGATTAACGCGCCGGTATGGAAACGCTCAAGCGTAAACGCGGCATTGAGAGAGTGTGGTTCATCTCGGGCAATGGTGTGGGCGAAAACCCAGCCTGAGCCGGGCGTGGCCTTGAAGCCGCCGGTGCCCCACCCACAATTGAAATAGAGACCTCGAATAGGCGTCTTGCCGATAATCGGGCAAGCGTCTGGACATACATCGACAATGCCGCCCCACTGTCGCAACATTCGAACTCGACTAAACACTGGAAACAACTCGACAATTGCGGCGATATTGCCTTCAATTATAGAAAAACTTCCCCTTTGACCATAACCCACGTAGGAGTCGACACCTGCACCAATGACCAACTCGCCCTTGTCGGATTGACTGATATAACCGTGTACTGCGTTGGACATTACGACGGTGTGCAGTACCGGTTTCAATGGCTCTGAAACCAGCGCTTGTAACGGGTGACTTTCAATAGGCAATCTGAGTCCAGCCATAGATCCAATGACACTAGAATGGCCCGCTGCGACTACACCAACTTTCGTTGCTCGTATTCTGCCGCGGCTTGTTTCGACTCCTGACACAACACCACGCTCTCTGAGAATTCCAGTGACTTCACAGTTCTGAAGGATATCAACGCCTTCCCGATCTGCGGCGCGCGCAAATCCCCATGCGACCGCATCATGACGGGCAACTCCCCCGCGCCGTTGAAAAGATGCTCCCAATACGGGGTACCGCGCATTCGGCGAGGTATTCATAATCGGAACGATTTGTCGAATCTGTTCGGGACTTAACACCTCACTGTCAATTCCATTCAAATAATTGGCGTTTGACCGGCGTTCAATGTCCCGCATATCTTGCAATGTATGGCCGAGATTCATCACCCCTCTTTGACTGAACATTACGTTGTAATTCAGTTCTTGACTCAGGCCTTCCCAAAGTTGTAATGACTTTTCATAAAGATGGGCCGACTCGTCCCAAAGGTAATTCGATCGGACAATTGTGGTGTTTCGACCGGTATTCCCTCCACCGATCCAATTTTTCTCTAATACCGCGACATTACGGATGCCATGTTGGCTCGCAAGGTAGTAAGCGGTAGCTAACCCATGACCTCCACCGCCGATCACGATCACGTCGTATTTTTTCTTCGGATCTGGACTCCGCCATGCTTCACGCCAATTTTCGTGGTAGGTGACCGCGTTCCTCGCCAAACTGAAAATCGAGTACTTATTTTTCATTACTAATTTTTCTCAAATATGATACAGGCAGCCCACATCTAATCGTCGTTCTGCAATTGACGCCCGACTTGCAGTTTTGTTATCGGGGAATATGGAGCTTCTCTACTTGATACGACGGACTAGCCGACGCATTACCATTTTCATCAATCTGCGTTATCGCTCGCGGTAAACCGGGTATCGGATGCAAAGCTCTTCGACATGACTTCGCACCGTGTCGACCACTGATTCATCGCCCAAGTGATCGAGGATGTCGCAAATCCAATTAGCGATTTGACTCATCTCCTTCTCTTTAAATCCCCGAGTGGTGCCGGCAGGCGTTCCAATACGCAAGCCACTGGTAACGAATGGGGATCTCGGGTCGTTCGGAACCGTGTTTTTGTTGACAGTGATGTTCGCTCGGCCGAGTGCGGCATCCGCATCTTTGCCTGTAATATCCTTGTCAATTAAATCTAGCAAAAACAGATGGTTATCAGTGCCGCCGGACACCACAGAATAACCCCGCTCCATAAAGGTAGATGCCATCGCCTGCGCGTTAGCAAGCACTTGTTTCTGATACTCACGAAAAGAAGGATCTAAAGCCTCCTTAAATGCAATTGCCTTCCCTGCAATCGCGTGCATCAGAGGACCTCCCTGGGTTCCAGGAAAAACAAGTGAATTCAACCTTTTCTCAATCTCTGGGTTCTCTCGCGCCATAATCATGCCGCCCCGGGCACCCCTTAGCGTCTTATGAGTCGTGGTCGTGGTCACGTCAGCGATCGACACCGGGCTTGGATAAAGACCCACCGCAACAAGTCCTGCCACGTGCGCCATATCTACGACCAGATATGCGCCCACCTTATCGGCGATCTCACGAAATCGCTGCCAGTCAATCACCCGACTGTACGCTGAAAAACCGGCCATAATCATCTTCGGCTGATGCTCTCTCGAAAGATCGTCGACTTGCTGGTATGAGATCTCACCGGTTGACTCGTCCAGGCCATACTGCACTGCGTCGTACAACTTTCCCGAAAAGTTAACTTTAGAACCGTGGGTAAGGTGGCCACCGTGCGCAAGACTCATACCAAGCACATGATCTCCGGGCTCCAAAAGTGCCATGTAAACCGCGGCATTGGCCTGAGAACCCGAGTGCGGCTGGACGTTAACATAGGCAGCGCCAAACAACTCCTTCGCCCGGTCGATTGCCAACTGTTCTGCAACATCCACGTGTTCGCAACCGCCGTAATATCGTCGACCTGGATACCCTTCTGCGTATTTATTGGTCAGCACCGAACCTTGCGCTTCAAGCACCCGTGGGCTTGTGTAATTCTCGGATGCAATCAATTCAATATGTTCTTCCTGTCGTCGCTTTTCGGCCTCAATGGCTTGCGCCAACTGTGGATCAATATCTGCAATACGGTCCGCGCTATTAAACATCCGTTTTAACCTCTATCCCGAATTAAATTGTGCGACCGGGTCTATCCTAATACCGTGGAAGCCTCGCCTACGAGATGAACCAGAATCATGCCGGTCGTACAATCCATTGTACCGAGACAACCTGTAACCGGCCAGCAATTAACGATGGAGAAATGTCAAAGTCCTATTCGGCATGTTCACTGACTGTCTGTAAGCTCGCCAATGAAAGTGCCCCATGATAGTCAAGCTGTGCATCAGAATAACGCTGCGAAGCGCCAATTGGGCAGGCCAACCGCGACAAACAGCGATGGGCGCAGTTAGATTCTTTAGACAATCGGTAAGAACCACATGCCATCATGCCGAATGCCTCTACATCCGTGACAGCACCCGATGGACAACGAGAACGACAGGGCTTTTCCAGGCACGATTCGCAAGGTGAACGACTCGACTCACGTGGCGTGCATTCGATTGATTGAGAAATCACAATGACTGCTCTACAAGCGAACCAAGTTCCAAACTGCGCATGGATGTCCAATCCCAGAAGCGAAGGATGACTCCAACCTGCCTGTCGGCAAAGTCGTTGAATTGGTATCGGGTATGGTCCAGGATGCAGCCACTCAATGTTTTGACCCTGCCAGTGTAATTTTCCCAGCTGCTCAACGGTACTAATGGAGTATCGGTCGATTGGATCCGAATCCTGCCAATGATCCCGACGGACGATCTCCCAGAGGGCGGGACCCGCGGACCCGAGCAGTACAATTCGAACACCTGCAGGCAGGATGATGTCTAAGGCACGAAAAGACTCCCGCAGTGATTCCGGCCACCGTGCGGGATCCATCACCGCAAACAGATCAAACCCACGATGCCGCAACCAGTTCTCTATCCTTCTATTTTCGCTGTCGTTCGTTTCATCCATGGACTTACTCTTGTTCCGCCGTTCTAGGTGATTCGAGCACTGAAATTGCTATAGTGTTGAGCTTTCATTCGTCGCTCGCAGTAATCGAACGTTACCCATAATAATAGAAAGCCTAACGGCATAATGTATTGCACTGCTATCCACGGTCATCGGGGCACTCGCGGACATGCCCCAGAAAACACCCTAGCTGGCTTTGAAACTGCATTACGCTTCGGCGTAACAGCTCTCGAGCTGGATATCAATGTGACTTCTGACCATAGAATTGTCATCCATCACGATCCACGATTAAACCCCGCCATTGCGCGAATCCCAAACGGTACCTGGGTTACCCGTTCCGATCAACGGCTCTACGGTATGTCTTTAATGGAACTGGAGCAATTCGACGTCGGTTGTTTAGATGCTCGCACGCCCTATGGACGCGACTTTCCTCACCAACGATCGATTCACGGGCAACGAATCCCTACCCTTCCTCAACTTGCCGAGGTGCTGCATAGGCTGGGTGCAGATCGGGTGTTGCTCAATATTGAAGTGAAAATTGACCCGCGAAATCCCGATTGGTCACCACCCCCATCAAAATTTGCAACGCTGTTACTGAAAGAACTAGATGACATCGGGTGGCTGAATAGAACCTGGGTGCAATCCTTTGACTGGCACGTATTGCAAGCCGTCCAGGATCAGGAACCTGCAGTTCCAACCGGCTATCTCACGTCCGAACAACCTGACTTCAACACAGTGGCGGTTAGGGAGCTAAATACCTCGCCTTGGCTGGCTGGATTCGATCCCACGAATTTCAACGGTGATCTGGCGTTGGCCGTTCAGCAAGCGGGTGGCCGCTACTGGGGCCCTAACTATCTCGATCTAACCGAATCTCGCGTCCAACACGCCCATCGAGCGGGACTCGAGGTACACACATGGACTGTCAACGAACCCTCGGATATTACGCGGCTTTCTCGTTGGGGGGTCGATGGTGTCACCTCGGATTATCCTGATAGGGCCCGAACCGCACTTGCTCGTCTCGGTGTGGCCCTGCCGTCGCCTATAGTTGGGAAATTATTCCCTGGTGCATAATTGTTATCCTTTTCGTTCTGGCTCGGCTCGAGCAAACCTGCACCGTATCTCTCTCCGGGACAGTGCAATAGCAACAAGCATTGGTGACCTATGACGACTATTTTTGATACCGGACTCGGCAAGAACCCCGCCAATTATGTGCCGCTGTCTCCTTTGTCATTTCTTTACCGAACAGCCCGTGTCTTTCCCGAACACACGGCCATGATCCATGGGCAGACCCGCCGCAGTTGGTCTGAGACTGCACAACGGTGCTCGCGACTGGCCTCAGCACTTACTGATCGAGGCATTCGACGTGGCGACACTGTTGCCGTGATGGCGCCAAACATTCCTGAATTGTTCGAAGCGCACTTTGGTGTACCCATGACAGGAGCCGTATTGAATGCGTTAAACATCAGACTAGATGCTGCCACCTTAGCCTACATCCTCGATCACGGTGAAGCCAAGGTTCTGTTGACAGACACCGAGTTCGCACCCGTCATCCAGGAAGCGCTACACCAATGCAAAGGCAATCCCTTGGTGGTCGACATTGACGACCCCGAGGGGCCAGGCGGCGAACGATTGGGCTCGATTTTGTATGAAGAATTTCTGGCTGAAGGTGATCCAGACTATGCCACGAACTTTCCCAGCGACGAGTGGGACGCGATCTCACTCAACTATACCTCTGGAACAACTGGTGATCCCAAAGGGGTGGTCTACCATCACCGAGGTGCGTATCTTAATTCGCTCAGTAATCTGGTCGGTTGGGACATGGGACACCACCCTGTCTATCTCTGGACACTGCCGATGTTCCATTGCAACGGCTGGTGTTTCCCTTGGTCTCTGGGGGCAGTTGCCGGAACAAGCGTCTGCCTGCGCACGGTGAATGCGGCAAATATCTACTCAGCGATCGCAGATCATGGAATAACCCATTTTTGCGCTGCACCGGTCGTACTCAATATCGTCGTCAACGCGTCGGCTGAAGAAAGGCGGGCGCTTCAGCATACCGTCCATGTGATGACAGCCGCTGCGCCACCCCCCGCTGCTGTGCTCGCTGCCATGGAAGAGGCGGGATTCTCTATGACCCATGTATATGGACTAACAGAAACCTATGGCCCGGCAGTTATTTGTGCGTGGCATCGAGAGTGGGACCAACTGCCGCTAGAAGAACAGGCGAAGATCAAATCGCGGCAAGGTGTCCCCTATCATGCACTCGAGGAACTTCAGATTTTAAATCCAGACTCTCTAGAACCCGTTACAGCCGATGGCTCCAGTATGGGCGAAGCTATGTTCCGGGGTAACGTAGTCATGAAGGGTTACCTAAAAAATTCCGCAGCCACCCAGGAAGCATTTTCCGGAGGCTGGTTTCACTCGGGTGATCTCGGTGTCACTCATCCTGATCACTACATTCAACTTAAAGATCGTTCAAAAGACATCATCATCTCTGGTGGTGAAAATGTCTCTTCTATTGAGATCGAGGATGTACTCTATAAGCACCCGACTGTGCTGGAAGCCGCCGTCGTCGCGCGTCCCGACAATCAATGGGGCGAGACCCCTTGTGCTTTTGTAACCTTGAAGCCTTCAACTACCCGCGTTAACGAACAGGAACTAATTGAGTTTTGCCGCAACAATATGGCTCACTACAAGTCTCCGAAAACAATTATTTTTGGAAACCTACCCAAGACCTCAACCGGTAAAGTACAAAAATTCCAACTCCGGGAGCAGGCGAAGGCCCTCGGCAGTCTCTAATGTTTTTGCTACGAATAGAAAAACCCCGCTACCGCGGGGTTTTTTTTGTCTATTTACCTGAAATTTTCTAGGCATCACCGCACAACCAGTTAAGCACAACCGAGTCACAAGCTCGATCTGTTGTATCTGATAGCGTCGCACATCCGCTCAAGATCACAACTGTGGTTATCAATGCAAAGACGGTCTTCCTCATGATCTTCTTCTCCTTGTAAGTTTACCGAAATCTAACACGTGGGATCCCCAGCTGCCAGATATGCGCGTTACTTCGGCTGCATGCGTATCGCGCCGTCAAGGCGTATTACTTCCCCATTAAGCAACTCATTGTCTATGATGTGTTCAACCAACGCAGCGAATTCATCGGCGTCACCTAATCGGCGCGGAAACGGCACCTGGTTTGCCAAAGAAGTCTGCACTTCCTCCGGCATGGCGTGCAACATAGGAGTACCAATGAGCCCGGGCGCCACCGTAACCACCCGGATTCCGAATTGCGCCAACTCGCGGGCTGCCGGTAAGGTTAACGCAACCACTCCGCCTTTGGAGGCACTATAAGCTGCCTGTCCGATTTGACCTTCATAGGCGGCCACAGAAGCTGTATTGATGATAACTCCGCGCGCACCGCTTTCCCCTACCGGGTCCAGCTGCTTCATCTCCTCGGCTACGAGACGTATCATATTGAACGTACCGACAAGATTGGTGCGAATCACCTTTTGAAAGAGATCCAAATCATGGGGGCCTTTACGGCCAGATATCCGTTGTGCCGGGGCGATCCCCGCACAATTGACAAGCACCCGTGGCGCCCCAAGTTCGGCCACAACCCTTTGAATTGCCGCTCGAGCCGACGATTCGCTCCCTACATCGCATTCGATACCGAGCCCGCCGAGCTCTTGAGTTAAGGATAGAACCGGCTCTGCCACGATATCAAGCGCGGCCACTAGGGCATTACGACGCACAAGCCTGCAGGCTGTGGCCTTACCCATTCCAGACCCCGCCCCTGTCACAACAACTGCTTGTTCGGTTAGGTCCATCGATGTTTCCGTCGTACCTTCAAGGCGTCTTATAACAGAAATAGTCGACTAGGGGACTTCCCCCTATACCTTCGAAACGTTAACCTTCGAGAATCTTTCAAAACATCGCGCTAGAAATGCTATGAACGACCAGACTGTATCTTCTGACCGCGAATCCATGGATGTCGATGTTGTTGTGGTTGGAGCGGGACCGGCGGGACTCGCAACGGCCTGCCGCTTGATGCAACTATCCAACGAGAACGAGCACCCCTTGTCTGTCGTGGTGCTAGAGAAAGGTTCGGAAGTCGGAGCGCATATCCTATCCGGTGCTGTTATTGAAACCACCGCACTAGACGAACTGTTTCCAGGCTGGCCGTCCATGGGTGCGCCGCTTGAAACCTCGGTATCTCGTGACGAGATCTACTTCTATACAAGCGCGCAAAAGGCCCTCAGATGGCCCAATTCGCTCGCACCACAGCCGATGCACAACCGCGGAAACTATATTGCCAGTCTCGGCCGCTTAGCGCGATGGCTTGGCGAGCAAGCGGAAAACCTGGGGGTAGAAATTTACCCTGGATTTTCAGCCGGCGAGGTTCTGATCGACAAGGAAAACCGGGTTGTTGGTGTTGCCACGTGCGATATGGGCATAGCGGCAGACGGTACCCGGAAGAACACTTTTGAGCGGGGAATGGAACTGCGCGCCAAATACACCGTTTTTGCGGAAGGATCCCGCGGCCAT
>UINC01000082.1_pt1 | contig 16653 bp, 18 predicted proteins | sample 5385821 | NCBI WGS metagenome assembly UINC01 (sample SAMEA4666929, study PRJEB26691) | marine metagenome | isolation source: Pacific Ocean | place: Pacific Ocean | collected 2011-10-13 | reverse complement strand
TATCAATTCTGATAGGATATATCCATTTTTATATATACCTATCAAAAATATTTCAGATTCATTTTGGTTTTTCTCATGAATTTGAAAAGCAATTCTCTTAATAATTTTATTAATTTTATCTTGATTTAATATTTTATTTTGTTGTCTCAATTCGTTTGTTTAATCACATAAATATAGCTATTCTGATAACAATATTATATCTATTTTTTTTAGATCAAAAATATAAGAAAATTGTATCTTGCGCCATATTAATTTGATTATGAGAAATTTTTTTCAAATTCTTTTTTATAGTTTCTTTTTGATTTCTCTTATCTATTCATGCTCAAGTGATTCTAATAGTGATGATGAAGTTGCTCCACCTAAAGATGTTGGCCCACAATATATTGCAGAGAATGATTCAATAATTGAATTTCTTAAAACCCATTTTTATAATTATGAGGATTTTGAAAATTTACCTTCTAATCAAAAAGTTGAATTAGTAATTGATACTATAGATGGAGATAATTCTACTAAAATAGCTCTGTATGATCAAGTTAGTACCATGTCTGTTAATATTGAGGATGAAAATGAAGATATGGTAGCTCATAATTTATATTATATAATTAATAGAGAAGGAAATGGATCTAATCCTACTGTAGCCGATTCTATTTTTGTTACATATAAAGGGATGTTAATTGGAAATTCAACTTTTGATTCAAGAAAAAATCCGCTTTGGTTAGACCAAACAACTGTGGTTCGTGGTTTTCAAGAATTTACACCCTTACTTAAAAGGGGAGATATTATTATTAATAATAATGGGACTTATTCTTTTGATAATTTTGGAATAGGAATGGCAATATTTCCTTCCGGATTAGGCTATTTTAATAATGCTACTTCAACAATACCAGCATATTCTCCTCTTATTTTTCAAATAAATTTACATACACTAAGTGTAGCAGATCATGATGCAGATGGTGTTGATTCAATTTATGAGGATATAAATAATGATCATCTGTTTAATAATGACGACACCGATTCAGATAATATACCTAATTATAGGGATTATGATGATGATGGAGATGGTGTTTTAACTCCAGATGATTATGATTACGATGGAGATGGATTTGCTGATGATACGGATGGGGATGGAACTCCTAATTATTTAGATGATGATGATGATGGGGATGGGATTTTAACTAAAGATGAATATGATGTAGATGGAGATGGAGTTGCTGATGATACGGATGGAGATGGAATTCCTGATTATTTAGACAATGATTAAGTTTAGTTATAAGTAAAAAGACAAAGCTAAAAGATATATTTCTCCTGTAGATGTAATAAATTGATTTTTATTTCCAACAGGATTTTTCATATAATTTATTTCATTTTTTTCAAAACCTCTTTCTGCTCTAATATCAATTTCAAATCTTGAGAATTTAATACCAACTCCGTATTGTAAACCAATTCGGTAATCAGTATTTAGATCACTTATACTCAAATTATTAAGATCTTTTACTTTTTTATTATATTCAAATCTCGGACCTGCAAAAATATTTAAATATTTAAATGGTTTATATCCTATTAGTACAGGAATATCAATTTTTGTTTCATTAAAATCAGTAACAACATCACTTTTAGGCACTAAAAATAAATCATAACTATTTTTAATTCTTGTATAATTAATTTCAGGCCTTAAATAAAGTTTTTTAAAATTAATTTTAAAAAATAAACCAAAATGTTCACCATTTCTTGATTCATAATTATTTGTTGGAAATCCTAAATTTAAAGATTCTATCTCTAAAGCAACATTTAGATGGCTATTAAAATTTATTCCAGCTTTTAAACCATATTCTAGGGATATAGCTTGTCCAGATAAATTATGAAAGTAAAAAAATAAAAAAAATAGAATTAAGTTTTTCACTTATTTTCTTTTGATCACTTTGATAACTGAATTAATAATTGATTCAGAATTAATGCCATACTTTTTCATTAATTGCTGAGGGGTTCCAGATTCACCAAATGTATCGTTTGTAGCAACAAATTCTTGAGGAGCAGGATTATTTTTGACTAAAACTCTTGCAACACTTTCTCCCAATCCGCCTAGATAATTGTGTTCTTCTGCAGTGACTACACATCCGGTTTTATTTATAGATTTTAAAATGGCTTTATCATCTAACGGTTTAATAGTATGAATATTTAATACATCTGCAGAAATACCTTTTTCGTTTAGAGCTTTAGCTGCTTCTAAAGCTTCCCAAACTAAGTGACCAGTAGCAATAATGGTAACGTCTGTTCCTTCTTGCAATTGTATAGCTTTCCCTATTTCAAAGGTTTGGTCTTCGGGTGTGAAAATTGGTACTGAAGGCCTTCCGAAACGTAAATAAACGGGTCCTTTGTAATCAGCAATAGCTATGGTCGCAGCTTTGGTTTGGTTATAGTCACAAGGATTTATGACAACCATTCCAGGTAACATTTTCATAAGACCTATATCTTCTAAAATTTGATGTGTAGCTCCATCTTCACCAAGAGTAAGTCCTGCGTGAGAAGCACATATTTTAACATTCTTATTTGAATAGGCAATTGACTGCCGAATTTGATCATAAACTCTTCCAGTAGAAAAATTTGCAAAAGTCCCTGTAAATGGAATTTTACCTCCAATTGTTAAACCAGCTGCAATTCCCATCATGTTAGCTTCTGCTACTCCAACCTGAAAAAAACGTTCCGGGTTTTCATTAATGAATTCATTCATTTTTAATGAACCTATTAAGTCTGCACATAAAGCAACTACATTGGGATTTGTTCTTCCAAGTTCTGCTAATCCAGCTCCAAATCCACTTCTCGTATCTTTTTTCTCTTTATAAGTATATGTTTTCATTTATTAGATTTAGTAGTCTCCTAAGGTTTCTTTATTCTGTTCTAGTGCAGATGCTAGTTGTTCATCATTTGGGGCTATACCATGCCAAGCATGAGTGTGCATCATAAAATCAACTCCGTTACCCATCATCGTTTTAAGTAAAACACAGACAGGTTTTTGTTTTCCAGTTAGTGATTTTGCTTTTTTCATTCCACTTAAAATTTCACTTAAGACATTTCCTTTTTCAATTTCAACTACAATCCAATCAAATGCTTCAAACTTATTTTTTATACTTCCCATTGTCAATACATCATCAGTTGATCCGTCAATTTGTTTTCCATTTAAATCTATAGTAGCAATTAGATTATCAACTTTTTTGGCAGAAGCATACATTATTGCTTCCCAATTTTGACCTTCTTGGAGTTCACCATCTCCATGAAGACTGTAAATTAAATTTGGATCACTATTTAGTTTTTTTGCTTGGCAAGCACCAATCGCAACTGAAAGTCCTTGTCCTAATGAACCTGAAGCAATTCTGACACCAGGAAGACCTTCATGAGTCGTTGGATGACCTTGTAATCTAGAATCTAATAATCTAAAAGTATTTAACTCTTCAATTTTAAAATACCCTACACGTGCCAATACGCTGTAAAAAACAGGCGAGATATGCCCATTAGACAGGAAGAATATGTCTTCCCCATTTCCATCCATGTCAAAACCTTTTTTACGATTCAAAATTGTAGAATATAAGGCTACAAAAAATTCAGTACAACCCAATGAACCTCCAGGGTGTCCAGAATTCACTTTATGTACCATTCTTAAAATATCTCTACGAACTTGAGTGACGAAATCAGATAGATTATTTAACTGAGTCATTTAAGGGTTTTTATATTGAAAATCAAAAGTATAATTAATAGGGACTTAATAAAAATATTATCTATCTATTTATCATGAGATATATTCATTTGTTAATAAGCTATATGAAATGTTGATAAAATAAATTATTTCTAAATCTTATAGATTAAATTGTACATATAATTATCTTTATAAATTCTGAAATTGATATGGAATTTGAATTAAATGTTACGGATTTAAAATCAAAAGCTAGGGCAGGTATTATAACTACTGATCATGGAATAATAGAAACTCCAATATTTATTCCTGTTGGCACTGCTGCAACAATTAAAGGTGTTCATCAAAGAGATATTAAAAATGAAATCAATTCTGATATAATCCTATCAAATACATACCACTTGTATTTAAGACCTGGCGAAAATATAATTAAAAAAGCAGGGGGAATTCATAAATTTATGAATTGGGACAGGAATATTTTGACAGATAGTGGTGGTTATCAAGTATATTCCTTATCAAATAATAGAAAAATAAATGAAGAAGGGGTGGAATTTAAATCTCATATTGATGGTTCATTTCATTTTTTTTCACCTGAAAGGGCTATTAAAATTCAAAAATCAATTGGGGCAGATATAATTATGGCATTTGATGAATGCACACCATATCCATGTGAATTTAATTATGCTAAAAAATCTATGGAAATGACTCACAGATGGTTAGAAAGATGTTATAAAGAATTTAACAATACTGCACCTCAATTTGATTATAATCAAGCCTTATTTCCAATTGTTCAGGGTAGTACATATAAAGATCTTAGAGCAGAATCTGCTGAATTTATTGCCAATACTCTAGCAGAGGGAAATGCAATTGGAGGACTTTCTGTAGGTGAACCAGCAGAAGAAATGTATGGAATGACTGAAGTAGTTTGTAATATTCTTCCAGAAGATAAACCAAGATATTTAATGGGTGTAGGAACTCCAATAAATTTATTAGAAAATATTTCCTTAGGTGTTGATATGTTTGATTGTGTAATGCCTTCAAGAAATGCTAGAAATGGAATGCTTTTTACTATTGATGGAACTATTAATATTAAAAATGAAAAATGGAAAGATAATTTTGAAGTAATAGACCCTAATAATTATTCCTTTGTTGATTTAAGTTATTCTAAAGCCTATTTAAGACACCTTTTTATTACAAAAGAAGCTTTAGGACGACAAATTGCAACAATTCATAATTTAGCGTTTTATATATGGTTAGTAAAACAAGCAAGAAAACAAATAATTGAAGGCACCTTTTCAGAATGGAAATTCAAGATGATTAAAAGAATGAATAATAGATTATAATATTGAAAATATTAGATAGATATATAGTTATAAAGTATTTGAGCACTTTTTTTGTTATGCTTCTTCTTTTTATTCCTATAGGAATTCTTGTAGATGTTTCAGAAAAGATTGATAAATTCAAAGAATTTGATGTTCCATTTAATGAAATAGTTAGCTATTATATGGATTTTGTGTGGTATTTTGGCAATACTCTTTACCCTCTTTTTGTTTTTCTTTCTGTCGTATGGTTCACCTCTAAAATTGCCAATAATTCAGAAATTATAGCTATCCTAAGTTCAGGAATATCTTTCAATAGATATTTAAGACCGTTTATGATTGCGTCCTCTATTATAGCTATAATAGCTTTTTATTCAGGTATGTTCATTGTACCAGAAAAAAATAAAAGTTATAATGAGTTTTCTTATAAATATTTAAAGAAAGGAAAGAAATCAAGAACAACATCTAAAATATATAAACAAATTGATGAAAATGATTTTGTTTATGTAAGTAATTATAATCCTACAAGAGAACTTGCTTATGATTTTTCTTATGAGCATTTTGAAGAGAACATTTTAAAATATAAAATAAGTGCAAGAAATATAAGATGGATCAAAGAAGATAGTATTTATAGATTAATGGATTACTTTAAAAGAAGTTTTATAGGTGATAATCAATTTATTCAATCAAAAAAAGTTCTAGATACTATTTTTTCATTTAAAATTAATGAACTCTCATCTTTAAATTATATGGCTGAAACTCAAAACTTTTTTGAATTAAACAAGTTTATTAAGCAAGAAAAAGAAAGTGGTTCTCCACTGATTAATAATCATTTATTAGTTAGACATAAAAGGTGGAGTCTTCCTTTATCAACTTTTGTGTTAACTTTATTAGCCGTTTCAGCCTCTTCATTTAAAAGAAGAGAAGGAATGGGTGTAAATTTAGCTTTTGGTATTATAATGGCTTTTACTTTTGTTTTTTTTGATAAATTTTTCTCTGTGATGGTTGTTAAATCAGGTCTCTCTCCTTTTTTAGGTGCATGGATTCCAAATTTTATTTTTCTTACTCTTGCTATTTATTTTTTAAAATATGCAAAAAAATAAATTTAAAAGTTTAATTCACTTTCATTTTATCGTTTTTATTTTTGAATTTTATATAGGTTTTTTTTTATAATTTTTTATCTGTTACTTTAAATGGAATTCTTAAGTTAAAACAAAAAAAAATTGGTGTAGATAATTATTTTATCTTTGATCATAATTTATCTTTTATTATGGAATATTTAGATTTTGAGGAACCATTAAAAGAGTTAGAAGATCAACTTCAAGAATGTAAATTAATTGGAAACAAAAGTGAAATTGACGTTTCTGAAACTTGTAAAAAGCTAATAGAAAAAATAAAAAAAACTAAAAACCAGATATATAAAAATATTTCTCCATGGCAAAGGGTTCAACTTTCTAGACATCCATCTAGACCATATACATTAGATTATATTAAGGCTTTAACAAATGATACTTTTTTGGAGCTTCATGGTGATAGAAACATTAAGGATGATAAAGCAATGATTGGAGGTTTGGGAAAAATTAATGATCAAAGTTTTATGTTTATTGGACAGCAGAAAGGATATAATACTAAAACTAGGCAATATAGAAATTTTGGAATGTCCAATCCTGAGGGCTATAGAAAAGCTTTAAGATTAATGAAATCAGCTGAAAAATTTAATATTCCTATTGTTAGTTTAATAGATACTCCAGGGGCATATCCTGGATTAGAAGCTGAAGAAAGAGGTCAAGGTGAAGCAATTGCTAAAAATTTATTTGAAATGTTTAAACTAAAAACACAAATAATTTGTATTGTAATTGGAGAAGGAGCATCTGGAGGTGCTTTAGGTATAGGAATAGGAGACCATGTAATGATGCTTGAAAACACCTGGTATTCTGTTATTTCTCCAGAATCATGTTCTTCAATTTTATGGAGAAGTTGGGATTTTAAAGAACAAGCAGCGGAAGCTTTAAAACTGACCCCAAACGATATGAAAAAAAATAAGTTAATTGATAAAATTATTTCTGAGCCACTTGGTGGTGCCCATAGAAATAGAGAAAAGACATTTTATAATGTTAAGAATGCTATTCTAAATTCATACAATTCTCTTAAAAAAAAGAAATTAAATAAACTTGTTGAGGAAAGAATGAATAAGTTTATTTCAATGGGTGTATACAATTCTTAAATTTCGTTGATATTAACATTTTTTTTTCTTTGTTAACAAAAATTTGTTTGTTATATATAAAATAATTTTAATGATATAGAATTATGTTTTCTTAAGTTTACTATATGGATAATGCTAAACCACTTTTTGAAAGATCTAATAAAAAAACTCCTGTAGTTTCTTTTGAAAGAGGGAAAATACCTCCTCAGGCTTTAGAATTAGAAGAAGTAGTTTTAGGTGCTATGATGATTGATAAGAAGGGAGTTGATGCAGTAATAGATATTTTACACCCATATGCATTTTATAAAGAGGCTCATCAGTTTATTTTTGAAAGTATTATTAAATTATTTGAAAATACTGAACCTATAGATTTGCTTACAGTTTCAGCCAAATTAAAAAAAGAAGGTAAGCTTGATAAAGTTGGGGGAGACTATTATTTGGTTCAATTAACCCAAAAAGTTTCTTCTTCTGCCCATATTGAATATCATGCAAGAATAATTTTACAAAAATATATTCAAAGAAGTCTAATTAAAATTTCTACAGAAATAATTGAGGATTCTTATGATGAAACACAAGATGTTTTTAATCTTTTAGATTTAGCCGAATCAAAGTTGTATGATATAACTCAAGGAAATATTAAAAAGTCTACTGAAACAGCTCAGAGTTTAGTGATTCAAGCTAAAAAGAAAATTGAAGAGATTTCTAATAAAGATGGTTTAAGTGGAGTTCCTTCTGGGTTTTCTGATTTAGACAAACTTACTTCAGGATGGCAACCTAGTGATTTGATAATTATTGCTTCTAGACCTGGAATGGGAAAAACTGCTTTAACTTTATCTATGGCTAGATATATAACTGTAGCTAAAAATATACCTGTAGCATTCTTTTCTATAGAAATGTCTTCTATCCAACTTATAACTAGATTGATTTCTTCTGAGACAGGTTTATCTTCAGAAAAATTAAGAACAGGAAATTTAGAAAAGTTTGAATGGGAACAGTTAAATGTAAAAGTTTCCTCATTAGAAAATGCTCCTTTATATATAGATGACACACCTTCTTTATCTATTTTTGATTTAAGAGCTAAAGCTAGAAGATTATCTTCTCAGTATGGAATTAAACTTATAGTTATTGATTATTTACAATTAATGACTGCAGGAGGAAGTAATAAAATCGGAAATAGAGAACAAGAAATATCGACTATTTCTAGAAATTTAAAAGCATTGGCTAAAGAATTAAATGTTCCAGTTATAGCATTATCCCAGCTATCAAGGGCAGTTGAAACAAGAGGGGGAAGTAAGAGGCCTATTCTTTCTGATTTAAGAGAATCTGGTGCAATTGAACAGGATGCAGATATTGTTTCATTTATTTACAGACCTGAATATTACAAAATAGACGAATGGGATGATGAGGAAAGAACACCTTCATCTGGTCAAGCAGAATTTATTGTTGCAAAGCATAGGAATGGAGGTTTAAATAATATTAGGTTAAAGTTTGTTTCAAGTTTAGGTAAATTTGAAAATATTGATAATTATGATTCCCCTTTTGAATTTCAATCAAAAATAAATCAAGATGGACCTAAAGTTAATCCCGATCAGGCATTTGAAAGTGGAAGTTATAGAGAGGAAGGTGAAGATACACCTTTCTAGAAATAAAGCTATTTTACTTTATTAACTATTTCTGAAAAAGCCTCTGGGTTATTCATAGCTAAATCAGCAAGAACTTTTCTATTAATAACAATTTTCTTTTCTTTAAATTTTCCCATAAGTTCAGAATAAGATAAACCATGAAGTCTAGCTCCAGCATTTATTCTAGTTATCCATAATGCTCTAAAAGTTCTTTTTTTGTTTTTCCTATCCCTATAAGCATAGGACAATCCTTTTTCAACAGCATTTTTAGCTATTGTCCAAACATTTTTTCTTCTTCCGAAGTATCCTTTAGCTTGTTTAAGTATTTTTTTTCTTTTTTGTCTTGAAGCGACAGAGTTTACTGATCTTGGCATAATTTAATTTTTAGATTAGGCGTCATAATAATGAACTTTAAGCCTTTTTCTTGGTTATACTTAATTTATTATTAAACCTCTATTTCAAACGTAATTGTTTTTTTATATTATCACTATCATTTTTATGCACTAAAGTTGAGTGAGTAAGTGCTAACTTCCTTTTCTTAGACTTTTTTGTCAATATATGACTTTTAAAAGCATGCTTTCTTTTAATCTTTCCAGTTCCAGTTACTTTAAACCTTTTTTTAGCACTAGATTTTGTTTTCATTTTAGGCATAATTTCTTACTTCTAATTATTTTTATTTCTTTGGGGCCACAAACATAATCATTTTTTTTCCTTCCATGGTAGGTAAAGACTCAACTTTTCCATATTCTTCTAATTCTTGAGCTAATTTTAGCAATAATATTTGTCCTTTTTCTTTATAAATGATAGATCTTCCTTTAAAAAACACAAATGCTTTTAATTTAGCACCATCCTTTAAAAATTTAATTCCATGTTTTTTCTTAAACTCATAGTCATGTTCATCTGTATTTGGTCCAAATCTTATTTCTTTAATGATTACTTTAGTTGATTTGGATTTCATTATTTTCTCCCTTTTCTTCTGTTCATATAAGAACTTTTTGTATTCCATTATTTTACATACTGGGGGAGCAGCCTTAGGAGATATTTCTACTAAATCTAATTCTTGTTCTTTAGCTATCTCTAAAGCTTTATTGATGGAATAAATACCAACCTCAACATTATCACCAACAAGCCTTATTTCATTAGCTATAATATCCTCATTGATTTTATGTGGATTTTGTTTAATTATTCTAGCAGGTTGTCTGCTTCTTTTTCTTCGAATTGCTATAGTTATATATTTAAATTAATTAAAATCTTTTATTATTTCAGATGATTTATCATTAATGAATTTACTTAATTCTTTAACAGATTTTTCACCATAATCTTTTCCTCCGTGACCTCTAACAGGAAACATATTATTTTTTATTTCTTCATTGCCAATAATTATCATGAAAGGAATTTTATTTAATTCAGCCTCACGTATTTTTTTTCCAACAGTTTCATTTCTAGTATCAGCAAGTGCGCGAATTTCGTCATTTTCTAGTAATTTTAAAACTTTTTGAGTGTATTTTTTATGTTTTTCTCCCACTGGAATTAAGATTACTTGATTAGAAGTTAACCATAAAGGGAAGTTTCCACCTGTATGTTCTATTAAAATAGCAATGAACCTTTCCATACTGCCAAATGGTGCTCTATGTATCATTACAGGACGTTTAAAATTGTTTTGATTATCTACATAACATAATTCAAATCTTTCAGGAAGGTTATAATCAACTTGTATGGTTCCTAACTGCCACTCTCTCCCTAGAGCATCTTTTACCATAAAATCAAGCTTAGGACCATAAAAAGCAGCTTCTCCATATGCAACTTTATATTTTATATTTTTTTCTTTTGTTGCATTGATGATTGCTTTTTCAGCAGTTTCCCAGTTCTCATCAGACCCTATATATTTTTCTTTATTATTAATATCTCTTAATGATATTTGAGTTGTAAAGTTTTCAAAACCTAAAGAACTAAAAACGTATAATACTAGATCAATTACATTTTTAAATTCTGAGTTTAATTGTTCTTGGGTACAAAAAATATGTGCATCATCTTGAGTAAAGCCTCTAACTCTAGTTAATCCATGAAGCTCTCCGCTTTGTTCATATCTATAAACTGTACCAAATTCAGCATATCTTACAGGGAGTTCTTTATAACTCCACTGTCTTGAATTATACATTTCGCAGTGATGAGGACAATTCATAGGTTTAAGTAAAAATTCTTCACCATCAGCTGGAGTTGAGATTGGTTTAAAACTACTATCACTATATTTCTGATAATGACCAGATGTTTCATACAGATCTTTATTTCCTATATGGGGAGAAATTACTTGTTTATATCCAGCTTTTTTTTGTGCCTTTTTCAAAAAGGATTCTAACCTTTCTCGTAACTCTGTACCTTTTGGAAGCCATAAAGGTAAACCTAAACCTACTTTATTAGAGAATGTAAAAAGTTCTAATTGTTTACCTAGTTTTCTGTGATCTCTTTTTTTAGCCTCTTCAATTAAATTAAGATATTCGTTTAGTTCTTTTTGCTTGGGGAAAGAGATTCCATAAACCCTTGTAAGCTGCTTTTTATTTTGATCAGCCTTCCAATATGCACCTGCTACACTCAAAAGTTTAACTGCCTTAATAAATGCGGTATTGGGGAGGTGTCCACCTTTGCATAAATCAGTAAAATTATCATGATCACAAAAAGTTATAGATCCATCTTCTAAATTTTCAATTAATTCTAGCTTATACTCATTTCCTTTTTTCTTGTAATAATCAAGTGCTTCTTTTTTTGATTTTGATTTTAACTTAAATAAATGTTTTTCTCTACTAATTTCAACCATCCTTTTTTCAATTTTTGGAAAATCTTTTTCTGATAGAGTATGATTTCCAAAATCTACATCATAATAAAACCCATTGGAGATTGCAGGACCAATTGTTAGTTTTATATCAGGGTAAAATTCCTCTAAAACTTGAGCTAATACATGAGCAGAAGAATGCCAAAATGCTTTTTTACCTTCTTGATCTTTCCAAGTGTAAAAAATAAGCTTTCCACTTTCCTTAAGTTTAGTAGAAGTTTCAATAATTTGATCATTAAAACTAGCAGAAATTACATTACGAGCTAATCCATCACTTATTGAAGAGGCTATTTCGTATGGGGTGACACCATTTTTATATGATTTTAATGCCCTATCTGGAAAAGTAATTTCAATCATTTATTTAGTTAGTTATTGTAACAAAGATAATATCATTGAATTACTTAACAACTTTACTTTCTCTTTTTTTAAAAATAGAATTCATAATATTTTTTAGTCCTTTAATGCCAAAAAAAATTGATAAAATGCAAATAATAATGCTAACAAATAATACAGGAACAAACCATGGATGATCTTGGTTTTTAAAAGATTGAAAAAGCAGGGTAGGACCAATAAACATTAAAAAAATAGAGAAAAAAATATTTTTAAATCCCTTTTTAAAAAGATTAGATTTCATTTTTTGTAGTTTTTAATAGCGTTTCTAACACTTTTATATTTGATTAATAGTTTAGATGCTTCATTTTTATTAATTCCGACTGAATCCATAACCATTTTAGTTCCTCTATCTACAAGTTTTTCATTAGAAAGTTGCATATCAACCATTTTATTTCCTAAGACTTTTCCAATTTTAATCATAGTAGTACTTGAAATCATATTTAATATTAGTTTTTGTGCTGTTCCTGCTTTCATTCTAGAACTGCCAGTTATTACTTCAGGACCAACAACAACTTCAATTGGATATTTTGAAATTAATGAAATTGGACTTCCAGGATTACAGGTAATACATCCAGTAGGTATTTTATTTTTATTACAATTTTCTAATGCACCTATTACATAAGGTGTAGTTCCTGAAGCAGCAATTCCAATAACAAAATCATTTGAAGAAATATTATGTTTTAAAAGATCTTTCCAACCTTGATTTGTGTCGTCTTCTGCACTTTCAATACTTTTTCTTATAGCTCTATCTCCACCTGCAATTACTCCAATAACTAAATCCGTCTCCACTCCAAAAGTGGGAGGGCACTCGGATGCATCAACTACACCAATTCTCCCGCTAGTACCTGATCCTATATAAAATAACCTACCACCAATTTTTAATTGTTCAATTACTTTAGTAATAAGGGTATTAATTTTTGAAATTTCTTTTTTCACAGAGAAGGCCACTGTTTGATCTTCGGAGTTAATTATTTCTAAAAGTTGTTTAATTGATTTTTTTTCTAATATATCATAGTTAGAATCTGATTCAGTAATTTTATAAAAGTTCATCAAAAATTTATTAATCAAATACTCCATCTGGAGTCAAGTCTATAAAATTACTTAAATTTTAATTCTAAATTTAACTTGATGGTATCTAAAAATTCTTGAGTGTTTAAATAATGAGATTTATTTAATTCTTTACCATGTATTAAAAGAGCAAGATCTTTAGTCATTTTTCCATTTTCAACAGTTTTAATACATACTGATTCAAGATCTAGACAGAATTTTATTAATTCTTGATTATTGTCTAATTTTCCTCTGTGAGCAAGACCTCTTGTCCAAGCAAAAATGGATGCAATTGGATTAGTTGAAGTTTCATTTCCTTTTTTGTATTCTCTATAATGTCTTGTGACTGTACCGTGAGCAGCTTCAGCTTCCATGGTTTTACCATCTGGAGTAACCAAGGTAGAGGTCATTAATCCTAAGGATCCGAATCCCTGTGCCACTATATCGGATTGAACATCACCATCATAATTTTTACAAGCCCAAACAAAACCTCCATTCCATTTCATAACAGCAGCAACCATATCATCAATCAATCTATGTTCATAGGTAATACCAGCTTTATTAAATTTACCTTTGAATTCAGTATTATAAACCTCATGAAAAATATCTTTAAACCTTCCATCATAGGCTTTTAGGATTGTATTCTTTGTAGATAAATATAAAGGCCATTTTTTACTTAAAGCTTGATTCATACATGATCTAGCAAAGCCATATATAGATGAATCAATATTATACATGCTCATAGCTACCCCATCCTCTTTAAAATTATAAACTTCCCATGTTTTGGAAGGATCTCCATTATCTGGTGTAAAAGTCATCGTAAGTTTTCCTTTTCCATGCGTAACAATATCTGTAGCCTTATATTGGTCTCCAAATGCATGTCTACCTATGCATATTGGCTTTACCCAGCCTTGAACATATCTAGGAACATTATTCATTATAATAGGCTCTCTAAATACTGTTCCTCCTACTATATTTCTTATGGTACCGTTAGGAGATCTCAACATTTTTTTAAGTCTGAATTCTTTTACCCTATCTTCATCTGGAGTTATGGTTGCACATTTTATACCTACATTGAATTTTTTGATTGCTTCAGCAGAATCAACAGTAACTTGATCATCTGTAAAATCTCTATTCTTTATACTTAAATCAAAATATTTGATTTTAATGTCTATATACGGAAGAATAAGTTTTGTTTTTATAAAATCCCAGATTATTCTAGTCATTTCATCTCCATCTAACTCAACTACTGGATTTTTAACAACAATTTTTTTCATGAAAATTTTTGAAATTAACTTTTAATTTCTTTAATCCTAGCTTTTTTACCTCTAAGTTCTCTAAAGTAATATATTCTAGACCTTCTTACTTTACCACGTTTATTAACTTCAATTTTTTGAATTGCGGGTAAATTAATAGGAAAAATTCTTTCAATACCAATTGTACCGGACATTTTTCTAATTGTAAAGGTCTTTGTTAGACCAGATCCTTTAATTTGAATAACAACACCTTTGAAAAACTGAGTTCGGACTTTATTTCCTTCTCTAATTTCATAATAAACTGTAATTGTATCTCCTGATTTGAAATTTGGGATTTCTTTTTTTGCTACAAATTCATCTTGAACGAATTTTACTAAAGATTCCATTATGTAAGATTTTAATTAAATTAATATAACATTCACGATTATCGTCAGCGGTTATACCAATTGGATTGCGAATTTACCATTTTTTTTTTTTTCATGGAAATTTCGCTAATTAAAAAAATTTGGACGGATTTTTTTAGTTTTTTCCAAAGCTTTTTCTTCTCTCCAATTTTCAATTTTTGCTTTGTTTCCAGACAATAATACTTCCGGAACATTCATATTATCAAAATTTGCAGGTCTGGTATAAACAGGAGGGGCTATCATTCCATCTTGAAAAGAATCGGATAATGCAGAAGTTTCATTACCTAATACACCAGGTATCAGCCTTATAATCGAATCACATAACACAGCTGCAGGAAGTTCACCTCCAGAAAGAACATAGTCTCCAATTGATATTTCCATTGTAATAAGTTTGTCTCTAACTCTTTGGTCAACTCCTTTATAATGACCACAAAGAATTATTAAGTTTCCCTCTATAGATAATTTATTAGCAATCCTTTGATTTAATATTTTTGCATCAGGAGTCATATATATAATTTCTTTATAATCTCTATCTTTTTTTAAAGAATCAATACATTTATTAATAGGTTCAATCATCATTACCATTCCTGACCCGCCTCCAAATTGATAATCATCAACTTGTTTTCTTTTATTTGAAGCATAATCTTTTAAATCATGAAAATGAATTTCTACAATTTTTTTTTCAATGGCTCTTTTAATTATAGAGCCATTAAATGGACTTGCAATTAATTTAGGTAAAACGCTTATAATGTCAATTCTCAACATATTTATTCAAAAATTAGTCTTTCTTTTTCTCCATTGGGACTAACAAAAGTAATTTGTTTAATTTTTGTATCATTTTGGAAATTAGAAATATCAGCTGTATTATTTATTGTTTCACCATTTATTTCTGTTAGAACGTATCCAGGTGCTATCCCCATTCTATATAGAGTACTATTTCTATGATTTAAGACTTTTACTCCATTTTTTAATTCTAATTTAGCCAACTCACCTTTAGACATGTTTTTTAATTGCATTCCGTAGAATTCAACATTTTCATTTTTTTCTAGTGTCACCTTGAGTTTTAAGTTATTGCCATTTCTTATTATTCCAACTGAAACTACATCTCCAGGTCTCTTAGTACTTAAGTAACCAGAAAGATCAGAAAATTTAGCAATTTTTAAACCATCTAAACTTAAAATAACATCACCTTCTTTAATTCCAGCAATTGCAGCACCCATTGTTGGTTCAACATCATTTACATAAAAACCTTCTGTTAATGAAATATTTAATTCATCAGCATTTCTAGAGTTTAATCCAAAACCTGTAACACCTAATAATCCTTTTTGAACGTTTCCAAATTCAATAATATCTTCAAATATTTTTCTAGCAACATTACTAGGAACCGCAAAGGAATAACCAACAAAGCCACCAGTTCCACTGGTAATAGCTGTATTTATACCAATCAAATCTCCATTAGTATTTACCAATGCACCTCCACTATTTCCTGAATTTACAGCAGCATCAGTTTGTATAAATGATTGATTTTTAGAATCGTAATCGTTTAAATCTCTAGATTTTGCACTAATAATTCCTGCAGTAACAGTCGAAGTTAAATTATATGGGTTTCCAACTGCAAGAACCCATTCTCCAATTTTAGTTTGATCTGAATCAGCAAACCTTATGTATGGGAAAGTTTTATCACTATTTATTTTTAAAACTGCTATATCTGATATTTCATCTTTTCCAATTAATTCTGCTTGATAGGTTTTGTTGTTATTAGTTGTTACTTCAATAGTGGTTGCATTCTCAATTACATGATTATTGGTTATAATATACCCATCTTTTGAAATTATTACACCCGATCCCATTCCAATCCTAGTTCTATTACTTCGATTATTAAAATAGTCCCAAACTG